>Ga0210040_10000748_pt1 | contig 52206 bp, 30 predicted proteins | sample CryGeyCG12114_NA_FD_185462 | JGI IMG/M metagenome (GOLD analysis project Ga0210040, IMG submission 185462) | Groundwater microbial communities from aquifer - Crystal Geyser CG19_WC_8/21/14_NA (SPAdes) (version 2) | ecosystem: Environmental > Aquatic > Deep subsurface > Groundwater | place: USA...
ATTCAATTTGCGATTGCAAGTTGGTGAACAGAGAAAGACTAGCTGATGAGACTACCGAAAAACGATAAAAACCCCTAATTATTATTACTGGTTTTTTGTAATATTAATATAAATAATTCCTTATAAACCGGCTTCGTCGTAATACCCTCTTGCTGAGGTTTATTATCATACAACTTTCCCAATTTCATCTAAAAACTGCAAGCTAAAAGATTTGAAGATGTATACAAGTTTTTAATATACAATAAAGTTAAAGGTAGCCTGAAAAACTATAACTGAATGGCTAGCTAACTAACTAACTAACTATAGTGAATAAAATACCTGATGATAAATGATTAGGTGATTACTAGCCTGAAAGCCTCCATACTGATCGTATAAAAATGTAAAGGTGAGCTCTGCTACTCCCTGTATTATATGTCTTGGAGCGAACAAATTGTATGGTTTATGACATGCACATGACACGATATTATTTTATGGGCCCTTTTCTTCACCAGTTGACTACACGGGATGAACGAAAAGCCATTTCCCCTTGATTGCAAACAGTTTAATTTGATAAGGCCTATAATGTGTTGCTCCCAGGAAAGTCGCTTTCGGAGCACATAATTTCTATAGTGGTGGAACACAACACACATGGGACTAATGAAAGGACAAGGCATTTATTAATTCTTCACACTCTTTGGGGGGCTCCCTGCCGCCTCATCTGTCAAACAGTCTTATCATCTTCATAGCCATAATATAATAATCCTTCCCTCATGCAAACCTTTAGGAGGAATATAGTAGAACCACAAGGGCACAACCAAACCACTTTGTAGTAATAATACTATATCCATGTTCATTCCACTGACTTAAAAATAACTCTAAAAGTATTAAATGTCCTTTTCATTCTTTGCACTACTGTCATATCATTAAAAAAAGTTTTCAGTCTCGTTCCTATCTAGTTTTAGTGGGTTGGTGAGTTAGTTAGTTAGTTAGTGCAGTATTAAGTACACTTTAAGATTTGGAAAATACCACACTATTTTTCAACTAATCTCTCTTCTGTGTCCCATTGGCAACTCGCTCCGGACTCCAGAACACATAGTTGAATATTTTCCTACCTACCGAACTAACTAACTACCTACAAACTCCGTATCCAGCATCGTGCGTATATCTTCTTAATATGATGAGACGATGATCTGGGCAGCCCCCATAAAGCCATTACCATTGCATTCACTCGCACAAGACTTTTTTAGGATTTGAGCCAATAAAAAAAGAACTTGTTCCCCATCTTGCAACATTCACTTCTCCTTAGTGCTCACCATGGAGCACTACTACTGACTCACTATACAGTCCATGTTGGAAAACCTTACCAGTATATTCCATCGATAGAAAGAGCTCATGAAATCCAAATGGAAATATCCAAGTTTCGACTCTTTTGCACAGTTCGTTGCATTAAGATGCCATGCGTGGACACGATAAAAACATTGAAACCAACCTAATGGTCTTTCCCTTCCACCATTACAGAATAGTACTGCACACTGCACTTTTATCTAACTTGTCAAATGATATTCCATTGTCCTAGTACATGCACTCCATCCAAGTAATCATAACAATAATAATATTACAACATGTATCAAATGTATTCACATTCATGTACGAGATGAGATATAGTAGCAGCTACATTTCAGATACATTATACATACAATAGCTTATTTTACACTTTTTGTAGAGACAACTTTGGTTCTACTACAATTTTATCTTTACTACTACATAGTAGCTGATAATATTGGCGTCATTCTGTGAGCAAGTCTCCGATCGCCACTTTAGGCAATCTTTTAAACAAGTGTGCATGCAAGTGTGCAAATGGCTTATACCACAGACTTGAACGGGATGATGATGATGATGATATCCCTTGCGCAATGCTAACAAACAAATGTGTATTCACAATTCAAGGCAATCCCAAAGGTACATATTAGATTCAATAATGGACCCAAAGGAGCTCCCAAAAAGGCACATTAATTCTTTCACTAAAATACTAAAGCTCATTCCATTCAATTACTAAAGGCAGAAAAATGATTCCAAATCATCAATTAATTCACAGTATTATGGGACCTTCTGTCAGTATTGCTGACTTTGTAGCATTCATTTTAGTTAGCATAGTTACTTACGATACATAAACAGTACAGAATGATCTGCATCCACTTATAAACATCCAAATCCCAAAAGTCAATGTAACATATTCTCGCCATTGCATCATTTGCTATAGCCATAGCAGAAGAAATGATACAATCAGCTAAAACATTCAGTTGCAAACATATTCATCGCTATTAAACATATTTACCACCGTGTAAAACCATGCATATGTCAGTTTAGGTACATTTCATGAACCGCTCGTACATAAAGTTAGACAATATTCAAAAAGTTTTTACCAGCATACCCTTTGCTCTTGCAGCCTATAGAAACAATCAGGGAAATGGATCCGATGGAAAATTGATTCGTTTTGTCCCTTGTGCTGGATGCATTGGACCATGATTTTATTGTGCGTACAGCAATGCAGGAAAAATGAGTGGCTATGAACGCCGCTCCTAACTTACTAACTAAAAGTCTATATGGCACTCCCAACAATGGATTAAACGTACACAAAGAGATCCATCTCTGTCCATTTAGTTCATTCCCATTCTGCTCCATTCAGCTAATTCAATGCTCTTTAGCAGAAACTTTCATGGCCTGCACGCATCCTTTCCTTCTCACTATCTAATGCATCTCTATCACCCATGTTGACATTGACATCCCATCATATATGCCATTTTCATTACCTTTTTCATCCGTCTCATTGCACCTGAATTACGATTCCTACTTTACTCCCTACTACTGCTAATATCGCTTTAGTTAGGGGCAACCGAATGTGACACACTGCTCACTCACCCGTCTCATTGCCTCTAATATAAATATATTGTGTTTGATAAGGCAAGCAGTTTGCTCACTTTTTATCTGTCACCAACGTTTGAACAAAAATATGACAGTGACAAGAGAGCACACACATTGTGTCCGTTCAAACTGACTTTCCCCATCAGTTTGTTGGTTACTATGTATATTTGCAGTTAGTTAGTTAGCTTTAAAAGGGGAACTTGTGAAAAGATATAGTACCACCAATGCTATTGGAAATAGATTTCAGAAAAAAGAAACAAGGACTGAAATATATGGAATTAATAGGAGGAGTTGGAGTCCAACAATGAATGCGGCCATTGGCACTGAAAAGGAAACCACAATGTGAGTGCTATGTGAAAAGGTGAACAGATGGACGATCCATTCTTATGCAAAAAAGGATGATGAGCAGGGATAGGAAATCCTAATACGGGTTCTACTGCTTGAGTGCATTATTATGGCTCTGCATATGGTTCATATATAATATACAGTACATGGTGAGTGAATTCAATGGGACCTAGTAATTCCATGCTTCTAGTGAGTGAGCCAGTGAGTGCGTTAGGGGAGACCATTATGTGAGACCTCTTTGTTCCAAGAATTTGACACTCTCAAAGGCAATAATAGCTAACTCCGCCTTCCAATCAGATGGGTGGAGGAAAACCATCAGCAAGAGTTATCAGCCCACTTTACTTACTTGACTGCATGATTCAACTCCTTCGTTAGTTAGTTAGTACTAACTTAGGATTCACTAGTTCAATAAGCAGGAATATTTCACAGTCAAAAGATTATTTTTTAATATTTGATAGATTGTATAATAAGGATTGATGTAAAACTTTACTTAAGCATGCAGTTTTTATATCTCGTTTGGATATCATGTTTATGTGCTTGTTTTCATATTTAGGATTTGGATAGCGAGTTTGAAATACTAATGACTGCTAGAATATATCCACATTTGCTAAGAAATGTAAAAATCGTGCTGCTCATTATGTTCAGGTTCAACGATAAAAATATTGCGGCAAAAATTCGTGACGACTATATAATGCAATTATTTCATAAAAATGTATTGAAAACCATGCAGTCATCATGGATCATTAGAGTTTGCTATTCTGTCTTTAATGACCACTAAGGGGTCCGTAGGGTACATCTGATAGCTCAGTTGAGGCTCAACACTGAATGCGTATGAATGCAAATCAACGCACAAACTATCAGCATTGCGCTTCATTTACGCTTGCAGCTTGGTTTAAGCTTGACTCTACAGACCTCTTTAATATATCTTTAGACTTTGGTATTTTTTCGAAAGTTGAATATACATTTTTGATGTCACAAAGTATTTGAACAGCTAAATTGGCAAAAATTGCGTTTCCTGCCAAACGCACGGTAGAAGGAATTTTTTTACGGCTTAAGCTGACCCGAAATCGAAGAAGACCTTTTTAGTTAACTAAAATCCAGACAGTATCTAAAAAATGCATTACGCGTTGTGTACAAACTTTCCAGAAGTCATGTTTTACATTATCGTCAAAAATAATATCAAAACCTGCATTTTAAAGACACAAAAAGCTACAACTTTTCCAAAACAATTCCCCGTCCAAAACATGCCAAAGGAAACAAAAACTACCCAACTGTAAGCTGTATTGTATCACATGTGTGCTTTATATTCTCCGAGCCGATATTCACACCTTTGTGTACAATGATCCTCTTATGATGAAAGAAAGGACTCTATCAGCCTAATAATGTGAGCTAGTACGTGTGTGGCAACTATTTGAGAACCTGTGTCCAAAACCCCGAACACCAAACTGACCACCACTACAATTCCTATTCTGAGTGGAACGCATGGAAACGTGCACACATATGGACACAGGTGTAGGTGTGAAGTCCACTTTGCCGCTTCCATACAGTATTCCATGACTCCCTTTAGCAGGACAGATAATCGGATCATCTGACTTATCGACTTACATGTCCATTTCTCATGTCACCAAAGCCTTCCTAAAACAGAGCACTTTCCTATTTATTTACTTTGGGCAACAATAATACCCCTTCCGTGCATACCCATCAATATAGCGGAGAGAACAGATAGATTTAAACATCCAACTCATGGACCAGATGCCTCCGAAAAGAAAATGTGAGCAAATCTGATGAAACTGAGAATTATTTGAAAAAGGCGAGGCAGAAAGAAATAATAGTACATGGCTGGGAAACCACCATCATGTCGTAGGAGGTAGGACCAAGATAGGGATCCTACATACATGGGAAGATTAAAAGGAGATGATAGGAGTAGCCCTCATTCTCATCATTGTCTGTACAACTAGCTAACGGAGCAAGTTTGTTCTAGTATTCCATAGAGGTTTATGAAATTTCTTAGCTTCATCATTCATTACTATGATGAGGATTGCACAACTCGCGTATAAATAGTGTAGTCAGTTAGTTAGTAAGTTAGTACGTGTGTGTTGTTGTGTACTAGAAAACATGGACTGTGAGATAGTAGACTCACTCGTGTAGTATAGTTAAGTTCGTACATGGAGTGCCAGTGAATCAAAGAAGCCCTCTTCCATTAGTCATTCCACATGCTATTTGTGTCTCCATTGTAAACCTGTACGTTACTGTCTTATCTTGTAATTCCACAACTTTTCGCATAAATTTCTCCAAAACTCTGGGCCCGCTCACATAGTCTAGGACACAGAGCCAATTAAGATACCCTTGTTTTGTGGCTTTCCTTTGCACTTGCTCTTCCCCATAGTAAATACTAGTTGTGCACTGTATGAAAAGCTACAGGGATTTAGCTCGTTATAAGAACCATGTACACATGGAGAGAATGTGGTGTATGCCAAAGCTCTATTCTTTTCACCACTCGCATGGAGACCATATATAAAAGGAAAGTAGTAGTCCTATTCTTTTTTAACTTTCCTTACTGACTGGTTGGCAGCAAGTAACACAGGATTGCAAAAAGAATAGAGTTGATGAACTTTTGGAAGCAACATAAGCCGCTATAAGTAACGTACTTAGAGCGCCAAGTGAAAAAAGAATAGAAAAAAAGAGCTCACCTTCACTTGTGACTCAGTCATTCCTAAAGCGTATGCTAATTTGGCTCGCTCGGGACCCGCTAGGTATTTGGTTTGCTCAAATGTTTTCTCCAAGGCAAAAATCTGATGGCCACTAAATGTAGGACGAGTATGCTTCTTTTTACCATCTTTTTCAGAATTGGAGGACCCCACGCCTGCACAAAACAAACAAACATATAATTAATTTCTGCGGGAAATAACTAACTAACCACTGATAATGAATACATGAAATGTGAACACAATCTAAAGTTAGTTATATTCATAAGCAATCAACAATTTATATCTGCAACTACCTTGGTTGGTCATGGTGCACTACACACACACACATAAGATAAAACACGCGGTTCACACGAACCAGAGGTAAAGTACATACACTGACTTTCAATTACAACCGACTGTTTGATTTCCCACAGACAATCTAAGTCATCGTTATCACCCATACCAAACTATTTGATTTGATAGGATGGATTAATGAAAAACAAGTGTACGGTGAGAAATCTGTTGACTACTTCTTACTCCCATACGCTCATTACATGCGAGTAGTCCGACATGATGCATAGGGCTGATAAAAGGAGATGATGTAATTGGGAGGACTGCCTTTTGTCAGCCACACTGACATGTTACAAAAGGGGAGAGAGCGGGCTTTGGCTCTACTAAAGTAAGTAGTTAGCCCAAGTCAAGTCACTAATCAAATCAAAATGATAGTTAGTAGCAGTATATAGAAGTGCAGAGAGAAAGAGAGAGAGAGAGAGAGAGACGAAAGTAATAACAATAATTGGTAGGGGAGGAGAGGACTTGACTCTTAATCTGTGAGCAAACAGTTAGAAACGTTCTGATGAGCCTTACTCACACATATCACACATATATTCTAAGTAACTATACATGCACAACATAGTATAACTAGCTGACTATAGTAGTATATAACTATGTAGTCACATGGTCGTTACTTTTGAGTCCACGTACACGACACCACACTCATTTAATTGGGAGCCATATGATGTTTGCTTTTGCATACGACTCCCAGCTGTGAACCCAGGGTGCCTCATCATTATTATAGCATGAATTTCCGTGCCTTTCATGGCTTATCTCACCCTATAAAAGATCAACTATAGAGTCCAAATGACTTTGAGGAGTGGGTACAAGGTTTCTTCAAGAAATCACAATCGGAGGAGACCACTGCTAACCATGACTTCTTTTGGTTTCAAGAGTACTCCAAAACTTGTGTCGAAACTAACTTAATCAGTCCAAAGAGTTGCTGCCTGCCAGTGAATGCAGTAGTATACTAGTTTCAGTTAGTGAGTCGGTTAGTTAGTTAGTTAGTTAGTTTTAGTACATAAGAGAGGCTATGGAGCTTAAGAGCTCTCAGCTCAATCATGCACTCCCCTCGCTTTGCTCGTCTACAGATATGCAACTCATTAGATTCCTAACATGAGTGAAAGGATTTTCCAGCTAATTAACTTTCCCTTAAATACCATTGTATTGTATTCAAATGATGTGAACGAGTTGAGAACTGCTAGCCCACTAAAAACTCCTGTTCTACATGGCAATAAGAACACATAGAATGAATACGATGTAGTTTACTCCTTGTTTGTTCCCTCCTCATCAATATGCATTAAAATATTGTTCGCATCTACTTTTGCTCGCTTTTCAAAACTTTATACAGTCACTACGTTATCAACAACTGGGTCCCTACAAATGACAAACCCTAATTTGTTAGAGTCCTTATTTTACAATACCGCAGCCAATAATATCAAAAGCTACTGCCCAATGTCATATTTCACATTCATTATTAACCAAATAAGTAAGAAAAACTTTTTTAAATCGTACCTGAGCCTGAGTGATTGGAACGATCTCTCCACAAATTAGCGTTTCCTACGAGACCTTGAAGCCCTGACCAGTAGATGGCAGGTCGAGCGAGCTCTAATTGTTTTCCAATGGCGCCCATCCATGCTGTCCCGGTCATATGGCCCATGGGCATGCCCATGCCTGGAGGAAGTCGCGCAAGGCCGGCCGCTCCGGCGGCCGCCGCACTAGCACTGACCACGGCAGTGGCGGCTGCCATCGCTGCACCTAAGGATTGTTGAGATGGGCGGCTCAGAATGTGATCGATTCCATGCGGTGTCCCAGATGCTGTCGTCGATGCCGAAGACATTGGGGTATGTGGAGAATTTACACTCTGTAAAGTCATTCAATAAAATTTGAACTATGAGTGTGTACAAATGAATAAATTGGATGGAGCGAAGATTCAGTAATAGTGGAGGGTCTTTAAAGGCATAAAAATACTAAGGATGTAAGCTCTCTTAGAGCTAAAATGTGATTGTAATGATAAGACTAATTCGGGGGAAGATGTCACTGACAAGAAGAACAAGACATCTTACATGAGGGGGAACAGTAGAATGACTTGAATTATTTTTCAGGTTTTGTGCACCCACCGACGTTGGTGTGTAGTGCTGGAGCATGGCAGATTTCATTTCAGTCATGGAATGAAGGGCGGCCAAAGGAGGGTTCCCAAGCATGAAGGCAGCCGCAGCTGCTGGACTAGTTGCTGCACTGCTCCCACGAGTTCCTCCATCCATGTTACCTAAAAATGGATTTTCACCATTGCACACTATATGAGAAGAACACATCATGGGTGTAAATAAATAGCTAGTTGAAAATATTGCATGGCTGTCACTAGTTATTTAATTAGTTAGTACGAATGGATGGTAATTCCTATATAGGCATAATAATGAACTAGACGAAAAAGTAAAAAAAAGTATCTATAATTGAATAAAAAGTGACTTTTTTGTAACTGACTATGGTTAGTCTCTCAGTGTATTTACTTATGATTGGGAACTAACCTGCTGCTATATTGTTGAGGTTGAGCAATGAAAGCATTGAGGATGCCGGGGAGCCAGCTGTTGGTACTGGTGGATTTGAATGAAAGTCAAGCATTCCTGGAGTTCCTCCTGAGTTCACCTGCATTCGTTTTTTTAGACATGTTTAGTTGGCTTTATAAACATTGAGATATCAAGTCCCCACATGTTCATGGTTACCCCACATTCCCTTCACTTTCACCGTTACATAGCACACACTACATGCAATTTACATAGTTCAAAAATCATTCGAAGAACATTCGAGTTCCTATACGATTAAACAACAGCAGTGGCAATATATACTAACATTTTCATGTCGTGCAAAATATGCCTGCATCCTAACCCAGGAAAAATTTAATTATAACACGGCTTTTCAGCTCACAAATAAAAACTTAACATTACATACGATATGATTGCATAGATTAAATGCAGAACATATTTGAATGAAAGACACACATTTTTTTAACTTAACTATATAATGTGTCGCTATTTTGCAAATATACGATGAAAAGAGCAAACGAAATATGCATGGACAAATTATACGATTATTGCACAGCTTATTGTCCCATATTTGCATAGCAAAAGCATAATTTCCAGTGCAATCAAGTCATGCAGGACACATGAATCATACGACATGATGACAAAAGTGATTTATTTACCAGGAAAAAAGATGACAAGTCACCTACCGATGGTGAACCACTGACAGCAGACAAAGGAGACGACGACGGAGTTTCACTCAAAGACGGCGGATTCGACTCGTCCGTCAGATGAATGCTACAGGAGTCCCGTAAAGTCGCCGTTTTGGGAAACGAAGTCACCTCGTTGGAACTGAACTTTGGTGAGGAACAAGACAAATCTTGCTCACCACCACAACCACACGAAGAAAGGGTCTCACACCACTTGTTTGAATATGATGCCCAGTCAGTCACACGGCGAGTCATAAGAACCCGTCTAATCACTCCCAATCACAAAATAATCACACCATATTAGTCCTCTTGTTTGTTCACACAAGCAAACACCAAAAAAACAGTCGCACAGGTAAAAAAGAATAACAAAACAAACCACTTATAACTGCAACAATAGAATCAGTGCGCATTTACTAACTAACTAACCAACTAACTATACCCAATGTCTATCTCACAGCAATCATCACTGGACTCACTCACTCACTAGCTCTCCCTTAATTGATTCCAAATCTTGACTGTCAAAGATGAAAAATCCGGTTGAGCCACAAACTCAAGTAAGTAGTAAGAATCACACGCAAAGCTGTCACTATAAATTCTCCAGAGTAATCAAATCTAACTAACGGATCAAGTCACCCAAACGGACCTACTTTTTTCACAATCTCTGGCACAGCACGAAACTGACTAACTATAAAATCCACACTTTCCGTTTGACAGCTAATCGTTACTAACGCTGATTTTATTTCGTAGAACAAGTTTATGCATCCAAGTCGTCCAAATTGAACAAATGGTGTTCACGCGTTTCTCACTGTGTTTCCCAGTAAACGGTTCACGAGTGAATGGTGCCTGATTTGTGAGCTGCCTGATGCATTAAGAGGAATTGGCGAGAACTTGACTGTACTACCATGTATGCCTGTGTGTACTGACTGCACCGCTGTTGTTGTTACAATGATCGTACCTTGACATAACGTAGTACCCAAAGACTCAGTATAAGTGAGCCAAGCAAGTCAGTAAGTAAGTATAAGCAAGTTACTACTAAATACCAACTAACTAGGAGCGGAAACTACTTTTTGGTAACACTGTGGAGGTGACAATGGTTAAAAGTCGCTCCCAACTTACAGGCCAAGTAACCAACTAGGTAACTGGAGTTGAACGAAGGCTCCATAGTGCACACACACGAGCTTATAAGGGAGTACAAAAGGACCATATTATATAGCCATCTAACTAGCTAACTAAGCTAAAGAGTATTCTCCATGACCTTATAGTTAGTTATACTACATGTATTTACCTCCTGTGGTCTGCCCATGTAGTTTTGCTCACTTGAAGATATTTTTCCTCTTGCCTACATATGCAGGCGCAGTTAGTTAAGTTAGTAATTGAATTTGGGATACCGAGTGGGGCAACCTCACGTTTTTCCTCAGTGTATACATGTTTTGAGGCGGGAACTACAGACTTCAAGCTCTGCTCATGCGGTTGGCTCCAGCTTTGTAGAGAGGTGGGCCACTGGCTCCTGATTCGAAGGGACGAGCAAAGCCCAGCCTCCTCACACCGGAAACAAACGACCTCCTCTAAATCAATCGTCAGACGGGGAACTAACTAAGGGGAAAAACGTAGCAGTATAGCCTCACTTACGAGTGCAGTTTTGGTCTTCTCCTAACTAGCTAACATGTAGTAGTAGTGGTAGTAGTACCTCTTGTAGTAGACAACAACTCACTAACTAACTCACTACTAACTCATCTTCAAATAGCCAGTCACTCATGCACTATGATTATGCGCATCTTTTTCACACTAGCACACGACTGCTTTCTCCATTCTCGCCCCATGGTATCATCATCATTACCTTTTCTTGCACGCACTCTTTACACTTGTCTCAGCCATTTGTACTTTATGGTTGGTTAGTTAGTTAGTTAGTGTGCTTGGGTGGTTCGTGTAATAATATAACAGGACTTTTTTTCACTTGCATAGTCGTCTCATTAGATTGTAGCGTGTTCCCCCAGTTGAGTTCACCGGGATGCCAGGGTTTATTTTTCACCGTGTTTTAATTACCTTTTGATATGTGAAGGGATTCTGCTAATTGACTTGCTACAAAGTAGTTAGCTGCAGTACATTTCCATTTACATCCCTTTAAACTGCTGAGGAAAAATTTTGACTGAGAAAGAGAAAGGATTACATAAGTAAGTAAATCATGGGACAAGAGATGAGCATAACTGACTTAAATTAATTGCACACTGCTTTTATCAATGCTCAGTGAGTAAAACTCATGGTTTCTAGGTGAAACTATTAGTACGAGTTGGCTCATGATTTCCTCTATAGCAGCTCGTATACTAGAAGTTGACCTGTGAACCAGAAAGGTTTTCCCCCATTAAACGATGAGCGACACTCATAAATGTGATATTTTAGTAGAGTGCTCTTAATCCAATAGAATGGCTTTTGACAGATTCAACTTGGGTATGAACCCATGTCACGACTATTTTTCTTCATAAATACATAGCTAGGAGTGAGTGAGAGGCACACACAGATCATTGGAGTAGTTTCATTTCATTGCTTTTCGTATGTGTGGAGCACACAAATAGTCATAAATGAACTTGAAGAGAGATTAGGAATTGATCTGAGTTGTCATTTGATTTGGGATGTGTGCACACGAGTAATTGCTCACAAGGAAAAGACAGTTCCACATACTGGCAAAGTGGAAAGCGAGAGAGTAACCGAGATATCATCATGATCATTTCCCGAGCCAATATTATTATAGCAGGATTGTGCGTTCATACAAGGAAACAATAAATACGTTTTTCCTCATCACTGGAGTCATCCAGTTCATACAAGACTTATTTTTAGTAGCTATCGCAGGTTTCTAAACCTAATTCACACTCTGGTACAAAAAAAATCCTGGAGTTTTGATTGAAATTCATAGAAGCTAAGAATTGTGTAGATTTGAGATGTATCCATTTGTAATATATAACATGCATTGAGGATTCGGTAACTAGAACTCTGCATATAAAGTGTCATACCAAACCTTTAGATTCAAATTGGTTTCATTGGAAGTAATAGGAATAGAGGAGCAGCAAGTCATTTACAGGCTTCAAATTCCGTCCAAATAAATGATGTGACTTAAAAACTTTGATAGCTAGAAAAGCTCGTGCATTTAAACTCATGGGGAAGACTGTGACAGGCAAGACACATTTATTGAATTGCTTTTATGTTTCACATTGATCACCCAAAGAGAGTTTCCCTACAACTCAATTGCATTACAAAACTGTGTGTATATATGCAAGATCCGTGTATAGCCCAACAACTGTGTATCCGTAGCATCATCGTATAAGCACAGTGCTTACATCCCTTGAAAACAGGAGTGATTCATAAATACACAAATCATGAGCGCACAATACACAATGATTGTAACTACATGGAACGAGCTGCGTATAATATAAAAGGAGGATCGCCCATTAATCTCAATTGAGAGTTGTGATGATGCCACTTTATGGAATGATGGGGTGCCCTTTAAATTAATATGGAAAACAAATCGCACCAGGACTGCTCCTAATATAGCACTGCAGACACAACAAATATAAATAATTCTAGTAATGAATGAGTCTTTGTGATCAAACAAAACTATACAATCAACTTTACATGCATAGAATGGGCTATAAACCCATTTGAACACTTTCACAATCTCACTATACTTGATTTGCTCGCGCAATGCTCATGCACAAGAGGAATTGAACTCATGATCTACTCTTGTCGCATTTCCCTCATCTATTTGGTAAACAACAAGCTAACAGCTTAGACGACAGTTGTGGCCTAATCGCGTATATTCCCAATCCAATAATGACAACTGTGGTGTCTATATCCAGCTTTCATTCATAGCATAACAAAGAATGTAGTCTAACTAACTAAGCTGTCGGATTTGCATGGAGCTAGGAACAACAACAAATATTTGAAATTAAATGACGAAATTTTTTTTTCTCCCATGGCATCTTTTTGGAAACATTAATATTAGTTTCAGTTTGTACCTTTTTAGGCGCTGGGAATCCCATTCGGGAGTATTTATTGTCATTACATTTGTGAGTATCGAGGAATTGGAATGACTTTATGTTGTCGGCAAACAAACAATAATAATGTGTATCAACTTTTTCTCTTAGTTAGTTAGTTAGTTACTGCGGTGCATACCGTTTCGGGTGGCCGGAGAGGATGAACGGCAAAGCCCTTAGTGTGATTACAATGAGTGTGCTGCGGAAACTATTTGGCTACAGAAGGATCCCTTTGTCGAACACAGTGCTAGATGGGATCCATTTAAAATGCATATTATCTAATGCATGAACATAACAACTTTGCATGTGACATTACTATTAATATCAAATTGTATTGGAAACTTTTCACAGCGACCAGTTTTCCTTTGTTTGCATAATTGATCCACATTCAACGAATTCAGAAGGCGGCCAAAAGTGGTGGCGATATTTTTTAGAGGTTTTCTACATTTTAGTGTCCACAACATTTACCGTCTCTTTCAGATCTGTTTCACTGCTATTTACCTGTGGTCTTGTATACGAACTTGAGCTCTTTAGGACCCAGTAACTGATTCAACACTCCCTTGTTAGTTTGAGTCTCCCTCCTACAGACTCTGTTTTCTTTTCCAGTAAAGCTCCACTAAATGCCAGTTCCACCGCTCTCTCAGTGATTGAATTGAAAAGCCAAATTGGATTACAGCCCCTAGAGAACATTTGGCTGGTTGGGCTCTGATGAAAAGCACTGATCGCTCCACCATTTATTTATAAAAGCTTAGATACTTAATTTCATCATTGATTCGGGGCGGAATTGCTACAACTCATTGTATCCTTCCTGGATTTAGTAATCGACTATGAGAATCTTTGCCATTTTTCCAGCACACCTTTTGTTTTGTCTACCTTGGCTCCAAATCTCAGTTTACATACTTGCACCATTCGCTGTACACAAAAATAAATATTTTGCTTCTTGGACTAATTCTATATTTCAATTATAATCACATTTACTAACTACAGCTTCCTTACCTATTAACTGACTTTCGACTACATTTATTTCCCTATAGTTTAGTTAGTAATCTATCATCAGCTTAATGTTCATATTTTTTCATTCATCATTTATATTTAGCTGTGAGTTGGTTAGCACAGTCCCAAATATACTTTACACTCCCCAGTATGAGCCTTTTCTGAAGCCGATTACGAATATTTAGTTAGGTCCACCTTTCTTGAAAACTTCATCCAGGAAGTTGGTAACAAATGACACAACAAAGGACAAAAGTCACACCACAGGCGGTTCCATTGTATCCCCAGAAGCAGTGAATAAAAACGCAACACTGAAAAGAAGTAAACTAAATAAGGTAGAGGCCAAAAAATGTTTGATACATTTCCGCTCTCTTTTACCGTCCACGTCTTCCCTTCCTTCTCCTTCAAACTCACGAGTGATTAAAAACTCAACTCTTAAAAATGGGTTGCAACCACAAAAAAAAATATCCAAATGATTTATATCCCTTGTTCATTGTCATCAACAATGCGTTGACTTGACTTCATTATTTATGATACCTGTATTAGAGCATTCATTCTGACTTTTTACTTTCTCATACCCACGTAACCTGAAAAGCCACACATTTTAACCATGTACTATATTAACGTTTATCAACTCCATTATTTTCCTATTCCATTATCCCATCACTGACGGACTTGCATGCACACAGTAGCCTGATTATTTTCAGTCCCATCCGCTACAATGTACATATACACGGCCCAATGCGTTCATTGCTCAACAAACCATTTATTTATTCCACTCTCATCGCCAGTCTCCTGGAACGCCGTTCATACTCAAAGGGGCTCTCTGGTCTCCCATACTAACTAACTAACTAACTATAGGGACAGCACATAATGACTTTATTTTCACAGCATTTTTACATGATACCCAATTTATGAACGGCATGTGACTTATCCTTGTTTGCCACGGTACACTGATTTGATATGTTGTGCTAACTGCAACACTATTAAACACTCATTATTATGATTGTTTTGCTATATATACTGCTGGATCCATGTATGGCTCATTTATGTAGCACTGTTGGATGCCAAATATGACGGGCCGTATTTTTAGTCCAGCTGATATTATTTAGCTGCCGGTAGTAAGTAAGTGAGCATTTAATTGCATTAAAAATTGTTCAACTAATGTGTTGTGTCAATAGAATTCATGGCACATTGGCACATAGTTGATTTAATACAAGTCACAAGCTGGTTATGGTTTATTGCTATCTTCTTCATATGATTTTAATTGAAGTAAATGGATGATTTCAAAAGTGTAATCAAACTATAAGTTAATGAAGTGAGTGAGAGATGAGTTTTAATTATCCATAGGGGCTGACATGCTGAGAGAAAATGGAGACTGGGGAATGAATAAACAACTGTGGCATAAATTCATAGTGGATGTGTATTCCATATGAAGATCAATCGTGGTGTGCAAAATAGTTTGCTTTGGCTGCAAATCTTAGTTATTTTTCAATATTTTGGGGCTACTTACGTTTTAAACACCGTTGTAAATAAACAAATATTGCTTAATGAACTACAGAATTTGTATTATTTCAATTTGATGATCTATACCCATATAGCTAAGGGACGGGACGGTCTTAACCATTGTTAGTCCGCAGAACGGATGTGCACATATGTAATTACCATTAGTTTTGAACATGGAACACTAGTTCACGTCATGGAACAACCAAAAGATACAAATGAATGTCATGGCAATGCATGCACGGATAATAGTGTTGTGTTAATACCGTAAAAGGTCACATATTAATCCCTCCTAAGATAAAAGTTAATAATTGAGCATCTGTGATGCTTTCACTGCACATGCAAAATGTGCACACTAACAAAAATCAAGCATATACTGTCCAAATATATGAATTTGTTATTAAGGAATGAAAGTGGGGACTTTGGTCTTAATGGCAGCTTTAGATTAAGAAAGTTAACGGCCTTTCTAGTCAATTGATTCGAATCCCTACATGCATGGGTACAAGATTTGTTCTCTCACCGGTTTACTCCACGTATGTATAGTTGGAACCCATGACTATTATGTGTTTTGGTCTTGGCACATGTGACCTATGAGAGTCAATGGGAACATGATTTATTTGACTTGTACTATTTCAGTTCACTTGATCCTTTTTCATTACGCCACCTATTTAAACATTGAATGACAGAAAAACACTCTCAACGGTTTTTGTGTGTGTGTAACTTTCTATATTCACAGTTGAGCCCGTAGCAAGGCAAACTTGTAGGATACTTAATAAACAGTCTGTGCAGATGACTGTGGATTATTTATCACGTTATTTTGTAATGATGAAATTAGCACAAAGTAATTGCATGAGAAAATTCAGTTTATCAATTTGAATGAAAGCTGGGATATGAAATATTTGCATGAAAGTGCATATGCATTGACTTGGAAATGCAATTTTGAGTATAGAACGATTTTGATGGACGATTGAAAAACCTGCATGTTTTATTCCTCCCTAAATGGCATTGGTTAAAAATTTTCCAGCAAGCTCTGTCTTATAGAAAAAACTGGAAATGTGATCATTTGCATTGGTAGTTCTTCTATAGAATGACTGTATAAAAAGTTCCTACAGAGACACAAACTATGGCCATAAAGGGATAAATAAGCTGCTTTTATGATCTCCAGCATCCAATAATGGAATGTGACTTGCTCAGTCACTTCTAACAATGGGACTACATCATGATTTTCATGTACGATCATTTTTTTCCTCCCTACAAAGCGTAGAGAATGGAAATGATATGGGATATATGATTCTCCTGGTCCCCATTCCATCTCTACAAAGACAAATTATGTAATTCTCCATCTCTTCTGTGTATAAGATGTGATTTGTTGGGCACATAAAAGTCGCCTTACATTCAATTTCATTGCGGATTGCCCAAAAAAACTTTGTCTAGGTTCGAAGCGCTGCACATCTTCTTCTCAAATAAGTCCATCATTTCACTAGATGTGCTTATCAAAGCGCTCCTTCCTTCCACTTCCAATCTTGAACATTACATTTGGATTTTGCCCATATCCCACAGAATATTGACAGTCCACCAACTCATAAGTATAGTACTTGCATCCCGGACCTTTAGCTCCCATTTTTTCAACTATAAACTCTTGTATAGAGTCGTCAACGACTTGAGCCAACTTGGTTCATATGCCATTTTCGGTGATTCTTGGCCTCACTTTTATCAAATGGTTTATATCATTGAAAGCTAGATAAAGTGGGTCTCTCCTCTACTTGCTTCATTCTGTACACACAAGAAACTATATGATCCAATCCAATCGTCCATTTATTTTCAGCCTCTGTAACTTTTTGTGCTCACTCTAATATACAAGAAGTAGTATATTTAACAATGGTTGCTTATGATCTCTGTCCCTGAAACTCCTGAGCAAATAGTATATTATAATTTGAAACAATAGTATGGCAAAATGTATAATATTAGTTGTTATCGTGAATTGTGTGTAATGTGATTTTTTTGTAGCTTTATTTTGAATGAAAGTCAAGTGAGGGAGCATTTTTGATTCTGATCTGGCAAAAGATTGTAATCAGTCGTATCAAGTACAAATGTGGGGGATTTGTGTAAAAATCAATGGATATACATATGCATATGAAAAAAAAGTGGCATGAGTTCTTTTATTTTAGAACAAAGCTCCTCATCATGTGACAACACATGGAGATGACGAAAGTGAAAGCGACTCATATTTTACAGAACCAAAGTTTTTGCTATAATTTTTCTAATTTCGTTCCATTTGAAAACTAATTCTTACCATTTGGAATCTCATTCATATTGTGACATATTGCAACTCATTTTTTCTCTTTCACACAGCATTGTTCTGGAGAGGCGAGCGGCATTAAAGTGAAATGAAAAATGAGTGCTCCCCTTCTATTTTTACATATTTCACAGCCTACCAGTCCACCATGTCGTGTACACAAATGTATGCACGGTACTCTATAAGTACGCTCTTATTAAGCCACTCACTCACATCAAATGGCTCACACTTTTTTCAATTAATTTACATCCCTAGCATTTTTTGTGATTTCACTTTAGTAATTTATGCTCTTTATCAATCGCATTTTGACGCTATTTTATTATACACTTTTTTCACACTAATTTCTTTCCTGTCGTTTACATATTTCTCTCAGCATATGTTACGCATGAAAAAAGCGGGCATATTATGATTTTTTTCTCTGTAGTTAGTAACTACGAGGTCTCTAAATGAAGAAAAAATTAATTAGTTCCCTTTGTAGTAAGTGAGTGGAATTGAGGGAGTGTGGAATAAATTTAGCCTCCTTGTTTACAATTCAGCAATGTTCATATTATTGAATTTTTTAAACCAATTGTTGTTAATCCAATCGCAAATGGATGTACTAACGAAAAAATGAGTGTCTGGTGCATACTATATCGCATTCTATTTAAGTCTGCTTTTACTATATGCTAACTAAATAGCATAGTTTAAATCTGTGTTATTGGCTGCAGATAAAAGACGTACAAAGTAATACTTGAATATGTACAAAAGAAAATTCTGTAAATTCCTCACAACAGCCCCATTCGCATACTATAATCTTGCAAGAAACTAAAAAAATTAAAAACAAAACTAATAGTTTTTTAGATGTCAAATTATTTTTTGTTGTGCGATGAGATAAAGGAGATGAAGCGTAACTAATATTAAGAAAAATGAGCTCCACAACTCCACACGTAAAGAAAGTAGGGTACACTGTGAATGCATAAATGAAGGTTCTATGATCAGTCGCTTGCATCTGAAGAAAAAGTGCGTAGCCAAGTAGATTCTAATGCCATGCCTAATGAAAGGGATGAAGTAAATGCTTCCCATTACATGACTTGATGCGTTCACCCATTCATCTATCTAACTGACTCTGAGCTGAGGCTTGACATGGGAGGGTAAAAAAAATCTTGAAATCAAATCAATCGCTCAGCTCCTACTAACTGCATAGAAGATACATATTACCATCACATCGTAGTCATATTAATGTCCTATTAAGAATGCGCTCGGTTCGAGTGCACCAATTCTTAGAAAAAGTAGTTTTTTGCGTGCAGAGGTCAGCTTTGTTTACTAATCTACAAACTAGCAGTGAAAAATAATCAAATATTCACCTGTTTTTCATAAATTCATCAAAATAGACTTTTCTAAATCTTTTAGAGTCTTTTAATCAATTTACGACCTTTTTTCTATAAGAATGCAAAAATTAAATGAATTAGAATAATATCGCTGAACCATAATAATAAAGAAAAAACTTTGGTTAGATTCATGTATTCTTTATAACTAACAGTAAATCTAATAGACATTATAATGCTTGGGACAGTGCATATATATAATAGTGATTCTTAGCAATTAATTCGCTGTAAATGGAAAAAAATAGTGAATCATTACATTTGTGTATATTGAAGGGGCTGGGCCTCACTTTCATTTATTAGGGAGCCGTCTGAGAATTACAAAGCACTTAATACAATTCGGAAGCACATGATGTACAAGTTGAAAGAATGGGAGAGACAGTCATTGGAGCTCAGAGGCAAGTAATGAGAGAGCAATCGAGTGATTTGGAAAAGAAAAAAACGTACTTTCTATTCCAGACAACATTTCATCAGAATTCTTATATGAGCATGAAGAAAAGTGGGGAAAAGTTTACTCCCATTTCCATCCACTCACTTATCGTGGTTTCAACAGCCCATCCTCACACATGCATTCTTATGGTTGATGAACTTTTGAAAAGCTTTGGCAAATGGAATCTTCTTACAGTTTAGATAAGATGAGTCGCCCATTTTATACGCTACTCAAATCCATTTGTTGAGTTTGATTTTTTACTATATAAACATATCCATGCTCTTAAATTTTGCAGCCTTTCAATATTTTGCGCACTTATTTCTACAATATTATGCATATAATTATGATCTTTAAATTCAATATTGATCATACGTTGGAAGACTTTGTAACCAAAAGGTGAACTCAAATTTGAATCAGGGCGGCCGGTGTTTAATGCATCCTCGATCTTATTTGTGCACGTTCCAAATAGTTTCACTAACTACCCTTATGGACTGGGTAGGCCTCATCATCCACTCATTTGTGTGTCCATTGTGCCATCTAATGGCCTACTATTTGGTTGGCACAAGCACAAATCAATGGGCCTAACGATCCCGGCCAACTCTGCAGTTACCAAAAACTAACTGTGTAGTAAGTGCATATAAATGACGATCCGCAAGTTCTGGGAACACATGGGGTCAAAGGGTTCCGTTCTCTCCAAGATAGGGTGAAAATGTGCTCTTTATATGCACTCGAGGAGATGGAAGGAAGCCTGTGGTCACAGTTGTTGAATAATACGCATTTTATTGTTTCGAATTCCAGTCAGGATCTCCATACATGGAAAAAAGTGTGTGTCTGTCTGCAGACACAAGAACATGGTAGTCACCAAATGGGCCAACCCATTGATCATAAAGGTTTTAGGAGAATCCTTCTGTGATTCCATTCCAGGAACAAATCTAGTCCCTTAGGACTTTGCTTTCTCATACCAAACTCCACTCGTAGTGACTCCAATGTCTCTTCTAACGTAATAATATTCATTCCAATCCAATGCTCCTAATTCTTCTGTCTCTGTAAACTCTAGTACACAACACACGTTATTTTCCTTGGTTATGAATACTCCATTTGCTATTTGATTAAAATGATTTCACACAAATGAAACTATAGATTCTTCAATAGCTACATGTACTGTAGTTTGTGAATATACAAATCAACATTGGTGGAAATTGATGCAAAATCAAAGCCAAAAAAAAGTAAACAGAAGGAAATATTCTGGATGGCATGTACTCGTGGTACACACTCTGATGACATTTTTATTGATAGCCTTTTGAGAAGCTAAGCACCTATACATATGAACGGATTGTGACTGGAAATTGTGAAACCCCTTTGGAGGGAATTAGGAGGCAATAATTGAAAGATTGAAAGCAATCTATTGCATATGGTCTGGTCAGTCTCTGTGGACTGACCAGGCTATCAAGTAAATCCCAGGTTGAGCTTCAAGATGGACCTTATTGAATGAAAAATATGGAAATGACTGTGAGATAAAAGTAAAGGCCTTCTGAACACACCATTACGACACGATTCCAACTCAGAGAAATGGGGTGAAGATCGCAACTCCAAAGCTCCCAGAGTCTTGATCTCCAAATGGAATGCTCCATACTCCAGAATACATACGGAACCACATATGGACACAACTATTGGGGTATATGCTCCTCGAATATTAATGGCCCAACCACCCATGGTCGAAAAACAATGATCATGTCATGATGCCACTATCTTTCACCGTAACCCTTCTGTTTTCCAATCTTTTTCATTACTTTCCTCAAATCTTTTGTCCTCACGTTTGTCTTTGTCTTCCATGCCATTGAATCTACACATAATTTGGAAAAATTTCACGTCCGTGGCTACCAACTTGCTCCATTTGTGTACCCAAGACGGTGTCTTGGTTATCTGCATAAAACAATATTTCCCTCCCGTATATATTATACCCACTTTTTGTATCTGTACATGGGGAAAACGGGGAATCCAACGAACAAGTGATACAGCTTCATTTTGGTCACCACTCACTCACTCTTCTGTATTCTCATAATCTGATTTGTCCATCATGTTCTCCACTTTCAACATGTTCCTTTTTCAAATGCAGATGCCATCAGCTTTTTACATTTTCTTCAAATCTCAGTCTCCAATCCGAATAGATTCCCATTCTTGGACCTTTCCACATGGTTCTCCAGCTTACTTCATCATTTCTCATATATGCTCAGTCACATGGTGTCTGTCCTCATATCCTTTCCATTCCATCATCCGACTTCACGCCTATTCTTCTTTTCCATTGAATCCATTTACATACATTTCTACTTGCTTTCTATACTATACTCGATTTGTGTGTTGTGTTAAGGCATGCAAACTATGCATGTATGTATCTCCAGATGGACCCTCTGTTTTTTGTTTGCCTCTGGAAACAATCTTAGCTTTCTTTTCAATTTACTTTTTTTATATAGTTTCATACTTTTGTGAAGAATGAACCGATTGGAAAACAAAGTCACTTCACATCATAGGTAATGTACGAAAACTTGTTTAAGCCTATTGCAAACAGAAGGATGGTTGATAAAAACTCTATTTGGGAGACTAATATACTACTAGAGTAGATTTTTATACAGGATTTTCATACCAATTCTTTGGAAATGGATCAAGCTGCTCATCAACCTCTGGGCACAGATGTACTCGTCATTGCATATTCCAGGATGGATACGATGAATTGCTCGTCCATTTATTGAAAGGTTTATGATGCCATTTAATGGAGACGCTCATACTCATAACCATTGGGGAAAAAGTGAACCGTGTGCAATGGTCGTCCTGTATAGTTCATTTAGATACGCTTTCCATGCATTCAATAATGATTCATCCAGATTCACGTTCAACCCTATATAGTACTCAATAATAATGGAGCATTCCATCAGTAGGCCATTTGCAGACATGAAACAAAAAAGTAACATGTTATATTCCATCTTCATGGTGGGGAAAAATTTATTCCCAACTGAATTTCTTCAGTTAAACAAGGGACTTGAATTTGTACACTTGGATTGCATATTGCACCCAGCAGTGTGTACATGGTCTTTGTGATTTCTTGAATCACCAGGGCTATCAGACTGAACCAACTTTTTTCCATATCATTTTTTCCGTGGGTTAATGTGAGTTTGATTGTACATCCGTGTCCGTCCATCGCATTTCATGTGTTCTTCCATCATACATATGTGGCCAATTTTTATCCCATTTGGGCTCACCAAAAAACTCTATACGGAATACGCACGCATTTGGTCAGCTACAACATGTTTACGCTCCCTCCATATTACTCTAGCTCGGACCAATATTAAATGTGGGATGCATGAGACGGATTGTGCTCCTGGTTTTACATTTTCCGAATGGTTACTTTGGTCCGTTTTATCTATCACCACTCCATTTCAGAATCATTTTATGTAGCGAAGGAAACAAACCTAACTAATATACTATGAACCTAAAACATTTTCATCGCTTAATTGAACTTCAACGAAAAAGCCCCAACGACGTCCATACATGACAAGCAAATAACTGCCAAACAAAAATCTCCATTCCAAAGTGACTGACTGTGAGCGTAGCTTTATGTGTAAGTCGATTTAATGGAAATATCGACTACTATGAAAGCTCTTTTCCACATGTTCCGAATCTTGTAATTTCTATGCTAATACCATGATTTGAACATTTGCCGCAAGCCCAAAAAAAAACCCAAGACTTACTGGCTCTCCCAATGAACTTGGTTACAGTTAGTTTAGTTAGAGCCATCCCACATGCCACATTATATAAGGGGTAGATCCTCAATGAGATTTACAAGACCACAACACCAAACTAACTAACTAACTACTCGGTTTACCCGTGTTTTTGGTGGACTCGAGTTGTTTCACTCAGCCAGTACGTTTTTTTCCTCGGGTCTTCTCTTGTCAGCAATGATGATAGGGGAATGAAGCCATCACGTCACACACATTGGACGCCTAATAGGCCTCGTTTGCCATCCATCATCATCACGTTACCCCAGCGTCCAATCGATCATCCCAAGTTTGTGCAATCCTCTCACATTATTAGGTCCAATTTGGCGTGTCCTGACATTTCTTTTGCTACTTGCATTGACTCTCTGTGAGCCACAGTCAGTCAGTCAGTCAGTCAGTAGTAGTGAATACCTCATTTATTGATAGTTCTGGTCTCATGTATGTAGTATGTATTTATAATGATGAGTACTTCCGGTTGATTGTGGCAACCCAAACGTATGTACAATGCATGTATGCAATGGTAAAAAAGTTGATAAGTTAGATATGATTTACAAAATTAGCATTCCCAAAAAGAGCAACGTTATTTAAATCCATTTATTATGAGTGAGTGTAAGTAAGTTAGTTAGTGAATCCAAGTATTATTCTCATTTCATGCTCAATTAAATAGGATTAAACGGTATTCACGTACTATACTGCTGTAGCATATCCCCAGGGTTGAATACGACACACAGAAAACCATATGACGCGTTTTAGTGACTAAAAATGGATTCCTTTGTTGGTTAACTATGCATGTTCATACTAATGGCATTAACTTGGTGATGATGATGACGAGATTTTTAGGTGCTCATGCTCTGAAGGTGAATGAGTTAGTAAACATGAGTATTAGACTGTGAGCAGTGGATGAAAGGGGGATAATTAGGATCAAGAAGAGTGAATGGAAAGCTTGACGAATACAACTAGCCAGGCAGTCACGTTATTTTTTCCCAAGTACTAAAGCCCTGAGTTGCTACACTCATCATGGGTTAAACATGCATAGACCGTAATGACGGCTCTGGTGACAAAAGCATGCTTTGCAAGAGCACAATGGGAATTATGAAATCCAAATGAACATGATAAAACGCATAGACTATAATGTGCCCAGCAATAATAATGCACAGGCTCGTAATGATGACGTGAGCTGAGAAAGTCATATGTAAAGAGATTAGGGAACAAGTTTAGGATGAAATTAAAGCTCTTTACAATCACAAACGACTAACAAAACTCACAAAATTTCTTTCTATGGACTTAATGCAATAATGATGCCGACAGTCATTCACTTTTGGTCAGTTAGTTCGTTAGTTACCTACAGTTCGATTCTAATGTGATATGGCGCACAAAATAACCAACTAAATTACGTAATTTATCCGTATTCAAACTAAAATCATGGCAGATGATGATGACCAGATAAAGAATCCATTTTGGTAGTTAGTTAGTACAGACATGCGTTAAATGCTATCTATTAAAAAATAATGCACACATGTAGTAAGTCATACAGTCAGTTAGTTAGTTAGGATTCATTGGTCCTAGTGCATATTACATGCACACATAGGCAAACATAAAGTGAGCTAAAAAAGGCTGAAAGCGTGATGAATGGGCTCTTTATGACTCTAATATTCCTTTATGAGTCCAACTCACTTAATGTGCATTCAATTAGATCTTTCTTTCCTTTGTGGGAGACTACAGCATTGCTCTTTGTGTCGCCTGGTAAATATGGGAAGCATATTTAGTTAGTTCGAAAAAGACAGTGTAAAGCCCTTGCATTCTCCCTATGGTTAAAGTTTAGTTAGTAGTTAGTTAGCTAGTAAGCAATACATGCATCTATAAAGGTAACTTTATTCCTATAATGTACACGTAACCCAGAAGTAGTAGTGCTACCTTAATTCTTTATCACCTATCAAACTCTAATTAGCACACATCTTTTGCTTGATATCAAAACTAACTAACTATAACTGCAGGATATAATGTCTATGAGATGGAAATTGTAATTTGAATTGGTATGCAGACCTTTTAGTTTATCAGCTCCAGCTGTGTACTTTGTCATATCTCCATTGTGTAATTACACTGGCTTTCAGATTTATTCCCAATTGTTCGTGTAGTGTACTTTGCATTGAATCTTCAAGTTTTCTACTAATTACTTGTGTGAGTTATTGAGTTGTAATATCACACATGATTGCCATAAGTTAGCTCGTTCTAACTAACTAACTAACTGCTGCGGTTTCTTACAGGTGTGAGATGATAAATGAATAATGTACATACATATGTGTAATGTTGTCATTTTGAGCAAGAATTAATGGATAAGGTGCTGTGTTAGGAGGCATGGACGACAAAATAAGGTGCACATGTTGTTCGTCCATGATTATAGTTAGATATTTCGTTAGTATGGAGATAATAACTGAGAAATTATTTGAATCAAGTGAATCAGTTTAAACAAACATATGTTCCATCAAGTTCCCCAAAAGTTTAATCAAGTTTCTTAAAGAAAAGCTAAACGCATTTGCGAATACAAATATAAAATAGGCTGCTGGCATAAAAGTTATCCAAATAAAGCTGTCCACTCGAAAAAAAATGAATGACGCTAATTTAATTTTGTGAAAATACATGAAAACTATGTATACATGGATGATAAAATGAGATTGAGACTATTTACAAGAAAAAAAGTAGAATAAATCAAGGGTAGTATAAAATCGTGTTGTTGTCCTTATGCCTATCAAATAGATTAACACAGGCTATGAGATTTTATTGCTGGTTAGTCACTTAATAGAGCAAACAGATTACTTTCAAAGGACCAATTGTGAAAAGCGGATTAGAGTCAGAGACTGTTATAAGCTTAAGCGCAATAGATCGCACTGTTTCAAATGGGAAAGCTGTCAAGTATTACGTGCAACGTACCAAGCAAGCATAAAGTCTGTGGTTTTTTTCCCTCTCCTTGTTAGACATAGCCATCTTAATGGGACTGACTTACTAACTAACTACAAAGTATACGTGCTAAAGCCGAAAATGTTTCAACAATATATTATATATTCAGAAAATTACAAGAGGCCCGAGTTTCATCCTCTGGTCTTAATTTATCGCTTCATTCCTCATAGTGTCTTCATTCCATTTATACTATGAGGATTTATGATGTCAAAACAAACCTTTGTCTTTGTTACAGAAAAGATATTATCTTTATTGAATCACTAAATGAACAAGGTGAACAGCTCATAAGTCAATGCAGTAGCTTATTTTTCATCAGTATTAATGATAGTTAGTTAGGTTGTTTTGTTTCATTTGCTTTGTTGTTAATGTAATGAATGTCAAGGAAATGTTTTAGTTTTGGTATATTGTTTCCTGGAATTTTAGAAATTTTAAAACTGCTGCTAGTTTTATCTATTTTAACTCTAAAAATGCATAAATTACCAGTACAAATAAAACTGAATGTCGCAATACGATCACTAATTCAAATGGATAAGGAAAATAGTAAACATCCAATCTGTACTGCCTGACGGAGAGAGCAACAAATGGAAAGAAAAACCTGTATCATGTGCCCCGTTCTAGAATTGTAGTTTTGCTTTTGCATATAATGGGAAAGGTAACGAAAAAGACTTGGAGCATGTACCATACCCTCTGTAAAGACAAAATAGAACTATGATCCCTTTATACATCTTATAGACGAATACTTTACAACAGAGAATTGAATAGAAAAAGCCCCTAGCTTTCCCAAATGGTTCCACGCACCACCTAGTGTGTATGATTCCCAACTATTGAATTCATATGAGATGGATCATGAAACCAATTCCTAGTGCTCAGTGCTTAGTGAAAGGTTTAAGCTTTGAAATTGAATGGACATATGCTGATTTTCCATCTTGTTCCATCAAAAATGACGCTTTATTTCTTTTAAAACAACAAGCATGTTAAAAAGACGCTAAAATGGAGGATTTGAGTACAGTAAGAATTAATGAAAACACGATTTTTGCGATGGCAAATCAATTCACATTTATAGTTGTAAACACTATGTAATGCAGAAAAGCAATTTATGAGTTTAGAACCAAAAATATCAACTATAATTCTGTATCATGTAAAGTAATAAGTATTTGAATTAAAATACACTTCATATTACGACAAAAATGGCATTATGGGAAATTCAACTTTGCATACTATATAAATCAAGCACACCAAAATTTTCATAATCATATGAATTAAATTTGACTTATAAAACGCTTATTAAAACTACACACTTTAATAAACATGCGTCTGGGAATAGCTTACAATATTATCTGCATTTAGAAAACATGAACATTTTCATCAACGAAAAACAACGTGAATCTCACATATTGACTAGCGATGTTTGATCGGATCCTGTGCTACGCAGATTTGGCTATAAGTCGGCACACATATGCAATTTGCCCTCAGGTATAACCATCCAAAATATTGGGACCCAACTATCAAGTTTACGCTCATAATTAAAAAAGAGTTTAAATCTTTAACAAACATGGGGATAAACAAGATAATTAACAAATCTTAATGTCGAGATTTTTCCATGTTATTTTCCATAAGAAAAATTGGAAATGGATTCTTGATTTTTGAAATCTTTTCGGCTTTTAACTTGAGCGTTGGATCCTAATATTTTAGATGGTCAGACCTGAGACCCAAATGCATATTAATGCAAAATTATAGCCATATTCGAGATGAACAGGGTCCGGTCAAACATTGTAAATCAATATGCCCAATCGTAGGAAACGCTTCAGAGTACACAAAATTATATACTGACATAGCTGCAAAACTGAACCAGTTTCGTAAAAAATGTAATTCACACTAATTTCTACGCACTACGGAATACTGAAGCGTATGAAATCATTAGCATATTTTAATTTTTTAGTAATAATCTTATACACTATGCATAACAACACAAGTATTTAGCTGCAGCATTTCTTTGAACATACAGTAGTAATAACTCTACATTATTTGCTTTCATACCCGCTATATTTTTTGTACAACAGAGACAATTTAAATTGCTTTAATATCTACACAAAATGGCCACCACCGTCTTTCTAAACCAATCGTTTCACGATCTTGAACTAAAGTGGCAATCTTCAACTCGCACATAATTTCTTGACAATTGTATAAAACGTGTTGTTACGAGCTTACACTAACTAACGTAAAATTAATGACCACAGTAATATCTTGAAGAAAAAGGTTTTCTCCTCTTTACTTTTGAAGCGAACAAATATGAAAGTTCAGTACTCAGCACATAGATGGCTACAAGGGAGCGTAGCCAGTAGGCAGAACACATATTCTTACATTTCAATCCTTACTGTACTTCCTAAGAAAAATCTTCAACAGATACGGCACAAACTAACTAAAGTTCTTAACAATATACGCTCGTAATTTAGTTCAAACGGAAACTAGTGTGATGAGGAAGTTTATGGCAGTTAAGTAAATAAGTATGGCTACAGTTATAAAGTATAATATATAACATTTTTTAGCTCGAAGTTTGTAGAGTTAAGGGAACACGTAATCGTTTGTTTGACACTAACTACGTGATCCATAGATCACGAAAGCGAGAGTGAGACAAACAGACAGATACAATTAATTAGCTTATTTTTTCATTAGTAGCACTTTTTGGAACATGAACATTTGCGAATGATTTCCACATCTTTGGTATAGCGAGTGCCGTCATTGCAAATGAGTCGAACGCGACGTCGCCTGGATCTTTTGGGAATGCAACAGGAGTCCCCGCAAGTGCCAACACAAGCGGCAATCTTCAGAGGACGTCTTGACCTGCATCCATGTTCTGTGTAGTAATCCTTATATTTCTCTTTTTTGCAACTGGGAGCTGAGGTGGAAGTAAAAAAACAATCATTACAATTTGATCTCGCCCGGACCGATTATCAGGATAAAAACGGTTCAAAGAACATTCAGCCAGTACATAATACATACCTTTCTCACAGTAGCGACCACTATGGCCCTTAAAACATTTACACGAGTACTTCTTTCCACTCTTCGATGGAATGCATCGACCCCGTTTGCACCGGTGGTCGTTGCACACATCTTTCTTTTTCTCCTTGACCACTTTTGTAAGAAAAGTGGACTGTAGTGAACTGGCCGCAGATGTCGCCGAACTCATTTCCACGGGCTCTTCATCTTGAAAAGCGGCGCAGCCCGGAAGAACCCCTTGCTGCTTCTTTGCATTCCCGTAGTCCACTCGTTTGTGATTGATGAAGACAGATGAGAGACAACCTGAGAGTATTCAGTAATTAAAATACGATTGAGATCACCACAAAAATTTTTGACACTAAAGACGACAAATGCGTCTCATTGTAGCATATAATTTATTTAGCCAAACAAATTATTATCAATATAAAACAAAGTCCATGTACATTTAAAGGTGTAAAATCACAAGTTTGAGCTAAAAAACCATAGGATGACTATACCCATTAGCTCTTATTCATTATTTATAATTTTTTGGGGCGCAGTAGGCAAGTTTAATTCATAACCTTCTCTTGCGCCCGGTGATATACGTTGTGCATAGTAGCATACTACATTTATTAATTAAGAATGGAAGAGAAAACTTAATTTTCATTCAACGACTGGTCTGATAACAGGCATCACACAAAAACCATAGCTTCCTACCCGTTTAATTTTGCATAGCTATTCACTTATGAAAATATGTGTACCATGGAACGACGTGCTGTTTCTCAAATGCCAGAGATTGAGAGCGGAAGCTGCCACCTTGGGAGGTAAGCCTCCAATGTACATAGGAGAGTTCAACTTGAGTACATCTTTCTCTCCATCATTAATAATGGACCTAGCCTTCCGTCCATCCACTTGCATTGTAAAGTTCTTCTTGACAGCTAAAAGCTCGATTTTGTGGTCTTCCCCATCTGCAATCATCTCGTAACTGCAAAGAAATAACATTTATTCAGTTTAACTCTACATGCTATACACACACACACAAGTTTCTGTTCCCAACTTAAACTTTACAAAACTATATCACTAATGGCCAAGTTCATTCCATACCTGTACATAGTCGAGGCAGGATAGTTCCCAACGTCATAACTGACGCGAACCCGGCCCAAAAATAACTCCACAGCAATGTGCTGCATCTCTCCATTGTACAGTAGAATACCATTTAGTTCCGTAGTGGACAAGATAATCGTAATATTCGCATCTGGTTTCGTACGCAAGGTTTCCATCTCAACCCAGGAGCCATTCGAAGCGATGCTTATACTTGTCAAAATTTCACATCTTTTACCTAAAAATTAACGTAAAAATCTCCATGTATGAGTATCATCTTTTTAATAAGATGTTTTATTTATATGCAAGCTTAAGACCATAACCTACCAGTGAAGCCGGGAGTACATTTACACATGTAATCGGAAGAATTCGGCGGCAAAAAGCAAAATCCATGGACACAATCATGATCCTGGCATGGAGACGTCTTGGGATACATCATAGCAACACTTGGAGCCACTTCACAATATTTTCCACTAAATTCCTCCGTGCATTTGCAAGTATACCCATTGATGCCATCCATACATGCTCCTTCGTTCTGTACACACAAAGAAAGGATGAAAATAAGCACACATAATATACTCCACACATTGAATAAATATTGCATACCTGGCACATGTGATTGGCACAATCGTCAATATTCACGGAGCAATTCTGCCCTTCGAAGCCCAGAGGACATTCACAAGTGTAGTGAGTAAAATGATCAGTACACTTGGCTCCATTCTCGCATGGATTGAATTCCTTGGAGCAAAATGCGATCTTCTTTTCACAATACTCTCCTATATCCAAGTGAGAAATGTGCATTGTTAGTTAGTTAGTTTCGCACCCCCTTTCTAAACAGAACATGTATTGATCGGGCCCTAACTAGCTTTATCATCGTATATTGCGTACCTGTGAACCCGGGTTGACATCCACAATGATACCGACCAACCAGGTCTTCGCAAGTGGCATTATTTTCACACTTGTGTCCAATACAGTCATCCTCATTGATTTCACATCGGTGTCCCACAAACCCAACAGGACATTCGCAGCTATCGAAATATTCAATTTAGTTAAAAAAGGGAATCACGAGTTCATTGTTCAAGTCATTAAGCAGTAGAAAGCCTAGTTCACATGGATGCGATCTGAACATGCGATTGATGCTGCATCACAAAGCTCCGACTGGACGCATGCGTTGACACACCAACAGAATTCTTTGTTTGATTCACAAAAAGATGCGATGACGACTGCATTTCGTTTGCTAGTGAAAATAAACTCGACTGATCGCATGATCGCATCTAGAAAGTTCAATGAATTGAACTTTTGTTTTGATGCGATTTATCGCAACTATGGTGAACATGCGATGACATCGCATCTACGATCGCAGAAGTGGTTCACATGACATCGCATGTACAATCGCAGATGCACATAACATCGCACGTTAAATCGCATCCATGTGAACTAGGCTTAGCATTGATTTTTAGTGATAGTGACAGCATGCACTATGCACTGTGCATTCAAATGCCCAGATTAATGAAGTCATAGCAACTTTCTTATTAGTTAGCAACTGACCTAAATCTTCCATGTTCTTTGACAAGACACTTGGCAGCGTTGAGACATGGACGGCCATAACATGCATCGATAACTTGCTCACAGTGTCGCCCATGGTAGCCAGGTTGACAAGAACATTCGTAGTCCCTGTTTGGAATCGGAAGACAACTTGCTCCGTTTGCACAAGGGAATGTGAAACATGCATTGCATTTCGCTTTGATGTCGTCAGGAATATGATCTGCAATATTACAAAGGGTAATTTTAGTGGTATAATATGCATTCTTGAATTCAAATGCAAAAGATGGTCGAGATGTTTATAAATTAAGCATTTAAACGCAGAAAGGAAAAGGGGACCTAAAGAAAGGAAACCACATTTTGTAATACCCGAAGGATGGGAAACACTTCATGCATAAAAATATACTATTTAATTTTTTCCATTTTACGAGTCCGTATAATTTATACTGCCTAACCGGTGCATTCAAAGGCTCCAGGGGGAGTGGTTAGCAAAAGCTTGTTTTTCATTCCTTCAGGCTGATGACATCTAGCAATACCCGGCTCAAGATAATCTCGTTTTACCCAGTCAGCTAGCCATTTGAGTCCACAGTCACAGAATAAAGGATTTCCGCCCAAAGCTCTGGAAAATTGTTAATATAATTGTTAATACTTATACAGATACATTTGGGTTTGCATTTGAGGACAAAGCCTAGTTAATTCTAGTATCCATTTATGTGAAATAGTGGAAAGTAAGAAACTTTGTTATTTGAACACAACTGAAACTTACAAGTGCGTGATAGCAGTGAGGTCACGAAACGTTCCATCAGGTATCATGGAAATGTCATTGGCATGAACGGACCTAATTCAAAACACGCAAGTAAAATTTTGTTCATAAACTTAAATAAGGGGATTATCGGATTATCCTAATGGAAACTTGTATAACAATTAACAATAGTTATGAAAAATTAATATGCTAACTGAGATAAGCTAGTGCAGAGAGAAATAAGAATTGAAAATCCGGGAGTAACGGAATATAATCATTAAAACTTTCTAAATACATTTTTCAACCCGTATTGTAATATTTACACACCAACAAACACAGTATTACATTAAATCACCATTTGATAACTGGCATTCAATAGACTTACAATGAGATGCCGTTGGGTGGCGGAGTTGGACATTGTGATATAGCTCAAATGAAGCTCAAGTACTTCAATAAGAACCCCAAAAAATATTAGATCCCCATACGGCCGCTAACTCAGGATCAAAAAGTGTATTTTTTTACATGCATCTAAATACACATGTCGTCAAAATAGAAAAAACGGTAAGGGGGTCGGTCCCCTTAATTTCGAGATTTTTCTCATGTTATTTTCCATAAGAAAAATCGAAAATCGATTCTCGATTTCCAAAATTCGTTTGATCAACGGTAGCATATGTATACTTGAGCATGGGGAAGAAATATTTTAAGGGATTGTTGTAGGCACTCTCCAAGTCATTTTTAGCTATTTCTCATTTCCCAACTCCGCCACCCACCTAAAGCACCTCATTGTTAGTTCGACGTTGAAAGCAGTCAATGAAAGTTAACATGCAAAGTGTACTATTGCAATGCCGTTCAAACTTACAGGATTCGAAGTGATGACAACCCAACGAGCGCATCTCGTTCGACACATTGAAGCTTATTGTAACTGATGATTCTACAGGACGGAAAATGTGAACAAAAAATTACTATAAATAGTCCAGTGACAATCGACATGGAGAAAATGATGAACAAACCAACTAAATCATATACTACTTACAATGTGGACAGCTTGGTTAGGTTGCTGAACGTAAAATTGGATAACATGGTGACTTGGTTGTTGCTCAAATCCCTGAAATGAAAAGACAATAATTTATTACAAAGCCTTCAAAGCCAGCCAATAGCTTCCATGTATTTGGGAATTAAATTCTAGGACACTCACAGCTTTGTGAGGTGTTTCAGATGTCCAATTCGACCGATCTCAATTCTCTGAATTTCATTAAAGTCCAAGTACAGTTCCGACGTTTCCGGAGGAATGCCACTGGGAATTTCCCTGAGTTTGGCACGACTACACCAGACTACGGTACCCATGCATTCACACTCTGGAGGACAGTATTCTTCACCCAGACAGCCTCGATCGTCACCTTAAAAGGTAATAAATCATACAAGGTTACTGCTTCCACCTCACTTTTACCAAAAACATGCCAAGAAATGGATACGCTAGAAAAAACCGCTGTAGCGAGAGACAGCAGGAAGAAGTAACGGGGAATTTATTTTCATCAAATCAATTCATTTTCCTTTTGTGCACTTGGCCACGTAGGATTTACTATATTGGCGGTGTGCGGTCTATAACTTTCATTTCTGGAAAATATATTTTTAATACAAGATGACTGCGGGGCTAATTTACACAGCCAGTAAATAAATAGAAACTTTGCTTTTCAATGCTACTAACGAAACAATCGCAAACGCCCACATCTTCACGCCGATTCTAGTAAGTTTGCAATATACAAACCCAATCTAACGAATTTCCACCTATAGTTGAGCAACACAGATTATATAAATCTTTCATATTAAAAACAAATGGCTTCTCAGTTTTTCAAGACAGACAACGAGAAGAAAATAGGGAGAGGGGTTTTTCACAAATCCAAAGCGGCCAGAATAGAGTGCGTACAAGTGTGAAAAGGGAAGTTGACAAACGGAGCTGAATTATTTTCATGTACATGTGTACGTTCATACACGGAAGGAAAAAATGCTTCCAGGCATGAAAGTAAACTGAAAGAAAAAGTGAGTTTATGTATGCATTGTTTGAGCAAGATACTTGGTAGTCACCAAAGAAGTTTGTTTTACATAGTGATGAATGCCTACCGGCATAAGGAAAAGTGAGTCTCTCTCACTAACAGTAGCTAACTGTACGAAGGGAAAAAGTTTTACACAGAGCTCTCAAAAATGTATTATTGAATGATACTGAAACAATGATCTTCATTCTTATATCATCATAGCAAAGTATAACTAACTAAATATAATCCTCATCATAAAGTTTTCCTACCAACTTCAAAAACTCAGCAATGGAAGTCACTTCGATACAGATATAGACACAGTGAGCTCAAGGGATAACGCTAACGCGAGTAAAAAAATGGATGACCATTCAGTCACTCATTTACAAGTAAAATTTTCCCCTAACGATGACGGAGGACGTTAGTTAAGCGCAAGAATAAGTAATACAAAGTTGAAAGACTTACTGGTACACCGAAACTCATGGGCTGGAAGACTGCGGATGAGATAGTCCTTGTGCCGGAAGGGAGCATGACATTTGGGTCCGTCAGAAACGAGTGACTCTTTCCTCCGAAGCCAATCAGAAAACCACGCCAAATGGCAGTTGCATATAAATTCGTTCCCTTCTAAATCCCTGTGAAATACATCATGAATTCGAATATGTCAATGTTACTTGACTGCGTACTAGTGCGGTAGAATGGCTCACAAGATTCAGGCAATCAGTAAGTGTACTGCAATGTAAACTTTGAAAAGATTTGGCCAACTAAACGTGGTTAAAATGCTACAACCTCGGATATGGTGGTTGTCATATATTTCACCTATTGTGTTCTAGCGAAAAACCAGTTCCTTTGAATTTTCTGATTTGCTCTTATTTGTACAACTAGTTACATTTGCTATCTGCTAAAATTGTGCAAAAAAATTTTTACAAAGGCTTCAAAGGTAATGAAATAAATGGGCAATTTCTTAGCATTGACAAGTTATTTGGAAACTTCGGGTTTAATAAAATCCGGAACCCGACATAAATTGAATGAGCTATGTTATTCTTACATGTATATTTTAGATACAAAAAAATAGATGCCAGAGTGGTGGTTCGATTCGCAATTAACTACGGAAGCATTGCACACATGTGGCTATGTGCATTCCCCTTTACCCAGTCAAAGTAAATGATTGATCATGAATTATATACTCTGTAGACAAATTTCGATCGTAGATAGGAGCAGCAGAAAAGTTTTATACTATTGAAACAATCACTCTAAGTTTACAATCACATGGAAACTTTCCAAATGTCTTTTCAGCAGCATTTCCCCAAAGTGAGTCTGTGATGACTAGAACGAGAAACGAGTGTTGGTCTAATGGAAAAAGAATAAACTTGCTTAATTATAAGCCTGTAGACATGACAATAAGAGTTTTTTGTTTCAATGATGCTTTTTCGTATAAAGTTTCAATTTCCCTATGTGCTCTGCATATGCATTCGAGAGTATGGGAACGATTACTTGTGTTTTCATTTCTCAATTTGCCTGCCTGGCAATGTCAACATTGTAACTGGTTCTAGACGAACTTTTGATCAAGTTAGTTTTCTCTCCAGTTTAAATTTTTTACTCAATACTTGCAATAGGATGTTTGCCCCAACTCTTCAGCTTTTTAACAGCAGATCAAGTAGCAATATAAATCATGATAGCAATTTTTCAATTGATATCTTAAGAGCATATTAATGTCTAAAAATCTAAAAATTTCTCGATAAGTTAAGTTTTTTTTTGCGATTTTAAGCAGTGCTTTTGGGATAATGATTTTACCCTACAGCCCTTAAAAACATAATATGCAATCCTGTGTTACCTCTACGCATTCTTTCCAAATTTCTTCGTTAGTTAGTTGCCAAAATAGCATACTATAGCTAGCCCTTGTTCTCAGAGTCATCAACAATTTTAACTTGTATAACAATCAGTTTTGGCCGCTGAAATGAATAAATGATTTTGAAGCTGACTGGCTTTCTTATTAAGAAGTGAGTGAGTTGACCGTAAAATCTATGCATTCGTCTACTTTTCCACTTTCTCCTCATGAAAGATTTATGTCCCATAGTGGTGACTATAATTCTTTACCATCTCCCCCTGATCGGTTTTTCTTTTCGCACACAAACCCAAGTCTAACGTTACATCTATTGAGTGTAAGACTAGACTTAGTCGTGGTAGTCTTATCGTCTCAATAAGTCACTTCCAAGAAATCCAATATTTTGATACCTACCTATCTCAATTAAGATTTCCAATCAACGGATCCCAACCTAACATAAGAATGCATCGCAAATCTAATAACATACTCTGCAGTGGATCATAAAAATATTGAAACAGTATAACAACTTTCCCACAACAACTTAAACCCTAAGGTTGATGGCATCCATTCAAATTAAAAGGGAGCCAAACGACTCCCACAATATCTTATGCGGTCCATTGCACTTGAACTACTAAGAAAATGCTAACTGTAGCAGGAGCTTACGATGAAACAAGCCCAATGAGATGAACTTTCCGTAAACTTCATTTTTGGCTGCCTCAAGTATTTGCTTTCTCCACTTGAGCACGTTTCACAATACTGGTAGCGGTTATCATAAAAAGCAATTATCACTTACGACATCCCTAATTGTGAAGTAAGGCTAAGTTACCATAACGAATGCTTTATGACATGAAATGAACGACAGGGATAACTGAGATTCAACATAAAAATGAGCCAGTATCATGTACAGGATTGAAAATGGGAGGAAAAATATTCCGAAAACTTGAAGATTTTTTGTGTCATTGGCATACCTATTTATTTTGTCTATTTATACACGGCATATGTACAGGATTTGTACGATAAAACATTACCCTAGCACTAATAAATCCACAGGAAGTATTAACTTCACTCCAGATTTCTAAACGTATAGACATTTACACTTGACTGATTCTCATGGGCCAGGAAGGAATAAAAAATGCACACTTACAATGTTTCCAAATTGGGCATATACTCAAAAGAGCCTGGCATGACGCACGTGATCTTGTTATGAGCCAAAGACCTGGAATCACAGAGAAAAAAAAAGAATGTAAAGTGAACATAATAAAGTTATCTGGAGAGCATCCGCGTCCCATTTGACTCGCACATGTGAGTCTCGTCAAACATGGGTAAAAACATGGGTTGTTGTTTATCCTTACATTTTATACACAAGTAGAAATGCCAAGAGGAATTACTCCTGCTACTACTTTAGATATACAGTTACTACTCTAAACATGCATTCCAGTCCATTTAGTAGAAAACAAGGGATTCTACTACAAACACTGATGATGATAAGACGAAACAAACATCATGGTTGGTTTAAGTGAATGGCTATTGATTGCGTACAAGCCATTATGGTGTTCCGTACAGCCTTAAAAGAAAACGGGAAATCTAATCTCAGGGATTTCCTCGTCCATTATTATATATATTTGTCTGAGAAGATACATTTCAAAAATGTGAATACTCGAGTCGAGTTAGCTATGGAGATTTCTATTTTACGTCTACTTTGTATTATTTCCATGGACTGGGAATGTTTCCCCTTGTGAATTGTGCAACACTCAAATGATATGCAAATAAGTATAAGTAGGTTGTAAAATCCTTGTGATTTTGTAAACTTACAAATTTTTCACGCGTGATAGCCCCAGGAACATTTTGTTATTGATCTCCTTCAATTGATTCCCAGATAAGTCTCTGAAAATTGGACAAAAAACATTACAAATTAGTCCTTTCTTGCATGCAGAATAGTTAAGAATATTAAAGGTGCAGAAACCGTTGCAAAACCAGCCCGTAAATCAAATAGTTAGTAATCTTGATGGGTGATTCACACGGTTGCAAATACCTTATGTCCAATAGTTACAGAAGGTATAGCAAAAACATTTTGTGCACGAAAAGTTGACCCTCTTTAGAAAAAAATGAGGGTTCCGTAAAGAAAAACAAGATTTCCACACAAAAAAGAGCGTGGAAAGTTCTTTGGCAAACTATACGAGCAATAGAGCGTATTCATTCAATAGGCCTTCATTTGGAGTGCATTCACAAAAGAGGTCCATTCATGAACCCGCACATGCATTATTGGGGAAAAGTAGCTGTGAGCAATCATGTACGTTTTTTGGGGCATACATAAAGTATAATACATCAAACAAGAGTAAGATTAGGGAACCATTGACTTCTATTGACCGCTTTTTTTTTGCTTTCACTACTATGAAAAAACATGGGGGAAAGTTTTTCACGAGCCCAGCAAAGCAAAGTTTAAGTGAAAACAGGATTTGTTGTTTACAAAAAGCTTCACGTGTGTTTGGCTTGACGTACTGAAATTATGAATTTACACTCATCCAGATTGCGGGAATAAAAAACGTTGAGAATGCTAACTAAATAAAAATAACGCTTATCGAGTATGATTTTTATAGTTACTGCAGCAAAAGTTGAAAACAGCACTAAAAATTTAAAGTTTTAACTACTTCTCAAAGTGATTTTTCCAGATATGAAAACAAAATTAATTTTCCCTACCAAAGAATTGGAAACGGGAGAAAGTGGCTTATGACGCCTTAACTTGAGCCCAAGTGAAGACAAAGCCGGAACAACTATTGGATTATATCCTCCCCTTCAAGTTTCCTTTATGCTCATGAAATATTAAAGAGAGAATCGATTTGCCCTCAACTGGCAGCAAAATAATAAAACTTTATTTCCTTCTGTGAAGTCAAAAACAGTGAGAAAAACATCCTACTCGTGTATTAAAAATCTCACAGATTGTTCCTTGTAAAGACTTTCTTTTTCTTTAACTTCCATAATCATATTCCAGCCAACAAAAGCCCTTACATAAATTTATACACAACTTTTCCTTGGGTTTAATAGAAAATATTTCTTTGTCACACCTTCTGCGACTCCAAACGTTAACGTACCATGTTTGTAAAATTCACTCATTGTAAGTGATCATTTTAAATTCTTGTGTAATTGACTAACTTACTAACTACCGTATTTTTATGACTTTTACCATTATTTATGCTGTGGACAGTCGTTGCATTTTGCAACTACTCGAGTTTTCCATGCATTTCTAAGTAATCCAGGAGTTAATACACCCAAATACGGCTAGAGACACACTATAACTACTACTACAAGATGAGTAAATTGAACTTACACTTCAAGCAAAGAGGACGAGTCACGAAATGCTCCATCTTCCAAGGCTGTGATCCGATTGCCCTTGAGGTCGAGTTTTTGCAAATGAGGGAACAGAGCAATCCATCCATTTCTCACTCGAGTCAAGTCATTACCTGACAACAGTCTGTAGAAGTGAGTCAAGCCACCAGACGAGGGGAGAGAAGAAAAAAAGGAAGGAATGTTAGATTTAATTGAATCCTTGACTGATTTATGTCTCTTTAGAGTAAATGGCATACATTCTCTTCATACAGTAACTAACTAAGGAAGGAACTGGTAACTAACTAACGCTTAAAAGCATAGAAACTCATTTAGCTCAAAGGTTGAGTAGGGTCATCATCGTCTAATGCAAAGGGCATGCATATTATGGTCCCTAAAACTGACAAACTCGTAAGTTCTCATAACATGCGGATTAGTGTTTAAAAAAACTTGCTCATGTTGAGCACACTTTTTTACGATCTCACCAAATGACATACTAAAGGATGAATAGGGATTATAAATATCCTACTTTACCTACTGCTGTGTGACTTGTGAAAATAATTTTTTTTTTAGTTTTGTAAAATTTTTATAACATCCAGTTTTGCTGTTATTTCTTTGTTTTAGTTATTTCTCATTCTTTTTACTCACACAATTAAAGAAAATTATGCGTTCCTAAACAAAATATTTGTTCCCTTCAATTTGATAGGCTAGTGCTACTTAATAATCGTGATATCATCGACACTATTCCATGAATGTTAGAGATGTGCGCCGGCATAATCATCAGCGGTGGCGGGGTCAAATTAGAATAACAACGGCTCGCCGTTGCTATTTTTAACTCGACTGCGTATGGTGCAGATATACAGGGAAAAATTTATCGGCGGCGTCAAGAAAAAAAACTCCAAAATTGTCGGCGGCGCGGCGCCACTAATATCTAATGTGCATGCAGATTTGTTGATTCTCGTGAATAAGTTTGGGCTCCCAGGGTTTTTCAATGGCTGTTTTCCATTTCGATGATTTTTTTTAATTTTCGAGTGGACTTTTAATTATTCACGGGGTCAAAGAGTGGGTCAATCGACTTAGTTAGAGTTTTTACGAACTTATGCAAGTCAATTATTAAATACTCGGGCTAAAAGAAAAAAAATTCACTAAGTGATCCCATGGAAACTAGCAATAAAAAGCATGAACTGTGGAGATGTAATTTTGTCTCCGGTCTCTATTGATTACTTAGTTTTTTCGAAGCGCTTTTCTATTTTCAAGGATATTTTTCGCGGAGTTAAACGGTTTAATAGACTTAACTAATGTCGGCTATTTTTTTACTACATCATATGACTTAAGGCCGACTAGTATTCTATAAACTGCATATAAGCATACAGCTTTTACACAGCCTAATCATCTATAGAGATGAGCCTAGGGTATAAATGAGATTAGCAACAACACAAAAGTACGGCTTTCTGTTGGTTTTGTTCTTACAAGCGAGTCATCTGCTCAGGAAGATCTTGTGGGACTTCACGTAAGCCTCTGTTCGAACAGTCCACAGACGTCCCATCACACACACATTCAACTGGACATTTGGTGTCAGTGCATTCATCAACCCAGACCTTGCCTTTCTCTTCATCACCTGTGGGGACAAAAGGCTTAAAATAATCCCAGCAGTACACAATGCATATATACATATATGCGAACCCAATGAGAAACTTAAAACCATATGTGCGTGAAAGAAACAAGATAGGAAAAGAATTTAGTTTCATCCGAGAAACCGTAACAATTATAATACATATGTACGTATATGTACGTCTAAAAGTACCACTGGCTGGAAAAAAAGTGTACGCACAATTTGTCAGAGCAACTCCCAGGTGAATCGTAAATAACAGGATGAGAGCATTATTATGGAAATGGGGGAGACAAAGCTTAATGATTTTTAGTGACACTTGGATACATACATATTTGTGCTCATCTCTAATAGGTCTTGGCTCATCTACAAGTTCAAGATTACAAGTTACAATAATGTTTTCCAGCTGATACTAGCTAAAAGAGCTTTAGGTATGCCTGTGAGACTAACTAACTAGCCAACTACAGAAACGCCAAATATGGAGCTATCTCAACTCTAGTGTTCATCTTGATCTTCTAGGCATTCATTGAAACTGAAGTCATCTCACCAATCACTGGGTCCTAATGGGCACATAAAACCCTATTTATGAGACATGCCCGTATGGTATATGATTTAGGAGGAGAGTCCTTGCTTCAGAGCACATCCTACCTACCTCTATAGTTTCTGTTAGTTAGTAATATATTTGTCTGCTTCTATGGTTAGTACAATGGAATGCGTTTGTATTTGTTTTCGCAAACTGTTGGTTTCATCCCCTTACTGATGAGTTCTTGGTTAGTGTACGCGACTTTTTCCAGCAGGCACAAATCAAACAATAATCGTGTGTATATTAGCGTGACGAGCCTCGGAAATATAAATACCCTTGTGATTACATGTGAACTAAATACTACGCTTCCTTGGTGAAGAAAAACCGACAACTCTATTTCCCATACACGTACATGTGGGAATCTGTAAGATTGTCTTTATATGTACTTATGTACCACAGTTTAGGGTCTGACACAAGAAATATAAATTTGGGAGCTTCAGTCAACTGTACACTGTACACAGCGAAAGGATTTGGTGAAAACTTTATTGAGTGAGAAAGAAAAGCGGGTAGTTAGTTGGTTAGTTACTTACTTACTTTCGTAGATTTCGAGTGCAGGCTGGGAAAAATAGTTAAGTAAGTAAGTTACAAAGCTAGTATACATAGCTACATACATGCATTACCTACAAGAGTTGTGTCTTTTTTGGGAAAAGAGCAGCCTGTTCAAAGTAAATTTGCAAGAACATCAAGAGAAACATATGTAGGTACTCAGTGTACAGTTGACTGACTGTAGTCAATAATAATGGATTTATGATTTCTTGTGTGAGCTTTAGCCACAGTATAGTGGCTGACTATGTGCAGGATAAAAGATCTCAGAGGCAGAAGAAACGAACGAACATATTACAGTTCGAGAGACATACTGAACAAAAAGAGCCAGAATATGGTCGGTTACTAGTGTCAGCTGGTTGCCAATGCCTCTGGGAAATCTTCCACTCCAAAGCCATAATCCATGTTTGTATGGAGGAAACGCAAAAGGTTAACTTTATAAAGAAAAAAGATCCGACGAGTTAGTTAGTAGTACGTAAAGTGTAGCAGGGAAAGAGCTACAAACGCAAAACGTGGATAATAACACCAGGGAAGGAAGACAAAACAAACTTGCAGTTAATGCTAACTGGTTCGTGTGCTAATAACTAACTAAACTAGGGGCTTACAACGGTATGCATGTTTATGTGCATAAGCTAAGGAAGAAAGCTGGAGATAATGAGATGTGATTTTCAAGTCTTCAAATGCTGATAATTTCTCACTGAATATAAAGATGAATTCCAAACCTAATAAAAATGCACATGTATGAATTTAATCCGTGTTACAGCTACAACAAACTTGTTTCGGCTATTGAATTGGTGTATTATTCTTGATTGCAGGTAAAATTATCATCATGAAAGATTTTTTTCGGCATGTTTACTTGAATAAGCACAGCTATGAAGTACACAAATAGTCCTATTGTCAGAATGTGGGGCCCCCAACACTTGTACTAGAGCGACAAGAGCCTCAGTTAGACAAGCAGATTTAGGGAACATCGTGTACGTATGCATGTAACGTGCAACTCTCGCACAAATTTAACATGTTATGACTGCGGTCCGCTGGAGAAATAAACCAGGGTGTGTATATTATTATGAATGTTAGTAGTTTAGAATGGGATGGAAAGCTTCACTCACATTTCATCTTATCCTCTCTGAAAGCACCAAGCCGCTTGCGTTGCATCTTTTTTGGTGCTTCACACCTTGCTCCAGAAGTCTCGATGGGATTAGCATGCAAGTAATCAGAGAGCCAACGGAGTCGACAATCGCACACAAAAGGGTTCCGAGCCAAGTGCCTGTGAAGAAAAAAAAAGGGATTCGAAAAAATTCTTACCAAAACGTTATTGGAACCGTTGATATAGCAATTAAGAGATTTGCATTATGACAGAAAGCAAATGCAACATTCATTTCTTTAGTTGGATACATCGGACATAAAAAAGTATACACCTACACATGGACGGACAGGGTTTAACATACTATGAGACTGTCCAGTTGTGAACAAGAAAAGCAATGACAGGCTAGGTCGATACAGTTAGTATTGAGAAATATATTTGTCAAGCTCATCTGTAAGTGTTAACACTTTTAGAGAACAGCTGGAGTTTGAGAGACAAAGAAGGGCAGAAAGGACACAAGGAGAGGAAATAAAAATGTCGTTAATAATACTACAAGGAATTGAAAAAAAAACACAAAGTACGATGCAAGACCATTGAAGCCTACAGCTACACATTCTATGAGGACTGAACACGAAAGTGATTTGTCGAGAAAAAAGAAAAACAAGTAGGAGCATGTAAGAAGAAGTATTTGTAGCTATTTTTACAAGAAAATTAAATAAATTGTATCCACTGCTTGTCGTTTTTGAAGAGCTAGCAAAAACTAAGGCAGACTGTTCACTCGGATGAAAAAAACTTTATAAACTTCGCCAATTCGTCAACAACAAGAATAGTTTTTGCCTAGAATGCTATGGAAATCGAGATTTCAATCATGTTGTTTATAGAACACAGACTAGAAACTATGTACTATATTCAGAAGTTTTCACTGTAAACAAAAAAAATCCAATATGATTCTTATCATAACATATTTTCCTAACAATAATATCATTTCATCATACTTGTATAATAGGAATGAATGATTGTGTAATCAGTTGGAAAAAATCTCAGGAGAATGAAGTATCTACAGAGAGCTAAAGAAGCTAATAATAATCTAACACTTACAAAGTTTGAATGTTTCGTAAAGCATCAAAGGTTCCATTCTCCACAGTCCGGATCTTGTTGTCATACAAGGACCTGTACAATCACGAAACATTTGATTACATCATTTAATTGTGGTAGATATAGAGGAATTTAAAATTTATCGACATTCTTAAGCATGGACTTCATGATCAAAAATGTAATATAGAAATACAGAAGGATTGTAAAGTTTAAAAACTTACAAAAGGTTTAGGCTGTGTAAATCGTGGAATGCATCTCTTCTTATGCAGGTGATTCTATTGGCGTTCAATAATCTGTAAACACATTAAAATATCAATAGAGACTGCTAATTGAAACCAAAGATTCAAAAACACATCACAGTACACTAGCAGAAAGGTAAGAATGTAAAACTGCTGAGAGTTGTCAACACACAGCACATTTTAAAGGCACCGTAATGTTACAACTCCATTAAAAATTCATTATCGCAACACTTGTTAGTTTGAAAAAATTAAGCTGGATAGACGAAACTGAAACCAATCTTCTAATTTACAGTATTAATTCAATGTCATGGTACTTAAGAGAACAAGCTGATGCAAGAATGAAAGTCTGAGAAGCAGATAACATGAGCAAAAACCACATTCAGTCTGATCGGTGGGAAAGATGAACCAGATAAAAGCCTTATGCATTGGAAAACGAGTGATTGACTGCTGAGTATGCACGTCAACCACTATGCGAATAAATTTCTCGTAAGACACAGGAAACCTAATCTAATTGCTACAGAGCCTTTTTCTAACTTCACAATATTCGGGTTGAAAATCTATCCTTCCCTTCATAAGAGGCACTGATAAAAAAATAGATTCTAGAAAATATTCTAAAAATTTGAATGCTAAAATGTTTTCCCTGCTTCATATTATCTTTTATATTATTTTGTTTGAAGCTTTCCCAGTTTTAACTTAAAAAGCATATAGCTCACTGGGCTCAAACATTCATGGGCCAAACAGAAATGAGCAGCACCCTACAAATTCTCAAATGTTTCCTTTTTAAGCAGACAGCAAGAAAATACTGTAGTATCACTATCTTTGCTAAAAATCAGAGACACCATAATTTAGTGCAAGTTAAGAATTTCCCAAAACATCCCTCACACTCATATGCATCCAAACATAAACTATGTGCCTAACAAGCTATAAGGTATTATATAGCAAACAGGTGATTTACATGCAAAATAGTGGAGTTTGCTCCTTTCCAGCTTTTAAGCCCAAAAGGAGCGCCTCCAGTGCTCTCATGGGGAAGTGGAGCGCACATCATCATATTATCATCATACGGGTAATTAAAGTGAAAGAAGAAGGCAACAAGGAAAAAGGCATTTGAGGCTCTAGTGCCTCTAGTAAACAGAGCGAGAGAGAGGCACAAATATACAAACATAGACAGCGAGTGAGTGAATGGAAATTACTTGATGCAAATTAGGTACTCATCAAAATGTCATAAATCATAAAGCGGTTTTGTAGAAACTTACAAGAGTTGTAGTGAGTGGAGTCCATGGAATACTCCCGGAGGTAACACGCTGATGCGATTTCCATAGAGAACCCTATATGTACGAAACACACATCTCAATTCACTTCCCTCCAGGATATTACATCAGAAACTAGACAGATACTCTGTCTGTAGCACGGACTATAGGGAGGGCATAACATGCACTATTCGGTGTGCGTACGATGCGTTCTGAACAGCGCGTATTAAAATAATTGGTTTCTTTCTATACAACCCGGCATGATAGAGCGGATGTCAATTTGAAATTCATTCCAATCTACATAATATTCATTCAGGTATGAGCTAAAAGAAAGAGCTACGAATTCAATGATAAAATTATTATATCCATAAATCCATATATGTAGTTAGTTAGTTAGTTAGTGATAGTTTCTTTGGTTTGGACTTCACTGAATTTAAATCAATAGCAATATCTAATTCACACATTTTCGATTCGATTAAAAAATTGGAAAAATCCTTGTTTTTTCCAGGATATTGAATGCTAAAAAGTTGTTCGCAATGAATTCACCTTACTCTTTGCATGCATTTCAACCAATCAACCATAATACATTATTGCGCAAAAAACATTTACTTCAGCAAAATTTAATGCTGAACACAATGTGCATTTATGGAGGCAAAAGTTTTAGTGAAGACTGTTGAAAACGAACAATTCATAATGGACTGAAACAAGATACTATTATAGGCAGATACTCCAACTGTAAAGGGCTTACTGTTATTATGGGGCAAATTAAACGCGTGTTCTCACCCAGATCATCGTTGATGCCTATTTTATCATGCACGTATGCTAGCTAACTAAACCACAAATTATATAAAGCCGTAGAAACTAGAGATTACAACTAGCTACTTTAATTTGTGTCTAGCATCCTCTAGATCATCGTTTGCATAACTACACTGCATTATTGTGTATATGACTGACAAGCTGACAAATCCTTATTTCCATGCTTCCTATTATCACATGAAATTCCACTTTGCTCCCATTGGGCTAAATCATAATAACGTTCCGTAGGATTCCCCCGCTATTTGCATTGTAAGCATCAGCAGCAGATCACACTATCAGAATTTACAATGAACCTTTCAAGTGGTCTCAAGCATTACTTTCATTTGCAGAGCTAGCACACTTGACTAGCTTTCATGAGTGGGGAAAATTACACTTGTTGTTTAGACGAAACCATTAGGAAGCTAATGAATACAATCAAGTCATTCCTAAGTGCACTCCCTACCTTGGAAACACATTCTGCCTAAATTAGTTGAGGTGGTCTGTTTAAAAAATCCATGTTGACATAAAACGAAACAGGAAATGAGAGCAATTAGGGTGATTTGTGGGGCTACCTATACAGCATGAATGTATTCATAAATACTGTACAAAAAAGGACTTACAGAGACGTGAGAGATTTGAGATTCCGAAATGCGTCTGTGGCAATCTTCTGAATTTGATTGTTACTTAGGTCCCTGCGTGAAAACATGAGAAGAAAAAAGTCAGGAATGTAAACCATGTTGACAGATCGTTGCAGCTGATAGGTTCGATGGGTACGTGGGTCCAAACTGGGAAACATGACTACAATGCTTTTTTTATCCAAAGGTAAAATATCTGTTCTACGGGCAGTAATAATAGTTGGTAAGTTTATAGCGTGTACTCATGTAATGTACACATCTTTGACAACACAGGTGGAAAACATTGGTGTCCCACAAGGATCTAGGAACGTGACCGAGACTGCTAAAAGATAAGAGAAATATTTGAGCCAAGAATTTGTTCCATTTTGACTCATGACAAGGCAGTTTAAACATAAAGATGGGTGCGCAAAAAGATTCTAAAAATTAAACAGTCGTCGTGATCGGTTACTAAAACTAACTAACTAAAATGAAAAACAAAAGGGTTCACCCCTTGTTATCTTTTGTTTGTGTACGTGTATGAATGTTAAGGTGAACAAATATTAAACGTGAGGATACAAACAAGAGTGGAAAATGAATGGGAGGATGTTTTCTTGTTTATAGTTGGTGAGTTATCTCTGGAAAAGGTACACATGGACAAACTAACGAGAGAGGGTTCTTGTTCATCAAGTGTGATGAGAAAAATGAGTCTGGGTGACCTTTTCAGAGGGGCAAATCCATACTTATGTTCAAGGATGAAGAATTCATAATGAGGGATCACTTACAGCCGACGAAGATGAGTAAAGGATGAAAACGCTCCAGGTGGTATTTCTGTGATCTCGTTCTGCTCCAAACGTCTGTTGTACACGGACGTCCATGAAATAAAAACAATGACACATGTCAAACCAAACCAATGTTCAATACATATTGAAATTCTTTTAATTTTTTTTCCTTTGTGGATTTGTTTGGTTAGATGACAGTGCAACTTTGATTTTGTAAGTTTATCATCTGCTTGTCATCATATAGATCATACGTTTAAAAGTCAAAAGTCATCGGTCACGCAGATACACTTGTCGCAGGCTCGTTTTTTCAATGCGACAATACTGCGACATCAGAATAATAATCCTAATCAACCCTTATTGTGTCAAACACAATCGGTGCAGAATTTTGCATGTTGATACACATAATATAGTTCTAAACGGAGAGTTCGCATATTCAAATCATATAGCATACGAAATGTCCATTCATATTTACTTTTGCATTGCTGCATTTGATAAAAAGAAGCTCTACAGTTCAGTTTAAATGTAATAATACTTAAAAGAAGGCCTTCAGAGTTACCTACCTCTAACCTTTTACAGCACATTAAGTCAGAACTTTGATCAAAACTTCCGCAATCATTGATTAAAAAAATGGACTTACAACTCGATGACCTCTTCGGGAAGCGATTCGGGAACATATTGAAGAGTGAGATCTCTACAATCGACAACTCCATCGGCACAAACACAAGGATGAGGGCAATCTTCGTCTCCACCGCATTTGCTCCATGATCGTTCAATCACACCTGAAATCCAGAGCAAACCAACTGAGTCTACTAAAAGTCAAGTATTACCCAATTTGACCTCGGCGTCAAATTAAAGCAATATCTCCTATTTTCAGAAATAGATTTTACGATACTGTTTTTTTGCACAACACATCAGTGATGGTTGCACATGGCGCTACATACCCAACTAAAGTGATTAAAAATGCGACAAAGAAAAAAATCGCCTTCTTTTGTTTGCTGTTGGTTGCCGACAAAATTAATCATATGTTGATGTTATAATAGTAGTGAATAGTGCAAACAGTTGGTTCCCTCTTTGAGTGCAAATAAATGTTTAAAAAGGCGTTACGTTTCCGTCGATTGCACCCCAGCTCTGGAGTTTTGTTCTCATTATGACCGCTCGAGAGGAACTTACGTTAAAAAGTGATTAGTGGAGCACAAGAAGCTATGTTGGCATCCCCATACCATCATTACTACATTAATTAGCTGAAAAGTCAATGGTGAAAAAAGTTATGGCCGACTTGCGAGCATATGCATTCACCGTGCTAAATGGATAGATGCTCAAATGGATCAAACTTGAACAAAAGTACTTTTGTTTTAGCTATCTAGTTAGTTAGTTAGCAATTCTACAAGCTTGCTCGCAAAATGTACTGTGTACCAGTTGGCATTAAATGCACCTTTTATGTTCATATAGGTAGTTATAGAAGAGAGTTCTGGAATGGAAGGGATCTTGTCGACAAACGGAAAAAGCAGAGTTAGTTACTGATAGCGATACAAGGATTTGAATGTATAATACTGATGCTGTACAGAATCTTTTTGTGTCTTCTTAGAGTCGGTCATAAATGGGTTGATTCGACTGAGAACTTTATACATGTATTATAAGTTTTGTAGCATTTATACTTCTAAATAATGAGAGTGAGAAGCTCATTGTATTCGACTTTGTAGGTAGTTTCTTATATGGAAACAAATGAGCAGGAATTGCTGAACAGTAGAAACAAAAGCTGAGGAACTGGAGCTGAAAGAATGCCGTAAAGGTGCCATGTGCCATACATGATGATGCAAAGATTTACGGATTGCTTTGAGGCCTTACTACGAAGTTGACACATTGCTCTCACTACTGCTTCTCCATTATGTATTTGTAGTTAAAACCCTTTGTATATCATGTTACACACAAGAAATTGTAAACGAGTCACCATCGTAATTTGTGGAGTAGCTCATTTGGTCACAATCTTCTAAATCCAAAGTTAGCTTTTGTTCTTTCTGTGTATTTAGGGCAACAATGAGGAGTTCACGTGCCACAATGGCGCGGTCCCATCAACAATGGAGAGCAGGATGATCTGTGAATATGAGCTGCAAGCTGCAACAGTTAGCCCCTTTTTACACTGGAGGATATTTTTGTAGATCATTGACGCAGACTTCGAACTAGCCTTACAAGTTTTTAGATTATTTTTAACGTTTTCAGAAAACTTTGAAGGCAGAGTATAACTCGAACTAAAAGTGTTAGTATCCAGTTTTGGCTTTACAGCTGTAGCTGTGGAGCACCGAAATTGCGTCCATTGTTAAATATGTATGCAGAGCTGAAATGGCTGGAATGCATGCCACATGTAATAAATGATGGCTGTAGAAACAGAATCTCCTGGTGAAACATTCCAAGGAGCATAATGAATGCGTAAGTCCTTTGTGCAACTCGAATAATGTTTCACGACAATTTTACTGCTCACTAGGACAGTCGTATAATTGTAAGCAGTAGCAATTTAGTAGGAATTGAGTCCTAAAGGTTTCGCGTTTCACATTTCCACAAAAATTAGAGTTTCACTTTTCCAGTTGGTAAGGTGTGCTGTGACGACTAACTAAATCTAGCAGCTGAACTACACTTGGGGCTCCTGTCAGCTTTTCTTCCTAGTTTTACAATTAACAAGTTTTTCATTCTGACTTACAATGCAGTATATAATGTGTTACTTCAACTTTTCAAAATTTAGGACACATAAAACAGTGGCTGCGGACTAGGTAAGTCGTGTGACAGTCGCTACAATGGCTATATTCTCAAATCGGCCAATAGTAAGATCCCAGATCCAGAGAGTAGGAAACGGAAGCCATTCATGAGAGAACTTAAGCCATGAATGAGCAATGAAGAAAGTTTGCCCGGATAATTTGAAAATAATGTGAAGCTATCTGTTCTAAAAAGTTGAGATGAGAGATTTTCCTCCTTTTGTGGTCAAGTTGAATTGAAGAAACCCATGAAGCAGCCATGGACAATGGAATCCAATTGCATTGTACGAAGGAATTTGTAGCACGATTTCTCAGCTTCCAGTCATTCTTAGATTACAATGAATTTCCTCTGCTTTATTTAAGACTAACTTTAGGAACAAACTTCTATACTCCACGGCTATGATACAGGATACGGTTGAGAGAAGAAGGTGTGTATTTTCTGACACACAAGTAAAGATTGTGCGGAATTACTACCTCGGATTTGCTTGCTTGTCTGAATCAGCAGATAATGTGGAGGA
>Ga0210040_10000751_pt1 | contig 52144 bp, 43 predicted proteins | sample CryGeyCG12114_NA_FD_185462 | JGI IMG/M metagenome (GOLD analysis project Ga0210040, IMG submission 185462) | Groundwater microbial communities from aquifer - Crystal Geyser CG19_WC_8/21/14_NA (SPAdes) (version 2) | ecosystem: Environmental > Aquatic > Deep subsurface > Groundwater | place: USA...
AAGGGCAGGGCCGCGAGCAGGGACACCGTGCCCACGAGCAGGGCGTCGATCAGACCGGCCAGGGCGCGCCACCACCAGCCGGCCAGGGGCACGCCGTCGGCGGTGGTGAAGGCCTGGCGCGAGACCTGAGGTCCCCCGACCCCCGCGTACGGCGTCGCCGGGGGTGACCCGTACGGCCCGGGCTGCCGGCCGGCGGGTGCCGGGACGGCCTGGCGGTACGCGGGCGGCCCCTCGGGCTCGCGGGTGTTCCGCGACCACTGCCAGCCGTCCCAGTAGCGCTCACGGCTGGCGTCGATCGGGTCGGCGTACCAGCCGCCCGGAGCCGCGTGGCGGCCCGGAGGGGCCGGCGGGGACCCCACCGGGATGTCGGACATGGTCGTCATCCTAGTTTCCGGCGCGCTCGGAGCCTGATTCCAACCAGGTGGGCACGAACTCCGCCCGAATCAGCGCCCATACCGATCCGATAACAAAGACTCGGGCAACACGCCCAACCGTCTGGTCACACCGGGCGGAGTCGGATATACCTAGACCCAGCAAGGGCAGCCCGGCGACGGCCTGCGGAGCGACGTGTACTGATCAGCGTGAGATCGGGGCGGGACGACGGATCGGGCGCAGGCGCCGCGAGCCGGGCGGGCCCGACCTGGACGACGCGGGCAGTCCCGGGCTCTGAAGGTCCTCCTGTGCTGCCGTCCCGCGTCGGACCAGGCTCTCGCAGCTGTCTCCGGGCGGGTTCCGTCCGTAGTCAGAGAGGTCTTTCCAGATGCGCTTGACGTCCAAGCTGATCGCCGCCGTGGGGCTGTCCACCGCGCTGGCAGCCACCGCCGCGTGCAGCGGCGCCGGTGGTGCCGGTGGAGTCGCAGGGGGCGGTGGTGGTGGAGGCGACAACTCCATCAACGTCCTCATGGTCAACAACCCCCAGATGCTCGCGCTGCAGAAGCACATCGGCGAGTTCACCAAGGAGTCGGGCATCACGGTGAACTTCACCGTCAAGCCCGAGAACGACATGCGGAACCAGGCCTCGCAGGAGTTCGCCAACCAGTCCGGCCAGTTCGACGTCGCGACCCTGTCGAACTTCGAGGTCCCGTTCTACTCCAAGAACGGCTGGCTGACGCCCCTCAGCGACATCCCCGCGTACAAGAGCGACACCTCGTTCAACCAGGCCGACATCTTCCCGTCGATGACGAAGTCGCTGACCGGCCCCGACGGCAAGATCTACGGCGAGCCCTTCTACGGCGAGTCGTCGTTCCTGATGTACCGCAAGGACATCGCCGACAAGGTGGGCGTCAAGTTCAACGAGACCCCGACGTGGGACGAGGTCGCCGCCGCGGCCGCCAAGATGGACGGCGCCGAGTCCGGCATGAAGGGCATCTGCCTGCGCGGTCTGCCCGGCTGGGGCGAGGTCTTCGCCCCGCTGACCACCGTGGTGAACACCTACGGCGGCACCTGGTTCGACAAGGACTGGAACGCCCAGGTCAACGCGCAGCCGTTCAAGGACGCGACGACCTTCTACACCAACCTCGTCAAGGAGCACGGCGAGGCGGGTGCGGCGCAGGCCGGCTTCGCCGAGTGCCTGACGGCGACCACCCAGAGCAAGGTCGCCATGTGGTACGACGCGACCTCGGCCGCCGGCTCGCTCGAGGCGCCGGACTCCCCGGTCAAGGGCAAGATGGCCTACGTCCAGGCCCCGGTCAAGGAGACCAAGGCCTCCGGCTGGCTGTACGCCTGGTCGTGGATGATCGAGAAGAAGAGCACCAAGGCCGACAACGCCTGGAAGTTCATCTCCTGGGCGTCCTCGCAGAAGTACGAGGAGCTCGTCGGTGCGCAGGACGGCTGGGCGACCGTGCCGGCCGGCAAGCGTGAGTCGACCTACCAGAACGCCGACTACATCAAGGCGGCCGGGGCCTTCGCCGAGCCGACCCGCAAGGCGATCGAGTCCGCCGACCCGACCAACCCCGGCGTGCAGCCGCGGCCGACGGTGGGCATCCAGTTCGTCGACATCCCCGAGTTCACCGACTTCGCCACCAAGATCTCCCAGGACGTGTCCTCGGTGATCGCGGGCAAGAAGACCGTGGACGAGGCGCTCGACAACGGCCAGAAGCTCGCGCAGGCCGCGGGCGACAAGTACAAGGGCAAGTAGCTCGCACGAGGTCGGGTCGTGGCCCCGCTGGTCTGACCAGCGGGGGCACGACCCGGCCTCGACCCACTTCCTGACGTCTTTCCCGCCAGGCCCCGCGCGGCCGGCACCTTCCCGAACCCCGAAGCACACGCAAGGAGCAGCGCATGGCCACCGCCACCGCCACACCGCCCAGCCAGGCGGCGTCCGGGCCCAAGAAGGGCAAGCAACCGCAACGGAGCTTCGGCGAGCGCTGGGGCGACAAGAGGGGCTGGGCGCGCCGCGTCCCGCTGCTGCCCGCCCTGGTCTTCATCGTGATCATGACGCAGCTGCCGTTCGTGGCGACGATCCTGGTGTCGTTCACGAACTGGAACGCGAACTACCCCGACGAGATCAAGTTCGGCACCCTGGCGAACTTCGCCACGGTCTTCACCGATCCCGGCCTGCGCCTGAGCGTCCTGTTCACCATCCTGCTGACCGTCACGGTGGTGCTCGTCTCGCTCGCCTTCGGGCTCGGGATCGCGCTGCTGCTCAACCGGGACTTCATCGGTCGCGGTGCCGTCCGCACGATGATGATCGCGCCGTTCCTCGTGGTGCCCGTCGCCGCCGCGCTGCTGTGGAAGCACGCGATGTACAACCCGGAGTACGGCCTGTTCAACGGCCTGCTCACCCAGGTCTTCGGCGCCGACGCCCCGCAGCCGGACTGGATCACCGACTATCCCCGGCTCGCGATCATGGGCGAGCTGATCTGGCAGTGGACCCCGTTCATGACGCTGATCCTGCTGGCCGGGCTGCAGTCGCGGCCCGGCGACGTGATGGAGGCGGCCCAGGTCGACGGGGCCGGCACCTGGCAGACCTTCGTCAACATGACCATGCCCCACATGCGCCGCTACCTGGAGCTGGCCGGCCTGCTCGGGACGATCTACATCATCCAGCAGTTCGACTCGGTCTTCACCCTGACCGCCGGCGCTTACGGCACGGCCAACCTGCCGTACACGATCTACCAGACGCTCTACAACGCCCAGGACTACGGCCTGGCCTCTGCGCAGGGCGTGATCGTCGTGATCGGCACGATCATCGTCGCGACCTTCACCCTGCGCACCGTGTCCAGCCTGTTCGAGGAAGGGAACTGACGTGACCACCGCCCTGGCCTCCGCGCCGTCCAAGATCGCCGCTGCCAAGCGCGCGTCCAACGCCCGCTCCCGCCGTCTCGGCTCCCGCGGGTCGAACATCGCACTCGGGCTGCTCGCCTGGGTGATCGGGATCCTCTTCGTCTTCCCGGTGGTGTGGATGCTCCTCACCAGCCTGCACAGCGAGATCAACGCGGCCACCAACCCGCCGAGCTTCTTCGCCCCCCTGACCCTCGACGGCTACCGCGAGTTCTTCGGCGCGTCGTCCGGGGCGAGCCCGTGGCCGCCGCTGATCAACTCCGCCGTCGCGTCGATCGTGTCGACGATCGTGGTCATCGTGCTGGCGATCCCGGCGGCGTACGCGCTGTCCGTCAAGCCGGTCGAGAAGTGGACCGACGTGATGTTCTTCTTCCTGTCGACGAAGTTCCTGCCGGCGGTCGCGGGCCTGCTGCCGCTCTACATCATCGCCAAGACGGTCGGCCTGCTGGACAACATCAACTTCATCGTCATCCTCTACACGGCGATGAACCTGCCGATCGCGGTGTGGATGCTGCGCTCGTTCCTGGCCGACATCCCGGTCGAGCTGTTCGAGGCCGCTGCCATCGACGGGGCCGGTCTGGTCCGCACCCTGCGCAGCATCATCGTCCCGATCATCTCCCCCGGCATCGCCGCCACCGCCCTGATCTGCTTCATCTTCAGCTGGAACGAGCTGCTGCTGGCCAACACCCTGACCAGCATCGTCGCGCAGACCGCACCCGTCTTCCTGACCAGCTTCGTCACCTCCCAGGGCCTGTTCCTGGCCAAGGTCTGCGCCGCCGCGACCGCCGTGTCGCTGCCCGTGCTGATCGCGGGCTTCGCCGCGCAGGACAAGCTGGTCCAGGGCCTGTCGCTCGGCGCGGTCAAGTGAGCCCCGAGACGTCGGGCCCCGTGCGGCTCAGCGCGCAGACCGTCGGCTCGCTCGACGTCGACGTCCCCTCGTACGACCGCAGCCAGGTCACGACCGGGATCGTGCACTTCGGTGTGGGCGGCTTCCACCGGGCGCACCAGGCGATGTACCTCGACCGGCTGATGAGCGAGGGCAAGGCCCTGGACTTCGGCATCTGCGGGGTCGGCGTCATGCCGTTCGACCTGCGGATGCGCGACGCCCTGGTGTCGCAGGACTGCCTCTACACCCTCGTGCTCAAGGCGCCGGACGGCAGCTGGACCCCAAGGGTCATCGGCTCCATCGTGGAGTACCTGTACGCCCCCGACGACCCGGAGGCGGTGATCGAGAAGATGGCCGACCCGGCCACCCGGATCGTGTCGCTGACGGTGACGGAGGGCGGCTACAACTTCTCTCCCGTCACCGGGGAGTTCGACGCCGACAACCCGCGGGTGCGCGCCGACCTCGAGCCGGGGGCCGTGCCGGGCACGGTGTTCGGCCTGGTCACCGAGGCGCTCCTGCGCCGCCGGGAGCGGGGCGTCGTGCCGTTCACGATCATGTCCTGCGACAACATCCAGGGCAACGGCCACGTCGCGCAGGAGGTGTTCACCGCGTACGCCCGGCTCAAGGGCGAGGCGTCGGGCGACACCGGCCTGGTCGGCTGGATCACCGAGAACGTCGCCTTCCCGAACTCCATGGTCGACCGGATCACCCCGGTCACCACCGACGAGGACCGCGCGCAGGTGGCCGAGCGCTTCGGCATCACCGACGCCTGGCCGGTCGTCTGCGAGCCGTTCACGCAGTGGGTGCTCGAGGAGCACTTCACCGACGGGCGACCGCCGTACGACGAGGTCGGGGTGGAGGTCGTGCCCGACGTCGAGCCGTACGAGCTGATGAAGCTGCGGCTGCTCAACGCCAGCCACCAGGCGCTCTGCTACTTCGGCTACCTGGCGGGCTACCGGCTCGTGCACGAGGTGTGCCAGGACCCGCTCTTCGCGACGTTCCTGCTCGACTACATGAACCGCGAGGCGACCCCGACGCTGCAGCCGGTCCCGGGCATCGACCTGGAGGCGTACAAGACGGAGCTGATCGAACGGTTCTCGAACGCGGGGGTGCGCGACACCGTGGCCCGGCTGTGCGCGGAGAGCTCGGACCGCATCCCGAAGTGGCTCGTGCCGGTCATCGCCGAGAACATCGCCGCCGGCCGCGACGTCACCCTCTCGGCCTCGGTCGTGGCGGCCTGGGCCCGCTACGACGAGGGCGTCGACGAGGAGGGCGCGCCCATCGAGATCGTCGACCAGCTGGCCGACCGTCTGCAGGCGCTGGCCAAGGAGCAGCTCGAGGAGCCGCTGGCCTTCGTGCGGAACACCGACCTGTTCGGCGACCTCGCCGAGCACGAGGCGTTCACGGAGCCGTACCTCGCCACGCTCGCCTCGCTGCACGAGCGCGGATCGCGCGCGACCCTGGAGGACCTCGTCGCCGCCACCCGCTGACCGCTGCGCCGGCGCTCTGCCTAGGAGCGCCGGTGCAACGCCCAGCTGCGGATGGTGGCGATGCGGCGCTCCAGGTCGTCCGCGGACGCCACCGCGGTCGGCGGCCCGCCGCACGCGGTGCGCAGGTCGGCGTGGATGACACCGTGCGGGCTGCTCGTCCGGTGGTGCCACGCGGCCACCAGTCCGTTGAGCTCGCGCCGCAGCTCCTTGAGCCGCTCCCCCGTCGTCGGGTCGGGCGCGGCCGACGCCCGGACCGTCCCGCGGGACTGCGAGTCCTGGTGGCGTCGCAGCAGGTCCTTGACCTGGTCGGGCTCGAGCAGCCCGGGCAGCCCGAGGTAGTCCTGCTCCTCCGCGCTGCCGCTCTGCGCGGCCATGCCGAACTCGCCGCCGTCGAAGACGACCCGGTCGAAGTCGGCCTCGCTGGCCAGCGCCGCGAAGCCGCCGCCCTCGGGCCGGTCCTCCTCGGACAGCGTCCGCTCGGCCTCGGCCAGCAGGCTGTCGTCGAGCCCGTCGTCGTCCTTGCCGGCCGGGGCGCGGAGCACGTGGTCCCGCTCGCGCTCCATCTCGGCGGCGTGCAGCAGCAGGTGCGGCACGCTCGGCACGAACACCGAGGCGGTCTCCCCACGGCGACGGGCCCGGACGAAGCGCCCGACGGCCTGGGCGAAGAACAGCGGGGTCGACGTCGACGTGGCGTAGACCCCGACGGACAGCCGCGGCACGTCGACGCCCTCCGACACCATCCGCACCGCCACCATCCAGCGGTCGTCGGAGTCGGCGAAGGCCTGGATCCGCTTGCTCGAGCCCGGCTCGTCGGACAGCACGAGCACCGGCTTGGTGCCGCTGATCGCGGTCAGCAGCTCCGCGTACGCGCGCGCGACGGTCTGGTCGGTGGCGATGACGAGCCCCGCCGCGTCCGGGACGTGCGCCCGGACCTCGGTGAGCCGCGTGTCGGCCGCCTGGAGCACGGCCGGCATCCAGGAACCGTGCGGGTCCAGCGCGGTGCGCAGCGCCTGGCCCGCCAGGTCGCGGGTCATGGGGCCGCCGAGCCGGGCACTGACCTCGTCGCCGGCGCTGGTGCGCCAGCTCAGGTCGCCGGAGTAGGCCATGAAGAGCACCGGCCGGACGATGCCGTCGGCCAGGGCCGCGGCGTAGCCGTACGCGTAGTCGGCCCGGGAGCGCAGCCCACCCGCGGTGCTTCCCGGGTCGGCCTCGTAGCGCACGAACGGGATCGGGTTCGTGTCGGACCGGAACGGCGTACCGGTGAGCATCAGCCGCCGCGTGGCCGGCTCGAACGCCTCGCGCACCGCCTCGCCCCAGCTGAGCGCGTCGCCCGCGTGGTGCACCTCGTCGAGGATCACCAGCGTCTTGAAGCCCTCGACCCGGACCCGCAGCGCGAGGGGGTTGGCCGCGACGGCCGCGTACGTGAGCGCGATCCCGACGAAGTCGCGCGACGCCTTGCCCTGCCGGACGCCGTACTCGGGGTCGATGGCCAGGTGGATGCGTTCCGCCGCCTGCGCCCACTGCACCTTGAGGTGCTCGGTCGGGGCGACGACGACGATGCGGTCCACGCGGCGCCGGGCGAGCAGGTTGGCCGCGACGGTCAGGGCGAAGGAGGTCTTGCCGGCCCCGGGCGTCGCGACCGTCAGGAAGTCGCGCGGCTCGGCGGCGAAGTACTGCTCGAGCGCCGCCGTCTGCCAGGCCCGCAGGGCGCCGGCGGTGCCCCACGCCGCCCGGCCCGGAAAGGCGGGGGGGAGCCCGGTGGGGCTGAGCTCGGGGGCGGACATCCGGAGAAGTTTAGGTGGAGATCTACTCGACCGGGTCGCTGACCGGGCCGACCCGGAAGGACGCGAGCATGGCCAGCACGGCCACCACGCTCATGCTCAGCAGCACCAGGCCGAAGGTGAGGGCGAGGTTCCCGCCGGGGTGCAGCGCGCCGAAGATCGTGCCCGCCAGCCCGACGAAGACGCTCGACCCGAGGGCGTCGCCGAGGTTCAGCGAGGCCCCGTTGCGCCCCTGGCCGTCGACCGACGACAGGGTGATCGTGGCCAGCGACGTGCTCGCCGTGGCGAAGCCCATCCCCAGGCCCGCGAACACCCAGGCCAGCGCGATGAGCGCGTACGGCAGCGACGGCACGAGCGCGATGACGCCCGCCAGCGCGAGCCCGACGGCGACGTTCAGGCAGCCGATCGTGATGAGCTGGTCGCGGCGCAGCGGGAGGCGCCGGTTGGCCTGGAGGAAGGACCCGGTCGTCCACCCCACCGCCCCGACGGTGAGCGTCCCGCCGGCCAGGAGCAGCGGGACGTGGCGCTGCTCGACGAGCATCAGCGGCAGGAACGCCTCGCCCCCGAAGTAGGCGCCGGGCAGCAGGCCGCGGGCCAGGATGACGCTCGGCAGCCCGCGTCCCAGCCGCAGGAAGCCCGGCGGCATCAACCGGGGCAGCCCGAGCGCGAGGAGCCCGAGGGCGACGACGAGCAGGCCGAGGCCCCACCAGTCCAGGCGCGTCCCCGCCAGCTGGAGGAGCGCGGCGGCACCGGCCGTGGCGAGCGCGGCCCAGACCGGGGCCGGGCGCAGGCCGGCGGCCTCCTCCGACAGCTCCGGCATGGGGATCCGCATCATCACGCGCACGGTCGGCAGCACCATCGCGCCACCGACGACGGCCAGCGGGATGACGGTGAAGAACACCCAGTGCCAGGACAGGTGCGAGGTCAGCCAGGCCGACACCGGCGGGCCCACGAAGGACGGCAGCACCCAGGCGGTCGAGATGAAGGTGAAGACGCGCGGGCGCTGGGCGGGGCGGTAGGCCTTCGCCACCGTCACGAACATCGCCGTGTTCAGCGTCCCGCCGCCGAGGCCCTGCACGAAGCGGCCGGCGACCAGCTGGACCATCGTCTCGGCCGTGCCGGCGACGACCAGGCCGACGACGAAGACCCCGAGCCCGAGGAGCAGCGGCCGGGACGGCCCGACCCGGTCGCAGACGCGGCCGGCGAGCACGGTGGCGAGCAGCATCCCGATGACGAACAGGGAGAACGCCCAGGCGTAGTACGCGATCCCGTGCAGGTCCTGGGCGGCGACCGGCATCGCGGTGGCCACGGCGATGGCCTCGAACGCGATCGACACGGTGATCGTGCAGATGCCGATGGTCAGCGCGCGCTGCGAGAGGGGCAGCGGCGACTCCTGCTCCGCGGGGATCGCCTCAGACCTGCTCATTCCGCACAGTCCACCACCCGGACCCGCACGGGCGCGAACTGGTTCGGCGCGCACCCCCGTGCGCCACGCTCGCGACGCGCGGCGAGCGCGAGGTGGTGGCGGGTGTGGGCGGCGTCCCTAGACTGACGGACGTGAGTCAGCAGACAGCACCTGGCGCCGAGACCATCGTCGACGAGCGGACCGAGACCCGCGAGTTCCGCGTGGAGGACGGCGACCACGAGAAGTTCGCGCACTACGTGCCGAAGGAGAAGCTGACCGAGGCGATGGTCATGGGCACGCCCGTGGTCGCCCTCTGCGGCAAGGTGTGGATCCCCAGCCGTGACCCCGAGCGCTTCCCGGTCTGCCCGGAGTGCAAGGAGATCTGGGAGGGCCTGAAGCCGGGCAAGCCCGACAAGGGCAAGGGGCCGGGGTTCGGATCCGGAAAAGGCTGACCGTCTCGCTCGCGCCCGCTCTCGGCCCGGGAGCTGCCGTCTTCCTCCTCACTCGCGAGCGACTCGTCCCTGCTGACGTCACGTGACGCACGGGAGTCGCTCGACTCGCTCCTTCGTCCAGACGGCAGCGGGGGCCGTTCGCTGACCGACGCTCACGAGGAGTCGGCTCCCAGCGGCAAGAGCTCCTGCGACGAGGTCAGCAGCTCTGGGCGAAGACGGATCGGGCGAGGGCGGCGCTGCGGGCGGGTTCGACGGCGCAGTTGATCTGCCCCGTGGCCGGGTCGCTCTCGGCGGTGAAGACCCAGGTCTGCTGCTGCCCGGCGCACTGGACCACGGCCTCGGCGGTGACGACGCTCGAGGCGTTGTAGACGGCGTACGTGCCCGGGCTGCTGAAGGGCCGTCTGGTCGGGTCCGCGCTCTCGTCCGGGGCGACGGGTCGCTCGGCGAGGACGCGGTGCTTCTGAGCGGCGAGCAGGTTCGCGACCTGCTGGACCGTCCCCGCGTCGGTCACGGTCCCGCCGCCGGGTGCGGTGAGCACCGGCGTCGTGAAGTCGGTCTGCTGACGGGTGCCCGGCGTGAGGTTGCGGCCGTCCGAGACCACCGTGGCGATGTCGGTCGTCCGCAGCGGGCCGACGCTGGTCCGGCCCAGGGCGGTGACGGTGACGGAGGCGCAGGTGACCTGGACGCCGCTGCTGCCCGGGCTGGCCGTAGCAGCGCCCGACGGGCCCGCGCCCGGGGAGGCCGTGCCGGGTGACGCGGTGCCGGGCGAGGCCGTCGACGGGGAGGCGGTGCCCGGCGAGGCCGGGTCGGTCGGTGAGGGACTCGTCGGGACCGGCACGCCGGTCGGCGACGTGGTGGCCAGCGGACCGCCCTCCGCCGACGAGCAGCCCGCCAGCACCAGCGCCACGACGAGACCGGCGGGCAGCGTCGCGACGAGGTGGCCGGCCACGGCTCGTCGGCTCCCACGCCCGCGGGTCATGAGCGCACTCTAGGCTGCGGTCGCATGGGGGACGCGCCGGGTAGGGATGGGTCGCAGGTACGACGGCTGGTGCTGCTGCGCCACTCCAAGTCGTCCCGGGACCAGGGCCTGCCCGACGCCGAACGGCCCCTCTCCTCGCGCGGGCGGCGTGACGCGGCGGCGGCCGGGAGCTGGCTCGCCTCGCACGTCGGGCGCCCGGACCTCGTCCTCTGCTCCCCCTCGGTGCGCACCCGGCAGACGTGGGCCCGGGCGTGCGAGGCCGAGCCGGACGTCCTCGGCCCGGCCCCGGTCCGTCTCGAGCCGACGATCTACGAGGCCTGGTCGGACACCCTGCTCGACCTCGCCCGCGCCGTGCCCGACGACGTGGCGACCGTGGTGCTCGTCGGGCACGGCCCCGGGCTGCCGGACCTTGCGGCACGGCTCAACCAGGTGTCCGGGGACGGCCCCCTGGGCAAGTTCCGGACCAGCGCGGTCGCGTCGTTCCTGGTCTACGCGAGGTGGGCCGGGCTCGGTCCCGGCACCGCCGCCCTCACCGCGTACGAGGTCCCCCGCGGCTGACGCGTCGCAGCCCCGGGCCCTCGAGGTCCGTCCCGTCGTCCCGGAGACGTCAGGTGAAGCTGCGGTAAGCGGTCGAGATCGCGGGGTACAGGGCCATGCCCATCGTGTCGAAGCCGGCCTGGGTCGGGTGCAGCGCGTCGCGGTAGTCGGTCGGGACGGTGAGGAGCGTGGACATGTCGACGACCGAGACGGCCCGTCCCTGCGCCCGGTACTTCGCGGCCACCTTCGGCACGAGCGCGTCGTAGGCGACCTGCTCGGGCCGGCCGGCCATCGGGATGATCTGGACCAGCACGACGTACGCGTCCGGGTTGGCGGCGTAGACGCGGGCGACGAGCCGGTCGAGCCGGTCGGCGGTGGTGAAGCCGGTGGCACCGTGAAGGATGTCGTTCGTCCCGAGGTGGATGGAGACGATGTCGGGGCGCGACGTGCGCAGCCAGCCGTCGATCTGCGGCAGGACGACGTCCTTGCCGCCGCCGCTGCAGCTCCCGACGATGCACCAGCCGCTGTGGCCCTCGTGGTCCTGGTCGCCCAGGCTCGGCGGGCCGCCCGACTGCGAACCGACGAAGTCGATGCGGTCGTGGTCGCGCTCGACCAGCTCCTGCCACAGGACGGTGCGGTAGGCGCCCGGCACGCCGAAGCCCTCGGTGATCGAGTCGCCGAGGGGGAGGTAGCGGACCGCCCCGCGGCGGCCGGGGGAAGCGCCCGGATCGGGGACGCTCGGCGACGAGGCACTCGGGCCGTCCGTGGGCGCCGGGGCCGGCGCAGGCCCTGGGGACGAGGTGCAGGAGGCGGTGAGCAGCAGCGCCGCGAGCAGCAGCTTGGGGAGCCTGACCAGCACGGCCAGGCGACCCCGCACCCTCATGCCGCCGGCGCCATGTCGACGGACACCTTCATCGAGGAGTGCTTGGCCTCGGTGAAGATGACGCCGCGCACGGGCGGCACGTCGCCGTAGTCGCGGCCCCAGGCCACGGTGGCGTGCGAGGCGTCGGTGAGCCGGTCGTTCGTGGGGTCGAGGTACAGCCAGCCGGCGCCGGGGACCCAGACGCCCACCCAGGCGTGGCTCGCGTCGGCACCGACCGACCGGGGCCGCCCGGGGGGCGGGCGCGTGGCCAGGTAGCCGCTGACGTAGCGGCCGGCGAGCCCGAGCGAACGCAGCCCGGCGACCATCACGTGCGAGAAGTCCTGGCAGACGCCGTGCCGCTTGACCAGCAGGTCCACGACCTTCTCGCCGATGATCGTGGAACGCGGCCGGTAGGCGAAGTCGTCGTGGACGCGGTGCATCAGCTCGGTGGCCGCCTCCCCGAGGCCGCGACCGGGGGTGAAGGACACGCGCGCGTACGCCTCGACCTCGGGCGGCACGTCGACGTACGGCGACGCGAACGTGAAGTCAGCGGCCTCCCACGCGTCCGGCTCGTCGGTCCGTACGGCGGGCCGTGCGTCCTCCCAGGCCACGGCGAGGGCCTCGGGCGGGAGCACCGGCGGCACCACGTCGACGACGGTGACCGCCCGCACCACGAGCTCGGTGTGGGGGTCGGTGACGTGGAACGAGGACTTGGTGTTCCCGTAGAGGTCGGTGTGCGAGAGCAGCGTCGCCGGGCCGGGCTCGATGGTCAGCTCGTGGGAGAGCACGTCCTGCCAGGGCAGCTGGCGCGGGGTCAGGTGGAACTGCCCGAAGCTGCCCGTCACGTCGGCGTCGTAGTCGTAGCGGGTGACGTGCTCGATGCGGTATCTCATGGCTGCTCGCGCGGACGCTCGAACGATCCGCCGTCCTCGCTCCTGCCGGGCTGGGCGCCCAGCGCCTGCTGGCGCGGCAGGGACTGCTGGGTGGGCGGCGGCTGGTGGTAGTGGTCGCGGATCGCCGTCGAGAGCTCCCGCAGCGCGCCGTGCAGCTCGGCGCAGAACTCCTCCAGCGCGTCGCGACGGGCCGGTGCGTCAGCAGGCGCGTCGGGCGCCGGGGGCCGCACCGTGCCCAGGGCGACGGGGTCGGCGAGGCGGACCTTCTCCACCAGCCGGTCCAGCAGCCGGAGCGGCCGCGCGGTGGGCGAGGTGCTCGGGATCGCCTGCAGGTCGGTCTGCATCCGCTGCAGCTGGTAGGCCACGGAACGTGGGTTGGAGGCGTCGACGACCAGCAGCTCGACCACCGCCGCCACACCGGAACGTCCCTGGTAGCGCCGCCGGAAGGTGACGATCGACTCGCTCGAGGTCAGGGCGGCCTCGAGCACGGCCCGGTCCACGTCGGGACCGTACGACTCGACGAGGGTGGAGCGCAGCAGGCTCAGCACCTGCAGCGCCCGCTCGAGCCCGCGGCCGGTGTCGAGCAGCAGCCACCCGGGGTCGCGCACCATGTTCTCCCCGACGATGCCGGCCAGGGCCAGCAGGCCCGAGAGGACCCGTTCGCCGGCCTCGGTGAGGTGCAGGCCCTGGTCCTGCGGCTGCCGGCCCAGCGTCTGGAGCGCGCGCTCGACGTCGGCCAGGACCATCCAGACGTCCTCGGAGAGCTGGTCGCGCACGGCCTGCGCGGACGTGGTGAGGGCCTGCAGCGACTGCGCCACCGATCCGGGGCGGCGCCGGTCGAGCATCAGCGAACGCAGCTCGGGCATGACGGCGCCGCGTCGGGCGGCAGGGTCGGTGGGCAGCGCGAGGAAGCCCGGGTAGGTCGTGCTGACGTGGGTCAGCGCCTGCAGCAGCACGTCCAGCGCGTGCCCGGGCGCGACGTCGAGGTCGGTCTCGATGCTCACCGTCCGGCTGGCGAGCACGAGCCGCAGCAGGTCCTCGGCACGCTCGGCGTAGCGCCCGAACCAGTAGAGGTCGCTCAGCACGCGCGGCACCATCGCGGCCGACGCGGCACCGGGCAGCACCGCGCTCGCCTCCTCGGTGCGGCTGCGACCAGGGGCGACGCGGGAGGTCGGGCCGGCCTCGCTGCTGACGACCCACACGTCCTTGGCCACGCCACCGTCGGGCTGCGTGACGAACGGCCCGCGCCCGGCGGCGTCGTCGTCGTTGGCGCGCGCGAGACCGCCGAGCATCACCGTGTAGGAGCTGCCGCTCCGTACGGCGAAGGAGCGGAGCACGACGCTGCGCCGGACCAGGCCGGCCTCCGCGGGCGTGGGTGGACCGCCGGCCGGACCCTCCGGGGCGGCCGCGGTGGGCGCCGAGGAGAGCGCCAGCACCTCCTGGCCCACGAACCGGTGGGGCGCTGCGTCGATCCGGGCGACGAGCCGCTCGCGCTGCTCCCGCGTCAGGGCGGCCCCGACGACGCTGCGGCCGTGCCCACGGTTCACGGCGCGGACGACCAGCTCGTCGAGGTGGGCCAGGACGTACGCCCGGCCGGCCGGGTCTCCGCACCACCAGGTGTCGACCGACGGCAGCCGCAGGGGCTCGCCGAGCAGCCGCTCGCACAGCTGCGGCAGGAACGGCAGCAGGGCCGGGTTCTCCAGGACGCCGGAACCGATCGTGTTGACCACGCTCACCGTGCCCTGCCGCACGCACTCCAGCAGACCGGTCACCCCGAGGCGCGAGCCGCCCCGCAGCTCGAGGGCGTCCATCCACGTCGAGTCGACGCGGCGCAGGATGACGTCGACCTGCTCGAGCCGGCCCAGCACGCGCATCCACACCCGGCCGTCGCGGACCAGCAGGTCGCTGCCCTCGAGCAGCGGGTAGCCGAGCAGCGAGGCGACGAACGCCTGGTCGAACGCGGTCTCGGACGCCGTGCCCGGGCTCAGCACCACGACACGGGGATCCTCGACCGTGCGCGGGGCCGACTCCACCAGGGCCACCCGCATCGCCTGGAAGAACGGCGTGAGCCGGTGCAGGTGGGCCGCGTGGTAGACCCCGGGCAGCACCCGGGACACGACCCGGCGGTTCTGCATGGCGTAACCGGCGCCGGACGGAGCCTGCGTCCGGTCGGAGATGACCTTCCACGCCCCCGCGGCGTCGCGGCCCAGGTCGGCCGCCGTCATGAAGAGCCGCTGGGCGACCACGCTGTCGGCACCGACCACGGGCCGCAGGTACTCCTCGTGGTCGAGCACGACCGCGGCCGGCAGCAGGCCGCGGGCGAGCAGGCGCCGGGCGCCGTACAGGTCGGCGAGCACCGCGTCGAGCAGCTCGGCGCGCTGGACCACCCCGGCCTCGAGCGTCGCCCACTCGCGCTCGTGCAGCACCAGCGGCAACGGGTCGAGCCGCCAGGGCCGGGCCTGCTCGAGCCCGGGCACCGCCACGGGCCCGTCGGCCGGCGGGTCGGCGATCGACCGGCTCGACGCCGGGCTCGGGGTGTACGTGACGTTGTCGTCCTCGAGCAGGCGCGCGACCTCGCGGCGGGCCGAGGGCAGGTCGTCCGCGGCCTCCGCCAGCCCGCCGACGAGGTCGGTCCAGGCCGAGCGGGGCGTGCCGTCGGGCGCGGCGAGCTCGTCGAACGCCACGGGGGCCGGCACACCGTCGACCTGCTCGGCGTCGGGGTGGCGGGCGGCCTCGAGGTAGCGGGCGAGGACGGTCACGTGACCACCACCGTCAGCGGCCCCACGTCGAGGGCACCCGCCGGCGCAGGTCGAGGGTCACCGGGTAGTCGGTGCCGCCGTTCGTCCGGGCCAGCAGCTCCGCCTCGAGCGCCTCCACGTCGACCTCGCCGGCGGTGTGGCCCATCGCCTCGAAGCGGCGGGCCCGGCGGGCCTCCGCCTCGTGCGCGTTGACCGGCGGGGTGTCGTACGAGCGACCACCCGGGTGCACGACGTGGTAGGTCGCGCCGCCCAGCGACACCCGGTTGGCCCGGTCGACGACCTCGACGCGCAGCGGGGCGTCGATCTCCAGCGTCGGGTGCAGCGACGACCAGGGCTTCCAGGCGCGGTAGCGGATGCCCGCGACGTACTCCCCCGGCGTGCCCGTCGGCGTCATGGGCACGGCGACACCGTTGCAGGAGACCAGGTGCAGCTCCGGGACGAAGCCGCTGACGAGCACCTGGATCCGCTCGGTCGAGGAGTCGACGAAGCGCGCCGTCCCCCCGGAGGTGGCCTCCTCGCCGAGGACGTTCCAGGGCTCGATCGCCTGGCGCAGCTCGATCTCGACCGCCCCGGCCCGGGCGACCCCGATCCGCGGGAAGCGGAACTCGGCGTACGGCGCGAACCAGGACTCCTCGATCTCGAAGCCGTGGGCGCGCAGGTCGGCGACCACCTCGCCGAGGTCGGCCATCGCGAAGTGCGGGAGCAGGAACCGTTCGTGCAGCGTCGTGCCCCACCGGACCAGCGGCGCCGAGAAGGGTTCCTCGGCGAACCGGGCGACCAGGGCGCGCACCAGCAGGGCCTGCACCAGGGCCATGTCGGGGTGCGGCGGCATCTCGAAGCCGCGCAGCTCGAGCAGCCCGAGCCGGCCGCGGGGCGAGTCGGGGCTGTAGAGCTTGTCGATGCAGAACTCGGCGCGGTGGGTGTTGCCGGTGAGGTCGGTCAGCAGGTGCCGCAGCGCCCGGTCGGTGACCCACGGCAGCCCGCGCCTGCGCGACTCCGGGCGCTCGTCGTCGCCGTCGTCCGGCGGCGACTCTTGCTTGTCGGTATACGTCTCGATCTCGGCGAAGGCGATCTCCATCTCGTACAGGTTCTCCTGCCGGCCCTCGTCAAAGCGGGGGGCCTGGCTGGTCGGACCGACGAAGCGACCGGAGAAGACGTACGACAGCGACGGGTGGCGCTGCCACCAGGTCAGCATGCTGACGAGCAGGTCGGGGCGCAGCAGCATCGGGGAGGTGGCCGGGGTGGCGCCGCCGAGGGTGATGTGGTTGCCGCCGCCCGTGCCGGAGTGGCGCCCGTCGATCGCGAACGTCTCGGTGCCCAGGCGCTGCTCGGCGGCGAGCGCGTAGAGGGTGTGGGTGAGCTCGCTGAGCTCGGTCCAGCTGCTGGTCGGGTGCAGGTTGACCTCGATCACCCCGGGGTCGGGGGTGACGAGCAGCTGGGTGATGCGCGGGTCCGGCGGCGGGCCGTAGCCCTCGAGCACCACCCGCGCTCCGGTCACCGCCGCGGCTCGCTCCACCAGCGCGACGACCTCCAGCCAGCGCTCGAGCTGCTCGGCCGGCGGCAGGAACACGTGCACGTGGCCGTCGCGCGCCTGGGTGACCACGGCCGTCCGGGTCGGCACCTCGACCGGGTCGACGACGACCGCCTGCGGGCGGCCGACGGCGGCCGAGAGGTCCGGGTCGGGGCTGACGTACGACGGTTCGCCGGCGTAGTCGGGCTCGCGCCAGGCCACCGAGCTCAGCGGCAGCCGGGCGCCCGCCGGCGAGTCGCCGGGCACCAGCACCAGCCGACCGCGGCGGGTCCGCCAGGCCGGGCTCGCCCAGACGTCGCCGAACCAGGCCGGCACGATCGGCAGCGCCCAGGCGACCGGGTCGCGCCCCACGCCGGACTCGCTCGCGTCGAGCTCGGCGACGAACGCGGGGTCGGCGCTGGCCGGGTCCAGCTCGGGTCGCGGGCCCACCGGCTGGCGGACCTCGACGGCGAGCACCGCGAGCGGGTCCTCGTAGCAGGGCAGGGGCTGGTCAGCGGGCAGGCCGAGGTCCACGGCGATCGCGGCGGCCAGCGCCCGCGCCTGCTCGCCCGCCTCCAGGCTCGCCTGCGTCTCGTCGTACGGGTCGGCCAGGCGGGCGGGGTCGTCCCAGACCGGGGTGCCGTCGGGTCGCCAGATCAGCCCGATCTGCCAGCGCGGCAGGGGCTCGCCGGGGTACCACTTGCCCTGGCTGCGCTGCACCAGCCCGCCGGCCGCGTAGCGCTCGGCCAGGGCGCCGGCGAGCCGGTTGGCCGCCACGCGCTTCTCGGGCCCGTCGGCGGCGACGGTCCACTGCGGGCTGACCATGTCGTCGCGCGACACGAAGGTCGGCTCGCCGCCCATGGTCAGCGCCAGCCCGGCCGCACCCAGTCGGGCGTCGACCGCCTCCCCCGAGCGCTGCAGCGCCTCGACCTGCGCGGGCGCGTACGGCTTGGTCACGCGCGGGTCCTCGTGGACGCGTCGCACGGTGTTGGAGAAGGAGAACTCGACGTCGGCCGGTCCGGTGGCCCCGGTGATCGGCGCCGACGAGGCGGGGCTGGGCGTCGCCGACAGCGGGATGTGCCCCTCCCCCGCGAAGAGCGCGGACGTGGCGTCGAGGCCGATCCAGCCGGCCCCGGGCACGTACACCTCGGCCCAGGCGTGCAGGTCGGTGAAGTCCTCGGGCGGACCGCCCTGCGCGGGGTCGTCGGAGGCGAGCTGGACGAGGTAGCCGGAGACGAAGCGCGCGGCGAGCCCGAAGTGCCGCAGCGCCTCGACCAGCAGCCACGCGGAGTCGCGGCACGAGCCGATGCCCCGGGCCAGCGTCTGGTCCGGCGTCTGCACGCCGACCTCCATCCGCACGGAGTAGCCGACGCGCGCGGTGACGGCCGAGTTCAGGGCGCCGAGGAAGCTGACCGTCCGCTGCGGCGTCGAGAGGTCGAGCGGCAGACCGGCGAGCCAGTCGGCGAACAGCGGCTCCGGCGCCCGATCCTGCCCAGGAGCGTCGGGCTTCGCCAGGTACGGCCCGAGGTCGGCGGCGAGGTCCGGCTCGTAGGTGAAGGGGAACGTCTCGGCGTACTCCTCGACGAAGAAGTCGAACGGGTTGATCACGCCGAGGTCGATGACCAGCCCGACGGTGATCTCCAGCTCGCGCGCCGAGGAGGGGAAGACCAGCCGCCCCACCCAGTTGCCGAACGGGTCCTGCTGCCAGTTGAGGAAGTGGTCGGCCGGGCTCACCGTCAGCGAGTACGCGTCGATCGGCGTCCGCGTGTGCGGCGCGGGTCGCAGCCGGACCGTGTGCGGGTAGAGCTGGGTCGGCGCACCGAAGCGGTACGTCGTCCGGTGCTCGAGGGCGACCTTGATGCTCACGCGCACCTACCTCCTTGGGCGAACTTCTCGTCCGGGACCTCTGGCTCGACGGAGCGCGCACCCGTGCGGCACACCGGTCCACGACACTATCGGGGCCGTCGTCGCTCACACCCCACCGTGACGAAGGTGAACGCGACCCGAACATCCGTACGACGGACCGTTACACGGATGTCCTTGCCAAGCCGGAACCCAACCGACAGGGTTCCCTGCAGAGGCACGAGTGTCTCCCCCCATCGCGACCGAGAAGGTCATGAACCCACGAGGACGACTCGAATGAGCCAGAGCACCAAGGCGGCCGACGCCACCGATCCCGCGGAGGGCCAGCACACCGGCCTCGACGCCGAGCAGGCGGGCTACCAGCAGACGCTGAGCAGCCGGCACGTGCAGATGATCGCCATCGGCGGCGCCATCGGTACCGGTCTCTTCCTCGGGTCTGCCTCCCGGCTCCACAGCACGGGCCCGGCCCTGATCATCAGCTACGCCGTCGTCGGCGTCATCGCGTACTTCCTGATGCGCGCGCTCGGCGAGCTGGTGCTGCACCGCGCCACCTCCGGGGCGTTCGTCTCGTACATGCGCGAGTTCTTCGGCGAGAAGTGGGCCTTCGTCACCGGCTGGGTCTACTGGCTCAACTGGGCCCTGACCGGGATCGCCGAGCTGTCGGCCGTCGGCCTCTACATGCAGTACTGGTTCCCGACCCTGCCGACCTGGATCACGGTCCTCGTCGCGCTCGTGGTGGTGCTGAGCATCAACCTGCTCTCGGCCCGCGCGTTCGGCGAGTTCGAGTTCTGGGCCGCGATCCTCAAGGTCGGCGCCATCGTGATCTTCCTCATCGTGGGCCTGGTCGTGGTCATCGGTGGCCTGAACATCGGCGGGCACAAGGCCGGCTTCCAGAACCTGTGGAGCAACCCGGGCGGCTTCTGGCCCTCCAGCGGTGACTACAACTGGTACGGCCCCATCCTCGTCATGTCCGGCGTCGTGTTCGCCTACGCCGCGATCGAGATGGTCGGCGTCGCCGCCGGCGAGATGGCCAACGCCCAGAAGGAGGTGCCGAAGGCGGTCCACGCGGTGATCTTCCGCATCGCCGTGTTCTACATCGGCTCGATCCTGCTCCTGGTCTGCATGCTGCCGACGCAGGACTACACCGCGGGCACCAGCCCGTTCGTCACCGTCTTCGAGCGGCTCGGCTTCAGCTGGATGGGCGCGCTGATCCAGGCCGTCCTGATCGTCGCCGCCATGTCGAGCCTCAACTCCGGGCTCTACTCCACCGGTCGCGTCCTGCGCAGCCTCGGCATGAGCGACCAGGCCCCCAAGTTCACCCTGAGGATGAGCAAGTCGGGCGTCCCGTACGCCGGCATCCTGATGACCTCGATCGTCTTCGTCCTGGGCTCCGTGCTGAACGCGCTGACCCCGGACGCGTTCGAGATCGCCGTCGAGGCCACCTCGATCATGATCCTCTGGACCTGGGGCACGATCTTCGCCTGCCAGATCCGGCTGCGTCAGCTGAGCGACCGAGGGGTCGTCCCGGCCAGCCCGTTCCAGGCGCCCGGCTCGCCGTACACGAGCTACATCGGCATCGTCTTCCTCGTGCTCGTGCTCGTCGGTCTGGCCGTCTCGGGCTGGCAGGCGTCGGACGAGTTCCTGCACAAGACGAGCTTCCTGGTCGTCGTGTTCGGCATCCCGATCCTGATCCTCGCCCTGGTCATCGGCTGGCGCGCGGTCCGGCCCAAGGTCCTGGCGAACACCAACGGCCGGATCAAGGCCGTCTGGTCGCTCGACGGGCCGACGTACGGCTCCGACGTCAAGCCGGAGGACCTCGACACCGCCGAGCACGACGACACCAAGCTCCCCGGCTGAGCCCAGCCTTCGCGAGCCATCCAGCACCTCACCCGAGCAAAGGAGCATCACGGTGAACGCACAGCGGACGCGCCGGGCCGGACGGATCGCACTCGCGACCGCCGGCACGGCCCTCCTGGCCACGACCCTGGCCGCCTGCGGGGGGAACGCCGAGCCGAACGCCTCCCCCTCGCTCGTCCCGGGCGCCTCGAGCGGCGGGAAGCTGACCATCGGCGTCCCCGTCGACGAGCCGGGCATCGGGGTCAAGGACGGGGACAGCTACTCCGGCTTCGACATCGAGACCGCGACCTACGTGGCGAAGGCGCTCGGCGTCCCGGCCGAGAACATCACCTTCGTCGAGGCCGAGGGCGACACCCGTCAGCAGCTCCTGACCTCGGGCGGCGCGGACCTGATCGTGTCGACGTTCTCCATCACCGACGAGCGCAAGCAGGTCGTCGACTTCGCCGGTCCGTACTTCAACGCCGAGCAGGACCTGCTGGTCCGTCGGAACGAGGAGGACATCACCGGACCGGCCACGCTCAACGGCCGGAACCTGTGCACGGTGGCGGGCACGACGTCGGCCGACACCATCCTCAAGCAGTACCGCGGCAAGGTCACGCTGCTCGAGAAGCCGCGCTACTCCGAGTGCGTCTCCGCCCTGGCCGCGAGCGAGGTCGACGCGGTCACCACCGACGACGTGATCCTCGCCGGGTTCGCGGCCGAGCCGCAGTACCAGGGCAAGCTCCGCCTGATCGGCAGGGGCTTCTCCAAGGAGACGTACGGCATCGGGGTCAAGAAGGGCGACACCGAGATGGTCACCAAGGTGAACGCGGCCCTGAAGGAGTACATCGCCGACGGCTCCTGGAAGGCAGCGCTGCAGAAGACGGTCGGCCCGTCCGGCTACAACCTGCCGAGCCCGCCGAAGATCGCCTGACCTCTCCAGATCACCTGACCCTCCCCGGAGGAACGCGTCACGGGGCCCGTGCTGAGAGCATGGGCCCCGTGGACGCAGCAGCACTCAAGGACTTCCTGGCGGATCACCCGCCCTTCGACTCGCTCGACCGGTACGGGCTGACGACCCTCGCCGAGGCGGCCCGGCTGGAGACCTTCTCCCCGGGCGAGGTGGTCGTCGACGCGTTCACCGAGCCCACCGTCGAGGTCTTCGTGGTGGTCGAGGGCCGCGTCGGGCTCTGGAACGAGGCTGACCGGCTCGCCGGGCCCGTCCAGGAGCGGCTGGAGCCCGCGGGCCTCTTCGGGTTCTCGGCGATGCTCACCGGCCAGCCCGTCGGACCTCGAGCCGTGGCGCTGCGGCCCACGACGGTCGCCCGGCTCCCGGAGGCCGCGGTGCTGCCCGCCTTCACGTCGCGGGGCGGCATCCGCTACCTGGCCGCCGAGGTGTCCACCGCGCTGCACCGGCGCGCCGCACCGACGTACACGACCGTCGCGGACCTGGTCCGTACGCAGCCCCTCGTCGTGGCGGGCACCGAGCCGGTGAGCCGGGTCGCCCGGGCCATGTCGGAGGCGGAGGTCGGCTGCTGCGTCGTCACGCTGCCCGAGTCCGGGCTGGGGCTGCTCACTGACCGGCTGCTGCGCGAGGGCATCTTCGTCCCCGGCCGACCGCCGGAGACCCCCGTGTCCGAGGTCGCGGACCACGACCCGGTCCGGGTGGCGCTCGACGACTCGGTGACCGAGGCCGTCGTGGCCCTGCTCGACCGCGAGGCCGACTACCTGCTGGTCACCGACCGCGCCGGCGACGTGCGCGGCCTGGTCTCGCCCCGTGACGTCGTGGTCGTGACGGGCACCGCCGGGACCGGGCTGCAGGAGCAGCTCCGCCGCGCCCCCGACGCCGACACCCTGGCCCTCACCGGACGCCGGCTCCCGGCCCTGCTGGCCGAGCTGGTCGGGGGCGGTCTCGGGTCCGCCCGCGTCCTGGCCGTCTACTCCGCCCTGGTCGACGCCTGCCTGCGGCGGGCGATCGAGCTGGTGCTCGGCGAGCACCCCGGGCTGCCCGCCGACGGCTTCACCTGGCTCTCCATCGGCAGCAACGGCCGCCGCGAGGCCGTGCCCAGCTCCGACGTCGACTCGGCCGTCTCGTTCGACGACGACCTGCCGCCGGAGACCGTCGCCGAGTTCCGGCGCGCGTTCGCGGAGGTGCACGAGCTCCTGGCCCGCGCCGGGCTGGGCCACGACCGGCACGGCGCCGCGGCGTACCGGCCGGACTTCTCGCGGACGAAGAGCGAGTGGCAGTCCGCAGCGCGGGGCTGGCTCGACAACCCGATCCTCAACCAGGGCGCGATGATGACCTCGCTGCTGGTCGACGCCCGCCCGGTCTGGGGCGACACCGGCCTGCCCGCGGTGGCCCGCGTCTTCAACGACCTGCGCGCCCACCCGCTGACGATGCAGCTGCTGCTGAAGGAGTCCCTCGCCTACCGCGCCCGGATGCGTTCGGCCCGCGACCTGCTCGCCCGCCGGCCGGAGACGTTCGACATCAAGGCGCACGCGCTGCTGCCGATCACCAACATCGCCCGCTGGGGGGCGCTCAGCGCCGGCACCGCGGTGCTCCCCACGCCCGAACGGCTGCGGGAGTCCGGCACGAGCGAGATGCTCCCCGCGGCGCACGCGCGCACCCTCGCCGAGATCTTCGAGGTGCTGCAGGGGGTGCGGCTCGAGGCCCAGCTCGACCAGATCGGGCGCGGCGAACGCGCCTCCGACGTGCTCCGGCTGGAGCACCTCTCCCCCCTCGACCGCAGCGTCCTCGCCTCCGCCGTCCGCGAGATCGCCGCCGTGCAGCGCCGGATGGACAACCTCGCCGCCTGGCTCCCCGCCGAGGAGTGGGCGGTCTCCTGACCCCCGCCCGCTCCGGGCGAGTCCTCGAGCTGGTGTGCCTGTGCGCGTGGTTGCTGGTTTGGCACGTAAACGTGCGAAACCGGCACTGACCACACGGGATGTCGTGCGGTCAGTGCCGGTTTCCTGCGGTCAGTCGACCGCCGAGCCCTGCAAGGCTGGGCTCAGTAGCGGTACTCGTCGGTCTTGTACGGGCCCTCGACCTGGACGCCGAGGTAGCCGGCCTGGTTGGCCGTCAGCTCGGTGAGCTCGACCCCCAGGGCCGGCAGGTGCAGGCGGGCGACGAGCTCGTCGAGGTGCTTCGGCAGGGTGTAGACGCCGAGCGGGTACTCGTCGGGCTTGGTGAAGATCTCGATCTGGGCGAGCACCTGGTTGGTGAAGGAGTTGCTCATCACGAAGCTCGGGTGACCGGTGGCGTTGCCGAGGTTCATCAGCCGGCCCTCGCTCAGCAGGATGATCGAACGCTCGTCGTCGGTCCCGGCGTCGAAGATCCACTGGTCGACCTGCGGCTTGATGTTGTTCCGCGTGACGTCGCTGCGCCGCACGAGGCCGGCCACGTCGATCTCGTTGTCGAAGTGACCGATGTTGGACACGACGGCCTGCGCCTTCATCCGGCTCATCTGGTCGGCCGTGATGACGTCCTTGCAGCCGGTCGCGGTGACGTAGATGTCCCCCTCGGCCAGCGCGGCCTCCAGCGTGGTGACCTGGAACCCGTCCATCGCCGCCTGCAGGGCGCAGATCGGGTCGACCTCGGTGACGATCACGCGGGCACCCTGGCCGCGCAGGGCCTCGGCGCAGCCCTTGCCGACGTCGCCGTAGCCGCAGACCACGGCGACCTTGCCGCCGATGAGCACGTCGGTGGCGCGGTTGAGCCCGTCGATCAGCGAGTGCCGGGTGCCGTACTTGTTGTCGAACTTGCTCTTGGTGACCGAGTCGTTGACGTTGATCGCCGGGAACAGCAGCTTCTCGGCGCGGAGCATCTCGTACAGGCGGTGCACGCCCGTCGTGGTCTCCTCGGTGACGCCCTTGATCGAGTTGGCGATCGCGATCCAGTCGACACCCTGCTCGATGGTCTTGGCGATCAGCGCGTAGAGGACGTGGACCTCTTCGGGGTCCTCGTCGGTCGCCTCGGGCAGGACGCCGGTCTTCTGCGCCTCGACGGCCAGGTGCACGAGCATCGTGGCGTCGCCGCCGTCGTCGAGGATCATGTTCGGCAGCTCGCCGCCGGGCCAGTCGAGCACCTCGCGGGTGCAGTCCCAGTACTCCTCGAGCGTCTCGCCCTTCCAGGCGAAGACCGGTACGCCGGCCGGCGCGTCGGGGGTGCCGCCGCCGACCACGAGGGCGGCCGCGGCCTCGTCCTGGGTGGAGAAGATGTTGCAGCTGGCCCAGCGCACGTCGGCGCCCAGGGCGACCAGGGTCTCGACGAGCACCGCGGTCTGCACGGTCATGTGGATGGACCCGGCGATCCGGGCCCCCGCGAGCGGCTGCTCAGCGCCGAAGCGGGTGCGCATCTCCATCAGGCCGGGCATCTCGTGCTCGGCGAGGGTGATCTCCTTGCGACCCAGCTCGGCGAGGGAGAGGTCAGCGACGCGGTAGTCCATCAGCCAAGCCTAGGCGACGGGGGACCCCTTCCCGCCGCGCCACGTCAGTGACCCGCTGCGCTCGGTCGCTCGGGCCGGGGTGCGGGCTCGTAGTCGCTGCGGTAGACGTCGGGCTCGAGGTAGAGCGAGGTGACCATCGGCTCCGCCGCCCGGATCGCGACCTCGGCGCGGTCGATGATCTCGGCGACCTCGACGGCCCGCTCGGTGGGGCTCACCGCGATCTTGGCGGCGACCAGGATCTCCTCCGGGCCCATGTGCATGGTCTTCATGTGGATGACCCGTTCCACGCCGTCCGTCCCGGCCAGGGCCTGCTCGATGTGGCGTCGGACCTCCGGGCCGGCGGACTCGCCGAGCAGCAGGCTCTTGGTCTCGACGGCGAGGGTGATGGCCACGGCCACCAGCAGCAGGCCGATCAGCGCGGTGCCGAGGACGTCGAAGATGGCGTTGCGGGTCAGCAGCGTGAGCAGGATCCCGAGGAACGCGAAGACCAGCCCGATCAGCGCGGCGAAGTCCTCCAGCAGGATGACGGGCAGCTCGGGCGCCTTGGCGGACCGGATGAACTTCGTCCAGCTCTGCGTGCCGCGGGTGCGGTTGGACTCCCGCACGGCCGTACGGAACGACAGGCCCTCGGCGACGATCGCGGCCCCCAGGACGAGCAGCGGCACCCACCACCAGCGCCCGTCCAGCAGCGCGTCCTCGTGACCCAGGCGGATCTCGTGCCACTTGTGGTACGCCTCGTACAGGGCGAACAGGCCACCGACGCTGAACAGCACGACGGCGACGATGAAGCCGAAGATGTAGCGCTCACGTCCGTAGCCGAACGGGTGCTCCGGCGTCACGCCCTTCTTGGCCCGCTTCCCGCCGACCAGCAGCAGCACCTGGTTGCCCGAGTCGGCGACCGAGTGGATCGCCTCGGCGAGCATGGAGGAGGCCCCGGTCAGCGCCCACGCACCGAACTTGACCACCGCGATCGCCAGGTTCGCGGTCAGCGCCGCCACGACGGCCTTGGTCCCACCCTCTGCGCTCACGGGAGAGATCCTCTCAGAAGACTCGGGCCGCGCCCACCTCCAGCACCCCCCGCAGGCGGGTGAAGCACCTCGAGACGACGTCGGACATCGACTCCTCGGCCGGGTCGTCGAGCCAGGCGCGCATCGCCACGTGCAGCACGACGACGGTGAGCTCGGCGAGCAGGGCCGCCTCCAGGGCGTCCACGCCCCGCGCCTGGAGCCCGGGTCGGAGGACCGCGACGAGGTCGGCGCGCTTCTGCGCGTCGCGCTCGCGCAGCGAGGGGTCGGCGTCCACCAGGTCACGGCGGAGCCGCACCTCGTCCCGGTGTCCGTCGAACCGGTCCGCCGCCACCTGCCGCAGACCCTGCTCGAGCAGCACCACGGGGTCGAGCCCGGGCGGCGCGGCGGCCAGGACCCGCCTCGCCAGCTCCGGGATCTCGTCACCGGCGAAGAACACCTCGCGCTTGTCCGCGAAGTACCGGAAGAACGTCCGGGTCGTCAGACCGGCGCGCGCGGTGATCTCGGGGACGGTCGTGGCCGAGAACCCCTGCTCGGCGAACAGCTCGAACGCGGCCCGCTCCAGCCGGCCGCGAGCGTCCGGGCTCCACCTCACCACCTGTGCCTCACGCACCGAGCCTAAGGGATGACACGGCGTGCCATACTTCTTCGGGAGATGACACGTCGTGTCATCCGAAGGAGGCACAGCATGGCGGACGTCTGGGTCCTGGGCGGGACGGGTCGCGTGGGTCGAGGCGTCGCCGCCGACCTGGCGGCGAGCGGGGTCCATCCGGTCCTCGTCGGTCGTGACGCCGACCGGCTGCGCGAGGCGGTGGGCGGCCGGGGCTACGGCACGTTCGTGGCGCCCACCCTCGCGGCGGTGACCGCCGGCGTCCGTGAAGCGCGGCCGGCCGTCGTGGTGAACACCGTCGGCCCCTTCACCCGGACGGGGCCGGCCGTGGTCGACGCCTGCCTGGCGGCCGGGAGCGACTACGTCGACCTGGCGAACGACCTGGCCGCGGTGCTGGCGCTCCTCGCGCGGCAGGCGGACGCCGGACGGGCCGGACGGACGCTGGTGACCGGGGCCGGCTTCGGGGTGACGGCGACCGAGAGCGTCGTCGCCTGGCTGTGCGCCGGCACGGGTGAGGGCGACCGACGCGCGATCCGGGTCCGTACGGACATGCTGCCGTCGTTGGCCGTGCAGGCGGGCCCGCTGGGCGACGCGCTGGCCGGCACGCTCGTCGAGGGCCTGCCGGGCGTGCCGGGCGGCCGTCGCTGGCAGGGCCGCCGGTACGACGACGGTCGGCTGGCCCCGGCACCGCTGGGCGGTGCGGTCCACGCGCTCGTCACGCCCGACGGCGACCACGTCTCGACCGCCCTGATGCCGCTCGGCGAGCTCGTCGCGGCCCAGCGGGCGAGCGGGGCGCCGTCCGTCGACGCCGCCTCGAGCGAGGTGCCGACCGGGCGGGTGCTCGCAGTCGTGCTCCCCCTCGCGGCGAACCTGCTGACCGTCGCACCGCTGCGCCGGTTCGCCGCCCGTCGGCTCGCCGCCGTGCAGCTCGCGGAACGCCCGGCGCCCCGCGCGCACTCCTGGGGGCACGCCGTCGTGACCTGGGCGGACGGTACGACGTCGGAGGGCTGGCTGCGCCTGGGCGAGGCGCAGGCCACGACCGGAGCGGTCACCGCGGAGGTGACCCGACGCCTCGTCCACGGCGAAGGACGACCCGGGGCCTTCACCCCGGCAGCCCTGTTCGGCCACGCCCTGGCAAGCAGCCTGGGCGGCAGCTACATCCACAGCGAAGGAGTGCGCCCATGACCGGCGCCGACACCACCCCCCGCACCCTCCCGGACAGCCCGGGGAACGGCCCGAAGAGCAGCCCGGGGAACAGCGCGCTCTGGGTCGGGTCCCGGCGGGGCACGTTCCGTGTCGGTCCCGCCCCGTCCCCGGAACCGGGGCCCGGCGAGATCGTGGTCCAGACGCGGGCGGTCGCGCTCAACCCGGTCGACGCCGTCCCCGGGGTCGCGCGCCGGTTCGTCTACCCCTGGCTGCGCTACCCCACGGTGCTCGGCACCGACGTGGCCGGCGACGTCGTCGCGGTCGGGGCCGACGTGACGCGGTTCGCCGTCGGCGACCGCGTGGTCGGTCTGGCCACCGGCCAGGAGAAGTTCCGGAACGACCCCGCGCACGGCGCGTTCCAGCGCCTCGTCGTCCTGGCCGCGGATCTCACGACCCCGGTCCCGGACCGCGTGACGTCCACCGACGCGGCTGTCCTGCCGCTCGCCGTGACGACTGCCGCGGCCGGGCTGTTCGAGCCCGACCAGCTCGGGCTGGCGCTGCCGGGCGGGCCGGTCGTCGACCGGGGCGCGACGGTCCTGGTCTGGGGCGGGTCGACCAGCGTGGGGAACAACGCGGTGCAGCTCGCGGTGCAGGCGGGCTACCGGGTCGTCGCGACCGCGTCCCCGCGGAACTTCGCCCTCGTCCGCGGTCTGGGCGCGGCGGAGGTCTTCGACTACCGCGAAGGTTCGGTGGCCGCCGACGTGATCGGCGCGCTCCGCGGGCACACGCTCGCCGGGACGCTCGCGATCGGGCAGGGCTCGCTCACCCAGGCGATCCGCATCGCCCGCCGCACCGACGGCACGCGGCGCGTCGCGTCGGCGTACCCGAGCCCGGTCACGGCCGTGCGCAAGCGCGTCGCGCGGCTGGCCGGCGTACGCGTCTCGGCGATCTGGGGCGGGGTCCCGGCGCGGACGCCGGTCGGGCCGGCCGTGTTCCGCGACCTCCTGCCCGACGCGCTCGCGGACGGCCGCTTCCAGCCGTCGCCGCGCGCGGAGGTCGTCGGGCACGACCTGGACGCGATCCCGGCAGGACTCACCCGGCTGCGCGCCGGGGTCTCCGCCCGCAAGCTGGTCGTCAGCCTGGACTAGCGGCCGTCCGGCCCAGGCCGAGGGAGAGGTAGACCGCGGCGAACAGGCCCGTCTGCAGCAGGGCCGCGTAGCGGTCGACGTCGTTGCCCTGGCGGTGCCGCACCACCGACACCCGGACGTCGGCCCGCTCGGCCGCGGCGACCAGGCGCCCGTGGTCGGCCCGCACCAGCGGGTCGAGGTTGCCGTCGTCGAGCAGCACGAGGCAGGGTCGGCGGTCCGCAGCCAGGCCGTCGGCGAAGGGGTCGGCGAACGGGTCGCGCGACGTGGTCGCCTCGAGGATGGGCAGCAGCTCGTCGGCGTCCGCGGCCAGGGCCGTGCGCCCGGTGGCCGCACGCAGCGCCTCGGCGACCCGTCGCCCGGCTCTCGCCGCGAGCACCGACCCGCCCCAGACCAGCGGCTGCGCGTCGGCCAGGCACAGCGCGAGGTCCTTGGCCGGGTTCTCGGAGACGTCGGCGAAGGCCGAGCAGTCGCGGGCGACCTCGTCCATCGTGTCGGCGACGCTGTCGGGCAGGACCGCCGGCCCCAGGTCCATCCGGTGCAGCGCGGACAGCGCGACGACGGCGGCCGCCAGGGGGTCTCCGGTGGCGGTCGGCAGCAGGATCGTCGACGACCCGCCCGCGTGCTCGGCGACGACGGACGTCGCCGGGCAGGCGATCAGCAGCAGCGCCCCGCGGCGTACGGCCTCGTGCACGGTGGCGACCACCGCGGGGGGTGCGACGTCGCTCGCCATCACCACGACGAGGTCGAGCGCACCCACCCAGCCCGGCAGGCCGTGCCGGGGCCAGGCCACGAACGGCACGGGGCAGACAGGCTCGAGGATGGCCCGGATGAAACGCGCCTCGCTCCCCGCGGCGATGACCGCCCGCGGTCGCGGCAGGCCGCGCAGCTGGTCGAGCGGTGCGTCGGCGTCCGCGGTCTCGCGGCGGATGCGCGAGCCGGCCTCGGCCAGCCGGCGGAGGATGGTGTCGGCCCCGGCCAGGGCGGCGGGGTCGTCCAGGGCGCTGTCGTCGAACACCGTCATCGTGACGTCATCGGGCTGCGGGCGCGTCGCCGGTGCCGGGTCGACGGGCCTCGTCGATCAGCAGCACCGGGATCTGGTCGCGCACCGGGTAGGCGAGGCCGCAGTCCGGGGTCTGGCACACCAGCTCGTCGCGCTCGTGGTCGACGGCGAGCGGCCCGTGGCAGTTCGGGCAGGCGAGGATCTCCAGCAGCTCGGGGGCGAGCTCGACCGCCATGAGGCCTCCAGGTCAACGGGGGCCGACGGCCCGGTGGAAGCCTGATCCTAGTTCGGCACGGCCCCGGTCGGCGTCGAGCGGGTCGGCCGCCCTGCGTCGGGCGCCGGGAGCCTCAGCCGCGGATGACCGCCAGCGCCTCGTCGCGGAGCGCGACCATCTGCTCCTGCGTACGGGCCTCGACGTTGAGCCGCAGCAGCGGCTCGGTGTTGGAGCTCCGGACGTTGACCCACCAGTCGGGCCCGTTGATCGTCAGCCCGTCCACCCGGTCGGGCTCGCCACGGCCCTCGAACGCCGCCGCCACGGCGTCGATGGCCGCGCGCGGCTCCGTCACGGTCGAGTTGATCTCCCCCGACGCGGCGTACCGGGCGAAGTCGCTCACCAGGGCGGACAGCGGTCCCTCGCTCCGGCCGGCGACGGCCATCACGTGCAGGGCGGCCAGCATGCCGGTGTCGGCACCCCAGAACTCGCGGAAGTAGTAGTGCGCCGAGTGCTCGCCGCCGAAGACCGCGTCGTGCTCGGCCATCGCCGCCTTGACGAAGGTGTGCCCCACCTTGGTCACCACGGTGGAGCCCCCCTCCTCCTCGACGACCTCGGCCACCGAGCGGGAGGTGATGTTGTTGACGACGACCGTGGAGCCCGGGTGGCGGGCCAGCTCCCGGCTGGCGATCAGGGCGGTCACGGCCGACGGGCTGACCACCTCGCCGCGCTCGTCGATGATGAAGCACCGGTCGGCGTCCCCGTCGAAGACGAGGGCGAGGTCGGCCCCGTGCTCGCGGACGGCAGCCTGGGCGTCGACGAGGTTCTCCGGCTCGAGCGGGTTGGCCGGGTGGTGGGGGAAGTTCCCGTCGGGATCGGTGTAGAGGCCGATGATCTCGACCGGCGGCGCGCCCGCCCCACCGGGGAAGACGGCCGGCAGCGTGTGGCCGGCCATGCCGTTGCCCGCGTCGGCGACGACCCGCAGCGGGCGGATGCCGGTCAGGTCGACCAGGGCGTGCAGGTGCTCCGCGTACGCGCCCAGCACGTCGTTCTCCGTGCGCGTGCCCCGGACGTCGGCCCGCGCCGCTCCCCGGCCGGCGGTGGCCAGCTCGGCGATCGTGACCAGCTCGTCCGGCGCGATGGGGCGGGCGCCGGGGTGGCAGAACTTGATGCCGTTGTACTTGCCCGGGTTGTGGCTCGCGGTGAACATGACGCCCGGCAGCCCGAGGTGGCCCGAGGCGAACCAGAGCTCGTCGGTGCTGGCCAGCCCCACGTCGACGACGTCGACGCCGGCGTCCAGCACCGCGTCCACGAAGGCGGCCGACATCCGCGGTCCCGAGAGCCGCATGTCTCGACCCAGGACGACCGAGCCACCGACGAGGTCGAACACCTCGACGAACGCGGCTCCGAGGGCGTACGCACCCGCCTCGTCCCACTCGGGCGCGTCGCCCTCGGTGACGCCACGGATGTCGTTGGCCTTGAACATGAAGGGGGTCAGCACCCGGCTGATCCTAGTGGCGCGGGACCCTCACGCGTCCGGATCGGCCAGGACCGTCAGGTGGCCGCGGCGCCGCAGCTCGACGATGTTGGGCCGCGGGGAGGGCGTCTCGACCGGCGGCGGGCTGTCGTAGGACAGGCCCACCTCGCGGACGGCGTCGGCCAGGGCCAGCAGGTCGTCCTCCGTCGGCGGGACGGGGTCGCCGCTGGCGAGGCGGATGACCTCCCAGCCGCGCGGCACCGAGAGCGAGCGCGCGTGCGGCTCGCACAGGTCGTAGCCGTGCGGCTCGGCGCGCGTCGCCAGCGGTCCGAGGACGGCCGTGGAGTCGTTGTAGGCGTACGTGAGGGTCGCGACCGCCCGTGCGGGGCATCCCGCCCGCGAGCACCGACGCATCCCCATTGGCGCGACGCTACCGGTCGCCACCGACGGGTCGGGGACGCCGCGCCAGAGTGGCGTGGTGCCGGGCTCCCCCGCTGTCGCTCCGCAGGACGTCGGGGCCGCGCCGCTAAGGTCGAGGCGTGTCCAGCCGCCGCGACCGTCACGACCGAGGCCTGCGTGGACCGCTCGTGCTGCCGAACCGGCTGGGCGTCCGCCGGGCGGCCCCACCGCGCCCCGCAACCCGGGTGGCCTTCTTCGACGCCGCCGTCGACGCGGCCGTCGAACGGGTGTCCCGGCAGTGCCCGGAGGCCCTGGTCGGCATCACCGTGGGCGTCGAGGACGTGCCGAACTTCGACCCGTCCTGGGCCCGTGGCCGGGTGCCGCTCGCCTCCGCGGTCGAGGCGAGCGCCGCCCGTCCGGCTCAGGTCGTGCTGTACCGGCGGCCGCTGGAGCACCGCGCCGCCAGCCGGCAGGGCCTGCGGATCCTCGTCTACCGCACCGTCGTCGAACAGCTGAGCGCGCTGACCGGACGCAGCGTCGAGGAGATCGACCCCGACGGCGCCGGCTTCGACGACGACTGACGTCCTGCCCGTCGTCCCGGGGCAGGACGCCGACGGCCGCAGGCGCACACCTGTGGACCAGCCGCACAGGTTGCACCGTACGCGGTTGGCTCCGGGGTGTGCGGCTGTCCGGTACGAGGGGAGGCCGGGGAGGCCGGAGGCCCGGGGTCAGTGACCGGCGCCCGGGTCCTGCTGCACGACGGGGGGCGGGCCGGAGGTGTCGGGCGAGACCAGCGGGATCGAGGCGAGCCCGGCGACCGCCCCGTCGGGCTCGACCAGGTCCACCCCACCGGCGACCGACGAGCCGTCCGGCACCGTGACCACGACGTAGGAGGAGGTGGCTGAGGCGAGCCGACGCGTCGCGCTGCCGCCCGCGGCGAGCAGGATGTCGCCGGCCCGCAGCTCGACGCCGGCGAGGCTGCGGATCGAGAAGTGCACGCTGACGTCGTCGGTCGCGGCGTTGGACACGACCAGCTCGGCGTCGGCGTCCCTGGTCGTGGCGATCGCGCTGACACCGGTCCGGACCAGGGCCGGGGTGGCCGGCTGGACGGCGATGTCGGGCTGGGCACCGCTGCGGTCGCTCGTGGACACCACCGCGGCCGTGACGGGCTGCTCGCTGGTCAGCGCGACCCCCGAGCCCGTCCCGGCGAGCCCCTCGGCGAGCGCCAGCGTGCCGGAGCTCTGCGGCCCGAGCTCGAGGGTCTCGGCGCCGGCGGGCGCGAACGGGCCCTGCAGCCCGAGCACCGACACGCTCACGGTCGTCCGGAGCTCGCCCGGGTTGGTGACGACGAGCTCGCGGGTGCCGTCGTCGCCGGGCACCGCGGGGACGACCACCGAGGTGGCGGGCGCGGTCGCGGGCACGACCCAGTCCGCACCGGCGGCCTGGTCCCCCGCCGTACGGATGCGTCGGGCCGCCGCCGTGACCCGTCCCTGCGTCGCCTGGACGGACACGGTCAGCGGTCCCTCCGCGTCGACCAGGCCGGACAGGGAGACCGACCGGCTCGACCGGGCCGGGACCTCGACCCCGGGGCTGCCCGGCACCGCGACGCGACCGTTCCGGCCGTAGAAGGAGAGGTCGACGGTCGCCGCGGCGTCGTCGGAGTTGCCCAGCACGAGCTCGGTGCGGTCGGAGGCGCCTGAGGCGATGCCCGGCAGCCAGGCCGCGGTGGACGGCACCAGGCACGGCGCCGCCGCCAGCCCCGCCTCGGCCCCCTCGGTGGAGCGGCTCAGGACCGCACCGACCGCCGTCGGCGCGATGGTGCCGTCCGCCCGCATCAGCACGGGCGCGGGCGCGGGGGTCAGCGCGGCGCCACGGCCCTGCCGGTCGACGCTGACGCCGGCCTGGTCCTGACCGAGCAGCCCCAGCGTGACCCGGCCGGTCGGGTCGTCGGTCCCGGCGTCAGTGGGCCCGGACGCGACCACGACCACGCTCCCCGGCACCGCCGCCGCCGTCGCGCTGGGCAGCGGCGCCACGGTCGGCGCGGTGCTCGGCGTGAGCTCGGGGAGCCCGGGGCCGCCCGGCGTGCCCGTCGGGCTGGGGGCGCCCGGCGTCGGGACCCCGGTCGCGGAGGGCGTTGCGCTGGGCGAGGCCGACGGCGAGACGGTGCCGACGGGAGCGCCCGGTGCCGCAGCCGGGACACCTGAGGGTGAGGTCGTCGACGAGGCCGGCGGGCCGGCAGGGGTCGTGAGCGGCGTGGCCACCGGGGTGGGCAGCGTCGTCCCCGGGGTGGCCGCCGCGGTGGCGGGGTCCCCGGGGGTCGCCGGGAGGCCGCCGGCGGTGGGCGTCGCCTCGGGCGACGGGGAGGCGCTGCCCGGGGTCGCGACCGTGCCGACCGTGCAGATCGCGTCCGTCTGGCCGGCGGCCGCGGTCACGACCTGCCGGGCGTCGGGCTGCTGCGGCCGCAGGAGGGTGCCCGCGACCACGACCAGACCGAGCACGAGCAGCACGGCGACGACGGTGACCGTACGTCGGACGGGACCGGCCACGACGGGCTTGCGGGCCATCAGGACACCTCGTGCAGGGTGGCGGCGCGCCGCGCCGAGAGCGCGGGGTCACGGACGTCGGGCCGGCGGATGCCCGGTGCGGCGAAGACCAGGGCGACGAGCAGCAGGAGGCCCTGGAACGGCAGGAACCAGGAGGAGAGGCTGCTCAGCCGCCAGACCACGGTGCCGCCGGCCGCCGGGACGACGAACCCCTGCTGCCAGCCGTCGACGACCCGGACCAGGCGGGTCCCACCGAGCTCCGCCCGCCAGCGTGGGTCGGCGGTCTCGCCGATCAGCAGGTGCCGGTCGCCCGCGCCGGGCGGCACCGCGGCCGGCGCACGCGTGACCGGGACGTCCGGGTCGGGCGAGGCCGGGTCCGACGGCACGACGACCGCTCGGCTGACGGCCGGGTCGAGCTGCCAGACCATCGCCGCGCCGTTCCCGCTGGCCGGGCCGAGGCCGGGGGTGTTGCCGATCCGTGCCCGTTCCTCGTCGTCGGCGCCCCGGACCACGACGTAGCCGATGCCGAGCCGGCGCAGCCGGGCCGCGACGTCGGCGTCGGCGGAGCCCGCGGCCAGCCGCGCGACGGCGTCGGTCACGTCGTCGCGCGCCGCGGTGGACGCGCCGAAGGCGAAGCCACGGTCGGCGTCGCCCTCGCGCGACGCCCCCTCCCGACCGGCGAGGACGCTGTACCCGACGGTGCCGCCGGACAGCTCGAGCGCCAGCACCCGCGGCTGGGCGTCCGAGCGCATGGCCACGCTCACGTAGGAGGGCAGGGCGTCGACCTGGCTCCGCTCGACCGGACCCGAGGCGCCGGCCCACACCCACCACACGGCGCCTCCGACGCTCACCAGGGCGACCGCCACGCTGGCCAGGACGGCAGCCGGCTGCACCCAGGTGAAGCTGCGGTCCGCCACCTCGCCCGACACGCCGTCGCTCCCGACGGCCCCGGCGACCAGCAGGGCGGCGAAGGCCACCAGCAGCAGGGCACCCGCCCAGGGGCGGACCTGCGTCCCGAGCGGCGGCACCTCGACGACCAGGCGGGACACGAGGACGGCGAGCAGCAGGCTCGCGAGGGCGGTGACCCAGGCGGACAGCACCACGCGGTGGGACGGGCGACGCAGCAGCCCGAGCAGGGCCACGACCCAGACCGTCCCGAAGACGGTCGCGCCCAGCCAGAGCGGGGGCAGACCGGCACCCAGCCCGCGTCCGAGCAGCAGCCCGAGCACGCCCGGCGCAGCGCCTGCCGCCTCGAGCGCGGCGTCCGGGCCCACGAGCAGCCGACCGGGCGACAGGATGAGGGTGGGCCACCACGGCAGCCAGAGCACGAGCGGGAGCCCCAGCGCGATCCCGATGCGCCCGGTCTTGCGGGGGGTGCGGCGCAGCGCGACCGCCCCGACGACCCCGAGGACGACGGCGAGGAGCAGGACCGCGGGCTGGAAGGCGGACAGCACGACGAGGACGACGCCGGCGCCCCAGCCACCACGCCAGCCCTCGAAGGAACGGACCCGACGCAGCACCAGGCTGCGGGCCCCGAGAGCGAGGAGCGGGAGCCCGAGAGCGAGCACGCTGACGGCCAGCCGACCCTGGTTGGTCCCGCCCAGCAGCACGGGCAGCAGCGCGTACGTGCCGCAGAACCACAGCCGCGGTCGCCGGTCGACCACGAGGCGCGCGGCCACCGGGTAGACGGCGAGCAGCGCGAGCGGCACGACGCCGCACAGCAGCAGCGTGGTGAACCACTCCGGCTGGCCGAGGGTGAGCGTCGACCCGAGCGCGGTCACCGCGAGCCACGGCGGCGACGTCTGGCCGGCCGCCCCGGCGATCGGGTGCCAGACGGCGGACCACAGGTCGGCGAGCGAGTCGTACGCCGGGAGCAGGGCGGGGGCCGTGAGCGAGCCCTCGCCCAGGAGGTGGCGCGCCGCGGCGAAGGAGCCCAGCACGGCGAGCGCGACCAGCACCACCCCGGGCCGCAGCCACGGGTGGCGCAGGCCCTCGTCGGCCACGGAGCTGAGCTCGTCGGTGGTCAGCTCGTCGATCGAGGCCGAGTCGACCTCGCCGGCGACCGAGACGTAGCGCTCGGAGAGGGCACCCGTCAGGGTCTCGCCGAGGATCCGCAGGCTGGACCACCACGGCGGACGGAGCGAACGGACCACCTCCTCGGTCCCCGGAGCCGGGTCGATCGAGGCCGTCCGGGCCCGCAGCGCACGGAGCCGGCCGGGGTGGACGACGAAGGACCACGCCGCGGCCAGCTCGTCGCGGGAACGCCCGGGCGCCTTGCCGAGCAGGTAGCCCAGCGCCAGCACGAGGCAGCTCGCGACGAGCCGCAGCCAGGCCACGGGCAGGGTCCGCGCAGGCGTGTGCCCGGCGACCACCGTCATCCCCAGCAGGCGGTCGAGCGTGCCCGGACGGCGCCCCGCCACCCCGCGCGGCCGCAGGCCGGCCCGCCCGACCTGGCGGTGCGTCATCTGCGCGTCCGGGGTGGTGACGACGCGGTAGCCGTTGAGGTGCGCGCGCCAGCCGAACTCGACCCCGTCCCGGAACACCGGCACCGCCGGGTCGAGGCCGTCGAGGTCGCGCCAGACCGTGGTGCGCACGAGCATCCCGCAGGTGGAGACACCCAGCCGCTCCGCGGGCTGGTCGCGCTGGCCCTGGTCGATCTCGCCGCGGTCCAGCAGGAGGTCGCGCCGACCCGTCCCCGAGATCGTGACGCCGACCTCGCTCAGCTGGTGACTGCTCTGCCGGCGGCGCGGGAGCAGCAGCTTGGGCCCGGTCACGTCGATGTCCCGCTCCACGGCGACGTGCGCCAGCAGCCGGTACAGCGCGTCGGGTGCCGGCACGGCGTCGTCGTGCAGCAGCCAGAGCCAGCGGTGGTCGCGGGCCCAGCCCGGGTGCTCGGTCAGGGTCCCCGTCTCGAGCATCCCCGTGTCGAGCGCACCGGTCGCGCCGGTCTCGGTGGAGCCGGTGCGCGCCGCCCGGTCCTGGCGCAGCGCCGAGGAGACGGCAGCCCCGAAGCCGTACGCCCTCCTGCCCGTGTAGACCGCGTCGATCAGACCCTCGGCCCGAGCCCTCTCGAGCATCGCGAGGGTGTCGTCGGCGCTGCCGTTGTCGATGGCGACCAGCCGGGCCGGGCGGACCTCGAGGGCGGCGAGGCCGGAGAGCGTGGCCGTGAGCCAGCGCGCGGCGTCGAAGCAGACCAGGACCGCCGTGACGTCGAACCGGGAGACGTCGAGCCGTTCGCCCTCGACCGGTTCGTGCGCCGCCCAGGCCCAGGGGTTCTCGTCGATCTCCGCGGCGTGCGCCGCCGGCAGCTCCTGCCAGTCGACGTCGGACACCCCGGCCCGGCTCCGAGAGCCCGAGGGCACCCGGCGCGCGCGCTCGGCCATCAAGGACGTCTCCTGCGGGTTCTCGAGCCCCGCGCGGGGGGCCGCTGGCGAGCGGCGCACCGAACCGGCGAGAGGCAGGTTCACGCGAGGGTCACCCGGTCGGGCGACACGCCACTGTACGTGGCACGCCGCCCCGGGACCCAAGTCGCGAGACCCCGAGGGTCAGATCGCGCGCTTCTTGAGCTTGCGCCGCTCGCGCTCGCTCAGGCCACCCCAGATGCCGAAGCGCTCGTCGTTGGAGAGCGCGTACTCCAGGCAGTCACCGCGGACGTCGCACGAGAGGCACACCTTCTTGGCCTCGCGGGTCGACCCGCCCTTCTCCGGGAAGAAGGCCTCCGGGTCCGTCTGGGCGCACAACGCCCGCTCCTGCCACCCGAGCAGCCCCTCGTCGGTCTCTTCTTCCTCGACCAGCGCTAACAACTCGTTCACGACCCCGCCTCTCGACCCCGAGCATGTGGACCGGCGCCGAACGACTTCGCGGGTCGAACCGGTCACCGGGGACGTCGTCGGCCCGGGCTCCTCCTGCTGCCGGAGCAGAAGGGGAGATCCTCGAGGACCGGCGAGCGCCTGCGGAACAACATACGTGAAATTACATGCCTGTCAATACCTGTGAGGACGGCAAGAATGCCTCAGCACGGCGTGGCGAGCCCCTGTGACGGGTGTGACCGAAGATACTGGCGGGTCGGACGGGACCCGGACTGACGGTCAACCACGCCCCTGACGGACGTGCTGACCGGGTGCTCCGGGACGCTCAGGACGGGTCGGGACGACGGTCCGGCTCGGAGGTCGCCGCGGGCGGCGGCGTCGTCGGCCAGCTCGCCCCACCGTCCGAGCCCCAGCCCTGCGCCGGCGCGCCCCGGGCCGCCTCCCCCGCCGTGCGCCACACGGCGCCGGCGGCGGCGTCCTGGGTCCAGGACGGCTGCAGCTCGGGGTCCGGTGCCGGCGCCTCGATGGCGGTGCCCACGGTCTCGTCGGGCGGGGCGTCGGCAGCCGGTACGGGCGAGGTGCGCTCGGCACGTGCGAGCGCGACGAGCCCGACGCCCACGACGCCCGGCAGGACCAGGTCGGGCAGGCCCCAGATCAGGTTCCAGCCCGCGACGGACAGGTCGGTGAGCCCGAGCGCGGCGACGGTCGCGACGAGGGAGACGCCGGTCAGCGCCGCTCCCCAGGCGGCGAGCCGACGACGAGCCGGGACCTGCGGGGCGAGGAAGCACGAGGCCACGAGCACGCCGACGAGCAGCGTCAGCGACGCGTCGCTGCTGTTCGGCGCCAGCCGGGCCGCGGCCACCGCCCGCGAACCGCCGACCGTGACGAGCTCGGAGAGCCCGAGCACCACCCGCGCCGCCGCGACCAGCGTCAGGGCGGCCAGGGCGACCGCGGCGAGCGGTGCCCGCAAGGGGCTCAGGCGGTCCACGCCTGAAGAGTAGAGCCGCCGGCGCCGCATCGGGTGGAAGGATCTGCGGGTGCAGATCGTGGTGCTGGCCGGAGGCGTGGGCGGGTCCCGCTTCACGGCGGGGGTCCGCGCCGCCTATCCCGACGCGACCGTGACGATCATCGGGAACACCGCGGACGACATCACCATCCACGGCATGCGGGTGTGCCCCGACCTGGACACGCTGATGTACACCCTCGGCGGCGGCGGGGACTCCGTCCGCGGGTGGGGACGGCTCGACGAGAGCTGGCGCGCGGTCGAGGAGCTGCGGGCGTACGGCGCGGAACCCACCTGGTTCGGCCTGGGCGACCGCGACCTCGGCACCCACCTCGTCCGGACCGAGCTGCTCGCGGCCGGCGTCCCCCTGTCGGAGGTGACGGCGCGGCTGTGCGCCCGCTGGTGGGCCCACGACCCCGGCCTGAGGCTGCTGCCGATGACCGACGACCAGGTCGAGACGTACGTCGACATCGCCGACCCCGAGGCACCCGACGGACGGCGTCTAGTGCACTTCCAGGAGTACTGGGTGCGTCTGCACGCGGAGCCGGAGGCGCTCGCGATCGCGCAGGTGGGCATCGAGGCCGCACGACCGGCACCGGGCGTGACGGAGGCCGTCGCCGCGGCCGACCTCGTGCTCGTCGGGCCCAGCAACCCGGTCGTGTCGATCGGGCCGATCCTCGGCGTCCCCGGCATCCGGGCGGCGCTGCGGGCCGCACCCGCCCCGGTCCTCGGCTTCTCCGGCATCCTGCACGGCGCGCCGGTGCTCGGCATGGCCCACCGGCTGCTGCCGACGATCGGGGTGGCCGTGGACGCCGCCGCGGTCGGTCGGCACTACGGCGCCCGGCGCCGGCACGGCGTGCTCGACGCCTGGGTGCTCGACCGGGGCGACGCCGCGTCGGCCGCGGGCCTCGAGGCCGACGGGCTGGTCCCGCTGGTCGGCGACCTGGTGATGAGCAGCCCGGAGGCGACGGCCGCGTTCGTCCGGGCCGCGGTGGAGCAGGTCGGGTCGTGACCGACGACGCCGGGGGCCGCGCGTCCCTGGACGTGGTGGGGCTCGGCGGGATCGGCGAGGTGGCCGCGGGGGACGACCTGGCGACGGCGATCCTCGCCGCGGTCGCCGCCGACGAGGCGGGTCCGCTGCGCGACGGCGACATCCTCGTCGTGACCTCGAAGGTCGTGAGCAAGAGCGAGGGGCGGGCCGTGCCCGCCGCCGAGCGAGAGCCGGCCATCCGCGCGGCCGCCGTGCACACGCTCGCCCGGCGCGGACCCACCCGGATCGTCCGCACGGGCAACGGTCTGGTGCTCGCCGCGGCGGGCGTCGACAACTCCAACGTCGAGCCGGGAGAGGTCCTCCTGCTGCCCGTCGACCCGGACGCGAGCGCCGCCGGGCTGCGGACAGCCATCCGGGAGCGGACCGGGACCTCCGTCGGCGTCGTGGTGTCGGACACGCTCGGCCGGGCCTGGCGGATGGGCCAGACCGACGTCGCGATCGGCGCGGCCGGCGTCCGGGTCGTCGAGGACTACGCCGGCCGACGGGACACGTACGGCAACGACCTGCACGTGACCGCCGTCGCCCTGGCCGACGAGCTCGCCTCGGCCGCGGACCTGGTCAAGACCAAGCTCGCCGGCCGGCCGGTCGCCCTCGTCCGCGGCCTGGCCCACCTGGTCGGCGAGCACGAGGGCACCGCCCGCGAGCTCGCCCGGCCCGCGGTGCAGGACATGTTCGGGTACGGGAGCCAGGAGGCCGTCCTCGCCGCGGTCCTCGGCGCCGTCGGCCAGCCCGAGCGGTACGAGGCGCTGCTGGACCTCCCCCCGCCCGACCGGGCCGCGGCCCTGCTCGCGGGACCCGGGGCACCGTCGCTGGAACGGGCTGCCGCCGCCCTCGTCGAGCGGCTGCTGGTCGTCAACCTGACCGGCGACGAGCGCTGACGAGGTCGCGACCGACCCCTGGGCACAGCCCGGCCGTCTAGAGTCTGTGGGGTCGCGAAGCACGCGCGGCACCCGTCCTGGGCCTCCGGGCCCGAACCTGCGAGCCCGCCTCGCCCCCCGCTGGAGGAGCACCCGCCGTGAGCCACGCCCCGATGCCGAAGCCGTCGGCCGGCCGTACGGACGGTCAGGGCGCCGGCCCCAAGGGTGGGCGTGCCGGCGGCGGTAAGGGTGGCTCGGGCGGCAACCGACGTGACCGGCTCGCCTCGTTCGAGAAGGCCCGCAAGTCCGAGCAGCGCCGCCGGACGATCATCCTGTTCGCCGTCTGCATCGTCGTCGCGGCCGCGCTGCTCGCCTACCCCGTCTACCTCGTCGCCAAGGACTCCAAGGTGACGGCCGCCGGGCTCGCGGCCATCGGCACGCCCCTCGCCGACGCGGGCTGCGACCCGGTCGCGGAGAACGCGGCGACGGGCAACCAGGAGCACGTCACCGAGGGCACCAAGGTCGAGTACGCCCAGTCTCCGCCCGACTCCGGCAAGCACTACCCGTCGCCCGCCACGTTCACCCGGCACTTCTACACCCCCGACGACCGCCCTGCGCTCGAGACGCTGGTGCACAACCTCGAGCACGGCTACACGCTGGCCTGGTACCGGGCCGACGCGCCGGACGACGAGATCGCCACCCTGCGCTCGGTCGCCGGGACCTTCGGCAGCGACACCTACGACCCGACGCAGAAGTTCATCGCCGCCCCGTACTCCGCGACGGACGGCACGTTCCCCGAGGGCAAGGACGTCGTCCTCGCCCGCTGGACGGCCAACCCGGCCGCCCCGAGCGACCAGGCCCAGCAGAAGGGCGTCGAGCAGGGCTGCGCGAAGGTCAGCGGCCCGGCGATCGCCGACTTCATGGCCAAGTACCCCTACTCGAGCTCGCCGGAGCCCGACGCCGCCTGATCTTTGTCTCCGCTTCGCTCCGACGCGGCGCTTCTTCTGTCTCCGCTTCGCTCCGACGCGGCGCTTCTTCTGTCTCCGCTTCGCTCCGACGCGGTCGGCGCTCTGACCCGCTGCCTTCCTTCCTCCTCGTGACGTCGCCAGCCGCTTGCCCGACCGGGGATGGCAAGAGGGGCGACGCCCCGCTCCGGTCGTCCAGGCAGCGGCGCGCCGACCGGCGGGAGTCGGGTGACAGGCGTCCGCGACCAGGGCTCGACCGCGTCCGATCGCGCGCTGGCGCCAGCTTCAGGTGCGAGCGCTCCGCGCCGGAGCGAGGCGGGGACCGCGATCAGGCGTAGGAGGTGCCCAGCGTCTCCGTGACCTGCGCCAGGAGCTCCTTGATGCGCTCGGCCTCGCTCGTCGGGCAGACGAGGGTGATCTGGGGCGTCTGGACGATGACCATGCCCGAGAGGCCGACGACGGCCACGAGACGGCCCTCCTCGGACTGGTTGATCACGACGTTGTCGTGCGCGTCGACCAGCACGCTGACCCCCTGGGTCGCGTTCCCGCTCGCGTCGCGGGGCAGGTGCTCGCCGAGCGCGGCGAACCCTCCGACGTCGTGCCAGCTGATCGGCAGCCGGACCGCGACCACCCGCGCGCTCCCCTGCCCCTGCGACACCGGCTCCATCACCGCGTAGTCGACGCTGATCTTGAGCAGGGTCGGGTAGATCTCACCGAGCCGGGAGGGCTCGGCAGCCAGCCTCGTGATCGCGGCGTACGTGTCGGGCTGCAGGCTCTTGACCTGGCGGAGCAGCGTGGCGGCGCGCCACACGAACATCCCCGAGTTCCACCAGTACCCGCCCGACCCCACGTAGTGCTCGGCGGTCGCCCGGTCCGGCTTCTCCTTGAACGCGCGCACGGTGCAGACGTCGGGGTGGCCGGGGAGCGTCTCGCCCCGCTGCAGGTAGCCGTAGCCGGTGTGCGCCGAGGTCGGCACCACCCCGAAGGTCACCAGCGCGTCCGGCGACTCCTCCGCCACGGTGAAGGCCTCGTCGAGCGCGGCCTGGAACGCCTCGACCGGGTTCATGATCTGGTCGGCCGTGACGACGGCGATGACCGCGTCCGGGTCCCGGGCGGCGAGGACGGCCGCGGGCCAGGCGACCGCGTTGAGCGAGTCGCGACCCTCGGGCTCGCCGAGGATGTTCGCCTCGCCCAGCTCGGGCAGGTCGGCCGCCACGGTCGAGGCGTAGTCCGCCCCCGTGCACACGAGGATGTTCGCGTCGGGCACCAGGCCCTGCACCCGCTCGTACGCGAGGCGCAGCAGGCTCTTGCCGCCCACCACCTTGAGGAGCTGCTTGGGCATGTCCTGGCGCGAGAGGGGCCACAGCCGTTTGCCGGACCCACCGGCCACGATCAACACGTAACGCATGTCAGGAGGCTAGGGGAAGGACGACCCTCGGCGGGCACGAACGCGATCACGGACGGCAGACGGGCGGATGGGTACGCTCCGCTGGTGCCGCTGATCGCCGAGCTCCTCGCCCGCCGGGTCCGGTCTGCCGGTTCTGCACCGCTGGTGACCTACTACGACACCGACTCCGGCGTGCGGACCGAGCTGTCGGGCACGACGTTCGCGAACTGGGTCGCCAAGACGAGCAACCTGCTGACCGACGAGCTGCTCCTCGCGCCCGGCGCCTCCGTGGAGCTCCGGGTCGCCGAGCACCACCCCGGGCACTGGATGACGCTGGTCTGGACGCTGGCCTGCTGGCAGACCGGGGCGGTCGTCACGCTCGGCCGGCCCGACGAGGCCGCGCTCGTGGTGTGCGGCCCCGACCACGCCGACGTCGACCCCGGGGCCGCCGAGCTGGTGGCGTGCTCGCTGCACCCCCTCGGCCTCGGGCTCGAGCCACCCGTGCCGTCCGGGGTCGTGGACTACGCCACCGAGGTCCGCGGTCAGCCCGACGTGTGGAACGTCGTGCCCGTGCCGTCGGACGCCCCTGCCTGGCACGACCCCGAGCGCGAGCTGGACCAGACCGGGCTCCTCTCCGACGGCCCCGGCACACCCCGGCGGCTGCTCGTCCGCGCGGGCCAGCCGTGGCCGACGGTGCGCGACGCCATCGTCGTGCCGCTGCGCGACGGGGGCTCGTCGGTGGTCGTGGCCGGGACCGCCGACGACCAGCGCGTCGAGCAGATCGGCCTGGCCGAGCGGGCGGACGTCGTCGTCAGCGACTGAGCTCGAAGCCGCCCACCGTCCGGGCCCGGCGAGCTGATCCGGGCGCGTCGAGCTAGGCGGTCGTGTCGCCGGCGAGGCCCTGCTGGGCCCGGGTCACGGCCGCCGAGGTCCCCTCCGGCGGTGCGTCCGTGGCCGGCGGCACGTCGTCCTCGGCGAAGTCCGAGACCCCCGCAGCGACCCGGTCCTCCTCCACGAGACGCTCGAGCGCGTCGTCGTCCTCCTTGAGCGGCATCCCGCCGTGGACCCGGCGGTCATGGTGCAGGCCCCCGTCCTCCTCGGGCTCCAGCACGTCGTCGAACGGTTCCGGCACGGGTCCTCCTCGGTCGCAGGGCTGCTGAGGCGTCGAACGTTACCGACGCGCCCTGGACGTCCCACGCGGCCCCGGGCGAGACTGGGGACGTGCCGTACGACCGCGTCCTCGCCGACCGGATCCGGATGGTGCTCGGCGAGGAGCTGCTCGGCGGTGAGCTGGACGACGACCTCGGCGACCTGGGCCTGGTCGACGAGAAGCAGATGTTCGGCGGGCTCGGCTTCATGGTCGCCGGCCACCTGGCGGTCTGCGCCGGTCGCGAGGGCGACGGTGACCTCATGGTCCGCGTGGACCCCGCCGACCTCGAGGAGCTGTGCACGGACGTGCACGTCGAGCCCATGGCGATGGCCGGCCGTGCGTCGAAGAGCTGGGTGAACGTCGCTCCCGAGGCCCTGACCGACGAGGCCCTCACCGCGTGGGTCGCCCGCGGCGTCACCGCCGCCCGCAACGCGCCACGGAGGTAGACCGCTGCGGTACCCCTCCCCCGGGTCCCAGCCCGCGACACCATCAGGATCAGGATCAGGTACCGCGCGGGTGCCAGGACCTCTGTCGAGACGTCGTTCTGCTCGGATCTGCCGGCTGCTGCTCGATCGTGCCACCTCGACAGGGTGTGGACCGTCGCACTTCTCGCTACATTGACCTGACAAAGTTCCGCACCCGCGGGACGTCCGAGCTGGAGGTCGTCCATGACCGTCGCCGTCGCCCACCAGGTCTCATCGACCAGCCGCATCGCGCTCGTGGAGGCGGCCCGCCAGGCCTCCATGCGAGGGACCGACCTCGCGGTCCTGCACGTCGTCGAGTCCCTCGACCTCGACATCGCCGCCGCCAACCGGTCCGGGATCTCCGACGAGGTCGACCGGGTGCTGGCCGAGGCCGGGCTGGACCTGGAGTGGGAGCTGCACCTGGCGACCGGCGAGGAGAACGTCGCCGGCGCCCTCCTCGGCCTCGTCGACACCATCGACGCCGAGGTCCTCGTGATCGGCGCGCGCCGGCGGTCGCCGGTCGGCAAGTTCCTCCTCGGCAGCGTGACCCAGACGCTCATCCTCCAGGCGGACGTGCCGGTTCTCGTGGTGAAGGACAAGGGCTGACGTCAGCCGGCTCGGTCCAGCAGGGCTGCGGCCACCAGGGCTGCCCGTCCTCCCCTGCCGTCCTCCCCTGCCGTCCTCCCCTGCCGTCGGCGACAGCAGGGAAGGACGTCAACGGCTCAGGCGACGCCGGCGCGGCGGGCGGCGTCGAGCAGCACCTTCGAGGCCACCTCGAGACCCTCGATGCGGCCGAGCGTCGTGTCCTCGTGCTCGATGTTCACGAGCATGTCGGGGTCGACCGCGTGCAGCGCAGCCAGCCAGGTCGACCAGTAGACCGCGTCGTGACCCCGCCCGAGGGCCACGAAGTCCCAGGCGGCCTCCTTCGGCCACTCGTTCGCCCACTCGTCACCGCCGAGGTTGGTGCGCGGCTCGTCCGGCGACAGCCTGCGGAACCGGTTGTCGAGCACCCCGTGCACCGCCGCGGCCGGGTTGATGAGCACGTCCTTCGCCGCGGCGTGGAACACCAGCGGTCCGAGGTCCTGGACCACGGCGACCGGGTCCATCCACTGCCAGAACAGGTGCGACGCGTCCAGCTCGACGCCGATGTTCGTCGCTCCGGTGCGCTCGACCAGCTCGCGGATGCCGGCCGGGTTGAAGACGAGGTTCTGCGGGTGCAGCTCGAGGGCCACCTTGACGTCGAGGTCGGCCGCCTCCCGGTCGATCTCCCGCCAGAAGGTCTCCGCGACGCCCCACTGGTACTCGAGCACGTCGAGGGCGGCCGAGTTCCAGGCGTTGACGACCCAGGTCGGCTGCTTCACGCCCGGCTCGCTGCCGGGCAGGCCCGACATCGTGACCACACGGTGCTGACCGAGGCGGTTCGCCAGCCGGATGCTGCGCCGGACGTCCTCCGCGTGGGCATCGCCGATCGCCCTGGTCGGGTGCAGCGGGTTCCCGTTGCAGTTGAGGCCCGCGATCTCCACCCCGGTGCCCTCCAGCTGGCCGAGGAAGTCGTCCCGCGCCGTGTCGGAGGTCAGGATGTCGTCGAACGTGGGGATGTGGACCGCGGGCAGGAAGCCGCCCGAGTTGAGCTCGATCCCGGTCAGGCCGAGGCCGCCGACGACCTCGAGGGCCTCGGGCAGCGAACGGTCGTGCAGGATCGCGTTGTAGACGCCGAACTTCATGGGGACTCCTTCGTGGTGCTGGGGCAGGAGAGCCTGCGACAGGCTCAGCCGACTGACGGGTCGAGCTCGTGGGAGTCGGTCACCCGTGCATCAGCGTGGGGCGGGGACGGTGACCCCGGCGCCGCCGTTCGCGGCGGACTCGGTCACGGCGGCGAGGATCTCCATGTTGTGCACGCCCTCGTCGAAGGTGGCGACCCGGGGCAGGGACTCGGCCTCGTCGATCCCGGCGACCTCCTCCAGGAACGCGCGGGCCTGGAAGTCGAAGCCCTCGTTCTGCCCGACCCCGACGCCCTGCGCGTCCATGGCGAGCCCACCGCTGAAGTACGGCGCATCGGGACCGAGGACGACCCGACGAAAGCCGCGGACCGGCGACGGGTCGGCGTTGAGGACCACCCGGAACTCCCCGGGCCGCTCCAGGTCCCAGGTCGCCGCGCCCTCGTCGCCGTACACCTCGACGACCAGGCCGTTGGGGTGCCCGGCCGCGACCCGCGAGACCTCGACCACCCCGATGCCCGAGGCGAGCTTCGCGCTGAAGCTGGCGTAGTCGTCGTTCTCGACCGGCTCGCGCCTGTCGCTCACCGCGACCGCCCCGACCCGCTGCACGACACCCAGCGCCACCGGCCGCTCCTTGATCGCCGTGGTGAACCGGCCGCCGCTGACCTCGGAGATGTCGCCGGCCATGAACTCGGCCAGGTACGCCGCATGGCTGCCGACGTCGGCGAGCGCCCCGGTGCCCGGACCGCCCTTGAAGCGCCAGCTGATCGGGCCCGACGGGTCGCTGGCGTAGTCGCAGTAGTAGCGGACGTCGACGTGCAGGACGTTGCCGAGCGTGCCGTCGGTGACGAGCTTGCGCAGCATCGCGACCCCGGGTGCCCGGCGGAAGGTGAAGCCGATCCGGACCACGGTGCCCGCCCCGCGGGCGAGGTCGGCCATGGCGCGGGCGTCGTCGAGGGTGTCGCTCAGCGGCTTCTCGCACAGCACGTGCTTGCCGGCGGCGACCAGGCCCTCGACCATCTCGCGGTGCAGGGAGTTGGCCACGACGACGCTGACCACGTCGATGTCGGGGTCCTCGGCGATCGCGCGCCAGTCGGTGTCGCTGCGTTCGTAGCCGAACCGCCTCGCGGCCAGCGCACCCGCCTCCGGGTCGAGGTCACCGATCGAGACGTAGCGCAGGTCGGGCAGCGTGGACGCGTAGAGCGTGGGGGCGACGCGGTAGGCGGACGCGTGCGCCCGACCCGCCATGCCTGCGCCGATCACGGCGACACCGAGGGTCATCCGGGCTCTCCTTCGAGCGGAGGTCCGCGACGTGGAGCCGCAGACTAGATCGGTCTAGTTCCGCCGACGCTAGTGCTCACCAGTTTGTCCTGTCAAGGGTGGTGCTCCGTCACGGGCGCGGCGGCGCGGTGCTGCCCCGGACGACCAGGCGCGGGTCGAACACTCGTTCCAGCGCAGCCGTGCGGCCGGCGTCCAGACGCTGCACCACCGCCTCCACCGCGCCGCTCGCCTGCAGCTGGGCCTCCTGGTTGACCGACGTGAGGTCGATGGCGAGCAGGCCTGCGAAGGCGGTGTCGTCGTACCCCGTGACCGAGACGTCGCTCGGGACCCGTACGCCGGCCCTGCCGAACCGCTCCAGCACCCCGATGGCGACGCGGTCGTTGTAGGCGCACACGCCCGTGGGGAGCTGGTCGGCGTCGAGCAGCCGCTCGACGGCTCGCGCCCCCGCAGCCTCGTCGCTCCCGCCGGTCAGCACCGTGACCTCCGACAGCCCGTGACGGGTCGAGGCCCGCCGGAACCCGCGTCGACGCCCTGTGCTCGGCATGCTCGACCCGCCGTCGACATGAGCGAGCCGCGAGTGGCCGAGCGCGACGAGGTGGTCGACCACGAGCCCGGACCCCCTGTCGTCGGAGGACCGCACGACGTCGAGGGTCGGCCGCGCCCCCGCCCCGCCCACGAGCACCAGCGGCACCCGACGGGCCAGGTCGCCCAGGGTGCTGTCGTCGAGACCGGTCCCGAGCAGGAGCAGCGCCTCGCACCGGAAGTCCAGGAGCGTCGACACCGCCCGTTCCTCCGGACGCCCCGACGTGACCGCCGAGAGCACGACCTCGTAGCCGGCGGCGTCCGCCGCCGCCTGGATGCCCTCGACGAGCTCGGCGTGAAAGGTGCTCCGCACGTCCATCGTCACCCCCAGATGGCGGTTGCGACGGAGCTTGAGCAGGCTCGCGGACCGGTTGGGGCTGAAGCCGAGCCGGCCCGCGACCTCCAGCACGCGGGCGCGTGTCTGCTCGCTGGCCCCGGGGGCGCCGCGGAAGACGATGGACACGAGCGCCCTGGACACCCCGGCCGCCTCGGCCACGTCGAGCATCGTGGGCGGTCCGGTGCGAGCAGGCGGTGGACCTGGTTCCGTGCCGGTCATCGAGCTCCTGACTCGGTGCTCGTCGAAGCGCCGCGACCTGACCTGGGCACCCGGGTCAGGTCATGGTGCATGCCGCTGCTCTCCAGCCGCCACCGGAGCGGACCACGTCGTCCGCGGCCCGGCTCCGGCCACAGCGCTCAGGCGTTCTGCGGGAACCCCAGGTTGATGCCGCCGTGGCTCGGGTCGAGCCAGCGGGACGTGACGACCTTGCCCCGGGTGAAGAAGTGCACACCCTCGACTCCGTGGGCGTGGGTGTCGCCGAACAACGAGTTCTTCCACCCGCCGAACGAGTAGTAGGCCATGGGCACCGGGACCGGCACGTTGATGCCGATCATGCCCACGTTGACCTCGTTCTGGAACTGCCGGGCCGCGCCACCGTCGTTGGTGAAGATCGCGGTGCCGTTGCCGTACGGGTTGTCGTTGATCAGCTGCAGGCCCTCGGCGTAGCTGCCGACGCGGACGACCGACAGCACCGGGCCGAAGATCTCGTCGGTGTAGATGCTCATGTCCGTCGTGACGTGGTCGAACAGGGTCGGGCCGACGAAGAAGCCGTTGCCGTCGGCGTCGACCTGCGGGTCGCGGCCGTCGACGACGACCGTCGCCCCGGCGGCCTCGCCCGCGTCGATGTAGCCCGACACGCGCTCCTGGGAGGCGGAGGTGACGAGCGGGCCCATGTCGCAGCCGCGGGTCCCGTCACCGGTCCGCAGCCCGACGGTGCGCTCGCGGATCTTGTCGACGAGGGTGTCGGCGATGTCGCCGACGGCCAGGACGGCGGAGATCGCCATGCAGCGCTCCCCCGCCGAGCCGTAGCCGGCGTTGACCGCCTGGTCGGCGGCGAGGTCGAGGTCGGCGTCCGGCAGCACGAGCATGTGGTTCTTCGCCCCGCCGAGGGCCTGCACGCGCTTGCCGTGCGAGGTGCCCGTCTCGTAGACGTAGCGGGCGATCGGGGTGGAGCCGACGAAGCTGATGGACTGCACGTCGGGGTGGGTCAGCAGGCCGTCGACGGCGACCTTGTCGCCGTTGAGGACGTTGAAGACGCCGTCGGGGAGACCGGCCTCCTTCCACAGCTGTGCCATGAACAGCGCGGCCGTCGGCACCTTCTCGCTCGGCTTGAGCACGACGGTGTTGCCGGCGGCGATGGCGAGGGGGAAGAACCACATCGGCACCATCGCCGGGAAGTTGAAGGGCGAGATGATGCCGACCACGCCGAGCGGCTGGCGGACCGAGTGCACGTCGACCCGGGTCGAGGCGTTCTCGGTGAACGCGCCCTTGATCAGGTGCGGGATGCCGCAGGCGAACTCCACGACCTCCTGGCCGCGCGCCACCTCGCCACGCGCGTCGGAGAGCACCTTGCCGTGCTCGCTGGTGATGATGGCCGCGAGCTCGCCGGCCCGCGCGTTGAGCAGCTCACGGAAGGCGAAGAGAACCTGGGTCCGACGCGCGAGGGAGGTGTCGCGCCACCCCGGGAACGCGGCGGCAGCGCCCGCGACGACCGACTTGACGTCGTCCTCCGACGCCAGGGCCAGCTGGGCGCTGACCTCGCCGGTCGCCGGGTTGGTGACGTCGCTGAAGCGCCCACCCGTGCCCTCGAAGGTCGTGCCGTTCAGCCAGTGGTGGAGTGTGGTGGCCATTGCAGAGGTTCCTTGCCTGTGTCGTGGGTCGGTGATCAAGAAGAGGTCAGGGTGGCAGCCTGGTCGGTGCCGAAGTGCTTGTCGACCAGGGCGACGGCGGCGTCGCGCTGGCGCTCGGAGATCGCGCGGGCGTCCTCCTCGAAGCCGAACACGCAGCTGCTGATCACACCGTCGAAGCCGACCGTGGCCAGCGCGGCGAAGACCTCGTCGTAGTCGACCTCGCCGCGCCCGACCTCCATGTGCTGGTGCACGCGCACGGGGTTGCCGGGCGGGTTGGTGATGTAGCGCAGACCGTGGGACGCGGTGTGGTCGAACGCGTCGGCGAGGTGCACGTACGACACGAGGTCGCCCGCCGCCTCGATGATCTGGGTGGCGCTGTGCCGCTGGTGGAACGCGTGCGGCGTGCAGTAGAGGAAGCCGATCCCCTCGCGGTTGAGGCCACGGATCATCCCGACCGCGTCGAGCCCGTCCTCGATGAAGTCGTCGGGGTGCGGCTCCAGGACCAGCCGCACCCCCTCACGATCGAGGACCGGCGCCAGCTCGTCCATCGACCGCAGGAACATCGCCTCCGCCGTCTCCGGGTCCTCGGGACGTCCGTTGAACTCGGAGTTGAGGACGTCCACCCCGAGGTCGACGGCGATCTGGATCGCCCGCCTCCAGGACCGTACGGCCGCCTGGCGCTGGTCCTCGCTCGGGCCGGACCAGCGGTTGAGCGGGATGATCGAGGCGATGCCGACACCCGCGTCGGCCGCCTTCTTCTTCAGCCGGCGCACGCCCGCGTCGTCGATCCGCGGGTGCCGGAAGAACGGGATGAAGTCGTCCTTCGGTGACAGCTCGATCCACGAGTAGCCCAGGCTCGCCGCGATGTCGGGCAGCTCGAAGACGCTCGCCGTGGCGAAGAACATCTGCGGGTCGAGCGCCAGCTTCACGGCCGGTCCCCGATCAGGTCGGGAGCGGTGATGCCGGGCTCGGGCTCCCCCGCCCGCTGACCGGCGGCGGACGTCGACGAGGACACCTCGGGGTCGCCGCCGATGAGGTCGGGAGCGGTGATCCCGGGCTCGGGCAGGGCGGTCTCCGCAGCGGCGGACGCCGGGCCTGCGGCCTGCGGGCGCGGCTGCAGGACGACCGGCACCTTCTCGCCGGTCCGGACC
>Ga0210040_10000752_pt1 | contig 52104 bp, 53 predicted proteins | sample CryGeyCG12114_NA_FD_185462 | JGI IMG/M metagenome (GOLD analysis project Ga0210040, IMG submission 185462) | Groundwater microbial communities from aquifer - Crystal Geyser CG19_WC_8/21/14_NA (SPAdes) (version 2) | ecosystem: Environmental > Aquatic > Deep subsurface > Groundwater | place: USA...
CCTGGGCCACGGTGTCGGACTGCACGTCACCGTCGTAGTTCTTGCAGGCCCAGACGTAGCCGCCCTCCCACTTGAGCGAGGCGGCGACCATGTCGTCGATCAGCCGGTGCTCGTAGGTGATGCCGGCCGCGTCGAAACGCTCCTTGAACTCGGTCTGGTAGACCTCCTCGAAGATGTCCTTGAACCGGCCGTCGTAGGCCTTGAGGATCGTGTTCTTCGTGGACAGGTAGACCGGGTAGCCGCGGTTGAGGCCGTAGTTCAGCGAGGCCCGCGCGAAGTCGTAGATCGAGGCGTCGAGGTTGTACATCGACAGCGAGACACCCGCGCCGGGGGCCTGGAAGACCTCGCGCTCGATCGGCTCGCCGCCGTCGGTGGGGGTGAAGACGACCTTCAGCGTGCCCGCGGTCGGGAACGTGAAGTCGGTGGCGCGGTACTGGTCGCCGTAGGCGTGCCGGCCGATGATGATCGGCTTGGTCCAGCCCGGCACCAGGCGCGGCACGTTGGACATGATGATCGGCTCGCGGAAGATGACGCCGCCGAGGATGTTGCGGATCGTCCCGTTCGGGGAGCGCCACATCTTCTTCAGGCCGAACTCCTCGACCCGCGCCTCGTCCGGGGTGATCGTGGCGCACTTGACGCCCACACCGTGCTTCTTGATCGCGTTGGCGGCGTCGATGGTGACCTGGTCGTCGGTGGCGTCCCGGTTCTCCATCCCCAGGTCGTAGTACTCCAGGTCGACGTCGAGGTACGGGAGGATCAGCTGGTCCTTGATGAACTGCCAGATGATCCGGGTCATCTCGTCGCCGTCGAGCTCGACGACCTTGCCCTCGACCTTGATCTTGCTCACGCTTCGTTCTCCTTTTGCTCTCGTGGCCCCGCTGCAGGGCCCCGCCGCCAGCTTGTGAGCGGTGGGGGGGCAGCGGGTCCTTATTCAGAGTTCGGCTACGTCGGCCTGCTTGGCGCGCACGGCGTCCGCCGCCCCGCGCAGGCCTGCCAGCTCACTGTCGGACAGATCGCCCTCGACGACCCTCCGGACACCCTCGCGGCCGATCTCGGCCTCGACCCCCAGGTAGACCCCGGAGATGCCGTACTCGCCGTCGACCCACGCGCACACCGGCAGCACGGTGCCGGCGTCCTCGATGACCGCGCGCGCCATGCGGGCAGCAGCGGCCGAGGGTGCGTAGTAGGCCGATCCGGTCCTCAGCAGCGCGACCACCTCGGCTCCGCCGTTGCGGGTGCGCTCCACCAGGTGCGCGATCCGGTCGGGGGGCAGCAGGTCGGTCAGCGGGACGCCGTCGACGGTGCAGCGCGAGGGGACGGGCACCATCGTGTCGCCGTGCGAGCCCAGCGTCAGGGTGCGCACCGAGGCGACCGGGACGCCGAGCTCCTCGGCGACGTTGTTCGTGAACCGGGCGGTGTCGAGCATGCCGGCCTGGCCCATCACCCGGGCGTGCGGGAAGCCGGTGGCCAGCTGGGCCAGCGCGGTCATCTCGTCCAGCGGGTTGGAGACCACGACGACCACGGCGTCGGGCGAGGTGCGCGCGACGTTCTCGGCGACGGAGCGCACGATGCCGGCGTTGGTCTCGATGAGGTCCATCCGGCTCATGCCGGGCCGGCGGGGCAGGCCGGCGGTCACGACGACGACGTCGGAGTCCTCGGTACCGGCGTAGGAGCCACCGCCCACGCCCACGACCCGGGTGCCGAAGCCCTCGATGGCGCGCGACTGGTTGAGGTCCAGTGCGAGCCCCTCGGGGCGGCCCTCGACGACGTCGGTGAGCACCACGGTGTCGAACACGTCGTACTCTGCCAGCCGCAGCGCGGTCGTCGAGCCGTAGGAACCCGCGCCGACGACGGTCACCTTGCCGTTCCGGGCCCGATCCGCCATGCCCGCCAACCTAGCCCCGGGCCCGGCCGGGTGACCATGCGGCCCGGTCAGGTGCGCGGGATGGTGAGCACGCTGACGACCAGGACGGCGCCGGAGCCCAGCATCAGGGCGATGTCGACCGGCCGGCTGCGGACGGCGAGGAAGCCGATCCGGCGGACCGGCAGCAGCAGCCGGAGCACCCCGGCCAGCACCAGCGCCAGGCCCATCAGGACCATCCCGCCGCGCCACCGTTCGGCGGCGACCAGCAGCAGCCCGGCGGCGACGGTCACGACGCACGCCAGCAACGGCCACTGCCGCAGGAAGCCGGCCAGCAGGGGGCGCCGCAGGTACAGCGGCGGCCGGGCGCCGGGGCGGGTCGCGGGCCGGGGTCGGGTCATGCCGGCAGGGCCATCATGCCGAGAGCACCTGGGCCCCGACCGCCTGCTCTGCGGCCAGCACGACGTTGGCCAGCAGCATGGCCCGGGTCATCGGGCCCACCCCGCCGGGGTTGGGGGCCACGTGACCGGCGACCTCGCGCACGTCGGCGGCGACGTCCCCGGCGATCCTGCCCTCGACCCGGCTGACGCCGACGTCGAGGACGGCGGCACCGGGCTTGACCATGCCCGCGGTGATCAGGTCCGGCACCCCGGCCGCGGCGACGACGACGTCGGCGGTGCGGGTGTGCGCGGCCAGGTCGCGGGTGCCGGTGTGGCAGAGGGTCACGGTGGCGTTCTCGGTGCGCCGGGTGAGCAGCAGGCCCAGCGGGCGCCCCACGGTGATGCCGCGGCCGACGACCACGACCTCGGCGCCGGCCAGCGGGACGTCGTAGCGGCGCAGCAGCTCGACGATGCCGACGGGGGTGCACGGCAGCGCGCCGGGGACCCCGAGCACGAGCCGGCCCAGGTTGACCGGGTGCAGCCCGTCGGCGTCCTTGGCCGGGTCGATCCGCTCCAGCACGACGCTCTCGTCGATCCCCTTCGGCAGCGGCAGCTGCACGATGTAGCCGGTGCAGGCCGGGTCGGCGTTGAGCTCGTCGACGACGGCCAGGACCTCCTGCAGGCTCGCCGTCGCGGGCAGCTCCCGCTGGATGCTGGCGATGCCGACCTGCGCGCAGTCGGAGTGCTTGGCGTTGACGTACCAGCGGCTACCCGGGTCGTCACCGACCAGCAGCGTGCCCAGCCCGGGACGCCGTCCCAACGCGGTCAGAGCGGCCACGCGCTCGGTGAGCTCGCCCCGGATCGCCGCTGCGGTCGCCTTGCCGTCGAGAGTCGTCGCTGCCACGTGCTGCAGTCTGCCCGACGGGGGATCGCCGACCTAGGCTCGGCGCCACCGACAGCGCACGGGTCCGCATGCCCGCGCACGGAGGGAGCCTGCGATGAGCCAGCCCGATGGGCGCACCGGCAGCCAGCTGCCGGGTCAGCCGCCGGCCGAGCAGCCCCTCGAGGCGGGGCCGTACGCACCGCCGGTGCACCGCGCGCCTGCCCCGACCGGGTTCCCGGCCCGCCGGCACGACGACCCGGCTCCTCTCAGCCGCCAGGACACCGACCCGGACCTGACGCTGCCCGGCCTCCTGCCCCTGGACGACGGGACGGCGACCCGGCCGGGGTACCGCGACGCGCCCGTGGTGGTGCGCCGGGCCGACGACGCGGCCGGGCTGCTGCTGCTGCTGGCCGGCATCGCGGCCGGGGTCAGCCTGCTCGTGGTCTGGGTCGACGGCGGGGACACCGGCCTGGACCTGGTGCGCGCCGGGTTCGACGACCTGCGCACCGATCCGCGCGAGGTGGTCGACCGGGCCAGCTGGCACGCCTCGGCCGTGGTGCTCGGGGGTGCGGCGCTGTTCGTGCTCGGGCTGCTGCTGTTCGTGCCGGCGAAGACGCACCGGTTCCTGGGCGCGCTGGCGCTGCTGGTGACCCTGGTGGTGGCCGCCGGCGTGCTGGTGCCGCTGGCCGACGCGGACTGGGACGTCGGGTCCTGGGCCGTGGGCGCCTGGTTCACCGTCGCCACCGGCGGTCTCGGGTTCCTCGGGGCGCTCAAGGCGCTGATGACCGGCCCGCACTCCCGGCGCCGCTGACGAAGGGCCCCTGTCCCCCGCACCCCTCACGAGCTCGGGGCGAGCCGCTGGACGGCGGCCGGACGTCCGCTCAGTCGACGAGGGCGCCGTGGGCGGTGGTGAACTGCACCGCCTGGGTCATGTCCAGCCGCACGCCGGCCAGGTCGAGGGCCCGCCAGTCGAGGCCCGCGGTGTCGGCGCCGCGCAGGTCCGCGCCGCGCAGCAGGGTGGTCTGCACGCGGGCGTGCCGCAGGTCGGTCCGGGACAGGTCGGCGCCGGTCAGGTCGGCGTCGGTGAGGTCGGCCTCGGTGAGCTTCTGGCCGGAGAAGTCGGTGCCGGACAGGTCCGCGCCCCGCAGCGAGGCGTAGGACCAGTCCGACTCGACCGTCGTCATCGGCCGCATCGTGACACCGGGGAACGACGAGCCGGTGAGCTTGCACCCGGTCCAGGAGACGTCGAACAGCTTCGCCCGGTCGAACCGGCACGAGAGGAACGCCGTCCCCTCGTGCCGGGACCCCGACAGGGCCGCCCCGGTGAGCACGCAGCGCTCGAACACGCACCGCCGGGTCACCAGCTCGGCCAGCTGGGCGTCGTCGAACCGGCAGTCGATGAACGTGACCCGCTCCAGGACGGCGGAGTCCCAGTCGACCCGGGCGAGGTCCTCGTCCTCCCAGACCGACCCGGGCTCCGGCGGGTCGACGGTGCGGCTCACGAGGTGCCCTTCCGGCCCCGCTGCAGGGGCCCGCCGCGAGCTCGCGAGTGGTGGGGGGCAGCGGGGTCCTCCATCAGTGGGCGAAGTGGCGGGTGCCGGTCAGGTACAGCGTCACCCCGGCGGCCTCGGCAGCGGCGACGACCTCCGGGTCGCGCACCGACCCACCGGGCTGGACGACGGCCTTCACGCCGGCGTCGAGCAGCACCTGCAGGCCGTCGGCGAAGGGGAAGAACGCGTCGGACGCCGCGACCGACCCCGTGGCCCGCTCGCCGGCGCGGGTGACCGCCAGCCGGGCCGAGTCGACCCGGTTGACCTGCCCCATGCCGACCCCGACGGTGGCCTTGTCGGCGGCCAGCAGGATGGCGTTGCTCTTGACCGCGCGCACCGCCCGCCAGGCGAAGACCAGGTCGTCGAGCCCGGCGGCGTCCAGCGGGGCGCCGGTGGCCAGGGTCCAGCTGGTCGGGTCGTCGCCGGGGGCGTCGATCCGGTCGGCGGTCTGCAGCAGCAGGCCGCCGCTGACCGGCCGCAGCTCGACGGTCAGCCGGGGTGCGGTGGGCATGCGCAGCAGCCGGACGTTCTTCTTCTGGGTCAGCACGCCCAGCGCGTCCTCGGTGTACGACGGCGCGACGACGACCTCGGTGAACACCTCGGCGATCTGCTCGGCCAGGGTCAGGTCGACCTCGCGGTTGGCGGCGATGACCCCACCGAAGGCCGAGACCGGGTCGCAGGCGTGCGCCTTGCGGTGCGCGGCGGCGATGTCGGCGCCGACGGCGATCCCGCAGGGGTTGGCGTGCTTGATGATCGCCACGCAGGGGTCGTCGTGGTCGTGCGCGGCCCGCCAGGCGGCGTCGGTGTCGACGTAGTTGTTGTAGGACATCTGCTTGCCGTGCAGCTGCTCGGCGTCGGCGAGCCCGGGCTGGCCGCTGCGGTACAGCGCGGCGCCCTGGTGCGGGTTCTCCCCGTACCGGAGGACGTCGGCGCGCTCCCAGCTGCCGCCGACCCACGCCGGGAAGCCGCTCTCGTCGTCGGGGGCGAGCACGTTGCCCATCCACGAGGCGACCGCGACGTCGTAGGCCGCGGTGTGCCGGAACGCCTCGGCGGCCAGGCCCTGGCGCTGGGCGAGGGTGAAGCCGCCGGCACCGACGGCCTCGACCACCTCCTCGTAGCGGCCCGGGTCGACGACGACCGCGACCGACGGGTGGTTCTTCGCGGCCGCGCGCACCATCGCCGGGCCGCCGATGTCGATCTGCTCGATGCACTCGTCCGGGGTCGCGCCCGAGGCCACCGTGTCGCTGAACGGGTACAGGTTCACCACGACCAGGTCGAAGGCGGCGATGCCCAGCTGCTCGAGCTGGGCGACGTGCCCGGGCTTGCGCCGGTCGGCCAGGATGCCGGCGTGCACGGCCGGGTGCAGCGTCTTGACCCGCCCGTCGAGGGTCTCCGGGAAGCCGGTGACCTGCTCGACGGGGGTGACCGGCAAACCGGCCGCGGCGATGCGGGCGGCGGTGGCGCCGGTGCTCACCAGCTCGACGCCGGCCGCGACGAGCCCGCGGGCGAGCTCCTCGACACCGTTCTTGTCGTAGACCCCGAGCAGGGCGCGGCGGACGGGGATGCGGTCGCTCATCGGGTGCTCTCCTGAGGTCGGTCGAGGGTCGGCGCGGCCGGTGCCTGGGTCACCAGGCCGGCCAGGGTGTGCACCAGGAGCTCGCGCTCCACGGCCTTGATCCGTTCGTGCAGCCGCACCTCGTCGTCCCCGGGCAGGACGGGCACGGCGCGCTGGGCGAGCACCGGGCCGGTGTCGACGCCGGCGTCGACGAGGTGGACGGTGGCACCGGTCGTGGCCACCCCCGCGGCCAGGGCGTCCCGGACGGCGTGCGCGCCGGGGAACGCCGGCAGCAGCGCCGGGTGGGTGTTGAGGACCCGGCCGCCGAAGGCGTCCAGGACGGCGGGGCCCAGCAGCTTCATGAACCCCGCGGAGACCACCCAGTCCGGACGACGGGCGGTGAGCTCCGCGGCCAGTGCCCGGTCCCAGGCCGCCCGGTCGGGGTGGTCGCGCAGCGGGGTCACGAAGGTGTCGACCCCGCGGGCACCGGCGGCGGCCAGCCCGGCGGCGTCCGGGCGGTCGGAGCCGACGGCGACCACCTCGACCGGGTAGCCGGCGTCGTCGGTGGCGGCCAGCAGCGCGGCGCACAGGGTGCCGGCCCCCGAGAGGAGGACGACGACCCGGGACCGCGGTGCAGCGGGCGCAGCGGCGGGCACCGGCCAACCCTAGCCGGGCGGGTCAGGAGCTCCCCCGCCCCCCGGTGGCCGTCCCCGGGCCCGCCGCGAGCGGACCACCCCACGGAGACCCCCGGCTGATCCGGGCACTGTGCACTGCGGGCCCGTGCCGGACCGGGCCCGCAGCGCACGACGCTCGCCAGGGCGGGTCAGCCGCGGGCGCGCCAGCGGCTGACCGGGGCGGCCAGCGCGGCGGCGATGCCGGCCTGCGCCGCGATCGCCAGGCCGGTGGCCACCGCGGGGGCGCCGACCTCGGCCAGGGCGCCGTCGCCCAGCCGGCCGCCGGCCACCAGCACGACCAGCCCGGAGGCGACGCCGACACCGGCACCGGCCACGACGCCCCACAGCGCGGCGGTGACGCTGCCGCCGTCGTCGTCGCCGAGCCGCCGGCCGAGCACCACCCCGGCGGCCAGCCCGGCGACGGCGGGCAGCGCCTGGGAGAGGAAGGCCAGCAGCGGCACGGCCTGGGTGTCGGGCAGGGCGGCCATCAGCGGCAGCGCCGGCACGGCGGCCAGGCTCACCCCGCCGGCGGAGACGAGCGTGCCGGCGCCGACCAGGAAGCCCGGCCCGGCGGCCAGCCCCATCACCGCGGCGGTCGCGTTGGGCAGCAGCAGCAGGCTGAGCCCGACCTGGCCGGCGGCGCCGGCGCTGGCCCCGCCGAGACCGGTGGCCAGCCGGCCCACCCCGGCGATGTCGTCGACCAGCGCGACGGCGATGACGGCGGTGCAGCAGGCGGCGAGCACGAGGGTGCCGGCGGCGACGGCCTGCCAGAGCGCCCGGCCGGGGCCGGGGAAGCGGTCGGCGGCCACGGCGCTGAGGCCGGAGTCGCGCAGCACGCCGATGCCGCCGGCGACCAGGACGAGCAGCAGGCTGCCGAGGACCGGCCGGAGCAGCCCGACCGACGCCGCGGGGCTGTCGGCCAGCAGCGCGAGCCCAGCGGTCGCGACGACGTGGACGGCGGCGACGACGCCGAGCACCCGCGCCGCCCCGCCCGCCGTGTGCACCGCGCGCACCGTGGCCACCGACCCGGCCGCGCGGCTCAGGCCCCAGGCGATGAGCAGGGTGAGCAGCAGCGGCGCCACCCGCAACGGGCCGGAGGTGAGCTCGAGCTGGGCACCCTGGGCGAGCAGCCACAGCTGGGTGGCCAGCCGCGCCGAAAGGCCCACGGGCAGGCCGCCGTCGGGGTCGAGGGTCTGCACGACGACGAGCGCCAGGCCGAGCCCGAGCAGGCCCAGCACCTGCACGGCCAGCGCGGCCGCGCCGGCCAGCCACGCGGTGGAGGAGCTGCGCGGCTCCCCGTCGCCGGGACCCAGTGCGGGCAGGCGGGCGAGCAGGGACGTCACGCCCCCACTGTCCCAAGGCCCGCCGCCGGCGACGCGGTGCACGCGCCGGGGCGGTTCACGTCACGTCCGGGGCACGCTCGGCGGCGACCCACGCCCGCGCCTGCGGGACCAGCGCCCGCACCGCGACGGCGAGCACGGCGGCCGCGGTCAGCACGGCCAGCAGCCCGGGCACGCTGACGCCGATGTCGAGGGTGGTGAGCCACTCCGGCAGCGTCAGCAGGAACGCCAGCGCCGCCAGCCCCGTCGTGACCAGCACCCGCGGGAAGGGCGTGCGGACGTCGGCGACCACCGGGAGCAGCGACCAGCAGCTGGCCAGCACGAGCAGCACGAGCGCGGTGACGAGCAGGCCGGAGTCGAGACCGTCGGCGGACGCGGCCTCGACCCGGTGGCCGAACCCGAGGTCGTAGGCCTCCGTGCGGAACCACGGGGCCAGCAGGAGCAGCGCGAACAGGACGGTGCCCGCGGTGACCAGGACGTCGGCCAGGTGCAGCCGGCCCGGGCGCACCCGGCGGGGGCGCCCAGCGGCGGGGCCGGGCTGCTCGGGCCGGGACTGCCCGGCCGGGGACTGCCCGGCCCGGGGCTGCCCGGACCGGGACGGCCCGGGGTCGACCGGAGCTGGGTCAGGTGCCGTGGACGTCATCGGGGCGCTCCTCCTCCGCTGGCGGTTCCCGGGCACAGTCTCCCCCGCCCGCCCGACCCCCGGGACGCCGCTGCCCGGCCCCTCCGGAGGAGGTGCCGGGCAGCGGTCGTGCTGTCCCAGGCCCCGTGCAGGGTCCCGCCCTGAGCTCGCGAGGGGTGGGGGGCACGGGGGTCCTTCGTCAGGCGCCGACGATCTCCCGCATGAGGCGCGCGGCCTCCGAGGGGGTCTTGCCGACCCGCACGCCGGCGGCCTCGAGGGCCTCCTGCTTGGCGGCGGCGGTGCCGGCCGAGCCGGAGACGATGGCGCCGGCGTGGCCCATCGTCTTGCCCTCGGGTGCGGTGAAGCCGGCCACGTAGCCGACGACCGGCTTGGTGACGTTGGCCTTGATGAAGTCGGCCGCGCGCTCCTCCGCGTCGCCACCGATCTCGCCGATCATCACGATCGCCTCGGTCTCCGGGTCGTCCTGGAAGGCCTTGAGGCAGTCGATGTGCGTCGTCCCGATGACCGGGTCGCCGCCGATGCCGACGGCGGTGGAGAAGCCGATGTCCCGCAGCTCGTACATCATCTGGTAGGTCAGCGTGCCGGACTTGCTGACCAGCCCGATCTTGCCGGCCTGGGTGATGTTCGCCGGGATGATGCCGGCGTTGGAACGCCCGGGGCTGATCAGCCCGGGGCAGTTCGGGCCGATGATCCGGGTGGCGCCGCCCTGGGCGTGGGCCCAGAAGTAGGTCGAGTCGTGCACCGGGATGCCCTCGGTGATGACCACGGCCAGCCCGATGGAGGCGTCGACGGCCTCGATGACGGCGTCCTTGGCGAACTTCGGCGGCACGAAGACGACGGTGACGTCGGCCCCGGTCTCCTTCATCGCCTCGGCGACCGAGCCGTAGACCGGGACGGACGTGCCGTCGAAGTCCACGGTCTGGCCGGCCTTGCTCGGGTTGACGCCACCGACCACGGCGGTGCCGGAGGCGAGCATGCGAGCAGTGTGCTTGCGCCCCTCGGAACCGGTGATGCCCTGGACGATGACCTTGCTGTTCTCGGTGAGGAAGATCGACATCTGAATTGAGTCCTGTCTGGTACGGCCCCCTTCAGGGGCCCGCGCCGAGCTTGCGAGGTGTGGGGGGAAGGGGGTCCTTCGTCAGACGGCGGCGAGCTCGGCGGCGCGGCGGGCGGCGCCGTCCATGGTGTCCACCACGGTCACCAGGGGGTGGGCGGCCTCGGCGAGGATCCGCCGGCCCTCCTCCACGTTGTTGCCGTCGAGCCGGACGACGAGGGGCTTGCTGGCGGAGTCCCCGAGCTGCTCGAGCGCGGTGACGATCCCGTTGGCGACCGCGTCGCAGGCGGTGATGCCGCCGAAGACGTTGACGAAGACGCTCTTGACGTCGGGGTCGGACAGGATGATGCCCAGCCCGTTGGCCATGACCTCGGCGGAGGCACCGCCACCGATGTCGAGGAAGTTGGCCGGGCGGACGCCGCCGAACTCCTCACCGGCGTAGGCGACGACGTCCAGGGTGCTCATGACCAGGCCCGCACCGTTGCCGATGATCCCGACCTGGCCCTGCAGCTTGACGTAGTTGAGGTCCTTGGCCTTGGCCGCGGCCTCGAGCGGGTCGGCGGCGTCGGAGTCCTCGAGGGCAGCGTGCTCGGCGTGCCGGAAGCCGGCGTTCTCGTCGAGGGTGACCTTGGCGTCGAGGGCCAGGACCGTGCCGTCGGGCGCCTTGGCCAGCGGGTTGATCTCGACCAGGGTGGCGTCCTCCTTGGTGAAGACGTCCCACAGCTGGACGGCGATGGCGATCACCTGGTCGCGGACCTCGGCGGGGAACCCGGCGGCGTCGACGATCTCGGCGGCCTTCCGGGCGTCGACCCCGACGGAGGCGTCGACGGGGATGCGGGCCAGGGCCTCGGGGCGCTCGACGGCGAGCTGCTCGATCTCCATGCCGCCCTCCTTCGAGGCCATGGCCAGGAAGGTGCGGTTGGAGCGGTCGAGCAGGTAGGAGAAGTAGTACTCCTCGGCGATGTCGCTGGCCTGGGCGACCATGACCTTGCGGGTCACGTGGCCCTTGATGTCCAGCCCGAGGATGTCCTCGGCGCGGGCGCGGGCGGTCGCGGGGTCGTCGGCGAGCTTGACACCGCCGGCCTTGCCGCGGCCGCCCACCTTCACCTGCGCCTTCACCACGACCGGCGCGGCGATCTCGCGCGCGATCGCCTCCGCCTGCTCGGGTGTCTCGGCTACGCCGCCGGGCAGCACGGGCACGCCGTGCGCGGCCAACAGGTCACGGGCCTGGTACTCGAAGAGATCCACGAACAGGCACCGTAGACCGACCGGCGCCCGGCCGCGTCACGGCCTCCGCCCGCGGCGGGCGTGTCCGGCTCCCGCGGGTGCCCGGCACGCGCGGCGGGCGGGCCGCGCGGTCAGTCCTCGGTGGTGCTGCCGAACCGTTCGGCCCCGGTCGCCACCGGGGTCGCGACCGCGTGCGCCCGCCAGGCCAGCACGGTCACCGCGACGAGGCCCAGACCGAGCACCAGCAGCCCCGCACCGGTCACCGTCCAGTCCAGGTCGGGGCTGTGCAGGGCGTCCCGCAGCCCGCCCAGCCCGGCCGCCAGCACGAAGACCGCCACCCCCAGCAGCCCACCGACGGCGCCCAGCCGGGGCCGCAGCGAGGGAGCGATGACCGCGCACAGCAGCAGGGCGCCGGCGAGCAGCAGCCCGCCGAGCAGGGCGAGGCCGGGACGCTCCAGCAGGCCGGGCGGCCCCTGGGCGGTCACGACCGTCTCCAGCCCCGTGGCCGGGTCGACCTCGACCCGGTCCGGGACGTCGGCGGCCGGCAGCGCCAGGCACAGCACCGCACCCACGCCGAGCAGCACCGAGGCGCCGGCGAGCAGCGGCCGCAGCGGGTCCAGCGAGCCGCCGTCCTCCATGACCGTGCGCCCCCACGCCACCAGCGAGGTCAGCCCGGCGAGGACGGTCAGGACCAGGGCGACCACACCGAGCACCCAGCCGGCGCCGACGTCGACCGAGCTGGTCACGACCCGCTCGCCGGCCAGCACGTCGACGGCCGCACGGTTGGTGGACCCACGGCCCTGGTGGACCTCGATGAGCAGTCGGCCCACCGCCAGCGCGCCGCTGACCGAGGCGTAGGCCAGACCCAGCCGCGGCACCCGGCCGAGCGCGAGCCCGGCCCCCACGGCGACGGCGGCGAGCGGTGCCACCAGCGCGACGAGCGCGGAGACCGGCCCGGTGGCCGGGCCGATGGCCTGCCCGCCGATGACGAGGTAGGTGGGGAAGACGGCGACGGCGCCGACGAGGCCGGCCAGCAGCAGGAGCACCCCGGCGACCCGGGCGAGCAGCGGGACGGTGCCGACGACCAGTCCCCCGGGCACCGCCGGCGCGCCGGCGGTGCCCGGGGGGCGTCCTCCGGCGCCGGATGCGGCCGGGCCACCCGGGCGCGGGGCGGTCTCCCGGGCGGCACCGGGACGGCCGGACGCCGACGCGCCCCCCTTGCCGGAACGGGTGGGAACGCGGTCACGGGCGGGCACTGGTCGGCTCCTCGGGGTCAGCGGTCAGGACGCGGGCGCGTGTCGGGGGGCGGCGTGTGATGCCGGGCACGCGGGGGCACTACGGTCCCCCGAGGCCGACGCAGCACGTGCGCGGCACCGCCCGGCGCGGTGCCGGAGCGGACAGGGAGGGAGACCGGCGTGCACTCGACCGACCAGCCCTCCTCCCCAGCGTGGCACGCGCCGGGCGCCGGAGCCGGGAGCGACCCGGCAGCCCCGGGAGGTGCCCTCCGCGCCGGCCTGCGGTCGGTGGTCTCCCCCGCCGCCCTCGCGGGCACGCTGACCGAGCTCGCGTGGGTGGGTGCGCATGCGCTCCTCTACCCGCTGGGCGCCCGGGCCGAACGGCTGCGGCCCGATCCGGGCTACCGCCCCGGCGTCCAGCCGCCGGCGGTCCGTGCCCGGTTCGCCGACGACCCCCTGGCCGCCCGCGTCCCCGTCGTCCTGGTGCACGGGCTGGTCGACAACCGGTCGGTGTTCTCGGTGATGCGGCGGGGGCTGCGCCGGCGCGGGTTCGCCCAGGTCCGCTCCTGGAACTACAGCCCGCTGCTGCGCGACGTGGAGACCGCCGCGGCGGCGCTGGGCCGGCACCTGGAGCGGGTCTGCCAGGACACCGGGCACGAGCGCGTCCACGTCGTCGCGCACAGCCTGGGCGGGCTCGTGGCCCGCTACCTGGTGCAGCGGCTGGGCGGTGACGCCCGGGTCGACTCCCTGGTCACCCTGGGGACGCCGCACGGCGGCAGCCGCTGGGCCCACGTGCTGCCCACCCCGCTGGTCCGGCAGCTGCGCCCCGGCTCGCCGCTGCTCCAGGAGCTGGCGGCCCCGGCTCCGGGCTGCCGCACCCGGGTGACCGCGGTCTACAGCGACCTGGACCAGATGGTCGTACCCGCGGCGTCCGGGCGGTGCGACCACCCCGACCTGGGCGTGCGCAACGTGCTGGTGCGCGGGGTGGGGCACATGTCGCTGCCCATCCACCGGACCGTGCTGGACGAGATCGCCGCGACCCTGGCCGCACCCCGGGCCGCGGCGCGGGAGCGGCTGCCCGCCGCCTGAGCCTCCTGGGTCGGGTGGGGCTGCGGTGGCTGCCCGGGGGGGCGGTGGGACGCATGTGGTCACTGGGCGCCGAGAGCACCGACACGGGGTGTGAGGTGATGGTTCACCTCCGTCGCTCTCCGTAGCGTCCCCGGACGACAGCAGCGGGCGCTGCCACCCCGGTGGTCCCACTGCTCCGCGCACCTGCCGATCACATGAGCGTCTGGTGCACGTCAGGCCCACGGCTCCCCCCGTGGCGTCGTCCCCGGGAAGGTGCCCGTTGTCCCGTCTCCGTGAGCTCGTCGGCCGTACCCGGCCCGAGGACGGCCTCGATGCCGTCCTGTCCGTCGACCCGGCCGGCACCGGCTGGGTCGAAGGCCTGACCGTCGACGTCGACTGGGACGGCGAGTGGGCCGCGACCCAGGGCGCCACCGGGACCGACGGCGCCACAGTCGCGCAGGACCCCACCGCGCAGGAGCCCGCCGCGCAGGAGCCCGCCGCCGACACCGCGGCGCCGCGGACCACCGCGTCCCCCGCCGTGCTCCCGCCGGCGCCCGCCGCGGTCGCCGGCCCGGCCACGGCCCCCGCCGCCGCCGTCACCTCGACCGCTGCCACCGCCTCGACCGCTGCCACACGACGGTTCGCCCGTCCCCCGGCCCGCCGCGCCCCCATGCTGCTGGCCGCTGCCGTCGTGGGCGCCATCGCCGCGGCGCTGCTGGGCAGTGGCAGCCCGGCGCCGGTGCCGGTCGCCTCCGGTCAGGACTACGGGCTGGGGCTGGCCGACGCCAGCTTCGCCGGTGGCGTGGACGTCGAGGGCGCCCGCGGGGAGATCAGCCAGGCGGAGGCCCAGGCCCGGCTGGACGAGATCGCCGCCTCCCGGGCGGCCCGCGAGCCCGACTTCGTCGTCCCCACCGACGGCCGGCTCACCACCTGCTTCTGCCAGCGCTGGGGCACCATGCACTGGGGCATCGACCTGGCCGCCCCGCTCGGCACCCCGATCTTCGCGGCCGCCGACGGCGTGGTGCTGCGGGCCGGCGCGGCGTCGGGCTACGGCAACGCCGTCTACATCCAGGACGCCGACGGCAACGTCCAGATCTACGGCCACATGCGCTACTACAGCGTCGAGGCCGGGGACGTCGTCACCGCGGGCCAGCAGATCGCCAAGGTCGGCAGCCAGGGCCAGTCGACCGGCCCGCACCTGCACTTCGAGATCCACAGCGGCGGGATCAACGGCAAGCCGATCGACCCGGAGAAGTGGCTGGGCGACCGGGGTCTCACCGTCGGCTGAGCCGCCGCCGACACCTCTACGATCCGGGCGCATGACCGCTCCGACGCCGTACCTGCACCTGCCCGGCACCGCACGCGCGGCGCTGGCCTCCTACGCGGAGGTGTTCGGCTGCGGGTTCGCAGCGCACTCCTTCGCCGACTTCGGGCGCGACGACGGCCCGGCCGACGCGGTCGCCCACGGGTACCTGGTCGACGGGCCGGTCAGGCTGTTCGCCGCCGACGTGGCCGGCGACGAGCCGGTCTTCCGGTCCGCGGGCCTGATGTGGTCGCTGCTGGGCACCGCCGCCCCGGCCACCCTGCACGGCTGGTTCACCGGCCTCGCCGCCGGCGGACGGGTCGTGGCGGACCTGGAGCGCCGCCCGTGGGGCGCCTCCGACGGCCAGGTGGTCGACCGGTTCGGCGTCCACTGGCTCATCGGCTTCGAGGGCGACGAGTGAGGAAGGACCCCGCTGCCCCCCCACGCCACGCTCCGCGCGACGCGGGACCCTGCAGCGGGGCCGGTCAGAGCTTGACGAGGGGGGCGTAGCGGAGCACGAGCCGCTTGGTGCCGCCGGAGCCGAAGTCGACCGTGGCCTGCGCCTTGTCACCGGCACCGTTGATCTCGACCACGGTGCCCAGCCCGAACGCGTCGTGGCTGACCCGGTCGCCGATCTCGACGTTGATCACCGGGCGGTTGCCCGCACCGCCCCGCAGCCCACCGGTCGACAGGCCGGTCGCGGCCACCCTCGACTGCGCGGAGCTCATCGGCGAGGAGCTCACCGGCTGCGAGCCCGACCAGTGGACGGCGTCGGTGGGCAGCTCGTCGAGGAACCGGGACGGCGGGTTGTAGGCCGGCTGCCCCCAGTTGGTGCGCACCGTGGCCCGGGACAGGAACAGCCGCTGCCGGGCCCGGGTGATGCCGACGTAGGCCAGCCGGCGCTCCTCCTCCAGCTCGCGCGGGTCGCCGAGCGCGCGCAGGTGCGGGAAGACGCCGTCCTCGAGGCCGGTGAGGAAGACGACCGGGAACTCCAGGCCCTTGGCGGTGTGCAGCGTCATCAGCGTGACCACGCCGGCCTCGTCGCCGGTGACCGGGATCTGGTCGGCGTCGGCCACCAGGGAGACCTGCTCGAGGAAGTCGGTGACCGTGCCGCTGGGGTTGGCCGCCTCGAACTCCGCGGCCACCGAGACCAGCTCGTTGAGGTTGTCGACCCGCCCCTCGTCCTGCGGGTCGGTGCTCACCGACAGCTCGGTGAGGTAGCCGGTGCGCTCGAGGATGCTCTCCAGCAGCGCGGCCGGGCCGGAGCCGGTCTGGACCAGCTGCTCGAACTCCTCCAGCAGGGTCACGAAGTCGGCGATCGCCTTCGCCGAGCGGGTGGCCAGCTCGCCGATCTCCGACGTCCGGCGCAGGGCCGAGGCGAACGGGATGCGCTCGCGGTCGGCGAACCGCTCGACGCACGCCTCGGCGCGCTCGCCGATGCCGCGCTTGGGGGTGTTCAGCACCCGGCGCAGGCTCACGACGTCGGCGGGGTTGGCGACGACCTTGAGGTAGGCGACGGCGTCGCGGACCTCGCGGCGCTCGTAGAAGCGCACCCCGCCGACGACCTTGTAGGGCATGCCGACCCGGATGAACACCTCCTCGAAGACGCGGGAGGCGTTGTTGGTGCGGTAGAAGACCGCGATGTCCTTCGGCTGTGCCAGGCCCTCGTCGGTGAGCGCGTCGATCTGCTCGGCGACCCAGGCGGCCTCGTCGTGCTCGTTGTCGGCGACGTAGCCCTCGATCAGCTCGCCGTCACCGGCCTCGGACCACAGGTTCTTCGGCCGCCGCGCGGTGTTGCGGGCGATCACCTGGTTGGCCGCGCGCAGGATCCGCTGCGTGGAGCGGTAGTTCTGCTCCAGCACGATCGTGGTGGCCTCGGGGTAGTCGCGCTCGAACTCGTCGATGTTGCGGATCGTCGCGCCGCGGAAGGCGTAGATCGACTGGTCGGCGTCGCCGACGACGCACAGCTCGGCCGGCGGCACCGGGCCACCGGCGGTGCCGACCAGCTCGCGCACCAGCACGTACTGGGCGTGGTTGGTGTCCTGGTACTCGTCGACCAGCACGTGCCGGAACCGGCGCCGGTAGTGCTCGGCGACGTCGGGGAAGGCCTGCAGCAGGTGGACCGTCGTCATGATCAGGTCGTCGAAGTCCATCGCGTGGGCCTCGCGCAGGCGGCGCTGGTAGAGCGTGTACGCCTCCTTGAGCACCTTCTCCGGCGCGGTCTCCGGGGCGTAGGACTCCTCGTCGATGAGCTCGTTCTTCAGGTTCGACACCTGGTTGGCCAGGCTGCGGCCGGGATAGCGCTTGCTGTCCAGGTCCAGGTCGCGGGCCACCATCGTCATCAACCGGACCGAGTCGCCCTGGTCGTAGATGGTGAAGGAGGTCTTCATGCCGAGCTTCGCCGCCTCGGCGCGCAGGATCCGCACGCACATCGAGTGGAACGTGGAGACCCACATCGCCCGGGCGCGCGGGCCGACGAGGGAAGCGACGCGCTCCTTCATCTCCCCGGCGGCCTTGTTGGTGAAGGTGATGGCCAGGATCTCCCCGGGCTGCACGCCGCGGGCGCCCAGCAGGTGGGCGATCCGGTGGGTGAGCACCCGGGTCTTGCCCGACCCGGCGCCGGCGACGATGAGCAGTGGGCTGCCCTCGTGCACGGTGGCCTCGCGCTGCGGGCCGTTGAGGCCGGCGAGCATCCGGTCGAGCTCGCGACCGATCTGGCCGGTCGCCTGGCGGGTGAGCGCGGCGGTGCCGGGGAGGGAGATCTGCGAGCTGCTCATTCCGGGGCCCCCGCGGGGAGGTGGAGCGCCGGCCGAGCGCTCTCGTGGGGTGGATTCATGACCCCGCCACTGTAGGCCGGGCCGACGACGTTCCCGGCCCGCGCGGAACGGGTGCGGCGCGCGCGACGGGTGGGCACCGATCGTCGTCCGTGCCAGACTCCCGATGTGCTCAGCCAGCAGAGCTCTCCCTACGGCCACCGGGTTCCGGTGTCCGTACCCGCTGGCTGAACAGCCACCGCACACGACGCCCCGGGCCCACGGCCCCGGGGCGTTCCTGCGCCTCCGGGGTCCGACGGCCACGACCGCCCTGGAGGACCTGATGCCCACCACCCCGCACCAGCACGGCGCCGGCGCCGACGCCGACGAGCGGATCGACGCCCTGCGCGGCGAGATCGACGCCTGCGACGCCCAGATCATCGAGCTCGTGCAGCGCCGGGTCGCCATCTCCCAGGAGATCGGCGCCCTGCGCACCGCCGACGGCGGGATGCGGCTGTCGCTGTCCCGCGAGCAGCGGGTGATCGACCGGTTCCGCGCCGCGCTGGGCCCGGACGGCGCCACGCTCGGCATGCTGCTGCTCCGCCAGGGCCGCGGGCGCCTCTGAGGGCGGACCCCGCCCCGGGGCGCGAGTCCGGCTGCTTAGGCTCGCTGGCGTGATGCCGCTGCCGACCGCCCCTGCCGAGCACGTCGAGCGGGCCCTGTGCGTGCTCGCCCACCCCGACGACGTCGACTTCGGCAGCGCCGGCACCGTGGCCACCTGGACCGCGGCCGGCACCCAGGTCAGCTACTGCATCGTCACCGACGGGGACGCCGGTGGCTTCGACGAGACCCCGCGCGACCAGATGCCGGTGCTGCGCCGGGCGGAGCAGACCGCCGCGGCCGCCGAGGTGGGCGTCACCGACATCCACTGGCTGGGCTACCCCGACGGCCGACTGGAGCCCACCCTGGAGCTGCGCCGCGACATCAGCCGGGTCATCCGGCAGGTGCGCCCGCAACGGGTGCTGACCAGCTCACCGGAGCGGTTCTACGAGCGGATCGGCGCCAGCCACCCCGACCACATGACCGCCGGGGAGTCGACGCTGCGCGCGGTCTACCCCGACGCCCGCAACCCCTTCGCCCACCCCGAGCTGCTGGCCGACGAGGGACTCGAGGCGTGGACGGTCTCCGAGGTGTGGCTCGGCGGCGGCCCCCGCCCCGACCACGTCGTCGACGTCACCGACGTCGTCGAGCGCAAGTGGGCCGCGCTGATGTCGCACGTCACCCAGGTCAGCCACCTGCCCGAGGGCCAGCTGCAGGAGTTCGTCGGCGGCTGGATGCGGCAGACCGCCAGGGACCACGGCCTGCCCGAGGGCCGGCTGGCCGAGGCCTTCCAGGTCGTCTACACCGGCTAGAGCAGGCGGTTGGTCGCCGCCCAGCGGGTGAGTTCGTTGTGGTCGGACACCTGCCGCGTGCGCAGGTGGGTGCAGCCGGGCCGGCTGGGGTCCCGGCCCGTCCGGTCAGCGGGTGAGCACCGCCAGGCCGACGGTGGCGAGGTAGATCAACGGCAGCAGGACGCCCTCGAAGCCGATCCCCTTGCGGTCGCGCATGACCAGCCCGGCCGCCAGCACGACGATCATCAGGATCGTGCCGCCGAGCAGGACGAGGCTGATGTCGCCGGCATCGCGGTAGACCGGCCCCTTCGTGTAGGCCAGGTCGGCCACCGGGATCATCAGCGTGTCGAACACGTTCCCGCCGATGATGTTGCCGATGCCCAGGGTCAGCGCCCCCATCCGCACCGCGGTGATCAGCACGACCAGCTCGGGCAGCGAGGTCACGGCCGTGGTCAGGGTGAACCCGACGACGCCGCTGGGCAGCCCGGTCGCCGCCACCACCCCGAGACCCGCCTGGCCGATCACCCAGCCGGCGACGCCGACCAGCAGCGCCAGGGACACCAGCACGCTCCACAGCCGGCGGGTCGAGGCGTCGGTGCCGGCTGCTTCGACGTCCTCGACCGTCGCCGAGGTCTGGATGGGCTGCCACATCGGGGCGTCGTGCATCCGCCGGAGCAGGACCAGCCCGTAGCCGTAGAGCACCGGGATCAGCAGGGTCACCGGGTGCACCCAGCCCCACTGCAGGGTGGGGGTGGCGTAGGCCACGACCGGCAGGGAGAGCATGCCGATCAGCACCAGCGCCTGCAGCACGTTCTCCAGCGAGGCCGCGGCGTGCTCGAGGTTGGCCCGGCGGTAGACTAGGTCGGCGATGGCGATCCACACCGTCTGCACCGCCACCCCGCCGATCGGGTTGGCCAGGCCGAACCCGGGGTCGCCCTCCAGCGCGCCGGTCACCGTGGTCACGATGCCCGGCAGCGAGGTGACCGCGCCGAGCAGCAGCGCCCCACCGATCGCATCGCCCAGCCCGGTCCGGTCGGCGAGCTCGTCGGCGGTGCGGGTCAGCCGGATGCCGGCGAAGACGATCACCACCGCCATGGCGGCCAGGGCCAGCGCACTGGGCAGCAGCGGCCACACCCCGGCGGTCACGCCGGCACCCCGCCGCGCCACTTCCGGTGATGTGCTGGCACGGCCCCGTCGCTCCCCGTGCTAGGCGATGAGGTTCCTACTCCCACTCGATCGTGCCCGGCGGCTTGCTGGTGACGTCGAGCACGACCCGGTTGACCTCGGCCACCTCGTTGGTGATCCGGGTGGAGATCCTCGCCAGCACGTCGTAGGGCAGCCGGGTCCAGTCCGCGGTCATCGCGTCCTCGCTGGAGACCGGGCGCAGCACCACGGGGTGGCCGTAGGTGCGCCCGTCGCCCTGCACGCCGACCGAGCGGACGTCGGCCAGCAGGACCACCGGGCACTGCCAGATCTCGGTGTCCAGCTGGGCCGCGGTGAGCTCCGCGCGGGCGATGGCGTCGGCCTGGCGCAGCACGTCCAGCCGCTCCCGGGTGACCTCGCCGATGATCCGGATGCCCAGGCCCGGGCCGGGGAACGGCTGGCGCTGCACCAGGGTGTCGGGCAGGCCGAGCTGGCGGCCCACCTCGCGCACCTCGTCCTTGAACAGCGTGCGCAGCGGCTCGACGAGGGTGAAGGTGAGGTCCTCGGGCAGGCCACCGACGTTGTGGTGGCTCTTGATGTTCGCGGTCCCGGTGCCGCCGCCGGACTCCACGACGTCGGGGTAGAGCGTGCCCTGCACCAGGAAGTCGACGGTCTCGCCGTGCTCGGCGGCGTCGGCGATGACGTCGAGGGCGGCCTGCTCGAAGACCCGGATGAACTCGCGGCCGATGATCTTCCGCTTGGTCTCCGGGTCGCTGACCCCGGCGAGCGCGGTGAGGAACTGCTCGCTGGCGTCGACGACCCGGAGGTCCGCGCCGGTGACGGCGACGAAGTCGCGTTCGATCTGCTCGGTCTCGCCCTCGCGCATCAGCCCGTGGTCGACGTAGACGCAGGTGAGCCGGTCACCGATGGCCTGCTGCACGAGCGCTGCGGCGACCGCGGAGTCCACGCCCCCGGACAGCCCGCAGATGGCCCGCCGGTCGCCGATCTGCTCGCGGATCAGGGCGACCTGCTCCTCGACGACGTTCGCCATCGTCCAGCTGGGCGAGAGGCCCGCGATGTCGAACAGGAAGTGCTCGAGCACCGTCTGCCCGTGCGGGGTGTTCTTCACCTCGGGGTGGAACTGCACCCCGGCCAGCCGGCGGTCGACGTCCTCGAAGGCCGCGACCGGGGCACCGGTGGAGGTGGCGGTGACGGTGAACCCGGGCGGGGCCGCGCTGACGGCGTCCCCGTGGCTCATCCACACCGACTGCTCGTCCGGCAGGACGCCGAACATCCGCGACTGCGTGGTGACGGTCAGCGGGGTGCCGCCGTACTCGCGGTCGCCGGTGTGGGCGACCGTGCCGCCCAGGCTCTGCGCCATCGCCTGGAACCCGTAGCAGATGCCGAAGGCCGGGACTCCGGCGGAGAACACCGCCGGGTCGACCTGCGGGGCGCCCTCGGCGTAGACGCTGGAGGGCCCACCGGACAGCACGATCGCCGCCGGCTTGCGGGCCAGCAGCTCCTCGACCGGGACGTCGGAGCCCACGAGCTCGGAGTAGACGCCGGCCTCGCGGATCCGCCGGGCGATGAGCTGGGCGTACTGGGCGCCGAAGTCGACGACCAGCACGGTCGGGAAGTCCATGTGGGCGGGGCTGCTCATCTCAGCCCACCAGGTGGCCCGGGCCGGCGACGGCCGCGCCGTTCCCGCCCAGCACCAGGTCGACCCGCTGGAACTCCTTGAGGTTCTGGTAGCCGGTCTTGGCCATGGTGCGGCGCAGGGCCCCGAAGAGGTTGGTGCGCCCGTCGGCGGACTCGGCCGAGCCGTTGAGCACGTCGGCGAGCGACCCGCGCGGCTCCACCGGGGCGGACGTGCCACCGCGCGGCAGCCGCGGGTGCGCGGCCACCGAGTCCCACCACACCCCGCCGCCGGGAGCCTCCGCGGCCACCCGCAGCGGCTCGCCGAGCTGGACGGCGTCGGCACCGCAGGCCAGGGCCCGGGCGATCGCGCCGCTGGTCTCGATCCGGCCGTTGGCGATGACGTGCACGTAGCGGCCGCCGGTCTCGTCCAGGTAGTCGCGGCGCGCGGCGGCTGCGTCGGCGATCGCGCTGGCCAGCGGCACCCGGATGCCCATGACGGCGTCGGCGGTGGACCAGCTGTCGGCACCCACGCCGACGATCACGCCGGCCGCGCCGGTGCGCATCAGGTGCAGCGCGGTCTGGTAGTCCGCCGCCCCGCCCACGATGACCGGGACGTCGAGGTCGGCGATGAACTCCTTGAGGTTCAGCGCCTCACCGGTCGTGGTGACGTGCTCGGCGGAGACGATGGTGCCCTGGATGACCAGCAGGTCGACCCCGGCGGCGAGCACGGCCGGGGCGAGGGAGACGGTGTGCTGCGGGGACACCCGCACCGCCGTCGTCACGCCGGCCTCGCGCATCTCCGTGATCCGGGCGCTGATCAGGTCGGGCTTGACCGGCTCGGCGTAGACCTGCTGCAGCAGCGCGGTCGGCGGGCCGCTGTCGGGGCCGGCGGCCTCGCGCAACCGGCGCAGCACGTCGGTCGGGTCCTCGTAGCGGGCCCACAGCCCCTCGGCGTTGAGCACGCCCAGGCCGCCGGCCTGCCCGACGGCGACCGCGGTGGCCGGGCTGACCACGGCGTCGCTCGGGCTGGTGACCAGCGGGATGTCGAACCGGAAGGCGTCGATCTGCCAGGCGGTGGAGACGTCGTCGTGGTCACGGGTGCGGCGGGAGGGAACGATCGACACCTCGTCGAGGTCGTAGCCCCGGCGGGCGAACCGGTTGAGGCCGATCTCGACGTTGTCACGAACTGGCATGGGTCAGCGGCCTCGGTAGTTGGGGGCTTCGGTGGTCACCTGGACGTCGTGCGGGTGGCTCTCGGTGAGGCCGGCGGAGGTGATCCGGGTCAGCTGGCCACGCTCCTGCAGGTCGGCGATCGTGGCCGCACCGGCGTAGCCCATGCCCGCCCGCAGGCCGCCGACGAGCTGGTGGGCGACCCCGGCCAGCGGGCCACGGTAGGGCACCTGGCCCTCGATGCCCTCGGGCACGAGCTTGTCATCGCTCAGGACGTCATCGGCGAAGTAGCGGTCGCGGCTGAAGGACTGGTTGCCCCCGCGCTTCTGCATCGCGCCGAGCGAGCCCATGCCGCGGTAGGACTTGTACTGCTTGCCGTTGGTGAAGACCAGCTCGCCCGGGGCCTCGTCCACCCCGGCGAACAGGCTGCCCAGCATCACGGTGTCGGCGCCGGCGACGATCGCCTTGGCGATGTCGCCGGAGTACTGCAGCCCGCCGTCGCCGATCACCGGAACCCCGGCCGGCCGGCAGGCCAGGCTGGCCTCGTAGATGGCGGTGACCTGGGGGACGCCGACCCCGGCGACCACGCGGGTGGTGCAGATCGAGCCCGGGCCGACACCGACCTTCACCGCGTCCGCGCCGGCGTCGACCAGCGCCTGGGCGCCGGCCCGGGTGGCCACGTTGCCGCCGATGACCTGGACGGCGAAGTCGGCCTTGACCCGGCCGACCATGTCCAGCACCGCACGCTGGTGGCCGTGGGCGGTGTCGACGACGAGCACGTCGACCCCGGCGTCCACGAGCAGCCCGGCCCGCTTGTAGGCGTCCTCGCCGACGCCCAGCGCGGCGGCGACCAGCAGGCGGCCGTCGGCGTCCTTGGTGGCGTTGGGGAACTGGTCGCGCTTGACGTAGTCCTTGACGGTGATCAGCCCGCGCAGCCGACCGGCGTCGTCCACCAGCGGCAGCTTCTCGATCTTGCGCTCGCGCAGCAGTGCCAGCGCGGTGTCCGGGTCGACCCCGACGGGGGCGGTGACCAGCGGCATCGGCGTCATGACGTCCCGGACCAGCCGGGCCTGGTCGTTCTCGAAGCGCATGTCGCGGTTGGTGATGATGCCGACCAGCACGCCCTCGGCGTCGACCACGGGCGCGCCGGAGATGCGGTAGCGGGCGCTCAGCGCGTCGACCTCGGCCAGAGTGTTCTCGGGTGCGCAGGTGACCGGGTTGGTGACCATGCCCGACTCCGAGCGCTTCACCAGGTCGACCTGGCCGGCCTGGTCCTCGGCGGAGAGGTTGCGGTGCAGCACGCCCACGCCACCGGCGCGGGCCATGGCGATCGCCATCCGCGCCTCGGTGACGGTGTCCATCGCCGAGGACAGCAGCGGGATGGCCAGCCGGATGCTCCGGGTCAGCCGGGTGCTCGTGTCGACCTCGGTCGGGACGATGTCCGAGGCGCCCGGGATGAGCAGGACGTCGTCGTAGGTCAGCCCCAGCGGGGCGAACTTCGCCGGCAGTTCGGGGGTGCGCTCGTCGGGCTGCACGTGCCGCCACCTCTCGGGTGTGGTTGGTGGGAGCGCCTCCGGGGCGCACGGGAACCCGGTCCATGCTAGGCGGAGGCCACCGAAGGGCCCTCCCCCCGTTACCGTGGTCCGGTGGACGGGCCAGCCCGACCACCTGCCGGTCCGCCGGCAGCGCCTGAGCAGGCCGGCTCATCGCCGGCGAGGAGGACACGTGGACGCGTGGGACGACGCATTCGGCGCGACCCCGGATCGCGACCCGGACTTCGGGGGCGACCTGGGCCCGGGCGACCACTCCGGGCAGCCCCCGCTGACCATGGAGGAGCGCGCCGGGGTCCTCGACGACCTCGCCGAGCTCGAGGTGTTCCGCACGTTGCTGGAGCCCACCGGGGTCAAGGGCATCGTGGTGGACTGCCCGGACTGCGAGGAGGAGCACCACGTCGACTGGGCGCTGATGCAGGCCAACCTGCGCCAGCTGCTCGACGAGGGGCAGACCGGCCGGCACGAGCCGCCCTTCGACCCCGACCCCGACGACTACGTCAGCTGGGACTACGCCAGCGGGTACGCCGACGGCGTGGCCGCCCTCGCCGAGCGCGAGGAGCCCACCGGCCGGTACGGCAGCGGCGGCCGGCACGCCCGCGAGGAGTAGGCACATGGCGACCCTCCGGGTCGCACCGCGACCACGAGCCGTGCCCCACCGGCGCTGAGCGACGCGGGTCCCGCCTCGGGGAGGACTCCGTCCTCCCGTCAGCGAGACGGGGTCGAGTCGTGACTCGGGGGACCCTCCGGGTCCCCGCTCGTCACGACATCATCCCGCGGCGGAAACCGGTGGCCACGGCCTCGGCGCGGTCCTTGACGGCCAGCTTGCGGAACAGCCGGCGGGCGTGGGTCTTGATGGTGTCCTCGGACAGGTAGAGCTCGCGGCCGATCTGGGCGTTGCTCTTGCCCTGGCTCATGCCGGTGAGGACCTGCATCTCCCGCATCGACAGCGCGATCTGCGGAGCGGCCGGGACGGTGGAGCGGACGGTGGTCGGCGCGAGGCCGGCGAGCGGGCTGGACCCGCTCCAGGGTGCCGGACCCGGGGGACCGCCCGCCGGGGCACCGGCCATGGCGGCCGCGTGCTGCGGGTTGCGGGGCGCCGGGGCGAGCTGCCCGGCCGGGCGCGGGGCCTCGGGGCGCATCCCGGTCCGGGACATGCCCAGGCCGAGCTCGAGCGGGCTGGCGTCCCAGCGCAGGAAGCCGCGGGCGCCGAGGGCCACCGCGGCGCGGACGGTGTCGGCGTCGTCGGGGGCACCGAGCACGAGGACCGCCAGCCGGGGGTGCGTGCGCAGCACCTGGGTGGCGACCGACAGGCCGCTGTCGGTCGCCCGCTGGGTGCCGACGAGCAGGACGTCGGGCAGCCGGTTCTCCAGCCGCGCCGTCAGCGAGGCCGGGTCGCCCACGGCCTCCACCCGGGCGACGAACGGCAGCGCCAGCAGCCGGCCCGCGACCTCGTCCCGGACCCGGCGTCGCTCGTCGAACACCCAGACGACGGCCCCACTGCTGCCGTTGCCACGCGCCCTGTCCTCGATCACCGGATGCTCCCGTCTGCGCCGTCCCGGAGGTCGGCGGCCTACCGACCGGGAGGGCCCGGGCGGGTGCCTGGAACGGGTGGACCCCGCTCCGGGGTGCCGGCACCGCCGGTCTCCCGGACGGGTGTCGGGGTGTCCCCCACACCGGTGGTCGGCACTCCCTGTGACCACCTTGATCCGCACAGTGGCTGCGTAACAGCGGCGCTCACCCCCGCGGGTGAGGAGCCGCCGCCACCCGGTCGGGAGCGACGGACGCCGAAGCACACCTGGGCCGATCCCGCACGACGAACGCGGACAGGGGTGTTTGGGTCCGATCGGCAGCGGGCATCGGCCCGGAAGTGACCGGGCCGACCCCCCGGTGCGCCACGAGCCGAGGAGATCCAATGGCCGACATCCGTCGCCTGCCCAATCCCGTCGCCGAGGTGTGGGACTGGCAGCTGCACGGCGCCTGCCGGGGCGAGAGCACGTCTCTCTTCTTCCACCCCGACGGCGAGCGGGGCCCTGCCCGTGCGCGCCGCCAGGCCGCCGCGAAGGCCGTCTGCGGCCGTTGCCCGGTGCTGGAGTCCTGCCTCAAGCACGCCCTCTCCGTCCGCGAGCCGTACGGGGTCTGGGGCGGCATGAGCGAGGAGGAGCGCACGCGGCTGATCGCTGCGGAGCCCGCTCCCATCGCCGCCGGGGTCTGAACTCCCCCGGCGGGAGCACCTCCCCCGCCGGAGACACACGAGAGGGCCGGCCCGACGCACTCGTCGGGCCGGCCCTCTCGTCTGTGCAGGTGGTGTCCCGGCCGGCTGGTCACCCAGCCGGCCGGGTCAGGCACCGGTGCCAGGACCCGCGACGCGCAGAGCGCGTCGTGAGCGGCACCGGTCGGGCCCCGGTGCAGGGACCCGCGACGCGCGGAGCGTGTCGTGGGGGCACCGGGGCTTCCTCAGTGGCTGTGACCGTGCCCGCCGCCGTGGCCGTGGGTGTGGTGCGCGCCGCCCTCGGACTCGTCCTCGGCCGGCTTGTCCACGATCGCGGAGTCGGTGGTCAGGATCATCGTGGCGATCGACGCGGCGTGCGTCAGGGCCGCCTTGGTGACCTTGACCGGGTCGATGACGCCCTGGGCGGCCAGGTCCCCGTACTCACCGCTGGCGGCGTTGAAGCCCTGGCCGATCCCGAGCTCGCGGACGCGGCCGACGACGACCGGCCCCTCGAACCCGGCGTTGGAGGCGATCAGCGACAGCGGGGTGTCGATGGCCCGGCGGACCGAACGGGCACCGACCAGCTCGTCACCGGTCAGCGTCAGGTCGTCGATGGCCGTGGCGGCGTGCACCAGCGCGGAGCCACCACCGGGGACGACGCCCTCCTCGACGGCCGCACGGGTCGCGTTGATCGCGTCCTCGATGCGGAACTTCTTCTCCTTCATCTCGACCTCGGTGGCCGCACCGACCCGGATCACCGCGATGCCGCCGGCCAGCTTGGCCAGCCGCTCCTGCAGCTTCTCCCTGTCCCAGTCGGAGTCGGTCGCCTCGATCTCGTTGCGGATCTGGCCGACCCGCTCGGCGATCGCGCCGGAGGTGCCGCCACCGTCGACGACGGTCGTGTCGTCCTTGGTGACGGTGACCCGGCGGGCGGTCCCGAGCACCTCGAGGCCGACGGAGTCCAGCGACAGGCCGATGTCCTCGCTGACGACCTGACCACCGGTGACGACGGCGAGGTCGGTCATGAACGCCTTGCGGCGGTCACCGAAGTACGGCGACTTCACCGCGACGACCTTGACCGTCTTGCGGATGGAGTTGACGACCAGGGTCGACAGCGCCTCGCCCTCGACGTCCTCGGCCACGATCAGCAGCGGGCGGCCGCCGGTCGAGAGCACCTTCTCCAGCAGCGGGAGCAGGTCGGGCAGCGCACTGACCTTGCCGCTGACCAGGAGCACGAGGGCGTCCTCGAGCACGGCCTCCATCGCCTCGGAGTCGGTGACGAAGTACGGCGAGAGGTAGCCCTTGTCGAACTGCAGGCCCTCGGTGACGTCCAGCTCGGTCGTCATGCCGTTGGCCTCTTCGACGGTGATGACGCCGTCCTTGCCGACCCGCTCCATCGCCTCGCCGATCAGCTCGCCGACCTCGGCGTCCTGGGCGGAGATGGTGGCGACCCCGGCGATGGCCGTGCGGTCGTCGACCGGGACGGCCACGGCGTCGAGGGCGGCGGAGACCGCGTCGACGGCGGCGCGCATGCCGGCACCCAGGGCCATCGGGTTGGCCCCGGCGGCGACGTTGCGCAGGCCCTCGTGCACCAGGGCCTGGGCCAGCACGGTGGCGGTGGTGGTGCCGTCGCCGGCGACGTCGTTGGTCTTGGTGGCGACGTTCTTGGCGAGCTGGGCGCCGAGGTTCTCGTACGGGTCCTCGAGCTCGATCTCACGGGCGATCGTCACGCCGTCGTTGGTGATGACGGGCGGGCCGAAGTTCTTGTTGATGACCACGTTGCGGCCGCGGGGGCCGAGGGTGACCTTGACGGCGTCGGCGAGCTTGTCGACGCCACGCTCGAGGGCGCGGCGGGCGTCCTCGTCGAACAGGATGATCTTGGCCATTGCCAGACCTCTCTAGGGGTGTCGCGGGGAGTTCGAGGGCAGACGACCACCGCCCCGGGACCCGGTGGTTCGGGTCGCCGGGGCGGAGTCGTGCAGTGCGGTGCTCAGGCCCGGTCCCAGGGCCCCGCGGCGTGCGGAGCGCGTCGTGGGGAGGGACCGGGTCCTTCAGCTACTTGGTGACGACGGCGAGCAGGTCGCGCGCCGACAGGACGAGGTAGTCCTCGCCGGCGTAGCGCACCTCGGTGCCGCCGTACTTCGAGTAGATGACCACGTCGCCGACGTTCACGTCGAGCGGGACCCGGTTGCCGTTGTCGTCGACGCGGCCGGGGCCGACCGAGATGACGGTGCCCTCCTGGGGCTTCTCCTTGGCGGTGTCCGGGATGACCAGGCCAGAGGCGGTGGTGGTCTCGGCCTCGTTGGCCTGGACCACGACCCGGTCCTCGAGCGGCTTGATGTTGACCTTGGTAGCGGTCGTCACAGGTGACGCCCCCTTCACTGTCGGACGGGTGGTTCGGGAGGTGGTGCGTGCTGCTCACTGCGGTGGTGCTCACTGCGGTGGTGCTGATGCTGTGGCACGGGGGCCGGGCCTGCCGTCGCGGGGGTCAGGCTGCAGCTCGTGTCGATTGGCACTCTACCCAGGTGAGTGCCAGCCGCTCAACCGGGGGCGTCCCACCGACCGGGCCCCGGTGCGCCAGGCTGTGCAGGTGCCCGGGGACCAGGACGACGAGCGGGACGACGAGCGGGACGACGAGCGGGACGACGCGCAGGACGACGAGCGGGACGACGGGCAGGCCGCGGAGACGGTGCGCCAGCTCCGCTCCCTGGCCACCCCGGCCGGCGCTGCCGCGCTGGCCCGGGCGGCGCAGCTGCTGGCCGCCCGCAGCGACGCGGTGACGGCGCTGACCCGGTTGCGCGCCGAGGTGGGTGTGGAGCTGGCCGGCCCGGCCTGGGGCATCGCCCGGCAGCGCGACCGCGCCCGGCCGGTCTTCGGTGCCGACACCGACCGGCTGCTGTTCACCTCCGATGCCCTGGAGCAGGCCGGCCGGCCGGTGCTCGCCGACCGGCGGGCCGCCCGGCTGCTGGCCGCCGGCGCCGGCAGCGTGGCCGACCTGGGGTGCGCCGCCGGTACCGACACGATCGCCCTGGCCCGGGCCGGCGCGCGGGTGCTGGCCGTCGACCTGGACCCGGTCGCCCGTGAGCTCACCGCGCTGAACACCGCCGCGCTGGGCCTGGCCGACCGGGTGGCGGTGGTGGCCGGGGACGCCGTCGAGCTGGTCGCGGCGGCCACCGGGGGCCGGGTGGCCGGCTGCGACGCCGCCGTCCTCGACCCCGCCCGCCGTTCCGGTGGCCGCCGCCAGCTCGACCCCGACCGCTGGTCTCCTCCGTGGTCGACGGTGCAGGCCCTGCTCGACGCCGTCCCCGCGTGCGCGGTGAAGGTGGCGCCCGGGCTGGACCACGAGCGGGTGCCGGCCGGCGTCGAGGCCGAGTGGGTGTCGGTCGGCGGCTCGATCGTGGAGGCGCTGCTGTGGGGCCGTGCGCCGTCGGCGACCTGGCGGCGGGCGACCGTGGTGACCCGGGACGGCGCCGTCCACGAGCTCACCGCCGGCGCCGACCCCGGCCCGGCTCCCGACGCCCCGGTGCGGAGCTGGCTGCACGAGCCCGACCCGGCGGTCATCCGCTCCGGGCTGGTCTCCCTGGCCGCCGCCGAGCTGGACGCCACCCTGCTCGACCCCACGATCGCCTACCTGACCTCCGACCGGCCCGCGGAGTCGCCCTGGGTGAGCTCCTACCCGGTCACCGACGTGCTGCCGTTCAACCTCAAGAAGCTCAGGGCCCTGCTGCGCGCGCGCGGCGTCGGGCGGGTGACGGTGAAGAAGCGCGGCTCGGCGATCGAGCCCGAGACGCTGGCCCGCCAGCTGCGCGGCCCGGGCGGGGGGACGGCGGTCGTCGTCGTCACCCGCGTCGCCGGCGCACCCACCGTCGTCCTCTGCGGAGTCCCAGCGCTCGGGAAGTGATGCGCTGGGACTCCATCAGCGGGAGACGACCTCGATCGGCAGCGAGCTGTCCGCGCCCAGGTCGACCCCCGACGGGGCGACGCCGGCCTCGACCAGCCGCGAGCCGAGGGCGGCGACCATGGCGCCGTTGTCGGTGCACAACCGTCGGCTGGGCACCCGCAGCACGATGCCGGCGGCCTCGCACCGCTCCAGGGCCAGCGCCCGCAGCCGGGAGTTGGCCGCCACCCCGCCACCGATGACCAGGTGGTCGACGCCGCGGTCGCGGCAGGCCCGCACCGCCTTGGCGGTGAGCACGTCGACGACCGCCTCCTGGAAGGACGCCGAGACGTCGGCGACCGGCACCGGCTCCCCCGCCCGCTCGCGCGCCTCGACCCAGCGCGCCACCGCGGTCTTCAGCCCGGAGAAGGAGAAGTCGTAGGCCGCGTCCCGGGGGCCGGTGAGCCCGCGCGGGAACCGGATCGCCGCCGCGTCGCCCTCGGCGGCGGCGCGGTCGATCGGCGGGCCGCCGGGGAAGGGCAGGCCCAGCACCCGCGCGACCTTGTCGAAGGCCTCCCCCGCGGCGTCGTCGACGGTGCGGCCCAGCTCCTGCACGTCGGAGGCCAGGTCTGGCACGAACAGCAGCGAGCTGTGCCCGCCGGAGACCAGCATCGCGATCGAGGGCTCGGCGAGCCGGCCGTGCTCCAGCTCGTCCACCGCGACGTGCGCGGCCAGGTGGTTCACCCCGTACAGCGGGACGTCGAGGGCCAGCGCGTACGCCTTGGCCGCCGCCACCCCGACCAGCAGGGCGCCGGTCAGCCCGGGGCCCGCGGTGACCGCGACCGCGTCGACGTCGGCGGCGGTGACCCCGGCTTCTGCCAGCGCGCGGCGCACGGTGGGCACCATCGCCTCCAGGTGCGCCCGGCTGGCGATCTCCGGGATGACGCCGCCGAACCGTTCGTGCTCGGCCATGGACGTGGCCAGCGCGTCGGACAGCAGCGTCTGCCCGCGCACCAGGCCGATGCCGGTCTCGTCGCAGGAGGTCTCGAACCCCAGCACCAGCGGCTGCTCAGCCACGTTTCATCACCACTGCGTCCTCGCCGCTCGACGGGTAGTAGTTCGGCCGGACGCCGATGGGCACGAACCCGCGGCGGGCGTACAGCCCCTGGGTGGCCTCGTCCGTGGCGCGCACCTCCAGCAGCACCACCGGGGTGCGCCGGTCGGCCTCGGCCAGGAGCGCGTCCAGCAGCATCCCGCCGATCCCCTCGCCCTGCCGGGCGCCGGTGACACCGATGGTGGCGATGTGCGCCTCGTCGGGATAGGCGATCAGCCCGGCGTAGCCGACCACCTCGTCGCCGTCGACGGCCGCCAGGTAGTGCCGGGTGCCGGTCATCCCCAGCTCCTCCAGGTACATCGCCCGGGTCCAGGTGTCGGGGGCGAAGAGCTCCTCCTCCAGCTGCATCACCACCCGCAGGTCCTCGCGGGTCATCGGCCGCAGCTCGACCGTCACTGGCTGACCGTCTTCCGGGTCACCGAGGGGACGGCGTCGGGACGGCGCAGGTACAGCGGCTCCAGGGACGCGGGCGGGTGGTCGAGCAGCGGGCCGGCGGCGCGGACCAGCCCGGCGGTCGTGACGTCGGCGGCGGTGACGGTGCGGCCCAGCCGCTCGGCGAAGCGCACGTCGCCCACCACCGGGTCCCCGACCGGCGCCTCCTCCGGCCGGTCGACGCCGGGACCGGTGCGCCGCTGCCCGGCGTCGTCGTAGGTGGCCCAGTGGACCTCCTTGCGGCGGGCGTCGGTGACCACCGAGCGGGCGCCGGTGCCGATCGCGTCCAGCGAGCAGACCCCGTGCACGGGGGTGCCGAGCGCGTCGCCGAAGGCCGCCGCGGTGACGATCCCGACCCGCAGGCCGGTGTAGGGCCCCGGGCCCAGCCCGGTGACGACGGCGTCCAGGTCGGCCATGGCCAGCCCGGCCTCGGCGAGCACCTCGCGCACGGCCGGCGTCAGCAGCTCGGCGTGCCGGTTGCCCGACTCCACCGCCCGCTCGGCGAGCACCTCGGTGGCGCCGTCGGACGACCGGCGCGCCAGCCCGACGACGAGGGTCGGGGTGGCCGTGTCGAGGGCGAGGACCAGCACGACCGTCGAGCCTAGGCGGGTCCGCGTCGCCGTCGTCCCCCGGCTGCCCCTACCGTGCCGGCTTGACCCTCGACCCGGTCGAGGCAGCACGGTCGTCGTCGTGGAGGAGCGCATGCGCGGGATCGGTGCGATGGCGCGGGACTGCGGCCTGACGGTGAGCGCCCTGCGGTTCTACGACGGCGCCGGCGTGCTGGTGCCGGCCCGGGTGGACCCGCAGAGCGGCTACCGCTGGTACAGCGACGAGCAGGTGCTGACCGCCCGGCTGGTCGCCCGGCTGCGCCGGGTGGGCATGCCGCTGGCCGACGTCTCCCGGGTGCTGGCGCACCGGGGTGAGCGGCCGGTGGTGGAGCAGCTCCTCCAGGCGCACCTGACGCGCCTGGAGGACGGGCTCGCCGACGCCCGGCGTGAGCTCTCCACGGCCCTGTCCCTGCTCGACGAGGAGAACCCGATGACCACCACCCGTCTCACCACCCGCGGCAGCGACCTGCTCGCCGCCCTGCGCGCGGTCCGCTTCGCCGTCGGCACCGACCCCGACCTGCCCGTGCTCACCGGGGTGCTCCTCGAGCTCGACGGCACCGGCCTCACCGTCGCCGCCACCGACCGGTACCGGCTCGCGGTGTGCACCGTCCCCAGCGCCGTCGTCAGCGGGCCGCCGGTGCGCGTCCTGGCAGCGACCGGACTGGTCGACGACGTGCTCGCCGCGCTGGACGACGGGGAGGCGACCGTGACCGTCGACGACTCCGGCCTCACGGTCGGGACCGCCGGCCGCGCGCTGCACGGTCAACCGCTCGCGCACGACTTCCCGGACTTCCGCCGGCTGCTCCGCAGCGGGTCCGCGCACCGGGTGGACGTCGACGCGGCGGCCCTGCGCGCCGAGCTGGCCGGCGCGCCGACCCGCACGATCCGCCGGGAGGCCGACGGCGTGGACGTGACCGTCGCCGTGCTCACCCTGGACGCCACCGGCGAGCTCCACCCCGCCGCGGACGCCGCCGACGCCGCGGGGGTGCTGACCGTCGGCCTGGACCGGGAGTTCCTGCTCCAGGCGCTGTCGGCGACCGGGAACGACCAGCTGGTGCTGGAGCTGGACGGCCCGCTGGCCCCGCTGGCGATCCGGAATCCCGCCCGGGCCGAGCACGTCAGCCTGCTGATGCCGGTCGCGCTGGGCTGACCCCGGGCTCACCGGCGGCGCTCAGCCGCCGGCGAGCCGGACCTCCCAGCCGGCGCCGACCGGGACGAGCCGGGCGGTGCGGACGTCGTCGTCCCGGCGGTCCAGCTGCACCACCAGGTGCTCGTCGGCCAGCTGCTCCACCAGGCCGTGCCCCCACTCGACGACGGTGACCGACTCGTCGGCGGTTGCGTCGAGGTCGAGGTCGTCGACGTCGGCCATGCTGCCCAGCCGGTAGGCGTCGACGTGCACCAGCGGCAGCCGCCCGCCGCGGTGCACCCGGGCCAGCACGAAGGTCGGCGAGGTGACCGGGCCGCGGACGCCGAGCCCGGCGCCGATGCCCTGGGTCAGCGCGGTCTTGCCCGCACCCAGCGGGCCGGCCAGCACGACCAGGTCGCCGGGGCGCAGCAGGGCGGCCAGCTCCCGACCGAACGCCCGGGTGTCGGCCACCGTGGGCAGCTCGCGGATCACAGCGACCCCGCGATCGCGGCGAGGTCGGCGGCCAGCGCAGCCCGCGGTGCGCCGTTCGGGCCGAATCTGATCGCCGCCGACGGGTGGTAGGTGACCCACACGGCGCGACCGTCGACCTGGTGCGGCCGGCCGCGCACCTGGCCGAGCACGGTCTTGGGCCCGAGGAACCACTTGGCCGACGACAGCCCGAGCCCGACCACCGTGCCGGCGTCGAGCAGCTCCAGCTGGCGGCGCAGCCAGCCGCTGCAGCGGGCGACCTCCGGCGTCCTCGGCGTCCGGTTGGCCGGGGGTCGGCACTTCACGATGTTCAGCACCGCGCACTCCGCCCGGTCCAGCCCGGCCTCGGTGAGCAGCTGGTCCAGCAGCGCCCCGCTCCTGCCCACGAAGGGCCGGCCGGTCTCGTCCTCGGTGGCGCCGGGGGCCTCCCCCACGATCACCAGCCGCGGCCGGCCGGTGGCCGGGACGTCGCCGACGACGACGTGCTGGCGGGTGCTCGCCAGCTCGGGGCAGGCGACGCAGGAGCGGGCGACGGTGGCCAGCGCGGCCCAGTCGGGGGCCAGCGCGGCGGTGCGGGCGACCTCGTCGGCGGCCGCGTCGAGGCGGGGCGGTCGGAGGGCGGCCACGCACCCAGCCTACGGGCGGTCCGCCCCGGCCGCGCCGACCGCCCGCAGCAGCTCCGACAGCGCCGCGGTGACCTCGGCCGGCTTCTCCAGCAGCACCAGGTGCCCAGCGTCCGGGACGACGACGAACCGCACCGTCCCCGCGCCCCCGGCCTCCAGCTGCTCGACGATCCGCTCGCTGTGCGCCTTCGGGATCATCTTGTCCGCGTCCCCGGTGAGCACCAGGGTCGGCACCCGCCGCAGCGGCTCGATCGCCTCGCCGGCGTCCAGGCCGGCGATCGCCGGGTAGAACTCCGCGATCACGTCGACCGGGGTGCCGCCGATCATCGCGTCGACGTAGCGGCCCAGCGCCGGGTCGACGTCGCCGGAGGAGAACGACAGCGACCAGGTGGCCGCCGACACGATGCCGCCGGCCAGCCGCCGGGTGCGCTCGGCCAGCGCCGGGCGTTGGCGCATCGTCCACGCGGCGACCGGGATGATCGCGGTGCGCACCCGGGTCAGCACCCGCGGCAGCCCGAGGTCGAGGTCGCCGAGGTTGCCGCTGGAGGTGGACACCAGCGCGGCGCCGACCACCCGGGTGCCGAACAGCTCCGGCCGCCGCCGGGCCAGGGCGAGCACCGTCATGCCGCCCATCGAGTGCCCGACCAGCACCACCGGGCCGCGCGGCACCCGGGTGGTGAGCACCGCCTCGAGGTCGGCGGCCAGCTGCTCCATCGTCGAGTGCTCGGCGGGCCCGCGGCCGGAGGAGCCGTGCCCGCGCTGGTCGTAGGACACCAGCCGGGCGCGGGGGCGGTGGCCGTTCGCGGTGGCCAGCTCGGCCCCCAGGTCGCGGCGCTGGAAGGTCCACGACGCCATCGACAGCGCGTAGCCGTGCACGAGGACGACCGTCAGCGGGGCGTCGGTCGGGCCGACCTCCTCCACCGACAGCAGCACGCCGTCGTCGGTGCGCACCAGCGCGGTGCGGTCGGCCGCGCGGCTCGCCAGCCCCAGCGGGTCCTGCGCGCGCAGCTCCGCGGCCGGGACGTCGCCCACCGCGCGGCCGTCGTCGCCGGCCTCACCGGCGCGCTGACCGGCCCGGACCGCCGACGTGGCCGACCGGGTGACCGCGACCCCGATGGCCGTGCCGGCGGCAGCCAGCCCGACCGCCGCGCCGACGAGCCCGGCGGTGCGGCCGAGGTGGTGGTCGGTCAGGGGGTGGCGGGACATCAGGCGACCCCGGCGGTGCCGACGTGGCGGCGGCGGAGGCGGCCACCGAGACGGGTCACCAGCTCGTAGTGGATGGTGCCGACGGCGTCGGCCCAGTCCTGCGCGGTCGGCTCACCGTCGGTGCCCGGGCCCCACAGCACGACGGGGTCACCGGGGGCGACCGGGTCCTGGCCCACGTCGAGCACGAACTGGTCCATCGACACGCGGCCGGCGATGGTGCGCTGCGCACCGGCGGCCAGCACCGGCGCGACGTTGCCGGCCGCGCGCGGCACCCCGTCGGCGTACCCGACCGGGACCAGGGCCAGCGTCGTCTCCGCGCCGGTCGTGTAGCTGTGCCCGTAGGAGACCCCGGCCCCGGCCGGTACCCGCTTGGTCAGCGCGACCCGCGCCTGCACGGTCATCGCCGGGCGCAGGCCGTGTGCCGCCGGGTCACCGCCCAGCGGGTCCAGGCCGTAGATCGCCACCCCGGGGCGCACCAGGTCGTACCAGGTCTCCGGCAGCGCGACCGTGGCCGCGGAGTTCGCCAGGTGCCGGACGGCGTCGGTCAGCCCCGCCGCGCGGGCGACCGCGACGGCCTCGTCGAACGCCCCCACCTGCGCGCCGACCGCCGGCGCACCCGGCACGTCGGCGGAGGCCAGGTGGCTCCACAGCCCGGAGACGACCACGTCACCGTCGGCCTGCGCCCGGGCCGCGGCGGCCACCAGCCGGGGCCAGCCGGTGGGGGTGGCGCCCTCGCGGGACAGCCCGGTGTCGGCGGACAGGTGCACCGATGCCGTCCGGCCGGTGGCGCGGGCGGCCTCGACCACCTCGGCCAGGCCCCACTCGGCGTTGACCGACACCTCGACGTCGGCGGCCAGCGCCGCGGCGAAGTCCTCCCCCGGCCCGTTGAGCCAGGCCAGCACCGGCGCGGTGACGCCGCCGGCGCGCAGCGCGAGCGCCTCCTCCACCACCGCCACGCCGAGCCGGTCGGCTCCGCCGGCCAGCGCCGCGCGGGCGACGGGGAGCATGCCGTGCCCGTACCCGTCGGCCTTGACCACCGCCATCAGCGGCCGGCCCACCCGTTCCCGCAGGACGGCGACGTTGGCCGCGATGGCGTCCAGGTCGACGACCACCTCGGCACGGTGGTCGAGAGCCCGTTGCAGCTGCGTCACGCCGCCCACTCTCCCAGGCCCGTGCTGCTCAGCCGACGCTGCCGCGCAGCCGGGCGACGGTCTCCGGCAGCCGGCGCACCAGGTCACCGGCGATCAGCGGACCGCGCTCGGCGGCCAGCTGCCCGGCCCGACCGTGCAGGTGGGCGGCGGACGCAGCGGCCTCGACGGCGGGCATGCCGGTCGCCAGCAGCGCACCGAGGACGCCGGCGAGCACGTCCCCGGTGCCGGCGGTGGCCAGCCAGGGCGTGCCGGTGGCGTTGACGAAGGTGCGGCCCCCGGCGTCGGCCACCACGGTGGCGTCGCCCTTGAGCAGCACGGTGCAGCCCAGCTCGGCGGCACCCCGGCGGGCCGCGGCGATCCGGTCGGTGCCGACGTCGCCGAAGATCCGGGCGAACTCCCGGTCGTGCGGGGTGAGCACGGTCGGGGCGCTGCGGTCGCGCACCAGCTCGGGGTGCTGGGAGACCAGGGTCAGCCCGTCGGCGTCCACCACCACCGGCAGGTCGGTGGCGAGCACCTCGGTGAGCACGCTCAGCGCGTCGTCGTCGGTGCCCGTGCCCGGACCGGCCACCCAGGCCTGCACCCGGCCGGCGTCCCCCGGGCGGCCGGCGGTGACGATCGCCTCCGGCCAGGCCGCGCGCACGCCCTCGGCGGCGGTGCCGGCGTAGCGGACCAGGCCCGGACGGGTGCGCAGCGCGGCACCGGTGCAGAGCACCCCGGCGCCGGGGTAGGTGGCCGAGCCGGCGAGCACGCCGACCACGCCGGCGGAGTACTTGTCGTCGCCCGCGCTGGGGGCCTCGAGGTGCGCGGCGACGTCGGCGTCGGTGAGCTGGACGGCGTCCGGCTCGGGCAGGACGTCGCCCAGGCCGATGTCGACCAGGTGCACGGTGCCGGCCAGGCCGCGGCCCGCGCCGACGACCAGGCCGGGCTTGAGCGCGCCGAAGGTGACCGTGTGCTGGGCCGCGAAGGCTGCGCCGGGCACCTCCCCGGTATCGGCCGCGACGCCGCTGGGGACGTCGACGGCCACGAGCAGCCCCGGCCCGGACGTGGCCCGGGCGACGAGCTCGGCGGCCGGTGGGCGCAGCGGCCCGGTGCCGCCGATCCCGACGATGCCGTCGAGGACCAGGTCGGCGCGGTCCAGCCCGGCGTCCTCGACGGCGACGACCCGCCCGCCGGCCCGCTGCAGCGCGGCCAGCCCACCGGCGTGGGCGCGCTCCGGTGCGAGCAGCACGGCGCGGACCTGCGCGCCCCGGTCGGCCAGCCGGGCACCGGCGAGCAGCGCGTCACCGCCGTTGTCGCCGGAGCCGACGAGCAGCACCACCCGGGCGCCGGCCGCGCGGCCGAGCAGCCCGAGGCAGACCGTGGCCAGCCCGGTGGCGGCGCGCTGCACCAGGGTGCCCGGGCGCAGGCCGGCCAGCAGCTGGTGCTCGGCGGGCCGCAGCTGCGCGGCGGTGTAGAGCCCGTTCACGACGTCCCCTCGGCGATGACCACGGCGGAGGCGATGCCCCCGTCGTGGCTCAGCGACACGTGCCAGGAGGTGACGCCCAGCTCGGCGGCCCGCCGCGCGACGGTGCCGCGCACCTCCAGCAACGGCCGGCCGCGCTCCCCCACCACCACCTCGGCGTCGCGCCAGTGCAGGTTCCCGGGGGCGCCCAGGGCCTTGGCCAGCGCCTCCTTGGCCGCGAACCGGGCGGCCAGGGACTCACCGGTGCGCTCGGCACCGGAGGGGGTGCGCTGCTCGGCGGCGGTGAACAGCCGGTCGCGCAGCCCCGGCGTGCGGGTGAGCGAGGCGGCGAACCGCTCGACCGGGCACACGTCGATGCCGACCCCGATGATCACCCCGCCAGTCTGCCCGGCGCGGCGGAGCGCCGTCCGCCGTCCCCTGCGCGCCGGCGTCCAGCCCACCCGCCGTGCGAGGTCCTCCTGCACCGAAGGCCGTCCTCCTGCACCTACGTGGGTGCGGGAGGAAGGCCTTTGACCAGGTCACCTGATCATCGTCCGGGACCGGCGGCGGCTACTCGACGGTGACGGACTTGGCCAGGTTGCGGGGCTGGTCGACGTCCAGGCCGCGGGTGTCGGCGATCTCGCAGGCCAGCACCTGCAGCGGCACGGTGGTGACCACCGGGGCGAGCAGCGTGGGCGTGCGCGGCACCCGGATGACGTGGTCGGCGTAGGGCAGCACGTCGTCGTCACCCTCCTCGGCGATCACGATCGTGCGGGCGCCCCGCGCGCGGACCTCCTGGATGTTGGAGACCACCTTCGCGTGCACGGAGCCGCGGCTGCGCGGCGAGGGGACGATCACCACGACCGGGGTGCCCTGGTCGATCAGCGCGATCGACCCGTGCTTGAGCTCGCCGGCGGCGAAGCCCTCGGCGTGGATGTAGGCGAGCTCCTTGAGCTTCAGCGCGCCCTCGAGGGCGACCGGGTAGCCGACGTGCCGGCCGAGGAACAGCAGCGTGCCCTCGGTGGCCAGCGAGCGGCCCAGCTCGCGCACCGGCTCCATCTGCTCCAGCACCCGGGACACGGCCGCGGGCAGCTGGCGCAGGTCCTCGACGATGGCGGCGACCTCGTCGGCGTACTTGACCCCGCGCACCTGGGCGAGGAAGGCGCCGACCAGGTAGCAGGCGACGACCTGGGTGAGGAACCCCTTGGTCGAGGCGACGGCCACCTCGGGCCCGGCGTGGGTGTAGAGGACGGCGTCGGACTCCCGCGGGATGGTCGAGCCGTTGGCGTTGCAGATGGCCAGCACGCGGGCCTTCTGCTCCTTGGCGTGCCGCAGCGCCATCAGGGTGTCCATGGTCTCGCCGGACTGGCTGATGACCACGACCAGCGTAGAGCGGTCCAGCACCGGGTCGCGGTAGCGGAACTCGCTGGCCAGCTCCACCTCGACCGGGATGCGGGTCCAGTGCTCGATCGCGTACTTGGCGATCAGCCCGGCGTGGTAGGCGGTGCCGCAGGCGACGACGAAGACCTTGTCGACGTCGCGCAGCTCCTGGTCGCTGAGCCGGACCTCGTCGAGCACCAGCTCGCCGGCGTCCCCGAGGCGGCCGAGCAGGGTGTCGGCGATCGCCTGGGGCTGCTCGGCGATCTCCTTGAGCATGAACCAGGGGTAGCCGCCCTTCTCGGCGGCGGCGGCGTCCCAGTCGACGGTGCGCGTGGTCGGCTCGACGGCGCTGCCGTCGAAGCCGGTGACCGTCACCCCGGAGGTGCGGTCGAGCAGGACGACCTGGTCCTCCTCGACGTCCAGCGCGGTGCGGGTGTACCCGATGAAGGCGGCGACGTCGGAGCCGAGGAAGTACTCGCCGTCGCCGACGCCCACGACCAGCGGGCTGTTGCGGCGCGAGGCGACCAGCCGGTCGGGCTCGGCGGTGTGCGTGGCGACCAGGGTGAAGGCGCCCTCGAGCCGGCGGCTGACCACGCGCATGGCCTCGGCCAACCGGTCGGGACCGGCCGGCGTGTCGCGGTAGACGGCGGCCAGCAGGTGGGCGACGACCTCGGTGTCGGTCTCGGAGGAGAACTCGATCCCGGTCGCCTCGATCTCGGCGCGCAGCGGCGCGAAGTTCTCGATGATCCCGTTGTGGATCACCGCCACCGTGCCGTCGGCGGAGACGTGCGGGTGGGCGTTGCGGTCGGTGGGCCCACCGTGGGTGGCCCACCGGGTGTGCCCGATGCCGATGGTCGAGGGCGGGAGCCCCTCCTCGACCAGCATCTTCTCCAGGTTGGCGAGCTTGCCGGCCTTCTTGGCCGTGCTCAGCCGCCCTTCGGTCAGCAGGGCCACGCCTGCCGAGTCATAACCCCGGTACTCCAGCCTGCGGAGCCCTTCCAGGACGACGTCCAACGAGTCCTGCGGGCCGACGTACCCCACGATGCCGCACATTCGCACGACGATACCGTCGGTGACGCCCCCAGCACGTCACCACGACGAGCGACAGCAGTCACCCGACGGCGGCGGTCAGCCCCTGGCCGCGACTGCGGTCAGCCGGTGGCGGCGACGACCGCGGCCAGCCGCGCGGCGACGGCGTCGGCCTGCTGCTGGGTGGGCGCCTCCACCATCACCCGGACCAGCTGCTCGGTGCCGGAGGGGCGCAGCAGCACCCGGCCGGTGTCGCCAAGCTCCTCCTCGACCTCGTTGACCGCCCGGGCGACGTCGTCGCTCTCGACGACCGCCAGCCGGTCGGTGACCGGCACGTTGACCAGGATCTGCGGCAGCTTCTGCACGACCGAGGCCAGCTCGGCCAGCGAGGCGCCGGTGGAGCTCATCCGGGACAGCAGTGCCAGCCCGGTGAGCAGCCCGTCACCGGTGGTCGCCCAGTCCAGGAAGACCAGGTGACCGCTCTGCTCACCGCCCAGGGACAGCCCGCGGGAGTGCAGCGCCTCGAGCACGTAGCGGTCGCCGACCGCGGTGGTGGCGACGGTGATGCCGGCGGCGCGCATCGTGTGGTGGAAGCCGAGGTTGCTCATCACGGTGGCCACGACGGTGCCGTCGGTGAGGTTGCCGCTCTCGTGCAGGGCGAGGGCGCAGATGGCCAGGATCGCGTCGCCGTCGACCACGTCACCGTCGGCGGTGACCGCCAGGCAGCGGTCGGCGTCACCGTCGTGGGCGATGCCGATGTCCGCGCCGTGCCGGGCGACGGCGTCCTTCAACGGCCCCAGGTGGGTCGAGCCGATGCCGTCGTTGATGTTCCAGCCGTCGGGCTCGCCGCCGATGACGTGCACCTGGGCACCGGCCCGGCGGTAGACCTCGGGGGCGCAGCGGGAGGCCGCGCCGTGGGCGCAGTCGACGACGACCCGCAGGCCGCGCAGCGGCTGGCGCAGGGCGGACAGCACGTGGTCGATGTAGTCCTCGGCCGCGCCGGGGAGGTCACGGACCCGGCCGACCCCTCCGCCGGTGGGGCGGCGGTCCTCGGTCTCACGGCCGGTCACGCGTCGTTCGATCGCCGCCTCGACCGCATCGGGCAGCTTGTGGCCGCCGCGGCTGAACAGCTTGATGCCGTTGTCGGGCATCGGGTTGTGGCTGGCCGAGATCATCACGCCGAGGTCGGCGTCAGTCCGGCCGGTCAGGTGCGCCACGGCCGGGGTGGGGAGCACCCCGACCCGGAGCACCTCGGCACCGGCGCTGGCCAGGCCGGCCACCACGGCCGCCTCCAGCATCTCCCCGCTGGCGCGGGGGTCGCGCCCCACGACCGCGACGGGACGGGAGGTCCCGTCGCGGTCGGAGAGCACGCTGGCGGCGGCGCGGGCCACGGACATGGCCAGCTCCGGCGTCAGGTCGGCGTTGGCCCGACCACGGACGCCATCGGTCCCGAAGAGGCGTCCCATGGACGGACTTCTCGCCGGACGATCAGCGCTTGGAGTACTGGGGCGCCTTGCGGGCCTTCTTCAGGCCGTACTTCTTGCGCTCGACGACACGGGGGTCACGAGTGAGGAAGCCGGCCTTCTTGAGGGCCGGACGGTCGTCGGCCTCGATCTCGATGAGCGCACGGGCGATGGCCAGGCGCAGCGCACCGGCCTGACCGGAGACGCCGCCACCGTGCAGGATGCCGACGACGTCGTACTGGTCGGCCTTCTCCAGGATCACGAACGGCTCACGGATGAGCTGCTGGTGGACCTTGTTGGGGAAGTAGTTCTCGATGGTGCGGCCGTTGAGCTTGAACTGGCCGGTGCCCGGCAGCAGGCGCACGCGGACGATGGCCTCCTTGCGGCGGCCCACCGTCTGGATCGGACGCCCGTCGGCGTCAGTGATGGTCTGGGCGCTGGTCACTGGGACACCTGCTTGATCTCGAAGGGCTGGGGCTGCTGGGCGGCGTGCGGGTGCTCGGGCCCGGCGTAGACCTTGAGCTTGGAGAGCATCTGCCGGCCCAGCGAGTTGTGCGGCAGCATGCCCTTGATCGCACGCTCGACGGTGCGGTCGGGGCGGGTCTTGAGCTCGTCGCCGACGTTGATCGTCGTCAGGCCGCCCGGGTAGCCGGAGTGGCGGTAGGCCAGCTTCCGGTCGTTCTTGGAGCCGGTCAGCGCCACCTTGCCCGCGTTGACGATGACGACGAAGTCACCGGCGTCCACGTGGGGGGCGAACTGGGGCTTGTGCTTGCCGCGCAGCAGGATCGCGGTCTGGCTGGCGAGTCGACCGAGCACCACGTCGGTGGCGTCGATGACGTGCCAGGCCCGGGTGATGTCACCGGGCTTGGGGGTGTACGTGCGCACGAGGCTCACTGGTCCTTCGTCGTCGTCTGGCGGGTGGCTGGTGGGATCGCCTCACCGAGCACGGGAGACTTGGGCTTGTCCGACCGGAACCGGGCCCCGGACACGCGCGCACCAACCGGCGTCGCGCACCAGCCGGTGACGATACCAGCCGGCAGCGCGGTCGCCGTCCCGCCGTCCGGCGGACCGGCGGATCAGTGCACCTCACGCAGCCGGCCGGTGCCGACGTCGAAGACCGTGCCGCGGACCTCGGTGCCCAGCAGGTACGGGGTCGCCCGGATCAGCCGCATCGAGCCGCGGACGTCGTCGTCCACGTCGGAGAAGGCGTGCGCCGTCCACGGGGGCCGGTGCCCGGTGGTGCGCTCGACGAGGTCGGCGAGACCGGCATCGGTCGTCTGCTGCAGGCCGCAGTCGGTGTGGTGCACCAGCACCACCGACCGGGTACCCAGCAGGTGCTGGGAGATGGTGAGCGACCGCAGGGTGTCGTCGGTGACCACCCCGCCGGCGTTGCGGATGACGTGGGCGTCACCGACGGCCAGCCCGAGCAGGCCGAACAGCGGCATCCGGGAGTCCATGCACGCCACGACGGCGGTCCGGCGGGCCGGCGCGACGGGCAGGTTCCCGGAGTAGTCCGCGAGCCACTCCTCGTTCGCCGCCAGCATCCGGTCGATCTCGGTCACGTCGTCCTCCTCGTCCACCTGCTTCTCGGCTCCGCCCAACACTGGCACAGCGGTCGGTCGATCACGTTGCGCTCCCCAGCCGGTGCGCCGACCGTTCACCCGGCCGGGTCACCTCCGCCGCCCGCAGCGCCGGCCGGTCCCCTGCCCGGGCGACGGTCAGCGAGGCGGCGGCCGCGGCCTCCCACGCCGCCGTCCGCGGGTCCGCGCCGGGCAGCAGAGCCGCGGTCAGGACGGCGCGCTCGTCGGGTGGCGCCCCGTCGGCGACAGTGAGGACGCCGACGGGCCGGTGGTCCGGAGCGGCCCGGCCCAGCACGGACCCGGCCGCCACCACGTCGTCCGCGGACAGCAGCACCTCCGGCGCGACGTCCTCCAGCAGCCGGCGGACCCCGTGCGGCTCGACGACGTCGACCAGGAGCGCGGAGGCCGCCCCGGCACGGCGCACCACCGCCCCGGCGTCGACACCGTCGGCGGCCGCCCGGGCGAGGACCGCGTCCCCGGCCCGGTCGTCGCCGAGCACCCCGACCAGCGCGGCCGGTCGGCCCAGCTGCACCAGCGCGACCGCCTGGTTCGCGCTCTTGCCGCCGAGCACCTCGCGCCGCCGCCGGACCGGCGTGCTGCCGCCGGGACCGGGCAGCTCGTCGACTGCCAGGACGAGGTCGCGGCCGATCTGGCCGACGACGGCGACGGGAGCGCTCGGTCCGGTCACCGGCACGCCCTGCCCGGGCACGGGCGGGGTGGCACCCGGCGCGGCGCGGCACCGGAGGGGTCGGTGAGGATGGTCGGGTGCGCACCGTCGAGGAACACCAGGCAGTGGTCGCCGGGCTGCTGACCCCGCTGCCGGTCGAGGAGGTCGCGCTGACCGCGGCCGCCGGGCGGGTGCTGGCCCGCGACCTCCCGGCCCTGGTCGCGCTGCCCGGGTTCACCAACTCGGCGATGGACGGCTACGCCGCCCGGCACGCCGAGGTCGGCGGGGCGGGCGAGGGCTCCCCGGTGCGGCTGCCGGTGGCCGAGGACGTCCCGGCCGGGCGCAGCGACGGCCCGCCCCTGCAGCCGGGCACCGTCCACCGGATCATGACCGGCGCCCCGGTCCCCGACGGCGCCGACGTCATCGTGCCGGTGGAGCGCACCGATGCCGCCACCGACGTCGTCACCATCACCAGCTCCCCGGCCGCGGGCACCCACCTGCGGCACGCCGGCGAGGACATCCGCGCCGGCGAGCTGGCTCTGCCGGCCGGTACGGCGCTGGGCGCCGCACAGCTGGGGCTGGCCGCGGCCGTGGGGTACGCGACCGTGCCGGTGCGCCGCCGGCCGCGGGTGCTGGTGCTCTCGACCGGCAGCGAGCTCGTCGAGCCCGGCCGTCCGCTGGCGAGGGGCCAGATCTACGAGTCCAACTCGGTGCTGCTCGCCGCCGCCGTCACCGAGGCCGGTGGCGAGGCCCGCACGCTGCACTTCGTCCCCGACGACGTCGACCAGTTCCTGGCCACGGTGCGCGCCGAGCTGTCCTGGGCCGACGTCCTGGTCACCAGCGGCGGGGTGAGCGCGGGCGCCTACGAGGTGGTCAAGGACGCCTTCCGCGGACTGGGCACCGTGGAGTTCGGCAAGGTCGCCATGCAGCCCGGCGGCCCGCAGGGCGCCGGCACGGTGGACGGTGTCCCGGTGGTCACCCTGCCGGGCAACCCGGTCAGCTCGTTCGTGTCCTTCGAGGTGTTCGTGCGCCCCGCGCTGCGCCGCGCCCTGGGCCACGCCTCCCCCGGCCGGCTGCGCACCACCGCGCGGCTGACCGCGCCGCTGCGCTCCCCCGCCGGACGCCGCCAGTTCCTCCGCGGCCGCTTCGACGGGACCGTCGTCGACCAGGTCGGCGGGCCGGGCTCGCACCTGGTCGCACACCTGGCGCAGGCGAACTGCCTGGTCGTCGTCCCCGAGGACGTCACCGAACTCCCCGAGGGCGCGCAGGTCGCCGTCGTCCTGATCGAAGGAGCACTCCAGTGAACGAGCGAGCGAGTTCACCAGCAAGCACAGCACCCCCGGTCACGGGGGCGACGAGCGTCAGCGGGGAGTTCTCGTGACCGGATCGCGCCTCACCCACCTCGACGAGTCCGGCGCCGCCCGGATGGTCGACGTGACCGCCAAGGCCGTCACCCCGCGGGTCGCCACCGCCGCCGGCCGGGTGCTGGTCAGCCCCGAGGTGGTCGCCCTGCTGCGCGGCGAGGGCGTGCCCAAGGGCGACGCCATCGCCGTCGCCCGGATCGCCGGCATCGCCGGGGCCAAGCGGACGCCGGACCTCATCCCGCTGTGCCACCCGATCGCCCTGCACGGGGTGACCGTCGACCTCGCGGTCACCGACGAGGCGGTGGAGATCACCGCGACCGCCCGCACCGCCGACCGCACCGGGGTGGAGATGGAGGCGCTCACCTCCGTCGCCGTCGCCGGGCTGACCGTCATCGACATGGTCAAGGCCGTCGACCCGCGGGCCACGATCACCGACGTCCGGCTGCTGGCGAAGTCCGGCGGCAAGAAGGGCGACTGGGTCCGGTGAGCGCAGACCTGCCCGCCGGCGCCCGCGCCGTCGTCGTCACCGCGTCCAACCGGGCCTCGGCCGGGGTGTACGAGGACCGCAGTGGTCAGGTGCTCGCCGAGGGCCTCCGGGAGCTCGGCTTCGACGTCGAGGGCCCGCACGTGCGCCCGGACGACGTCGCGGCCCTCACCGAGGTGCTGCGGGCCGCGGTGGCCGGTGGCGCCGACGTCGTCCTGACCACCGGGGGCACCGGCCTGTCCCCCACGGACGTCACGCCGGAGGCGACCCGCGCCGTGCTGGAGCGCGACGCCCCGGGGCTGGCCGAGGCGGTGCGCCGGTACGGCGAACCGACGGTGCCGACGGCAGTGCTGTCGCGCGGGGTGGCCGGTACGGCGGGCCGGACGCTGATCGTCAACCTGCCCGGTTCGACCGGCGGGGTGCGCGACGGGCTGGCAGTGCTGGGCCCGCTGCTGCCGCACGTGGTCAGCCAGCTCCGCGGCGGCGACCACCAGGGCTGAGCCGTGCGCATCCCGGTGGTCCTCGATGCGAACGACATGGCCTGCTGTCTGGCCCGCCCTTCGGTGGGAGACGCGGTCGGCTGGTCGCTGGCCTGGCACGACGACCCGACGCACCCGGCCGCCTCCGAGATCCGCTGGTCCGCCGAGCCGCTCCAACTCGACGAGCACGAGAGCCGGCACATCGGCGTGGAGTCCGGCACGCTGCTGACCCGCGGGCCGCTGTCGGCCTGGTGGCGGGGCGACGAGCGCAGCGCGCCGTACCGCGGGGTCCTGGTGGCCGAGGCGCACGGCTTCGTGCCCGACGCCGTCCCGCCCGTCCGCGGCCGGGCACGGGAGGTCGCCGTGCTCATCGAGCTGCACCGACAGGTGCGGCTGCAGCACTGGGCGGCGGTACCCGAGCTGACGACGACCTGGCCGATGGCCGACGGCGACGAGGAGCTGGACTGGGAGGAGTTCACCGCCCTCGCCGGGCCGGTGCCGGCCGGGCACGACCGCCGGCCGGGTGGCGCGCTCGTCGTCGTCGACGTGCACGCCTGACCTACTCGGGCAGGACCAGCCGCTCGGGGTGGGTGTAGACGTTGCAGCCGTCGCCCCGCAGGAACCCGACGAGGGTGATGCCGACCTCCTGCGCCAGCTCCACCGCCAGCGAGCTGGGCGCGGACACCGCGGCGAGCACCGGGACGGCGGCCATCGCGGCCTTCTGGGTGAGCTCGAACGACGACCGCCCGCTGACCATCAGCACGTGCCCGGCCAGCGGCACCCGGCCCTCGCGGACGGCGTCGCCGACGACCTTGTCCACGGCGTTGTGCCGGCCGACGTCCTCCCGCAGGGCCACCATCTCGCCCTCGGCGCTGAAGAGCCCGGCCGCGTGCAACCCGCCGGTCTTGTCGAACACCTGCTGGGCGGCGCGCAGCCGGTCCGGGAGGGCCAGCAGCGTCTCCAGGGTCAACCGGGTGTCGTCGGCGGCGACGTCGTAGGCGGTCTTGGTGCGGATCGCGTCGATGCTCGCCTTGCCGCAGACCCCGCAGGAGCTGGTCGTGTAGAAGTTCCGGTCCAGCGCGGTGTCCGGGGCCTCCACGCCGGGGGCCAGGTCGACGTCGACGACGTTGTAGGTGTTGCGGCCCTCGTCGTCGGTGGAGTTGCAGTAGCGCAGCCCGGCGATGTCGGCGGCGGAGGAGATGACGCCCTCGGTGGTGAGGAAGCCGTGCACCAGGTCGAAGTCGTCACCCGGCGTCCGCATGGTCACCGCGAGCGGGGTGCCGTCCAGCCGGATCTCCAGCGGTTCCTCCGAGGCGACCGTGTCCGGTCGACGGGTGTGCACTGGTCCACGGATGCGCAGCACCGGGGTGCGGCTGGTGACTCGTCCCACGCGGTCGACGGTACTCACCGCTCGCGCCCTACCGTTCCCGGCATGAGCCCGCTGCCGCCGTTCGCCGCCGTCGTCCTCGCCGGCGGCCGCTCGGCCCGCCTGGGCGGGCAGCCGAAACCACAGCTGGACGTCGGCGGGCGGACCATGCTCGCGGCCGTGCTCGGCGCGCTGGAAGGCGCCGAGCAGCGCATCGTCGTCGGCCCGCCCCAGCCCGTCCCGGACGGCGTCGTGCTGGTCCGCGAGGCCCCGCCGGGCGGGGGTCCGGTGCCCGCGCTGGCAGCGGGCCTGGCCGCGGTCGCCGCCGGCACCGAGGTGGTCGCGGTGCTCGCCGCCGACCTGCCGTTCGTGACCCGTGGCCTCGTCGACCAGCTGCGCAGGCGGCTCGACGGCGACGGGGTGCTGGTGGTCGACGAGACCGGGCGCGACCAGCTCCTGCTCGGCGTCTGGCGGACCGCGTCGCTGCGCGTCGCCGCGGCCGGCGCGCGCCCGCACGCGCCGCTGCGCGGCGTCCTGGCCCCGCTGACCGTCGCGCGCCACCGCCCGGTGGTCGCCGCCGGTGAGCTGGCGCCGTGGACCGACTGCGACACCCCCGCGGAGCTGGCCCGGGCCCGCACGGCGGCCGTCGGGCGACTGCCGGGGCCGGCAGCCGGGTAGGCGGTGGGCATGCGCGTCGTCATCGCAGGAGCCCATGGACAGATCGCCCGCCGCCTCGGCAGGCTGCTCAGCAGCCGGGGTGACACCACCGTCGGCATCGTCCGCAACCCCGACCACCGCGCGGACCTGGAGGCCGACGGCGTCGAGCCGGTCGTGCTCGACCTCGAGCAGGCCTCCGTCGAGGACGTCGCGGCCGTCGTGTCCGGCGCCGACGCGGTGGTCTTCGCCGCCGGCGGTGGCCCGGACAGCGGGCTCGCCCGCAAGGACACCGTCGACCGGGGCGCCGCCGTCCTGCTGGCCTCGGCCGCGGAAGCCGCCGGCGTGCGGCCCTACCTGCTCGTCTCCTCGATGGGCGTCGAGCAGGTCGCCGGCGGTGCAACCCCCGAGGGCGTGGACGAGGTCTTCGTCGCCTACCTGCGCGCCAAGCTCGCCGCCGAGGAGGACGTGCTCTCCCGCCAGGGGCTGGCCCCGATGGTCGTGCGCCCGGGCGGCCTGACCGACGACCCCGGCACCGGCCGGGTCCGGCTCGAACTCCTCACCGAGCACGGCCAGGTCCCCCGGGACGACGTCGCCGCCGTCCTGCTGGAGCTGCTGGACCACCCGAAGGACGGCCTGGTGGTCCAGCTGCTGTCCGGCGGCACCCCCGTGGCCGAGGCGGTCGCCGCACTCCCCTGACGGCTTCCCGCGGACCCCACCGCGAGCTTCAGCGCGCGGTGGGGGGGTGCGGGTCGGTCGACCGCTTGGCGCGGGTGACCAGGGTCCGGGCGGCCAGCTGCGACTCGTCCGGGTAGTCGACCCGGACCAGCGTCAGCCCACCGGCCGGGGCCACGGGGACGTCGTTCGCGCGGCTCGTCAGCGACAGCAGGGACGCCGGCCAGCCCGGCTCCCGGCGTCCCTCCCCCACCGCGATGAGGGCGCCGACCAGGCTGCGCACCATCGAGTGGCAGAAGGCGTCCGCGGATGCGCGGATCTCGATGACCTGGTCGCACCGTTCGACGTCGAGCTGCAGGAGCGTGCGGATCGTCGTGGCTCCCTCACGGCGGCGGCAGTACGCGGCGAAGTCCTGCTGCCCGAGCAGCAGTGCAGCGGCGACCCGCATCCGGCTGGCGTCCAGCCGGCGGCCCCACGCAGCGGTGTCCGCGCGCCGCAGCGGCGGGGGGCCGGCCTCGGCGTCGGTGAGTCGGTAGACGTAGTGCCGGGCCAGCGCGGCGAACCGGGCGTCGAAGTCCGGGCTGACCACCTGGGCACCCGTCACCGCGATGTCGGCGGGCAGGACCCCGCGCAGCCGGCGCAGCAGCTTGCCCGCGTGCTCCTCGACCAGGGCAGCCGGCAGGTCGGTGTGCGCGACCTGCCCGGTGGCGTGCACGCCGGCGTCGGTGCGGCCGGCCACGGTCAGGTCGACGTCTCGACGCAGGACGGTGGCCAGCCCCAGCTCGAGCTCCCCCTGCACGGTGCGCTGCGCGGGCTGACGCGCCCAGCCGTGCAGCGCCGTCCCGTCGTAGGAGATCCCCAGGCGGACGCGGACGAGCCCGCCACCGGTGCGGGAGGCGGGCTCGTCGGCGTTCAGGTGCTCCACGGAGCTGACCGTCAGGAGACGGTCGAGATCACTTGGGGTCGACCTCGGGCTCGCCGCCGGGGGCCTGGCGGCCCGCGGTGGCGGCATCGCCCAGCTCGGCGGCCTCGACCTCGGCGGCGGCCGCGTTGGCGACCTCCGGCGACAACGTCGGGTCGTCGACGAGGGCCACGTTCTCGGCGGTGGGCTGCGGGGTGACGCTGCCGTCGTCCTGCCGCTCACCGTCGGGGTTGTAGACGTCGGTGACGATGCCCTCGGCCTCGTCGAGACCCTCGGCCCCGGCGATGACGGCCGGGCTGGTGTCCCCGCCCGGGCCGGTGGTCACGTCGGTGTCGACGAGACCGGGCTCGGTGGCGTCGGCGGTGACCTCACCGGACGCGGCGGCTGCACCGGCGCCGGTGGCGGCAGAGGACCCGGCGCCGGAGGCGAACCGGCTGCCGCGGGCCTGCTCGGCCTCGCCGACGGCCTGCTGCGCGACGGTCTGCCCCTCGACCAGCTCGATCACGGCCATGGGCGCGTTGTCGCCCTTGCGGGGACCGACCTTGGTGATGCGGGTGTAGCCACCGGGCCGGTCCGCGAACCGCGGGCCGATCTCGGCGAACAGGTGGTGGACGACGGACTTGTCGCGGACCGTCGTCATCACCTGCCGCCGGGCGTGCAGGTCGCCGCGCTTGGCGAAGGTGATGAGCTTCTCGGCCAGCGGGCGGAGCCGCTTGGCCTTCGTCTCGGTGGTGGTGATCCGGCCGTGCTCGAACAGCGAGGTGGCCAGGTTGGCCAGCATCAGCCGCTCGTGCGCGGGGGACCCGCCGAGCCGGGGGCCCTTTGTGGGGGTGGGCATGTCGGTCCTTCCTCAGGCCGCCGGGAGGATCCCTGCGAGCCGCGCGTTCACTGATGGGTGGTGCTCCGGTGCCGGCGGTGCCAGACCCGGCGGGACCCTGCCGCCCCGGAGGGTGGCAGGGTCCGTCTGTCAGAGCTGCTCGGTCTCCTGGAAGGAACCCTCGTCGAACTGCGCCGGGTCGCCGTAGGACGCGTCGCCCTGGTAGGCGTCGGTCTCGTAGCCCTCGTCGTAGCTCTCGACCGAGGTGGGGACGAACCCGGGGGGGCTGTCCTTCAGGGCCAGGCCCATGGCGGCGAGCTTGAGCTTGACCTCGTCGATCGACTTCGCGCCGAAGTTGCGGATGTCGAGCAGGTCGGCCTCCGAACGGGTGACGAGCTCCCCGACGGTGTGCACGCCCTCGCGCTTGAGGCAGTTGTAGGACCGGACGGTGAGGTCCATGTCCTCGATCGGCATCGAGAAGTTCGCGATGTCGGCGGCCTCGGCCGGGCTGGGCCCGACCTCGATGC
>Ga0210040_10000753_pt1 | contig 52082 bp, 48 predicted proteins | sample CryGeyCG12114_NA_FD_185462 | JGI IMG/M metagenome (GOLD analysis project Ga0210040, IMG submission 185462) | Groundwater microbial communities from aquifer - Crystal Geyser CG19_WC_8/21/14_NA (SPAdes) (version 2) | ecosystem: Environmental > Aquatic > Deep subsurface > Groundwater | place: USA...
GGCCGGAGTGGCTCATAATCATGGCGTGTACATAACGGGCTTCTTTGGTATTGTATTCAAAGGCCAGCTTTTTGTAGTTTATCAAATCCACAATAGTACCAACAAAGCAAAGCCCGCCGGTAAGGAAGTAAAGCAAACCCATCCCGATTTGTCCGATTAGAAAACGCTGTATGCCGGCTATAAAAACAAACCCGATTACGGTGGCCAGCAAAATCATTTGCGGACTCTTGCGCCGCGAACGGTAAATATTAACAAACTGCTGGGCCTGCGGCTCCGAAAAGTTTTGCACCATATTTTGCACGTGAGCCATTTCATCGGGCTCCAGTTCGGGCATCAGGTTTACTATATTTACCATATTACTTTTTTAGTTGGAGGTTGTAAGAGCGAAGATAGTTATAGTTTCTGACCAGCTTATAAATGCGCCGGCCTAAGATCAACAGCGCCGGTACGGCTAAAGGATGGGCTTGCCAGGAAGCCTGCCATTGGCCCCGGTATAAAAAAGCAATAGCACGACCTAAACCACAACCCGGACAGCCATTTTCGAATATCCAGCTAAAGGGGCACAAAGAAAACAAATGCGGCGCAGCCGGATCTAAAAAAACAAGCGATACCAAGCCCACTATCCAGCATAGCGCCTCGGTTAGGTACCATTTAGGATTGGTTATCTTTAAACCAGTTCTGTTTTCAGCGCGGATACGGGGCAAAATCAAGGTAATTTTACTTTCTGATGTAGGCCATTCAAGTTATTTGATATTGCTGGAAATAGCAAAACTTTTCCTTCTTTTATCCTGATTGGAGCGGCTTACTTTATTTATTTTACAACAACTATCTCCGACCGAAGTCATCTGCCTTAGCGTTATTTATATTGTCAGTAAGATTGATTATATATTATGGCCGCACTTTAAAGAAAGTTGAAATCTATTTTTGTAATTTCCCGGCTAACAGCATTTATCAACTTTAAAAAGTAAGCGGTTGATTTATATAAAAATCCAGTATTTTTTTTCGGAAGGCAAAATCGTATTTAAAACGTACTAAGTTTAATTGCGCGCGGTCGTAATTGGTTTTAGCCAAGTTTAGGTCTACAAAATGTACACTGCCGTTCTCAAAACGCTTTTGCGCGGCCTGGTAAGCTACTTCGGTGGCTTCGGCCTGGCTTTTAGCGGTTTCGAAACGGGTTTGAGCCGCCGTTAAATTATTATAAGCCTGCTCAATGTCTTGGCGGAGCTGAATGCGGGAAGTTTCGGCCAGCAACTCGGCGCGTTTGCGGGCAATGGTAGCATTGCTGATGCGCGTGCGCGTTTGCCAATTATTCAGGATCGGGATACTTAGGCTTAGCCCAAAAGAATTTCTCAGGTTAAAATTTAACTGATCGAAATAATAGAAATCCTGCATCTGGCCGTTAGGGCTAGTTTCGGTAGTATAAATTGGTTGCCGGCTGCCGTTTACTAAAATATATTGGGTGGCGGAAGCTTTTTCTTCGGTGGTAAAACCCGTGCCGTCGGCTACAAACTGCGTGGTAGGCACCGCGCTGGAATAATTACTACCGATGTAGCCGTATAAAGCAAGGGACGGATACAAAGCGCCCCGAACGGCCTGTACGCCGCGCTGCGCACTCTTTACCCGCAAATCAGCACCAATAATGCCGGGCTGCACTTTTTCCGCAATAGCGTACACTTCTCCGGCTGATTTGTCGTAATTGGCCGCTACCAAATTCTGCACGCTTAAGCGCTGTATTTGAAAATCCGGACTAACGGGCAAATTCATGAGTTGCATGAGTTGCAGTTTAGCGGTAGCAAAGTTATCGGCGGCATTAATGCGCTCCAGTTCATCGTTTCCGGCCTGCACTTTTAAATCAGCCAACGTAGACTGCGCCATAGCGCCCACGTCCACTAACTTATCGGCCCGCACCAGTTGACTTTTAGAAGTGCTCACCTGCTGCTGCGCAATTTCCAGCATTTCTTCATTCTGCAAAATAGCCAGGTAAGCCAGGCCTACATTTAACGAAACGGTATTTTGGGTTTGCTGTAAATCTTGCTGGCCGGCCTTAAAACTTAAATTCATCTGCCGGATTAAGTTTTGCAACTGTAAGCCACTGAAAAGATTGAGGCCGGCATTTAAACCCGCATCGGTAGTTTGAAATTGCTGCGTTACCGGCTGATTCGTAAACGGATCGATGGAACGGCCCGCGTTAACGCCGTGCGAAACACCTATACTACCGGTAGGCAGCATGCTCATTTTGGCCTGTACCTGGTTGGCTTTATTGGCTTCTAAATTTAAAGCACTGGCTTTCATGTCGGCATTATGGCTAATGGCATACATAATGCACTCTTCTAAAGACCAGGGGCCATGCGGCGATTGGGCGACAACTTTGCCGGACCCGAAACCCAGCAGTAAGACAAACAGAAACAGATGAAATTTATACATATTTTTAGTCGATAGTCAATAGTCCATAGTCCATAGAGCAGACTTGGAGTTAATGGTTTTATAGTTGATTGCTGATCGTTAATTATTGATAGCTAGTTTATTAGCTAACAACTAATTACTGATAACTAATTACTGATACCTGTCAAGTAACATTACTCGTCGCGGAGGGCATTAACCGGGTTGGCTACGGCTACTTTTATTGCCTGGAAACCAATGGTTAAAATTGCAATCAGTAAGGCTATTACTCCGGCAGTTATAAAAATAATCAGGCCGATATCTACGCGGTAACTAAAATTCTGGAGCCAGTGGTGCATGGCCCACCAGGCCAGCGGCCAAGCTACTACATTGGCCAGTACCACCAGTTTCAAGAAGTCGGTGGAAAGCAGCGTAACAATACCGCTGACCGATGCTCCTAGTATTTTGCGGATACCAATTTCTTTGCGGCGCTGCTCGGTGGTGTAAGATGCCAACCCAAACAAACCCAGACAAGCTATAAAAATAGCCAGCACCGAAAATATAGTTAATACCTGTCCTTGTTTTTGTTCAGTTTTATATTGGCTGGCAAATTCTTCGTCTAAAAAGCTATAAGCAAACGGGTACTGCGGCGCGGTTGCGGCGTAAACTTTTTCGATAGCGGTTAAAATTGGTTTGGGGTTGCCGGATGCCAGCCGAACGGCAATTACCCGGTGATCGTTGCGCATTAAAATAGCCAGCGGCGCAATGGTTTCTCTTAACGATGAGAAATGATAATCTTTTACCACGCCCACTACTTTGCGCTGGTATTTTATACTATCAGGTAAGCCTTTATCCATTATTTCCTTGCCGATAGCTTCCTGTGGCGACCAGCCTAAGTTCTTTACGGCGGTTTCGTTTAGCATAATGGCGGCTGTAGAATCGGTGGGGAACGATTTAGAAAAATTGCGACCGGCGGCCAGTTTCATAGCAAAAGCAGGTACGTAATCAACATCGGTAAAAACAGTCCGGAAATTCCAGGTTTCACCGGGTTTATCGGCAATATCAAACGTATACCGGTCGTGGAAACCACCCGGCTCGCCCGACATCACCGAAACATTTTTTACGCCGGATAACTGCTTAACTTGGTTTATAAACGTTTGGCGGCGGCTGTAAATTTCGCTGTTATCCAACGGAATAGTAATAACCTGGTCTTTGTTAAAACCTAAGTTCTTGTTTTGCATAAATGCCATTTGCCGGAAAATAACCATAGTACCGACAATCAGGAAAATAGAAATGCTAAACTGAAAAACAACCAGGGCCTGGCGCAATACCGGGTTGCCGGCACTAGCCGATAAATGTCCTTTTAGAACTTTAACCGGCTGAAACGAAGAAAGAAAAAATGCCGGGTAAGAGCCCGCCAGCAAACCTACCACCAAAGCAATGCCCACCAGGAAAACATACAACAGCGGATTTGTAAACGGCACCGCAAGGCTCTTCTCGGCTAAAGCATTAAAATAAGGTAATACCAAGATTATAAGCAGCACCGCAAGCAATACCGATATAAAAGTTAACAAGGTACTTTCGCTTAAGAACTGGGTAATCAGGTTATTTTTATAGGCGCCTAAAACTTTGCGCACGCCTACTTCTTTCGCCCGGCCCACCGAACGGGCCGAAGCCAGGTTCATGAAATTAATACAGGCAATAACCAGGATAAATACCGCTATTGCCGAAAACATATACACATTGCTCCGGCTACCGTGTTCGGCATTGTCCATATTAGAGCCACTGTTTAAGTAAATATCGGTTAAAGGTTCCAGTGCCAGTCCCATTTTGCCGCCCCAGGTTTTATAGGCTTCACCCAGATACTTATCCATAAAAGCCGGGAACTTCGCTTCTAAATTTTTAACCCGGTTCGGATTGGCAAGCAACACATAGGTAAACATAGAATTATTACGCCAAACATTAAACCCTTCCTGGCGGCTCACGGGCTGAATGGAGGTAATTAAATCGAATTTTAAGTGCGAATTGGAGGGGACATCTGCCATCACACCTGTTACCTGGTAAGTATCGGTTTTATCCATGGTCATTAACTTACCCACCGGGTTTTCGGAGCCGAAATATTTTTTTGCTAATGATTTGCTTAGCACTAAGGTATTGGGCGAAGCCAACGCCGTAGTTGCATTTCCTTGTACCAGCGGAAAAGTAAATACCTGGAAAAAGTTTGAATCTGCGTAAATCAGGTTATATTCATTAAACGACTTATCGCCGTACGAAAGCAGGCCGTTCGCTTTCATTACCCGTACCGTAGCTTTTACATCGTCCGGGAAATCGGCAGCCAGGGCCGGGCCGTACGGGCCGGACACATACGGTATTTTGCCAAACGTACCATAATCAACCCGCTGTACCCGAAAAATACGCTTGGCTTTCGCATGAAAGGTATCGTAACTGAGCTCATGCTGCACAAACAGAAATATCAGCAAGCAACAGGCAATGCCCAGCGTTAATCCCAGAATATTGATACCGGAATAAAACTTCTGTTTCGCCAGGTTCCGGAAGGCTATTTTCAGGTAATTATAAAGCATAGGGCTTTGGTTTAATGATTTACCCTATATATTAATAATAAAAATGCCAGATATGTATCTTTCTATTTATCAATTAATTATGCTTACCTGTTTTTAAAATATTCGTATCATTGTTCGGTTTTGATACAAATTATTGTTCGGTTTTATAACATGGATTGCTTAATTTCAAAAGGATAAATTAAGTAGTAATATCGGTGTTGTGCCTCATGTTAAGAAAATATTAACGAAGGTAAAATTTACTTTAGAAATAAAAACAAGGGTAAATATTAATTATATTTACCCTTGTTTAAACAATGAGTGTAAATGTTACATTTAAGGAATGGCTCATTTTGATAGAAAAGTACCTTTTAACGATTTGCCTTTACTTCCACCTAAATTGGAATTAGAAACAAAGCAAGTGTTGCTTAAAACTATTTCTGCCAGCAGAGCACTGGCTCAGCTTAATGGAGCATTAATAAATTTACCAAATCCAAGGCTTTTTCTTGACACCATTCATTTACAAGAGGCAAAGGCAAGTTCGGAGATTGAAAACATCATCACTACCAATGATGACTTGTATAAATCTGCCATAGCAGATAAAAAGTTTGAAAACGCTGCCACAAAAGAGGTACTAAGTTATAAAGAAGCCCTTTGGTTGGGACTAGATAGGTTAGAAAATAAGCCTTTCATTACCACTAATCTCTGCATAGAAGTTGTTCAATGTATTAAACAAAACACTGCTGGTATTAGAGTAACTCCAGGAACAACGTTATCTAATGCCAATGGAGAAGTTATATATACGCCACCTGCAGGAGAAAATATTATTCGTGAAAAACTGGCTAATCTGGAAAAATTTATCAACCAAGATGAATCGTTGGACCCCTTGATAAAAATGGCTTTGATGCACTATCAGTTTGAAGCGATTCACCCGTTTTCGGATGGTAATGGAAGAACCGGAAGGATACTTTTATTATTATATCTGAAAATGTCAAAACTGTTGGACATACCAGCTATCTATCTTAGCGAATATATCATCAAAAACAAAACTGAATACTATAAAAAGCTTCGAAATGTAACGAAAAACAATGATTACGAAGGCTTTATTCTTTATATGCTGGATATGGTTGAGATGACAGCTAAAAATAGTCTAATCAGATTAGAAGAAGTAATGAAATTAATGGCAACCATGTCCGATAATATTAAAACCGAACTACCAAAAGTTTATTCCAAAGATTTGACAGAAATACTATTTAAGCTCCCCTATACTAAAAGACAGTTCCTAATTAACGCGGGATTAGGAACACCTAAAACCGTTGGTAATTACCTTATTTCTTTAGAAGAAAAAGATTATTTGCGTTCAGTTAGGGTCGGGAAGGAAAAGTTATATTTAAATCACAGATTAATGAAGATACTGGAGGCTAAATAAAGAGTGCAGGAGGTAAGCTGGTGCGGGAACCAAGCAATATCCACACGTGATTACCTTTTGGAGCAAGTTTCATAAGCTTCTCTAATCTAGGCGATAAGCGATATAATGGCGTATATATACAATTAAGTATTTTTAAAATCGACCATGAAAGCAATCTTAAAATCCTCAAGAACAGGAATTATGAATAAACTATTTGGGCAATGGATATTTATCCATTATTGTGGGCAAATAATTGGACAATGGAGTAAAAAGCAAGCTCCAGAAACATTGGTTAACGTTCTAATTTCAAATATTGGACTATCAACCTTAGGAATACCTGTTTTATTCTTTTTGCTAATTGGAGGAAAGTCACCAGTATGGGGTACTCTGTGTGTAGTTGTTTATTTTATTATGCTCTTGTTATTTCTGAAGAAGCTTTTAGTAAAGATTATTGACTTTCAACAGTTGAACAATGCATACAACCAATTATCAAAACAACAAAGAATATCAAATTTTATAATTTCTATATTATCTATTCCTTTTTCAATACTCGTTTCTATTCTATCCTTTAAACTGATAGGTGTTATATTTTAAGAAAGTAGAATTATAAAAAATAAGCAATGCCTAATAATTTGTATACGTAAATATAACTATGCTGCGGCCTCCTTATACACGATATAAATAGCGATAGAACTTCCCGGAAAAAAGAATGGAGAACCGATGTCCTAGCTCCCCTCCTTTTTTCAAGGAGGGGTTCGGGGGTGGTTTTTTAGTTTTTTTATTTCCGACAAGTTAAGATGTTATCTATAATGTTACTTACTACTTTAAAAGATGAATAATAATACAGGATTTATTAATCTAATAGATGAAAAAGACTTATTTAAAAAGTTGCTGTGGGAATATGAGTTCCTGATCAAAAACTCGGAAAGCTCCTTTCATGCTTTTAATTTTTTCGTAACAGCATTTCATTTAGCGGATTGGATTTATAAAGGTGGTACCCGTAATAATGAAAACTATACAAACTTTGTAAAAGATAATATTGTAATTTCATTAGCTGGCCAAATTGCAAATGGCGCAAAACATTTCGAATTAAAAGATAAAAGATATACTGAAGACAAAAGAGGAATTAAAGGTATAATATCGGATAATGGATATGTAAATGATGGATATGTGCAAGATGCGTATTTACAAAATAGACTTATTATCAAATTGGATAATCAGGCAAAAAGCATCATTGGAGAATCAATTGAAGTAATCGAATTAGCAGATTTTATAATTAATTTCTACAATAAAACATTTAAAAGAACCATTTAATTATATGCAGCTAAAAGTTATCTAAACCTCCGGCTCCTGCTGGCTTAAACAGTGAAAGCTACCCAAACCCCAGATAATATCCAGCGAATCAATGCCGATAACCGGGCGATCGGGGAAACAGCTTTGAATGATTTGTAAAGCCCGATCGTCGTTTTTATCGCGGAAAGTAGGCACCATTACGCCGGCATTGGCAATATAAAAATTGGCGTAAGAAGCGGGCAATTGCTGATCTTCATAAACTACCGGAGCAGGCAGCGGCAGTTCTACAATATTGAGTTGTTTGCCGTTGAGAAGGCGCATTTTCTGCAGCAATTTTAAATTTTCCTGCAGCGGGGCGTAATTTTTGTCGTGTTGGTTTTCTTCTACTACTGTTAATACCGTGTCGGCGTTTACAAAGCGCGTAATATCATCAATGTGGCCGTCGGTATCGTCGCCTACAATGCCGTCGCCCAGCCAAAGTATTTGTTCTACGCCGTAGTAATCGGTTAAATATTTTTCTATCTGCGCCTGGTTCAAGTGCGGGTTGCGGTTTTCGTTCAGCAAACAAGCCGTGGTGGTGAGTACCGTACCCTGACCGTTAAAATCTACGGCGCCGCCTTCCATTACTATTTGGGGATAGTAAACCGGCAGGTTGTAATGCTTACCGATTAAAGTAGGAATAGCGCAGTCCAGGTTATAAGGCGGGTATTTGTTTCCCCAGGCATTGTAATCCCAATCTACAATTACTTTTTTGGTTTCGGCGGCCGGGTTAATTAAAAAAGCCGGGCCATGATCGCGGCACCAGGCATCGTTGGTGGGGTGCAAAAAGAATTGGATATTAGCGAAATCAGCCCCGGCTTGTTTTAAATAACCGGTTGCCTGCTGCTGCATTTTTGCGGATAGCACATTAATGCATACTTTTTCGCCGGCGGCTACCGCTTTTATAAACTGCGCGTAGTACGGATAAATAGTCTGGATTTTACCGGGCCAGGAAGCTTCTTTGTGCGGCCAGCTCAACCAGGTAGCTACATGCGGGTGCCATTCGGCGGGAAAATAATAACCTAATTCTTTGGGAGTAGACATGATGCAGTAAACAGGTAACAGTGTTCAGTTATCAGTAAACAATTGTCAATTATCAGTAAACAGTTATCAGTAAACAATTATCATTTACAAATCTGATAACTGTTTACTGATAACTGCTTACTGATTTATCTGATTTAATCTTGGTCGATGAAACGCTTGGTGATAGGCGCGTAAGAATCGATGCGGCGGTCGCGGAGAAATGGCCAGTGCGTGCGGTATTCATCGCTTTTCTTCAGGTCCAGTTCTTCTACGTGCAGTTCTTCTTCTTCGTGCGAAGCCTGGTATAATAAGCGGCCAAACGGATTGGCCACAAAAGAACCGCCCCAGAACCGCATATCGCCTTCAATGCCTACGCGGTTTACGGCTACTACCGGTACGCCATTGGCTACCGCGTGCCCGCGCTGAATGGTTTGCCAGGCCTGGTATTGTTCGTTGTTGGTATCTATCTCCTGTAATTTATGCCAACCAATAGCCGTCGGGAAGAATAAAATTTCGGCGCCCATTAAAGTTGTAATGCGGGCCGCTTCCGGGTACCACTGGTCCCAGCAAATCAACACTCCAATTTTAGCGTATTTGGTTTCGAAAACTTTATAACCTAAATCGCCGGGCGTGAAGTAAAATTTCTCATAAAAACCCGGATCGTCAGGGATATGCATTTTGCGGTACTTGCCCAAGTAAGAACCATCAGCATCTAATACCGCAGTAGTATTGTGGTAAATGCCTTCGGTGCGCTTTTCGAAAAGCGAAGCAATAATAACAATATTTAACTCGGCAGCTAAAGCGCTTAGTACGTCCGTAGAATGGCCCGGAATTTTTTCGGCCAGTTTAAAACTATCGTAAGATTCTACATCGCAGAAATAAAGCGATGTAAATAACTCCTGCAAGCAAACAATCTGTACCGATTGTTGCGCTAGTTCCCGGATACGGGCTACAGCTTTTTCTAAATTTTCCTGCGGCTCGGCGGTACAAGACATTTGTACCAGGCCTACCCGTACTTTCTTTTCTTTAGTTGCGGTCATTAATATAGTTAAATGTTAACCCTTACGGCTCTTTTTCGATTAAAAATCCAGGATTTAGGTCCCGGATTATAACAATAAAGCGGTGCAATTTAGTTCTGAAATCAGATTAAGAAAAATAAACAGGAAATTAGGTCTCCGGAAATAACTAATACCAGGCAAAATACTAGTTGTCTCAGCTTTGATTTAACACCATGTATTGCATCCTGCTTTAGCTGGAGGCTTATCTAAACACTAGCTAAAGCTAGTGGCTATTCAAGTTTGCTTGTCGCATAATCTCAGGAACTAAGTAATTCGAAAAATATCTGGATAATGCCTGTTTAATCGGCACTATTAAATCTTAGAATGGTAGCAATGCCGATGCGGAAACCGAACTCTTTGTACTTGCCGTTTTCAAAAGAAGTAGCTGCTTCCAGCCTTAAAACACGGAATACATTATCCAAAGAATAACCCAATTCGTAGTAATGCGGCGAATTACTGGTTTTTAAATAGTTAAAGAAGATATTTTCTTTTATACCGGTAACCCGCACTTCCGGTATATGCGTGAACAAAAATTTCCGGAAAGTAAAATGCGTGTGCCCGGAAAAATACGCGTTGTTGGTGCTGTAGGCATAATAATCCAAGAGGCGGAAACCGCCGGCGGGCCGCAAGCTGCTTAGGATAGTCCGGTTGCCGTCGAAATGCTGGTAATCCATAAAATACATTTGTTTTGCATTCAGGAATGTGCCGCCGCGCAATTCGTACTCCAGCCGGCCACGTACGCCAAAAGATAAACCGTGGTTAATACCCAATTGCACCTGTTCGTAATTCACATCGCTGCTAAATATATCCGGAATGCCTTTGCGATAAGTGAATAAAAACTCCGGCGAATTTTCTAACAATGGTATTTTACGGCCATTTTGCACCCGATATTTACCTCCAGGCCGGTAACTGATATTGGCCTGCCAGGTTAAAGCCTCGTGCTGCGGAAAACCAGTATCGGGTAACTCCTTATTCTGCGGCAGACTGGGCGAAAACAGGCGCGAATCGTGGTAAAAAAGACTGTAATCGGCGTGGTTATATACCTGGCTCCGGCGCGCCCACTCCAGGGTACTGCTAAACTTTAAAAATGGCGACCATTGGTATTCAAAGCCTGGTTTTACGTACAGCTTTTCGTACATTTTCAGGTAATCACGCCGGAATAAAAGTGCGCTTAAAGTATTGATATGCGGATGAATAGGTTCCTCGGGGTTAAACTGCTCCACGAAATTGCCGCCGTCCAGATAAATAAAGCGGTTCCGGAAGGTTTTAGCATTATTGAAGCGGTGCGATAACCGGCCTTTAATGTAGAAATCGCGGCTAGAAAAACCGTAACGTAAAGTGGGCGTAAATTCCAGGCTTTGCCGCAAACTATCGTAGCGGTGCCGGAGCCGCGCAATTACGTTTACGTTAAATCCTTCCACGGTATTGTAATAAACCTGGGTAAATGTGGGGTTGATATTAATACTGGTTTTGGGCGATAAGTTATAATGGCCGCCCGTTATTACACTAGCGGGATTAAATTGCTTCTTTTTGATGGCTTTTTTCGGGTCTTTGCCGGTTAGTTTGGCTTCTTCTACTACCGCCGTAGAATCGTCGCGGTTATAGCCTTTTACTTCTTTTTCGGTTAAGGGCACCGGCCGGACCGTGGACCAGTAAGTAGAGTCGCGTTTATAAGCCAGCGTATCTACCTTATAACTTTTCTCACTGATTACTTCCGGCTCTTTCTGCGTCTTTAAACTTTCTTTTTCGTAGTTGTTTAGCATTTTCCGGAATTGCTTGCGGGTCATTTGGTCTTCGTTGGCCAATACATCGGCCGCCGGGGCTTTTTGCTTGGTTGGTTTGGCGGCCAGTACTTCCTGCGGTACGTCCTCAACTTTTTCGTCGATGATTTCGGTTTGCACCATTAAGGCTTTATTTAGTTCTACTTTGTAATCGCTGCACGAAGCCAGGTATTTATATTCACCGCCGAAACCCATTACCTTGCCCGAAAATTTATACTGGTGCGTAACGGGCAGCCAGACATCTTTGGCTACGGCGGCGTAATTCTGCTTTGCCTGAATCGGGAAACCCATTAAACTGGTTTTTAAGTCTAAGCTGTGAATGGCCCAAAGATTTTCGATGATGTAGATATAACCTTCAAACACATTATCGCCGCGCGAACGGGGTGTAACCCGGATTTTATTTACCTCTAAATCGCCTTCCCGGAAACTGCCTTCGTACTTAAATTTATAATAACCAAACGCATTACCCGCCAGCGGCGAAATTGCTTCGGCCACTTTATCTTTGTAAAAGCTCTGCCCGATAAACAAACTGGGTGAGGCCGATCCGGAACCTTTATTACTGCCGGACGTGCGCACCGACAATACGCGTTCTTCTATTTTATTCGGTTGCCGGAATTTTATTAGGCTCACCGATTCGCTGGTATAAGCTTCGTTTAGCTTTACGCCTTCTTCTTTCAGTTTCTTTTTCAGGAAAAAAGGCGCGTTGGTGAGTTCGCCGGTGCCTTTCATGTACACCTTCATTTCGTAGCTGTTGTACTGCAACTGGTGAAATTTGCGTTTGGCAATGGCTTTGCGCATAATGGTATAAGCCGGGTCCTCGTCTTTGCCCCTAATCTGCACTTCTTTTAAAGCCACCGCTTGTTGGGTTAACACAAAGTCTTTTGTAAGCCAGTCCGTGGTAATTTCTACCTGTATTTGCTGGGCCTGGTACCCGATGTATTGTATTGCAATGGTGTGGGCGCCCGCCGGCAGTTTCATTTCGTACTGACCATCAATATTAGAAGAAGCGCCGTTTTGCAGGTTAACCACATAAATAGAAGCAAAAGGCAAGGGTTCGCCGGTGCTGCTTTTAATGCTGCCCCGAATACCCTGGGCCAAAGCAATAAACGGCAAGAAGAACAACAAACAGGCAAGAGTCAAAAGAGCGCTATATTTCATGCTCCGGATTTAGTAAGGGTTCAGGCCAAAAGCGTATTACTACTGACTAGATGCCAAAATAAGAACTTTGGTTGCTTCTGAAAAAAAATTGGATTAAAATTCCGGAAAATAAATCAAGCAAACAGCAATAGCGCTGGTAAGATTGAACATGAATCGGAAACAGTAAGCAAGTTTATACTTGCTTCTGAAACGCCATAATGCCTTTGCATAAATACAGCGCAACATATAAATGCGGCACTGTTGTTAGAAGAGTAAAATCCAGTATCGTACTAAATTTATTCGCTCCGCAGGGCTTTTACCGGATTAGCTAAACCGGCTTTTATGGCTTGGAAACTAATGGTTACTAAAGCGATAATTAAAGCGCCGGCACCGGCTACCGCAAACATCCACCAGCCTATATTAATGCGATAAGTAAAATCCTGCAGCCATTTTTGCATGGCCCACCAGGCCAGCGGCCAGGCAATTATATTGGCCAGTAAAACCAGCTTAATAAAATCTTTAGAAAGCAGCGCAACAATATTGGTAAGGGAAGCGCCCAGTACTTTCCGGATGCCGATTTCCTTGGTTTTCTGCACGGCCACAAACGATACCAAACCGTACAGGCCCAAGCAACCAATAAAAATAGCAATGCCGGCAAATAGGCGGAACAGCTGCGATAGTTTGGCATCTTCTTCGTAAAACTCCGCAATGCGTTCGTCCAGGAAAGTAGCTTCGTACACGTAATCTGGGAAAGTTACCGACCAGATTTTCTCTACTTGTTTTTGTGTTTCCTTTAAATTACCCGGCGCTAACTTTAAGGCTACTTGCCGAAAATTGCTTTTATCACTGGCCATGGCAATAGGCACGATGGGCTGGCGCAAAGAAGCATGATGAAAATCTTTTACCACGCCTACTACCGGGTATTGGCGACCATAAAATTTTATGGATTTACCAATGGCATCCTGCGGATTTCTAATGCCTACTTTTTCCAACAGCATTTCGTTTACCACCACTTCCCGGATGGTATCGCTGACGGTATAAGGCCGACCGGCGGCAAACCGTAATTGAAACGTAGAAAAATAATCGGCGTCGGCCGCTTTAATATTTAATGGGAAATCTTCGTCCTTGGTAGTACTGGTAAACCCGAAATTAGAACTGGAACTGCTGCCGGATAAAGGCGCGGAAAAATTAAAGCTTACCCGCTCCACGCCGGGCAAAGCCGCAAACTGGTTTTTCAGGTGATGCATTTTAGCTTGAGCCAGACTATCGTCTGGAATTTCCACCAGCAAAACCGCTCGTTGGTTAAACCCTAAGTCCTTCTGCCGGATAAAATTCATTTGGCAAATGGCAATTAAAGTAGCGATAATTAAAACCTGTGCCACCGAAAACTGCAATACCACCAAAGACTTCCGTAACGAAATTCCGCCCAACGTTTGAATGGTCATTTTGCTTTTTAAAGCCTGGATGGGTTGAAAACCTGATAAAACCAATGCCGGGTAAAAACCCGACAAAAATGTTACGCTTACAATTATCCCAAACAGGAAAAGTAAAAGATGAGGAGCTGCATACAGGTTAAAGCTTTCGGGCAGGTTGGAAATGGGCTGCACCCAAGGCAAAACAAGTTGCACCAGTAAAATGGCACTTAGTACCGCTATCAATACAATAACAAACGTTTCGCCCAGGAACTGCCAGATTAATTGTCCACGGTTGCTGCCCAATACTTTACGCACCCCGGCTTCTTTGGCCCGGCCCAAGGCCTGCGCAGTAGCCAGGTTTACGAAATTAATACAGGCAATTACCAAAATAAACAAGCCAATCAGTTCTAATGAGGTAATGGTTTGTTTGGTAATGCTGCGGAAGGATGGTGGGGGATAATTTGGATTAAAATGCAAATCACTTAAGGGTTGTAGTTTGTAAGTATTTTTATTTTTGGGATAATGTTTTTTGAGGAAGCTTACCAAAAGCCTATTAAAAGAAGCTTCGGTCGTACCTTCGGGTAATAAAATATAGCACTGAACACCGCTCGACACGCTGCCCCAGTTGGTAAAATCATTTTCAGAGAAGAGGCTGCGCAAAGTAGCATACGATACAATTACCTCTTGCTGAAAATCAGAATTATACGGCACATCTTCCAAAATCCCGGTAACCTGCACCAATGTCTGATTATCTAATTTCAATTGCTTTCCTAGAGCCTGGTGCCAATCGCCAAAATATTTTTCGGCTTCGCTTTGGGTTAAAACTGCCATATTGGGTTCAGCTAAAGCCTTTTTGGGATTACCGGCCAGCCAATGGTAATCGAAAACTTCAAAAAACTCCGGGCCGGCAAAAAATGCACCTGCTTCTTCTTTAAACTTCTTCCCGATATTGCCTTCTTCATCAATTACCGAAATCTGGGTATTATAAGCGCCAAATGTCATGGCCACTTTTCCCAGTTGCGGATAATCGGTTTTTAAAGCTTCGCCGAACGGAAACGGTACGCCCGTCTGGTAATCTTTACCGGCGGCGTGCATAAATTCGTTTACCACCCGGTAAATCCGGTCTTTTTTAGCATGAAAAGTATCGAAGCTTAATTCGAAGTTAACAACCAGGAAAATAACCAAAGCCGCCGCAATACCCACGGCTAAGCCGGCAATATTCAGGATGGAAAAAGCTTTGTGCCGGATTAAATTCCGGAAGGCAATTTTTAAGTAACTGTACAGCATACATTTAAACTTTGATTTAATAGATTTTAAGACAGGCTATGATTAGCTCATCTTGTTAAATTATTATATTTACAAATCATTAATTCTCATTTATATATATTCAATTTCCCACATTTTACTTCTTGGCTTTTACCGGTAATAAATCATAGTTTATCATTTAATCCGTTTAATCAAAGTCCAGACTCACTCTTGTTTCAGGGCTTTAACCGGGTTAGCTACCGCCACTTTCAGGGCCTGGAAACTAATGGTGGCAAACGCAATAATTAAGGCGGCCAATCCGGCCAAAATAAACCAACCCGGATTGATGGTGATGCGGTAAGCAAAATCTTCCAGCCAACGGTGCATGGCGTACCAGGCCAAAGGCCAAGCAATAATATTGGCTAAGGCAACTAATTTCAAGAAATCTTTAGAAATTAAAGTCAGTATATTAGGTACGGATGCCCCCAGCACTTTGCGCACGCCTATTTCTTTGGCCCGTTGCGTAGTGGTAAAAGCTGCCAAACCAAACAAACCTAAACAAGCCAACAGAATAGCCAAAAAGGCAAAGGTCGCAAAGGTTTGGCCAATGCGCTGTTCGGCGCCGTAAAGCTTACCGTATTCTTCGTCCAGGAAATTATAAGTAAAAGGCCGGTGGGGCGCCAGCTGCTTCCAGGTAGTTTCCAGGCCGGCTAAGGTGCCAGCCACATCCTGGCCGTTAATTTTTACCAGTATTTTACCCCATCTTACATCATCCAGAAATATTACCAGCGGGCCAATAGCTTCGTGCAACGGCGCAAAATGAAAATCTTGAGCGACGCCTTTTATTATACCATGCTGCGACTGTAATTCCAGCCGTTTGCCGATTGCTTCGGCGGGTGTCCAACCTAAGTTTTTCACCGCCGATTCGTTCAAAATAAAGGCATATTCGCTTTCGCCATCCGGTTGTAGCAGCTTTTCGTCGGTAGCGTTAAAACCACGACCCGCAACCAGCGGAATATCTAACGTTTGAACAAAATCCTTTTCTACCGGCAGCGCTTTTACCATGCTGCTTTGTACATCTTCGGGCTTTTTATAAGAATAACCACCCTGAATGTTGGTGGGGGTTTCGTAAGCCAGGGTTACATTTTTAACTGCGGGGTTACTTTTGAACGCTTGCTTCAGGAGCTTAAATTTATTTAGAATTTGTTCATCGGTAGGCAAAACCAGTACTTGCTGGTTGTTATAACCAATTTTTTTATCCTGAATATATTGCAGTTGTTGCTGCACAATAAGAGCACTTACAATTAAAAAGGTGGAGATAACAAATTGGAAAACAATTAAGCCTTTCCGGAGCCAGATACCGGTGCCGGAACTTTTAAAGCTCCCTTTCAGTACCGCAACCGGTTTAAAGTTAGCCAAGGCCAGCGCCGGAAAGCTGCCCGCCAATACGCTTATTAAAAAAGTAATAAACACCACGCTAACCAGGGTAAACGGACTTTGCAGTACGCTACTGGTTACTTCTTTACCGGTTAAACTATTAAACACCGGCAACAGCAGTTTCACTAATACTAAACCAATAACCAGGGCTATAAAAGTAATCATAAAAGACTCCCCGATAAACTGCCGGAATAATTGCCCCCGGAGGGCACCAATTACCTTGCGGATACCTACTTCTTTGGCGCGCCCGGCGGCGTGCGCCGTAGTTAAATTAACATAGTTGGTGCAGGCAATTACTAAAATAAGGCCGGCAATTAGGCCAAAAATATAAATGTATTTTAAGTCGCCGTTAGGCTCCAGGCCCGATAGCTCTGAGTGCAGGTGTACATCGCGCAACGGTTCTAAATGGTACGTTAAATAATCTTTACCGGTAACTTCGGTTTCGGTCGCGTGGGCCTGCATATAAGCCGGAATTTTACTTTGTAAGCTGGCTATGGCTTCCGGACGGCGCAGCAACAAATAAGTGATGTAATTGGCACTCCACCATTGCTCTTCTTTGGCCACCCCCAGGCTGGCAAAAGAAGCTATAAAATCAAATTTTATTTGAGAGTTGGCCGGCGCATCGGCCGCAATACCGGTTACCAGGTAATCTTTGGTATTATTTATTTTTAAAATTTTACCAACGGGGTTATCGTCTCCGAAATATTTACGGGCGGTACTGGCCGTTAGCACCACTTTATTGGGCCCGGCTAAAACCGTAGCGGCTTGCCCTTGTTGTAAGGCAAAAGAAAATATCCCGAAGAAAGTAGAATCGGCGTACAAAAACCGTTGCTCTTCAAACAACTTGTCGTTATACTGCACTACTTTTGGCGCATTATAAACCCGCACCGTTCCTTCCACTTCCGGAAAATCGCGGACAAAAGCGGGCGCTACTTTGGTACCGGTTACGGGCGTTTTCATTATTTCGCCGTTAATGCTTGCTTCCATAGTTACCCGCACTATCCGGTCGCCTTGCTGATGAAAACGATCATAGCTGAGCTCATCGCCCACAAAAACCAATATGAGCAGACAAGCGGCCAGCCCCACCGATAAGCCCAAAATATTTATTCCCGACAAAACTTTATTTCGCCAAAGATTCCGGAAGGCAGTTTTAAGATAGTTACGAAACATAGATTTTAGTTTAAAGGCCATGGTCGATAGTCCACAGACCATGGTTTCTTTAATTGCTGATTGGTATATTCAACTTTAAACTTTCAACTTTTAACCCCCTTAGCTATTCGCTTCGTAAGGCATTTGCCGGGTTGGCGGTGGCGGCTTCTAGGGCATGAATGCTAACCGTAAACAAGGCAATTATTAAAGCCAGGCTAAGCCCCACCGATAATCCGAATAAATTAATAAACGAAAAGCCTTTGTGCCGCCAAAGGTTGCGTAAAGCAATTTTCAGGTAGTTTTTAAACATAACTGCTTCATTGTGCTGAATGGTTATAATTGTCTGAACTATGATTTAAATGATTGTGGGATGAACTATGATTTCGTTTTGGCAGAAGTGAGATAGCAAGGTAAAATGTAAAAGTGATAATTATAAAATAAAGGATCAGAAAGGCAAGTAATTAAATCATTCATTCTGATTAACTTTTCCTCACCTACACTAATAAATCATAGTCTATCTCACAATCATTTAAATCATAATTCCGACCATAAAGCCAGGTTGGCAGAGCGGCCGTTTACTTTAGTGTATTTAAAATCCTGACTGTTTCCTTTAAAAGTAAGGCCTTTCAGCTTAGGATTGGTAAACTCGGCATATTTAAAGTTAGCAAAGCCGTTAAAAGAAGCCTTCTCAAAGCTGCTGTTTTCCGGGAATTTGGCATATTTGAAATCAGCATCATCTCGGAAAGCTGCTTGTGTAAAATTTATACCTTCCGTTAAATTTACATATTTAAAATTTGCCGTTTCGGAGTAGGTGGTCCGGCTGAAATTGGCGCTGCCTTTATTAAAATGCGTATATTTAAATAGCGCCTCTTCTTTAAAATGAGATCCGGCAAAAGATACGGCGCCATCAAACCGCGAATATTTAAAAGCGCTTTCTTCTTCAAATGTACAATTTTCGAAACGCACGTCTTTGGTAAAATTGGTTTTGAATAACTCGTTATCACTATCACCAAAAAAATTAATGGTATTGGCATCGGGGTTATAGTAAGCTAATACTTTGCCGGCAAAAGTGCAATTGATAAAATGCAGCGGCACCGTAACCGTGCTGATGTAAGTTTTGGTATCAGAGTCGTTTTCCGTTTCGCGCTCCAACTTTTTATTTTGCAGCTGCGTCAAGTCCACATCGCCGGTTATGCGCACGTTCTGGTAAGAAACAGCTTCGCCCCGGTTTATTTTGGCAATAATTTCTGTTGCTGAAACACTATTTTGGGCAAACGATAGTGCCGGTAAAAAGAACAACACGGATAGGACCAGGAGTACATTTTTCATACGCAAGTACTTTTATTTTTTTATCTTAACTATTATCAATTGCTCCGGACACTTGGTTTATAAAGAAAAGTAACGAACTGCTGTTCTTTATTTACTGATAAATAACACCTTTCAATTTCCTGTCTCCACCGGACTAACCCAATCAGGAAAGAAGATTTACTTTTCTCTTTTATTATCCAATAATAAAAATGCCAGTTTCACAACTTATTTACTTACAAACGCTTACTCTTACTAATAATAAATTTAAAACTTGGCATTGTCCGGTTCTGATACAAGTTTTTGTCCGGTTTCAGGACAATTTTTTTTAATTGGTAAAGCATTTTTAATTTCTGCCGACATTTCGCGTAGCTGTCTCATTCTAGTAATATAACAACCGTGGCAAAGGCTTTTATGCCATTCAGGTTATTTCCTGCTACTGCTTCAGTACACTTCCTAAACTCAATTCGCCGATTGCTTTATTACAACATTTTCGGTTTCGGTAAAAAAAGCTTACTAAATCGTTTATTGCTTTTCCCGGTAAAATAGCCCCCAATTAAATACCTTTGCGCCGCACAAAAAGAGTTAGCATGCGGAATATTATAGCCGGAATTTTATTTGCTATGTTGTGGGCCTCCGCGGCAGTGGCAACCAAGGTGGGCGTGCAGGATGCACCGCCGCTTTTACTGGCCACGGTGCGTTTTTTTATGGCGGGAAGCGCCATGCTGACTTATGCTTATATTTTAAAACCAAAAGATCATGCTTGGCCGCGCGGGGTAGCATGGCGGCATTTAATTATATTTTCGCTCCTAAACACTACTATTTATTTGGGTGCTTTTGTACTGGCCTTAAAAGAAGTATCGGCGGGCATTGGTAGTCTTTCCACGGCTACTAATCCACTTTTCATCACGTTACTGTCGGCGGTTTGGTTACGCCGGCCCATGCGTTGGTTCGAAATAGCCGGCATTGTGCTGGGGCTGGCGGGTGTTATGCTGGCTACTTATCCTTTGCTGCAAAACAGCTTCGCTACTTTGCGCGGCTTACTTATATTGCTAACCGGTATGGTTTCAGTTTCGGCAGCTACCGTATATTATGCCGGAATAAAATGGCAACTGCCCAGCATTGTTATTAATGGCTGGCAGGTTTTGCTGGGCGGCTTTTGCCTGTTGCCCTTTGCCTGGTTCACCACTAATTTCTCCCAACTTCACCTCACTACCGGGTTCTGGACCGGCGTTTTCTGGCTCATTGGCCCGGTTTCTATTTTATCGTTGCAGCTTTGGTTTTATTTGGTAAAGCAAGATGCCGTGCAGGCTTCTTTGTGGTTATTTTTGTGCCCGATTTTTGGTTTTTTGTACGCTTATATTTTGCTGGGAGAACCCATTACCACTTATACTTTTGCCGGTACGGCTTTGGTTATTATGGGCTTATACCTGGCTCAGCGGGAGAAATTCCGTAAACCGGCCAAAGATATGCCTACAGAAAACGGTAATAAGGCGGCCTCCTAAATTTCACCTTATCCTGAACAAAAGGCAAAGCAATAGCAGCTACATTTCTAAGCTATAAAATAAAGCGAGTCAGACCTCAGCAAAGAAAGAAAATAATGCGCTACTTTATCATCTTACCCAGACAAACCGCCGGCCAGATGAAAACAGGTAAAAAATACTTACCTTAACCTCACCAAAAGAACAAAACAATATCATGAAAAAATTTTACGCCTTATTACTGCTGACCGGTTTAGGTTTGCCCGCGCTGGCACAAACCGGAGCTTTAAACGCCAAAGTAAATCCGGCAGCCGATAAAATTGAGTCGAAAGTAATTGCCTGGCGCCGCGATTTTCACCAGAACCCGGAGTTAGGCAACCAGGAAAAGCGTACGGCGGGCATTGTGGCCAAACACCTGAAAAGCCTGGGTATGGACGTAAAAACCGGCATAGCTAAAACGGGCGTAGTAGGTATTTTAAAAGGCGGCAAACCAGGCCCGGTAGTAGCTTTGCGCGCCGATATGGATGCTTTACCAGTAACGGAGCGGGTGGCGGTGCCTTTTGCCTCTAAGGTTAAAACCACTTACAACGGCCAGCCCGCCGGCGTGATGCATGCCTGCGGCCACGATTCGCACGTGGCCATTCTGATGGGGGTGGCCGAAGTATTGGCTTCTATGAAAAATGATTTGCCCGGTACGGTTAAGTTTGTGTTTCAGCCGGCCGAAGAAGGTCCGCCGGTGGGGGAAGAAGGCGGCGCTGCGTTAATGGTAAAAGAAGGCGTATTGGACAACCCCAAAGTAGATGTAATTTTTGGCCTGCACATTAATTCCCAAACCGAAGTAAATACCATTGCGTACCGTCCGGGCGGCACCATGGCCAGCGTAAACGACCTAAAAATAACCGTTAAGGGCAAACAAGCGCACGGCGCTTATCCCTGGTCCTCCGTCGACCCGATTGTAGTTTCGGCCCAAATCATTAATAATTTACAAACCATTGTGAGCCGCAACCTGAACGTGACCGAAAACCCGGGCGTGGTTACCATTGGTTCTATTCAGGCCGGCAACCGCTCCAATATTATTCCGGAACAGGTAGATATGCTGGGCACCATCCGGACCTTAAGTGCCGACGACGAAAAAATGTTTATCCGGCGCGTAAAAGAAGTAGCCACCAAAACCGCCGAAAGCGCCGGGGCCACCGCCGAAGTTCAAATTCCGCTGAGTATCCGCTACCCGGTTACTTACAACAATCCAACTTTAACCCAAAAAATGTTGCCTACGTTGCAACGGGTAGCCGGAGCCGAAAACGTAGTATTGCGCCCGGCTGTAACGGGCGCCGAAGATTTCTCCTTTTTCCAGGAAAAAGTACCGGGTTTATTTATATTTTTAGGCGGTATGCCCAAAGGTCAGAAACCCGAAGCAGCTCCCTCCCACCACACCCCCGACTTTTTTATTGACGAAAGCGGATTTAAACTGGGTGTACAGGCCATGTGCCATTTGGTGCTGGATTATATGAATGCGCCGGCTAAGTAGGTTTTAGAAGAAAGTTAGTAGTATTTTCCTGCGGGGTTACTCTTCTATTTTTATTGGTTAATCTAAGAATAATCTGTCATCAGTATGGTTAATATGGAGTAGAACTAACCAGTAAAGCCTTTAACCAAATAAAGAAAAGAAGTTGAACAGGTAAATTTTTGTTCCTGTAAAGGGTAATTCTTTTAAGTTCTGCTTTATTACCTGAAAAAGAACTACCCGGCCAAATACCTGCTTTATTCTATTGACTACCGGCTTTTGCCAAGTATAAGTCTATTGCAACGACAATAAAGCGCAACGTTGAGTGATATCAAAAAAGAATAACGTCTTTGTGATATTTATTCATTTCATGCTACTAATGATTATAAAAAGACACATGCAGGAGCAGGAATGAACCTTACCTCAAAAACAGAGTTTATAAAGCTAATTAAGGAGTATCAAAGGCTGATCAATAGCCTGTGTAACATCTATTTTGCCTCCGAGGAAGATAGAAAAGATAGCAGACAAGACATAATTCTGCAATTGTGGCAGGCTTACCCTTCATTTAGAAATGAAGCGAAAATAAGCACCTGGATATACAAGGTCGCACTCAATACCATTCTATCTAAAACTAGAAAGGACAAAAGACGAATTTCTACAGATTCGCTATCTTCTTATGACTTCAGTAAAATTGCAATACCTGTCTTTGCGGATGACGAAGTCCAGCATCTGCAACAAGCAATCAACTTGCTCCAAGATTTAGATAAAGCAATAGTTATCCTGTATCTGGAAGGTTATAGTCACAGGGAAATTGCAGCCACTTTGTTTTTAACTGAAACAAACATTAGCACCCGCTTTAGCAGGATTAAAATTCAACTTCAAAAAATATTTAAAGCAAAGCAAAATGAATCTCGATAACCTTAAATCAGGTTGGCAGCAGTATAAGTTAAAGAATAGCTTCGATAGTATAGAAGAGAAGGAAATTCTTTCCATTATTGAAGCAGGCAAAAGGAGGCCCGCTTGGCAAGCATACAGAAGAATAACTCAAAATGCCTTAATTTACGCTTTTCTACTGACTTGTTTAAGCGGGGGCTGTACCATCTAAAGGTATGGTTCCTATAGCATTCTTCGACTCCAACTCTCCCTTTACGCTTATGGCATACATCAGTTGGAATCCAAGCCCCGTAATATTTGATTTAGGATTCTACGAGTTAAGGTGGTATTCTTTTTTATTTGCTCTTGGTTTTGTTTTAGGCTATAATATTCTTAAAGTCCAGTTTAAAGAAACGGAATTTGAGGAGAAATTACTTGATACACTAACAGTCTATATCGTTATTGCCACGGTAGTTGGTGCGAGACTAGGACATTGTCTTTTTTACGATTGGGAATATTATTCAAATCATATTTTAGAGATTTTTCTTCCTTTCCGTATTCAGCCTGAATTTGAATTTACCGGTTTTCAAGGGCTGGCAAGTCATGGAGGAATTTTTGCTATTGTGTTGGCTGTAATCCTTTTTTCCAAGAAGTATGATATAAAAGCTTTATGGATTTTTGACAAACTTTCTGTCGTAGGAGCACTAGCAGGTGCTTGCATTCGTCTTGGAAATCTTATGAATTCTGAAATTGTAGGAAAACCTGCTGATATTCCATGGGCATTTATTTTTGTGAGGGTTGATTCAATACCCCGACATCCTGGCCAACTTTACGAAGCCCTTACCTATCTTACTATTTTTACTGTATTATTTACCTTAGATAGAAAGGCTAAAAGAGAACCTGGATTTATTTTTGGACTTTTCTTCGTACTATTATTTTCAACAAGATTTATTATAGAATTCTTTAAGGCTAACCAATCTGACTTTGAATCGGGCATGCTTTTGAACATGGGTCAGTTACTTAGTATCCCTTTTATTGTTTTAGGTATAATATTGCTGCTTACCAGAAGAAAAAAGCTACTTTATGTTTCCGATTTAGAGAAGACAGCATAATGATTTATATTGTACTGAAAAGGGCAAACACCCAATACATTGCATAATTCAGACTTCGGCTATACCCGCTCATATTATGCACGAGCACGTTAGTGGCAATTTTAGAGCGACACCCGACAATGATAAATAGCTTGCTTGATAGCATACAAAATATAATAACTCTAAGTACGACAGAGAAAGACATCGTAATATCTTTATTCAAAGAAAAAACTTATAAAAAAGGAGACTTCTTTTTAGAAGAAGGACAAATTTGTAAACAGGTTGGGTTTGTTACAAAGGGACTATTGCGATACTATATTAATCACCATGGAGAAGATAAAACATACGACTTCGCCCAAGAAAACAATTTTGTTTGCAATTATGAAAGTTTTCTACCGCAAACACCATCAATAAAAACTATTCAGGCATTAGAGGACTGCGAATTGTTGGTCATCTCCTTTACCGACTTACAAATATTCTATAAATCTATTACAGAAGCAGAACGGTTTGGCAGGCTTGTTATTGAACAGGTTTTTATACAGACATTACAAGACCTCAGTTCATTTTATACTGACACACCTGAACTTCGCTATGAGAAATTCCTAAAAAAGCACCCTGACTTACAGCAAAGAATTTCCCAATATCATATTGCTTCGTATGTGGGCGTGAAACCTCAATCACTTAGCCGTATTCGCAAAAGAATTTTCAATCAAAAATGATTTATTAACCCAGGTGCACAGCTTTGGGGCTTAGGTTGTAGAATTTTGTGTCATAATTTTAAACATATATAATTATGACAAAAAAAATTTCTATTGCAATCGCATTCCTGACAGGGTTGGGAATGATCTTCATCGGGATCAGGTTCCTACTGGCGCCCGAAACAGCAGAAGCCGGTTACGGCATACACTTTAACGCACAAGGCGACTACTCCTTTCATTACATTAAAGGCATCCGTGACTTGTTTACAGGTTTACTTATTTGCATTCTGATAGGGAGTAAGCAAATAAAAGCATTGGGTATCACGCTAGTATTCGGAACAATGATCCCCGTGGCCGATATACTTATTGTTTTAAACAAAGATTATAATGGTATAGCACAAGCTATTCCTCATATATCTGCAATTATTGTTTGCGCTGTAATCGGAACAATTTTATCAATGCCTAAAACCTCAAACAAAGTTCTATGAAAACGCAAGGATACATCAAACTGATTAGTTCAGCAGATACAAATAAAGAAAGTGTTATTGAGTTCAGTATTATTCCAAACGAAAAGACACCATGGCATTACCACACACTTTTTTCAGAGACTTTTGAAGTGCTGAAAGGTACATTAGAAGTTGGGCTGAACAACCAGGTTCGCCGGTTGAAAAAAGGCAACATGGTAACCATAAAGCCCAGGGAGAAACACTACTTTCACAACGTTTCAAATGACGAATGTTTAATAAAAGTGACCGTAAGCCCAGGCAATAAAAATTTCGAAAATGCGCTGTTAATATCAAAAGGACTGGCAAAAGATGGCTTGGCAAGTGCAGCAGGAACACCAAAAAAATTAGCTGACCTTGCTTTATTCGTTTATTTAAACAACTCTAAAATGGTTGGACTACAAAAAATTGCAGAACCTCTTTTTAACTATCTTGCGACAAGTGCAATTAAAAAAGGACGTTTAAAAGAATTGGAACTTAAATATTGCAGACAATAAAACTGCCGCTAACATCGGTTTGGCGTTAATGCTAAAATGAACGAATTTAAAATAAGGATATTAGACCAGTACTGGATTACAAAAAATCCAAATAACAAAAGCATTTTATTTTAAAACAAAGTTTAAGTTTAAAGCTTTGTTGTTGAACCTGCGTACGAATACCAGATAAACTTTTCGGCACCCAATAGGGTAAAAATAAAGCTTTTGCTAACTTTTTAATTTTATGTCCGTTAAACAAAACGGAAGTACGAACGGTCAGAATAAAACTATGAAAAAATTAATGCATATATCCTTAGGTCTGGCGTTGCTGGTAGCTACCAGTTGCTCTTCCGACCAAAAGAACGTGCGCGCAGATTACCCGGAAGGAGAAAAAGGAACGGCCGAAGCTATTGTAGGAGACGATCCGAACTTAGCCGAACCCCGCCCGGCCCCGATTGGTGATACCGCGACAACCCAGGAACAAGCCGATCAGTTCGGCGAAAACAACGTACAGAACGTTGATTCAGCAGCAAGAGGCCTGAAGTAATTCAGGCCTCTTTTCTTTTAATTCCGGATCAGCTTTAAAGTTGCTTGGGGCGTTTCCTGGCCAGTACCGGGGTAAGGGCCCACCTGCTGTAACATTAGCCGATAGTGAGTATTATTGCCGGAAGATATAGTTACCGTATCCGCCGTTAAATTTCTTTTGTTCCGGGGATCGTTGGGCATAAAATCGCCGATAAACAGGCGGACAATTTGCGTTTCCTGGTTTTGGGGCAAAGTAACCCGGAAAGTAGTAACCGCTGCTCCTTGCCGGATACACATGGCATCTGCCGGGCACCGACTATCATTGAGTTCCATAAAAGTTATTTCTCCCGCTTCTGTTTTATTATTAGCCATCAGCGGAACCGTCTGGTGCAGCTTAATCCGGAATTCTGTATCGGTCAGCGGGATGTCGGCCTGGGGTATTTCTTTTGACTGGCACTGACTCAAGAATAATACTGCTCCGGCAAGCAAACTAAAATATTTCATAAACTAATTTCTATTAAGGTCAATCCAAATCCAACGATATGCAGCAGGAGTTTTTATTTATCCTGAAGATACTATCTTCCTGATTTACTTGGATAAGATTTAGCAAATACCGTTCCGCAAAACCAAACAAAAAAGCCATTAGTTAAGAGATTAAATCTAAATGCCGGTAAATTTTATAGGAATAAATAGCGGATAGTACGTGCGTATGGCATTAAATATGTTTCAACTAGCCTCAGCTTATTTGGGTTTACGGCAAAACCGATGCTTCCGGAATGCTGCCGAAATAATTAGTGTGCGTTCAGATAGGCTTACGCCGCCATTTTATTTATAATTTCAGCATATTTAGTGCTGGTGTGTGATGCAGGCCGCTCAGCAGATTAGCTTAAGCTATAAGAAAGAGATTGCTGGCTTACTATGTTCCGGCAATGTTATAGCGCTATCATACCCGTATTAACAATTTATTCCGTATAGCATAATATCCGCTTAATTCCGTAACTATTATTGGCCGGTTTTATAGCAAAAAAGCACCAAATAGCTATCCGATACTTTATGCCTCAATTTAACCCCCAGAGAAGAAATTCGCGGATAAAGCCGCTTTCGTCAAGTAGCCGGAGTACCAGATACCAAACGGCCCGCGTAAAAAGTACCAGTATTAAGAAAGTTAGGAGAAGAAAAGCTAAAGCCGGATCGCTGGTGAAAGGGGCGGAAAACCGGTTAAAGAATTTCCGGCAGGCTTCTATTCTGGCCGTAGCCATAACCGGTTTTATTTTATTAATGATTTCGCCCGGTGAGGCTGGTCTGGCCCAGGATACCTTAGAAACCGAAACTTTAACCGATTCTTTAAATACGGTTAATCCAAACGCAAATAGCAGCCTGACCTCCCCGGCCACCGACAGCACCACCGTTTTATCCAGTAAAGAAGCTACCGACGAAGCTTTAAGTGCTTTAGGAAATCTCTGGAATAGCTTTTTCTATAACCTGCCTAAATTTCTTATTGCGCTGGCGGCTTTACTGCTGGCCTGGATAGTGGTGTGGCTGTTAAAAAAACTGCTGCGGAAATTAATTGGTAGTTGGCATAGTTCCGGTGCCATTATTTCCTTGGTTTCGATTGCGGTTTGGCTTTTGGCCGTTGGCGTGGCTTTAAGTGTAATGGCCGGTGATATTCGGGCTTTGGTAGGTTCGCTTGGCCTGATCGGTTTGGCTTTATCCTGGTCGTTGCAAACGCCCATCGAAAGTTTTACCGGTTGGTTGCTCAATTCTTTTCAGGGCTACTACCGCGTGGGCGACCGGATTAGGGTAGGCGACGTTTTCGGCGATGTTTACCAAATCGATTTTCTGACTACTACGGTCTGGGAAATCGGCTCTCCATTTCAGGCCGGCTATGTAAATGCCGAACAGCCCACCGGCCGGATGGTCACTTTTCCGAATAATGAAATTCTGGCCGGCACCGTAACCAACCTGACCGGCGATTTCCCTTATGTCTGGGATGAACTACCGGTAAGCGTTGCCAACGAATCGGATTTGCTTTTAAGTTTGCAAGTATTAAAAAAAATCGCCCAGGAACTACTGGGCACTTATATGCAAAAACCGGCGCACCAATATGCCCAATTAATGCAGGAAGCCGGCCTGCAGGATGAAATTGCCGACAAGCCCCAGGTTTTCCTCTCTACCGAAGATTCCTGGACCAATCTGAACATCCGCTACCTGGTGGGTGCCCGGGAACGCCGCAAATGGAAAAGCGAACTTACTCTCCGGGTTGCCCAGGAATTAAACAAACCAGAATATTTAAATAAAATTATACCGGTTTATCCGCGGCAGCAAGTACAATTGATCGATCCGACCGGAATACCGCAACCGCTAAACGCGCCGGCAAAAGATACAGACGAAGCAGCACCTGATGTTAAATAATATCTTTAAGCAAATAGATAAGGTTAGAATTAAAAGCAAACTTTAAAGAAATTAAAGTTTGCTTTTACCTTTTTATTATCTGCTGCTTCCGGCCAGTTTAAAGCAAATTGTCTCTTATATGCTGTTTTATGGTTTTTCTTAATTGCTAATGTTTAGCCCTGATGAACAAAATTATTATAAAATGGCTGCGAGAAAAGGTAAGCCAAACCCTGAATAGTATTGCCTTTTTCCCGGCGGTTACGGCTCTTTCGTTCTTACTGGTTTCCTGGCTCATGCTAGAATTTGATTATTCGGATACCGGTAAAGAGCTAAAATCCCAATTATCCTGGCTTCACCTGAAAGATGCCAGTACTGCCCGCAGTATTATTTCTACGGTAGCAGCCGGTATTATTTCACTTACCGTATTTAGCTTTTCGATGGTGATGATTGTTTTAAACCAAGCAGCCTCCCAGTTAAGCAACCGGATATTAGATAAACTGATTGGCAACCGTTTTCAGCAAGCCGTACTGGGGTTTTATATTGGCACCATTGTGTACGCACTGTTTTTGCTTAGCACCATCCGCGACATAGATGAGGGCATTTACATACCGGCTATCAGTACCTATCTTTTAATTCTGCTCACTATTTTTGATATTTTCCTGTTTATCTACTTTCTGCATTATATTACGCAATCGGTTAAATACGACACAATTATTGCCCGTGTTTATGATCAAACCAAAAAATCGCTTAAGCATAGTTGTCTCTATGAAGTAGAACCCGAAAAAGTAAATGTTTTACCCACCGGCTTACAGGTAATGGCCCCAACTTCTAATATCTTTCAGGGGTTCGATGAAAAAAGCCTTTTGAAATTGTGCGAACAGGAGAACCTGGTGATATCTTTTCTTCATCCTACCGAAACCTTTATTTTAAAAGATGCGCCTTTATGCTGTATTAGTAATAGGCAAACCATCCCAAAAGAGTTGCTGGAAAAACTACAGGTGGCCGTTAATATGCACATTGGAGAAGACATTACCACTAATTATTTCTATGGCTTTCGGCAGTTAACCGAAGTAGCCGTAAAAGCCTTAAGCCCCGGTTTAAACGATCCGGGCACCGCCATCATTAGTTTGCATGCCCTGGCTGATTTGCTGGCTTACCGGTCGCAGCATTTCCCGGAACAAAATATAAAAGATGCGTCGGGCACTGTCCGCATTATTATAAAAACCAGATCCTTTGTCGAAGTTTTCACGGACTGCCTGCTACCCATTTGGGATTACGGGAAAGAAGACCGGCTGGTGCAACAGGCCATGCACCAGGTTTTAGGCCAACTCCAAAAAATTAGTTCCGCACCGGTGCTGCATCGCTTATCGCAATCGGTACAGGAGGCTATTTCGGGTAAGCCAATTTAAATTACTAAGTAAGTGGACAGAATTAATCTTAACTAAGCAATAGTGTAAGCTATTCATTATTAATCATCTATTCACGCAATCACTCATTCACTAATTCTGTCCTTGTACTTATATCTACTAAACTTTAAATAACGCTGTTATGCTATTCGATAACCTGTCTCAGATAATAAAGATACTTCTTACCGGCTCCCTTACTTATGTGGTGTTAATCATCATGCTGCGACTATCGGGTAAGCGTACACTATCGCAAATGAATGCTTTCGATTTTATAGTAACGGTTGCCTTGGGTTCTACTTTGGCTACAGCTTTATTATCGAAAGATACGCCTTTGGCGGAAGGTTTAACCGGATTGGCACTCCTGATTTTATTGCAATTTATAGTATCGTGGTTTCAGGTACGTTTTCCCTTTATAAATAAGCTGGTAAAGTCGGAGCCCCGCTTATTATTTCTCCAGGGAACATTTAAAGATAAAGCCATGCAGGAAGAAAGAATAGGGAAAGAAGAACTATTACAAGCGGCCCGTAATCAGGGTATTCTTTCGCTGGATCAGGTAGAGGCAATTGTACTGGAAACAAACGGCAAATTCAGTATTATCAAAACCTCTGATAAGAAAGCTAACTCTACCCTGCAAAACGTAAAAAAAGATTAGCGATCTTATTGAGGCATTGCTATTGAATGTTGATGCTGATACTTGCACCCAGATACGTGGGCCTGATTTCTTATACCCGCATTACCTGCTTCGTGCACTTACCAGAACTTATTTAATATTACCAGGATCTCTGCCGGTTTTTTATTCTGCCCACAACTGCTGAAAGATAAGAAAGCTAAGATTATTAATAATAAACTAAAATATTTAATTCCGGATTAACCCGTTACCAGCAAGGGCTTCTTCTTAAAGTTCAGGTTATAAATAATTACCGATAAGAAAATCAAAGCATACGCGGCGGCTTGTTGGGCATTGGCCCGCTCCCCAAAATACAGAAAAGCAATTATAAAATTTATAATCGGGTTGATGTACATCAAAATACCAATGGTGCCGGATTTTAATTCTTTCAGGGCAAATAAATTCAGAAACAGCGGTATAATGGTAAACAGGAGGGCAATAAGCAGAATAAAGCCGAAAAAATATAAATCGATACCCAATGTATGCGTGGCATTAAAATAGCGGTAAAAAGGACCCAGCAAGACAAAGGTTACCAGGAGCTGCAACGTGAGCAGCACCAATTTATCGTATTGTTTCAGCACCCGTTGTATAATCAGGTAAAAGGCGTACGAAAAAGCAATTACCAAACTAAAAAGTAAATTCCGGAGAGAGCCGGTGCCCAGTAAAAAACAACTGGTTAAACTCATAGCAATGGCTAACCACTGATTAGGTTTTAGTTCTTCCTTTAAAATAACGTAACCCAGCAAGGCCGTTAAAATAGGACAAAGCAAATAAGAAAAAGAGCCAGTCTGGATATTAATGTGATTAATGGCGTAAATAAAAACAAACCAGTTAACGGTTTGGCATAACCCGCCCAATATATTTAAAGTGATAAACTTTTGTTTCTCCCGCACCGAACCATTTTTATATTGGGTATAGGTTTCGTGTAAGCTATGGCGCCTAAGCACAAAGCTGATTACAAAAAGCAAGGCTACCGAAAATAAAATCCGGAAATATAAGATTTGCTCGCTGGGGTACTGGGTAAGCGCTTTTAAAGCCAGCGGAAAAAAGCCCCAGATGGTAAAAGCAGTAATGGCGGCTCCGTAATATTTATTTGGTCTCAAGATGTTACGCGTATTTAAATAGGGCGACAAAGGTAAGGCTTTCCTCTACTCTTCGCTATACAAATAAAAACAAACTAAGCCTAACTGCTACTAAAAGGTCAGGTTCCCGGTTAAGCAGGCAAAGTCGCCCCACACGCATTACAGTAAGCAGCATTTAATTCGTGCTTTTCTTTGCCGCAGTTGGCACAAACTCTTTTGCGATTTGCTTGCCCGGCATTCGAAATTTCTACGGTAACAATACCAGTAGGTATGGCAATAATGCCGTAACCCAATAACATCACAATGCCGGCTAAGATTTGGCCCAAGGTAGTTTGAGGGGCAATATCGCCGTAGCCCACCGTAGTTAAGGTAACAATGGCCCAGTAAATGCTTTTAGGAATACTAGTAAAGCCATTCCGGCCGCCTTCTATTACGTACATCACAGAACCAATAATTATTACCAGCGTGAATACCGTACCAATAAACACCAGGATTTTAGGCAAACTGGCCCGCAAGGCTCCCGATAGCATACTGGCCTCTTTTAAGAAGTGCGTTAACTTAAAAATACGACCAATCCGTAAAAGCCGCAACACCCGAATCACCATAAAATATTGGGTACCCGGCACAATCAGGCTGATATAAGTGGGCAAAATAGCCAGCAAATCTACCATACCGAAAAAAGAAAAAATATACCGAAGGCGCTGGGGATACACCCAAATGCGCAAAAGTAATTCCAGCGTAAACAAAACCGTGTACCCCCATTCGGCCGCACGAAACACAGTTTCGTATTTTTGTTGCAGGCTTACTATACTTTCCAGCATTACCGTTAATACGCTCAGTAAAATAAGCACCAGCAATACCACATCAAAAAGCTTCCCGGCCGGCGTATCAGATTTAAAAATTATATCGTAAAGCTTTTGTTTCAAAGATTGTCTGGAAGCGGTTTTCATAACAGACTTAAAATAAACCTAACAATAATAGCGCAGGCTGACCGGTAAAGGTTATTATCATTACAACGCTAGGCAGACAGGTTAACTGTATTCCTGTTCAGGTTTAGTACCTTTGCTTTTAAATTTATCAAATGCTATGATTTCTTTTGCCGCCTTAGCCGATATTACCCCAGGTTCTCTTCTGCAATATGTGCAGCCTCAAACGGTGCTGTACCTGCTTACCGACAGCCGGAAAATGGGCCGGCCGGTCGGCTCTTTGTTTTTTGCTATAAAAGGAGCTTTTAACAACGGTCACGCCTATGTGCCCACTTTGTATGCCCAGGGAGTCCGGCAATTTATTGTCGAAGACATCCACGATATTCCGGGCCTTAAAAGTGCCGCTAGTTTACCGATTGCTTTCCCGGAAGCTAATTTTTTACTCGTACCTGATAGCCTGACAGCCCTGCAGCAAATAGCGGCTTTTCACCGGCAACAATTTTCGGTTCCGGTACTGGGCATTACGGGCAGTAACGGCAAAACCACAATAAAAGAATGGCTGGCGCAGCTCTTAAGTCCCGACGAACGGATTGCCAAAAGTCCCCGCAGTTATAACTCCCAAATTGGGGTGCCTTTATCGGTGTGGCAGTTAAACGACACGCATACTTGGGGTATTTTTGAAGCCGGCATTTCCCAACCCTACGAAATGGAAAAACTGCGGGCCGTTATCCAGCCCACACTGGGTTTGTTTACGAATATCGGCCCCGCCCACAACGAAGGTTTTACCTCCCTGAAACAGAAAATTCAGGAAAAACTACAGCTATTCCAAGATGTGGCGTGTTTGTTTTACTGTCTTGATCATACTGAAATACACACCGCCGTACAAGTTGCCGGCTTGCCCGTTTTTACCTGGTCGCGGCACCAGGCTGCCGACGTACAGGTGCTGGAAAGCCAGACGCAGGGAAATAAAACCACTATTTTGTTTCGGTTTGAAGAAAAAGACAGCACCCTGGTTTTGCCCTTTGCCGATGATGCTTCCGTAGAAAATGTACTGCACTGCGTAGCGGTATTGCTATGGCGAAAATTATCAATAGCCGAAATTCAACAGCGCCTGCATAAACTACAGCCCGTGGCCATGCGCCTGGAAATGAAAGAAGCCATTAATGGCTGTTACCTCATCGACGATACGTATAACAACGACTTGGCCGGCCTTTCCATTGCCTTGGATTTACTCTTGAACCAGAAACGGCAGGGCCCCAAAACCTTAATCTTATCGGATTTACTCCAATCCGGATTAAGCGACGAAATCCTCTACAGCCAGGTAGCCGATATTATAAAAGCCAAACCACTGGATAAACTAATCGGTATCGGGCAAAAAATAAGTTATCACTGCCTGAAATTTGAACTGGAAAGTTACTTTTATCCTTCTACCGCCGATTTCCTGGCTCACTTCGACCAGAATAAATTTCAGCACGAAACCATCCTGGTAAAAGGCGCCAGAGTATTTGAGTTCGAAAAAATAGTGGCGGCTTTTCAGCAAAAAGTACACGGCACAGTACTGGAAGTAAACCTGGATGCGCTGGTGCATAACCTGAACTACTACCGCGCCAAGTTACAGCCCGAAACCAAAGTAATGGTAATGGTAAAAGCTTTTGCTTACGGCAGCGGCTCTTACGAAATAGCCAATTTACTGCAATTTCACCGCGTAGATTACCTGGCCGTAGCCTATACCGATGAAGGCGTGCAACTCCGCGAAAGCGGTATCACCTTGCCCATTATGGTCATGAATCCGTCGCCGGATTCCTTTACCAAAATACAGCAGTACCACTTGCAGCCCGAAATCTATTCGCCCGAAATACTGGCAGCCTGCCTGGCGGTTACAAACAAGGCAACGGTTTTACCTATTCACATTAAGCTCGATACCGGCATGCACCGTTTGGGCTTTACCGAAGAAGATTTACCCGCCTTAATTCAGACATTGAAAGCCAACCCGCAGGTACAGGTAGTGAGCACGTTCAGCCATTTGGCTGGCGCCGACGAAACGCTGCACAACGATTTTTCGCAGCTACAAATAACCCGTTTCCGGGAGATGGCAGCTCAATTAGAGCAAGGTTTGGGTTATCGGGTGCTGAAACATATTTTAAATTCGGCGGGAATTGTGCGCTTTCCCGAACACCAGTTAGATATGGTGCGCTTGGGCATTGGCTTATACGGCATTGAAGCTACCGGGCAGGAGCAGGATAATTTGCAAACGGTAGGTAGCCTGAAAACCACAGTTTCGCAGGTAAAACAAATTGCGCCGGGCGATACGGTGGGTTACGGGCGCAAAGGCAAAGCTGAAGCGGGTAAACAGATAGCCACCATAGCCATTGGCTACGCCGATGGCTACGACCGCCGCTTTAGTAACGGCACCGGGCAGGTACTCATTAACGGGCAACTGGCACCCATTATTGGCAATGTTTGCATGGATATGTGCATGATAGATGTAACCGGCCTGGAAGTAAAAGCCGGCGATGCCGTGGAAATATTCGGCGAAAACCTGAACCTGACCGAAATGGCCAGTAAGATAGGGACTATTCCTTACGAATTATTAACCAATGTAAGCCCGCGGGTGAAGCGGGTATTTTTCGCAGCGTAATTGCCCTTATGTCTTACTACAAAAAAAGCCATCCGGCAGCAAGTACCGGATGGCTTTTTAAATAAAATTGATCTATTTGTCTTTTTTAACGCAGTTAGGCACTTTCTTGCCATTCTTGGTTTTCATACCTTCTTTTTCGTAACCTTCCCAGCACGGATCTTTTTTGGAGTTTTCTTTTTTGGTTGGCATAACTTCTATTTTTGTTTTACAAGTATGCTACGGAGTAAAAAAGTAAATGGCAATTTTATTACCTATTTTTCTCACGGAATCTTTTACTTTAAATAAAAGGATTTACTAATTGGGGTTACAAAGAAGTTTTAAATATTTAGTTTCAATACCCCATTCTGCCATTCTAATTACTTACTTCTCCTAATTTTATATGTTTTTATCTTGCTACCAAGTTTGCTAGCCTTATTTCTAATATTTAGGAATGTTAGATGTTTAGCTTAATGCCCTTGCAGGTTGGCAGACTTAAAATATTTCCTGTTTACAGAAAATAATTCATTAAGTAAAAGGAAGAAGAAAGCTAAAGTTACTAAGCTTCACAAACGGTATAGAATATAGTGAGGTTAAACCCAATTCAGGAAACAGAAGCTTAACCTGTCATAAGAGAAAAATAAATATTGCATTATTGCGGCACTTTGGTTAGTTCTTTCTTCTTCAACCTTTCCTCTCTTTCCTAAATGAGCATTTTTCTACGTATATTAACATAGGATTACTTCTATAGATATATTGAATTAATACTTTCTACAAGAGGTAATGGTGGCAGTTTTGTGCAGCCGAACTTAGTATTTAGATTTACTTAACTAATATCAGGGAGGAAATACTAAAAATATGTTAAGAAATTTACCGATCAGGGCAATTTTTACCTATACTTTTTCACGAGTACTATTCATAGATAACAACACTTTAGGAGTATATCTAATCTTAGTGCTACACTTAGAAATTGTGTAGCATAAGCTGAATAATATATTTTAAAGTTATGAATAACATATTTAAAGAAGTGCTAAAAGGAAATAAATGAAAAAGGAATTATACTATAATATTACCGATCTGGCGGAATCCAGAACTAATAATTTATAACAAAAAACAAAATGTTAATTCTTTTTACCATTTTGACCGCTACACCAGTACTGCAATTTATTGGAGCACTGGCAAGCACAGTCGTTGGTTTATGGAATGTCTATCGCTTAATCCGTTGGATTTTGAGAAGGTTTCGTAAATAAACAACAAAACCGGGCAAGGCCCGGCTGTGTGTAGAATTGTAGTCTGCAAATGATTTCCTACGTCCGATGCAGATGACCGCTAATTAAAACAAATTTTTACTCTTTTACAAGACCCTACTTTTGGTGGGGTCTTGTTTCTTTAAAGAAAAACGTAATATAATAGGTTTAGTTCAACACTTAAAGTATTAGCTTTGTTCTAAACTACGGATAAATATCTTACAACAATATAATCAGTAAAAGCACGATGATAATAACGGCTCCTAAAGAAAGATAAATACCGCCTCCCCGGGCTTCTTCTTTCAGGGCTTTTAATTCACCGCGCAAAGCTTTCCGCTCTTGTTTGCTAAGTTGCGATTTATCCATTTCATTAATTTCATTTACCCGGGTTTCTATTTCCTGAGCACGTTGTTGAGTTAGAGCGGTTGGCACTTTTTCTTTATTTAAGTCACCGGTAGCGGCACTTACGGATAAAGAAGAAATTAACATGGTAACAGCAAAAGCAAGGGTGCGAAGAATGTTTTTCATAGTAGTGAAGGTTTAGAAATTAAATTGAGAGAACAATTACAATGGCTTTAAACTCTAGTTTCAGAGCAAAAGTTACATTATCTGAGATAGGTTATTCTGGGCCGAAGGTTTAAAAATCGGGAAAAGGTTTAGTTTAGCCTTACTAAATTAAAATTTCACCAGATATGGTATATATGCTACGATAAAAGAATAAAAGACACTTTATTCTTTTGCACTCCCAAATACCCTCAAACTTTTACTTATTTAGAATAAAGCAGCGTTACGTACATTCCCACAGTGGTGCTTTCAAGTTTTCGCCAGTTGGCTTGGTTTGCTCTTTTGTAAAAAACCGGTTCTTTGGGTTTTACCAGGGCCGGACTGGCCAGCCAGGCTTTTTCTTTTTGTTCGCCATCCTTTATCCATTCCAGGGCTACCATAAAATCCTGCTGCAACGATATATTATATGGTTTTAAGTCTATTTCTATCCAGCCGGTGTGCTGGGGAGGAATTTTGAGGATAATATTTTGCGCATTCAGGCGCTTAGCCGGCAGGTTGTTTTTAAGGTAGTATAATTTAAAACTGAGTATGGTTTCTTCAGCACCCGATCCGGTCAGGCAAAAATTCAGGTTTTGCAGGTAAGCCGGATATTTTTTAAAATAGATGGGAATACCAATTTCCGGTCCTTCGGTTGTATCAACCTTTTCGACATAACTCTTAAAAACATGGTGAAAACTGGTAAATTTATCTATCTGGCTGCCTACTTTTTTTAAAGCGAATTTTTGTGGTTTGGCCTTTACTTGTACTTCGTTTAACGGCGCCGATACCGGCATTAAATTAACAATTACCTTGCCTTCGCTTGATGTTGCCAGCAGTTTGGCCGCTTCTATTGCTCTTGTTTTATAACCAATGGCCGAAATCTGAACCAAGTTTCTTTGGTGTTCTGCTTTTAATACCAGAATAAACTGGCCGGCAGTATCGGATATGGTTCCGGTATTTGTTGCTAAGAGTTGGATACTGGCGTAAGGCACCGGCATACCAGTTTTAGCATCAAGAATCTTCCCGCTTATTGTTTCACCTGTGTTTTGAGTTATAATTTGCATTATAACAGGCCAAAAGATATAGTTGGTGGAGAGCGGTACGGTCCGTAAATAGTTGGGTAATACCGGAAACAGAAAAAGAAAAAAATAAAACTTTATCATATACTACATTCAGACATTCAGCTATATACCAAACTCCTAAATATGTAAAATGTTGTATATAAACTATTCTTAAACTTAAATAACACAATTCTTTGGCCGGACTTGTGCAGCAAAAAACAGCAATACGGGTTAATACTTAGCGTTATAAAAAAAATAGCTAATAAAGTAAGAGGCTGGACGCACTAAGGCCGAATGTAACAGTTATGCTTTAAATGCAGTAAGGCTTAAGAGAAATATTGCGTAAAAACAGGAGAAATTACTTTCTGCTGCTATAATGTATAGCTTATATTTCTGAAAAGCAGCATCATATACTGCCTTCAGGTTTACGGTAATAACCATTAAAATCAAACTTATGACCAACAGCGAACACGACCCGAAACGCTAACTACTCAATTTTAAATAATTTTTTCTAAATTAACCTATTGCTCATGAAATGGATTTTCGGTTTACTCTTTCTTCTCTCTGTTTTATTTTCCGGCTGCGGCCTGCGCGAACGGGAAACATCGGTACAAAAAAAAGAAACGGAACTGGCCCAAAAAGAGCAAGAACTAAATGCTAAAGAAAAAGAACTGCGGTTAAAAGAAGAAGAATTAATTAAAAGAGCCCAATGGTTAGATAGTACGGCCCAAGATACTACCGTTATGTTTAATCCGCAGCTTTTGGGGCAGTGGAATGCCCGCATGACCTGTACCGAAACTACCTGTTCGGGTTCGGCGGTGGGCGATACCAAAACCGAAACCTGGGAGCTGACTTTCCAAAGCGACCACATTATTGCCCGGGCCATGACCGGCGAAAATATGGTTAGGGTATATACGGGCACTTATAAAAACAACTTATTGGAACTAACCGAAAATGTGGAATTATCGCCCTCTACACCGGCTACTAAAATACTGGTGCGCTTAACGCTGGTAAATGAAAACACACTGGACGGGCTACGGGAAATTATACGTACCGGTGACTGTAAGATTACTTATGCCTTACAGCTAACTAAATAAGTCCGCTAACTTTATAAAATACGGTAATGGTATTGTTAAGTGAATTACTTTTTGAGCTGCCTTTACGAAACCCGGTTATTATATTTTCGCTGGTGCTCTTTATTATATTGTTCGCCCCTATTTTATTCGATAAAATAAAGGTGCCGCATATCATCGGCCTGATTATAGCGGGAATTATTATTGGGCCTTACGGTTTAAATTTATTGCTCCGCGACAGCAGTATGGTCTTGTTCGGAACGGTAGGTTTATTGTATATCATGTTTACCGCTGGTTTAGAAATAGACCTCGAAGAATTTAAGAAAAACCGGGTAAAAAGCCTAGTTTTTGGTATTTATACCTTTATTGTGCCCATCAGCATTGGCACAGTAGCGGCTTATTACTTATTAGACTTTGAGCTACCGGCGGCCGTTTTGCTGGCCAGTATGTTTGCGTCGCATACCTTGCTGGCCTACCCGATTACCAGCCGCTACGGCATTAACCGCATCCGGGCCGTTACGCTTACCATTGGCGGTACCATTATTACCGATGTGCTCTCCTTATTGGTACTGGCCGCTATTGTGGGTATGTATAAAGGCGATATCAGCAGTGCTTTCTGGATCAGGCTGGGTGTTTCCTCTATTATTTTTGCCGCTATTGTTTTCCTGGTATTTCCTTTAATTGCCCGCTGGTTTTTTAAGAAATTCGATGATAATATTTCGCAGTATATTTTTGTATTAGCCATTGTTTTTCTGGGTTCTTTCCTGGCCGAAGTAGCCGGTCTGGAAGCCATTATCGGCGCTTTCCTCTCTGGTTTGGCTATTAACCGGTTTATCCCGCATTCTTCCCCGCTCATGAATCGCATTGATTTTGTGGGTAATGCCATTTTTATTCCTTTCTTTTTAATTGGCGTGGGCATGTTAGTAGATTTTAGCGTGCTGTTTAAAGGCTTGGGAGCCCTGAAAGTAGCCAGTGTAATGATTGTAATGGCGGTAGCGGGCAAATTTATAGCGGCCTGGTTTACGCAAAAAAGCTTTAAATTATCGGCCGACGAAAGGCAAATGATTTTTGGGTTGAGTAATGCCCGGGTAGGCGCTACCCTGGCCGTGGTATTAGTAGGTTACAACGTTATTCTGGGCGAAACGCTGGCCGGTGACCCCATCCGCTTACTGAACGAAGACGTTTTAAACGGTACTATTTTAATGATTCTGGTTACCTGCACCATCAGTTCCTTTACTGTAGAAAAAACTTCTAAAAAAATGGCGCTGCAGGAAAGCGCGGAACAAGATACGCCCGCAGACGAAGCAGACGGCAAAATACTTATTTCAGTTGCTTACCCCGATACAATAACCAACCTGGTAGATTTAGCTTTGTTAATTAAGCCTCATAAAAGTAAAGCGCCCATGTACGCGTTGCACGTACGCGACGATGAGGATACTTCCGGTACCAAACAAAAGGCAGGTAAGAAAATGATGGAAATGGTAATTAAACAAGCCGCTGCTACCGATAACACCATTGTGCCCATTAACCGTTTCGATTTAAATATCAGTAACGGCATTATTTATACCATCAAAGAGCATAACATAACCGATGTTATTATCGGGATGCACCATTTAGCGCACGAAGGCGACGGCTTTTTCGGGCCGGTAACCGAAACCATTTTAAAGCGCACGCCCGAAGCTATTTTTATTTACAAAGCTGCCCAACCGGTAAATACGCTTAAACGCATTGTAGTGGCCGTGCCGCCCAAAGCCGAATATGAAACCGGTTTTGGGCATTGGTTCGAAAGAATACAAACCATTTCGCGCGGAATCGGGCTGCCGCTCTTTATGTATGCCCATGCGGACACCATCAAAATGCTGCAAGAACATAACGAAAGTCACAAATCGCCACTTTCTATCACTTTTGAGCCTTTCGAAAACTGGGAAGAGTTTCTCATATTCAGCCGCGAAGTAAGGCAGAACGATTTGTTTATCATCATCTCGTCGCGCAAAGGCTATCTTTCTTATAATTCCGAAACCGAAAAATTACCCAAGTACCTGACCAAGTACTTTTCACGGAACAGTTATATTGTTCTTTACCCCGAACAAGCCGAAGATATTGCCGACGACAACCTAAAGCCGCTGGAAGGCACCTCTGAATTACTGGACAAAGCCGGGGATTATATTAATAATTTGTTTGATGCAGGCGATGATAAAGGTAAAATAACCTAGCCGGTAATTAAAACCGTCTGCTGCTTCATCAGGTAAAATAAAAAAACTATTTTGGAATAACACGGAACACCTAGTAACTTGCGTTTGTTTGTAAATAGTCTAAATAAGAATAAGGTGCAAAAAGATCAGCGCAGTGTCCGGGATTTAAAAATTGGGGAGAAAGGTACTATTTGTTGCCTGAACGATGCGGAAATGTCGCTGAAGTTGCTGGAAATGGGCTGTATTCCGGGCACCGTGGTAAAATTGAATAGCAAAGCTCCGCTGGGCGACCCGATTACCATTATTGTAAATGATTATACACTTTCTTTGCGTTTAGACGAAGCAGCCACCATCATGCTCAAAAAGTAGTCTATGGCAGAAGTGATACAACCGGTAGCCGCCGCGGAGGTAAAAAGTGCGACCAAAAATACGATTTCTAAAATTGCCCTGATTGGTAATCCAAATTCCGGTAAATCTTCTTTGTTTAACCAGCTTACCGGCTTAAACCAGAAGGTAGGTAATTTCCCCGGCGTTACCGTCGATAAGAAAACCGGTATAAGTCAGCTAACGCCGCAGCATAAGGCCCAAATAGTTGATTTACCGGGCACGTACAGCCTTTACCCCAAATCACTCGACGAGAAAGTTATCATCGACCTGCTCTACAATAAAAAATCGGAGCTGTACCCGGATGTTATTATTATTACCGTTGATGCTTCTAACTTAAAGCGCAATTTGTTGCTGTACACGCAACTGGCTGATTTGGGCATTCCGGCGGTGCTGGCTTTAAACATGACCGACGTAGCCGAAAAACACGGCGTAAAAATAAATGTAGAGCAACTACAACAAGATTTAGGCGTGCCGGTAATCCCGATGAATGCCCGTAAAGGTATTGGAATTACCGCGCTTAAGATTGTTATTTCGCAGCAGCTGGAAAAACCCGCTAAATCTTTTTTTGATATTCCCGACGATTTGCTGGTGCTGGTACGCCAGATCCGGTATTATTTTGAACTAAAGAACGATTACCTGGCGCTGCATTACGCGCACCAGTATAAAAAGCTTTCTTTCTTATCCGATTCGGATAAAGATTACATCGAAGACCTGCTCCAAAAAACTAACTTCGATTCCAATACCCGGCAGGCCGGCGAAACCATTGAGCGCTATACCCTTATTAATGAATTATTATTGGATTCGGTTAAAGTAACCAAAGCCGAATCGAACGAGAAATTCAGCAACAAGCTCGACCAGATATTAACCCATAAAATATGGGGTTACCTCATATTCTTTAGTGTGCTGTTCCTGATGTTCCAGGCTATTTTTGCCTGGGCCACCTACCCTATGGATATGATTGATTTGGGCATTGCCACGCTCAACAATTTCATTCAAAGCCGTTTCGACGGGCCGCTGGTAAACCTGCTGACCGAAGGCGTCATTGCTGGTTTGGGCGGTGTGCTCATTTTCATTCCGCAGATTGCCCTTTTGTTTGCCTTTATTGCCATTCTGGAAGAAACTGGTTATATGGCCCGCGTTACGTTTATGATGGATAAAATTATGCGCAAGTTCGGCCTGAACGGGAAAAGTATTGTGCCGCTTATTTCGGGCGTAGCCTGTGCGGTACCGGCGGTAATGGCGGCCCGCACCATTGACAACTGGAAAGACCGGATGATTACTATTTTTGTAACGCCGCTCATGAGCTGCTCCGCCCGGATTCCGGTTTATACGGTACTGATTGCGTTAGTAGTGCCTGCCCGCTATTACCTGGGCTTCCTGAATTTGCAAGGCATGGTACTGATGGGCTTGTATTTACTGGGTTTTATAGCGGCTATTTTATCGGCCTGGGTCATGAAAATGATCCTGAAAACCAAGGAACGCAGTTACTTTATCATGGAATTTCCGGTGTATAAAATGCCGCGCTGGAAAAACGTGGGTATCACCATTATAGAAAAAGTAAAAGCTTTTGTTTTTGAAGCCGGTAAAATTATTGTAGCTATTTCCATTATATTGTGGGTACTGGCTTCTTACGGACCTGGCAACGCTATGCAAAACGCCGAACAAAGTGCCCGGCAAGAAGCTGCTGTCCGGCAATTATCCACCGAAGAAACCGAAATGCAGGTTTCGGCGCAAAAACTAGAATCGTCTTACGCCGGTTTGTTTGGCCGCACCATTGAGCCCGCTATCCGCCCTTTGGGTTACGACTGGAAAATTGGTATTGCCTTATTAACTTCTTTTGCGGCCCGTGAGGTATTTATTGGTACTATTTCTACTATTTATAGTGTAGGCGGCGACGGTGATAACATCAGTACCATTAAAGAAAAATTACTAGCCGAAAAAGATGCCGCCGGCAACCCTTTCTTTACGCCAGCCCGGGCCTTTTCGCTGCTGATCTTTTACGTATTTGCGATGCAGTGTATGAGCACGCTGGCTACCGTTTACCGCGAAACCCGCAGCTGGCAATGGCCGATTATGCAGCTATTTTATATGAGCGGTCTGGCTTATGTTAGTGCGTATTTTGTTTATCAGATTTTTAAATAGGAAAAATAATCTTCTTCCTTTTTAAGCTCTATAAGATTTTAAATTTTTCTTAAAGGTATGCTGGCGCAAGCGTCCTTACCGGTGCCTACTTTTTCCCGGCGGCTGGCAAAAGAATCGAAATAGCGAGTTTGGTTAATCAGGAATGCTTTTGGAGAAAAAATTTCTTCTCTGATTCTTTATTCAATTTGAATATACCATCTTGAAAATATTTAATAAAGTGTCACTTGCTTTAAGATGGTACTCATCCCGAAACTGTTCTTTCGTAAGTAATTTATAATTCCTGTGGTGTTACTGTTTTTATTTCTTTTACAATTTTCAGCCGAATGTCATTTGTCAGGAAATATTTTGCTCTATATTCTAAAGCGGTTGCTACCTGAATAGAATCAGGCGTTTTTAAATTATATTTTGCTCTTAATTCTGCGGCTTTAATGGCGACAGTCGTGTTTATTTCGATTATTTCTATGCCGGTTGTAGTGGTTAATATTTATTTATATTGTTCAACTAAATCTTGGCGTCCCATCCTGATGGGCTGAACCAGTACTTCCAACAGCATTAAAGTAGAAGTAATAAAGGAAAAGTCACCTTTATCAAAAGCAGCAAAAAGTTTCTTTAGTTTTTCTTGGTGTTCGGTATTGCCTTCGATAAAATAAATTAAAGGAGCAGTATCCAGAAATATAATTTGGGATTTAAATTTACTTAATCCCATTGCCGTTCATTTTCGATATATTTATCAATATATACATTTTGCCAAATTTCAGAACCAAGCCCATTAATTGATGATAATTTTACCTGCTGTTTAGTCTTATTTTCTTTTTTTAGCAATGAAATTATTTTTTCCAAAATAGCTATTCTCTCTAAATAGTCGAGTTGCTTTATTTGGTTTGATATACTTTCTATGTGATCTGCTCTTGTTTCCATAGTTTTACTTTATCTAATAATATTAAATATAAAATCTGTTTTCAATTCAATTTAACGGCTTTACCTATTCTGCCCCTTCTATTCGTAAGCTTATTGCATGGTTTTAGCAAATCCCTATTTTTTACCTTGTGGCATAGATTTATGAACCTTCTCTAATTCATCCTTAATCTTAATCCATTGAATTGTTAAGTCAATTAATTTCTTTAAATCATCAAGTGTTTTCCCTTTCCATTTTCTTATATAGTGAGCATGGTCATTCCCCAGCCAAAGAACTCTATGTGATAGAAGTTTAATTTCATCATTTGCTACATATTTATCAATACATTTAGCTATCATTAAATTTTTTATTTCTTGATGTTCTTCTTTTGTATTTTTTTTATTAAGTAATCTTTAATTAAGAACTCAAATGCCTTTCGATAGCCTAAACCACATATCTCTGTCAACCCATTTATCTCAGCTGTAAATGCTTGATTATATATTACAATGAAATTTTTCGAATATTTTTCTACTTCTTTTGGAAAAGCTTTTTCAGCATTATTTATCTTGCTTTTTTCGGGAGAATTTATAATATCTTTAGAAATAGATAAACTCCATTTGTCAAAATAAGCGAGAACATTTTCCCACCTAATCCTGTATCCAGCAGGAGTTTTGTTATCTATAGATTTCACATAAACGTCATATTCATTAGAAATTATCTTTTTAATTGTAAATTCAAAGTAATTATCAATAAATTTAATTGTGTATAATTCATCTTGCCCATTAAACTCAAACAATTCACCTGATAAATTGTATTTTTTAAGAATAGCAAATAAGTCTGCTTTTTGAATGTTTGTTATTCGCATATCATTTTCACGCTATTGTGCCTAATTTAATTTAGCATCAATCACCAGATCATTATTCAAAAAATCAGCCACGCCCACCACCATTGCCATATACTTCTGTATCTTGTCTATAGCTTCTATCATATCTTCCAGGTATTCCAAAAAGCTTCTCTCCTGGCTTTTCATAGATATTTTACCTGGCTTAAAATGCTACTCTTCCATTTCTCTCTTAAAGAATTTTCCGTAACCAGGTCAACCTTTCTGCTCAATACCAACTCCAAATAATCTTTCAGATCGAAAAATTTCCAGCCGATTCTCCTTTTCAATTGCACAATGATATCCACGTCAGAATCTTCCCGGTAATCGCCCCGGGCAAAAGATCCGAAATAACCAATCTGATTCACCTGAAATTCTTCGCTCAGAAAGGGTTTTATTTCCTTAAGTTTTTGCTCTATTTCTTCCGACGTAACCATTTCGATAAAGGCTTGGTTGTTATTGCTGCTGGTTCTATTATCAGTACTTTTATAATACGATAAATGCTCCAAAATATAAGTAATTTTCAGCTGGTATAATAAAAACTGTATGTTCTGGTAAGAAGCAGCAAGTTTAAGAAAACTGTAAACAGACCAAATTAAATAGCTACTTATACAGTAAAAACACGGCTGGCTGCTTATGTAAATCGGGTAAGTTTTTTTTCCAGTTGGCTACAGTATCGGTACGGATGAGTTGGTTGGGCGCGGTAATATTCGCGGCGATGCAGAGGCGGAGGGTAGGGGTGAGATGCTGGGTTAAATCCTGCAGAAATTGGTTGTTGCGGTACGGCGTTTCCATAAATATTTGCGTCTGGTCGCGTTGCAGCATTTCTTTTTCCAGGTTCCGGATAGCGGCTATCCGGTCTTTTTTCTCGATTGGTAAGTAGCCATGAAAAGCAAACGACTGGCCGTTGAAACCGGAACCCATCAGCGCTAACAAAATTGCCGACGGGCCCACCAGGGGCACTACTTTAATACCTTGCCGGTGCGCAAATTTCACCACTTCCGCTCCCGGATCGGCTACGCCGGGGCAACCGGCTTCCGAAATAATACCGGCACTAACGCCATTTTTTACAGGCTCTAAAGCTTTTTTAACTTCAGTTTCCGATGAATCTTTATCTATAACTACAATTTGCAGTTCTTCAATAATTTTTTCCGGCGCAATAGACTTAATATACCGGCGAGCGGTGCGGGCATTTTCTACAATAAAATAAGTTAGGTTAGCCACTTCCGCAATAACCTGCGGCGGTATTACCACGGCGGCCGTATCTTCGGCCAGAACAGTAGGAACAAGAAAAAGCGTACCGGTTGGTTGTGCTTGCATGCTTTAATGAATAACCCGGTTTATTCAGGTTAATTTGGATGATGATGGATGGAACATAAATATTTAGTCTTTACTTCAGCTAAAAAATCAGATACCCGGCAACGGCAGTAGGATCACAAATAGATCTTTACGATGCGCTAATCACTAAAAGCTAACTGCTAAAAGCTAAAAAGCTAAAACCTACTGCAGAAAGTTAACTACCAGGTTATAGAAAGCTTCCGGAGCTTCGGCATGTACCCAATGACCGGCATTCGGGATGGTTTCGATGCTGGCGGATGGAAATAATTCCAGAATAGGTTCGGTATCTTTTTCGGGCTTAATGTACCGGGAATTACCGCCTTTTATAAATAAAGTTGGTTTGGTAAACGGCTTGTCGGATGTGATTTCTCTACCTACTTCTTCTATACTTTCTTCGATTACCGGGAAATTCATGCGCCAGGCAAAAGAATTATCTTCGCGGCGGTATAAATTCTTTGCTAGAAATAAACGTACATCCTGTTCGGGTATGTATTGCGCCAGCACCTCGTCTACTTCTGCGCGGGTTTTTACCACGCTTAAATCTACGGCGTGTAAAGCCGCCAGAATATCCTGGTGATGCGGCGGGTACGATTTAGGCGCAATATCCACTACAATTAATTTAGATATTTTGTCGGGATGCTGCAGGGCAAAGTTCATAGCCGTTTTGCCACCCATCGAATGCCCCATAATGGCGGGTTCGGGTATTTGCTGGTCCTCTATTAACTCCACTAAATCCTGCACCATGAAGTTATAGTTAAAATCAGGACTGTGCGGAGAGCGCCCGTGGTTGCGCTGATCGACCAGGTATACTTTATATTTTTGCGACAGGTATTTTGCCAGGGTTTGCCAGTTATCTAAAAAACCGAATAAGCCGTGCAGAATAATAAGGGGCTGACCGGCTCCCAGTTCGCGGAAGTGTAATTTCATAGTTTGGGTTTTATATAAAACAGATGGCTTTGTTTTGTACCACCAGTCGGTTTGGGTTCAGGTATTTCGTAATTTTATCTAGCGGCATTAGCAGCGAGGTAATGGTAATATGATGGTCGTTTTTTAATTCGAAGGTTATGTACTCGTAGTTGCTCCAGAAATACTTAGCGCGCTGGCAACGCACCCGCGTAGCCCGGATAATATCTTCTTTGCGGTAATATAGTTTATGCCGCACATCGTATATCTTAAAGGTTTCGTTTTTTTTATCGATTTCTACCAGTTTCTGAAAATCAACAAAAAAATATTGAATATGAATGGCGAAAACCGGTAAAGCAAAAAAGGAAAGCAGAATACCAAATACCAGCAACAACGAAGCTTCCAGGGGCTGCAATTGCGGTTTGGTAAAATATATAATAATGAGCGGACCGGCTACGAAAAGGCAAAGTAAAGCCCAAAACAACATAAAAAAATGCCGGCTCGGATCGGGGGCGTACAAGCCTTTATCTCTGGAAAGGGTACTTATTAAAAACCGGAGCAAATACAGCGCAGCGGCAATAAACCCCAGCGTTTTTAATAATTTTATATACAATATCATGCGCGCTTAAAGTATTTTTGTTCTTATTTATACAAGAATCATACTAGTGCTTCTCTAAATTAGAAATTATGAAATAGAAATTTTGTTCAGGTAAATCATACTTCATTTAGTAACTCAAATTTATTCTAATAATTATTTTGGTCGTGCACTAGCCGGTATCAGAACCCCGGAGGTTTGTTCGCCATCCGGGCTAACCATCAGGTAAAAGCTTCCTAACAGTTTCTGTGCCGATAATATCTTTTCTTTCATTCCAGACTAAATAAGAACAAAAATCATCAGCTTTTAAATCCCGGTTGCTTAAAACGGGGCTTACTCCAATTGTTTTAAATACAACTGTATAGTTTGCTCCAGGCCGTAATACAAAGCGTCGCAAATAAGAGCATGGCCGATAGAAACCTCTGACAAGCCTTTTATATTATCTTTCAGGTATTTCAGATTATTTAAATCCAAATCGTGGCCGGCGTTTATGCCTAAACCTAATTCGTTGGCTCTTTGGGCGGCGCGGGCATAGGGAGCTAAGGCCGCCGCCGGATCTTGTAAATATTGCGTAGCGTAAGCTTCGGTATATAGCTCAATGCGGTCGGTGCCGGTTTGGGCCGCGCCTTCTACCATTTCTGCTACCGGGTCTACAAAAATAGAAACCCGGGTGCCCATGGTTTTTAAATCCGATATAATCCGTTTTAAGTAATCCTGGTGGTAAACAGTATCCCAGCCGGCGTTGGAGGTGATCGCACTGGGCGCATCGGGTACCAAGGTTACCTGCTCGGGTTTTACTTGATGCACCAGTTCCAGGAATTCGGGCGTTGGGTTGCCTTCTATATTAAACTCGGTGGTAACTACTTTTTTTAAATCCAGCACGTCCTGGTAACGGATATGGCGCTCATCGGGACGCGGGTGCACCGTAATACCCTGGGCCCCGAAACGCTCACAATCTAGTGCCACTTGCACTACGTCGGGCCGATTGCCGCCGCGGGCGTTCCGGAGCGTGGCCACTTTGTTTATATTTACACTTAATTTGGTCATAAAATAGTTTTTAGTGGTTAGTTTTTAGTGGTTAGTTCTTAGCAGTTGTACTTTGTACTAAATAACTACCGCAATAATCGCCAATTAAATAAAAAATACAGAAAGAACCGCGTAAAATTATATTTCCTGAATTGTCGGGCGGCACTGCAATATTTCAGAACGAGATAGTAACAGGTTAAGATATCTGATTTGGGCCAAGGCAGCATAAGCGCAAAATAACTAAATTATATAGGTAGGTAAAAGTAAACTGTAAAAGGTGTACTACCCGTTACATAAAGAATAAGCCTGCGTACAGAAGAACTTCAGCCTTGTTTTGGGTGGCTAAATCTGAATATAACTACCAAAATCTGCTTCATTTTTATAGCTAATTATAGGTCTTTTAACTGGCAGCTGCCTCATCTTTTAAATGAGCCCGCAATATACAAGCATTTAAGGGCCGCATTCAAAAGACCAGAACTGACCAAGTAATACAAATAAGTATTTATCCTGCTTCCGATAGCAACTCAAACCAATGTGCCGCAGGAAATTTAGTGTTATAATCAAAGAAAATATTATCTCTTCTATCTCGATACTTGTGTTACTATACATAATTATCTATTTTTAAGCAATCATCCACCATTATCGTATGAAAGAGACAGAAAAACACACCTCCTCCCGGCGGGACTTTTTAAAGAAAGGTGCTATTGCCGCAGTTGGCTCCTTTTTTATTGTGCCTCGCCACGTTATAGGCAAAGGCTTTATTGCACCCAGCGATAAATTAAATATAGCGGGTATTGGCGTAGCCGGCAAAGGGTTTTCCGATGTAAACAACGCCTACAATAATGGCGCTAATAACATTGTAGCCCTCTGCGATGTGGATTGGAACCTGGCTAAAGAGCAGTTTGAGAAACACCCTAAAGCCAAGCGGTATAAAGATTTTCGGGAAATGCTGGAGAAAGAACGAAAGAATATTGATGCCGTTACCATCTCTACCGCCGATCATACCCACGCCGTGGCCACCCTGGCCGCCATGCAGTTAGGCAAACACGTTTACGTACAAAAGCCCCTTACCCACAATATCCAGGAAGCCCGCTTATTAACCGAAGCAGCCCGCAAATACAAAGTAGTAACCCAAATGGGCAACCAGGGCTCTTCTAATCCGGGCCAGAAGCAAATGATGCAGTGGTTTAACGACGGCGTAGTGGGTGATGTGCATACGGTGCATGTCTGGACCAATCGCCCGGTTTGGCCGCAGGGCATCCCGGTTCCGCAGCCCACCGGAACGGTGCCGGATACTTTAGATTGGAACTTATGGTTAGGCCCGGCTACTAAAGTGGGATATACCCCGGCTTATCATCCGTTTAAATGGCGGGGCTGGTGGAATTTTGGTACCGGCGCCCTGGGCGATATGGGTTGCCATTTAATAGACCCACCGTACCGGGTTTTAGGTTTAGGTTATCCGTCGGAAGTAGAGGCTAGCATTGGTTCGGTGTTTATAAAAGACTGGAACCCGGAATATATTCCGGAAGGCTGCCCACCCTCTTCGCATGTGCAGTTAAAGTTCCCGGCTTCGGCTAAAAACAAATCGGAAGTTGTAATGACCTGGTCTGACGGTGGTATTCGTTCTTTCCGGCCTGATATTATTCCTGCCGATGCGGAATTAGCAGAAAAAGATGGTTCTAATGGGGTATTTATGGTGGGCACCAAAGGGGTGATTAACTGCGCTACTTACGGCGACAACCCCAAAGTATTCTTAAACGACGGCACGGTAATCAACAGCCAGTTAGAGAAGATTGCGGCACCCGAGTGGGGGCATAACTTAGCCTGGCAGGAAGCGTGCAAAGAAGGTTTTGGCAAGGCCAAACACAAAGCGCTTACTTCGCCGTTTGAATACGCTGGTCCCTTAACCGAAACCGTTATAATGGGTAATTTAGCCATTCGTAGCTATAATCTGCGCACGGCTACAGCGGATGGCAAGAACTTTACGTATCCGGGCCGCAAAAAATTATTGTGGGATGGACCGAAAATGCGGATTACCAATTTTGAGGAAGCTAACCAGTTTGTAAAACGCGATTACCAAAACGGCTGGAAACTAGCTTAATCACGCTCTTTAAATTGTTTTAAACATATATCAAAGCCACTGATGCATTACTAACCGGTAATGTATTGGTGGCTTTTCGCTTGATAGGCTAAAAACACGATTTGGATTATAGACAGCGACAAAACTTCTTGGAAAAGCGGTTGAGAAAACGTTGGCCTAGCTCCCCTCCTTATTTTCCAGAAAGCTGGCTTTCCGGGAGGGGTTTGGGGGTGGTTTTTTATTTTTATTTCCGACA
>Ga0210040_10000754_pt1 | contig 51994 bp, 41 predicted proteins | sample CryGeyCG12114_NA_FD_185462 | JGI IMG/M metagenome (GOLD analysis project Ga0210040, IMG submission 185462) | Groundwater microbial communities from aquifer - Crystal Geyser CG19_WC_8/21/14_NA (SPAdes) (version 2) | ecosystem: Environmental > Aquatic > Deep subsurface > Groundwater | place: USA...
GTCGACCGCGTCCACGCCGCGCTGCGCCCGGGCGACGCCGCCCGCCGCGGGGGGACGCGGTGACGGGCCCGCTCCTGGACGCCGGGCGCGCTCCCGCGGGGCGGGCCCGCGGGCTGCTGCGCACGATGCGCCCCCACCAGTGGACGAAGAACCTGCTGGTGGGCGCCGCGGCGCTCGCCGCGGGCCGGCTGCTCGACCTCGACGTCGTCGTGGCGGTCGTCCTGGCGTTCGCGGCCTTCTGCCTCGCGGCGTCAGCGGTGTACCTGCTCAACGACGCCCTCGACGTCGAGGCCGACCGGGCCCACCCGACCAAGCGCCACCGCCCCATCGCCTCCGGCGTCGTGCCGGTGCCGCTGGCGCTGGGCGCCAGCGCCGTCTCGACGGCGGTGGCGCTCGCCCTCGGCTTCGCGGTCACGACCGACCTCGGCGTCGTCCTCGTCGTCTACGCCGTCGTGCAGGTCGCCTACTGCGTGCGCCTCAAGCACGAACCGGTGCTGGACATCGCCGTCGTCGCCTCGGGCTTCCTCCTGCGCGCCATCGCCGGCGGCGCCGCCACGGGCATCGACCTCTCCCAGTGGTTCCTGCTGGTCGCCGCGTTCGGGTCGCTGTTCATGGTCAGCGGCAAGCGGTACTCGGAGATGCGGCTGGCCACCGAGCTCGAGGGCGCCACGCGCGCGTCGCTGCGCCGCTACTCCGACACCTACCTGCGCTTCGTGTGGACGCTGTCCGCGGGCGTCATGATCACCGCCTACTCCCTCTGGGCCTTCGAGATCAGCGGTGGGCGGTCCGCGCCGTGGACCGCCCTGTCCATCGCCCCGTTCGTGCTGGCGGTCCTGCGGTACGCCGTCGACGTGGACGGCGGGCGGGCGGGCGCCCCGGACGAGATCGCCCTGCGCGACCACGTCCTGCAGGCTCTGGCTGTGGTGTGGCTGGTGCTGTTCGCCCTCGCCACCGCGACGGCCTGACCCGCGCGGCCCTGCCCGGGCCGCCGTCCGCGCCGGACGACGGGGAGCCCGGGCTCAGGCCGGTCCGCCGCCCAGGACCTCGGGGCGCCCCCGCAGGACGGTCGGGCGCGGCGGGCGCCCCGCGGCGGCGTCCCGGAAGAGGGACTCGTAGGCGTCCACCGTCACGGACAGGTCGTACAGCTCCCGGGCGCGCTCGGCGCCGTCGGCCGCCACCTCGCCGCGGGCGAGGCGCTGCAGCGCCGCCGTCACCGCCGCCGGGTCCCGCGGGGGCACCACGGCGCCGAAGCCCGTCCGCAGCACGGGCTGGCGGACGCCGGGCAGGTCGGTGGCCAGCGCGGGCACGCCGGCCATCATCGCCTCCACCTGGACGATGCCGAACGCCTCGAAGGCGTTGACGGACGTCAGCGCGAAGACGTCCAGGCTCGCGTAGAGGTCCGGCAGGTCCTCGTCGGCGACGAAGCCCAGCATCCGCACGCGCGGGTCGCCGTCCACGGCCCGCCGCACGCGGTCGACGACGCTGCCCCCGGCGATCCCGGAGAAGCTGCCGCCGACGAGCAGGCGCGCGTCCGGGTCCGGCAGGGCGCGGAAGCCCTCCACGAGGAACTCGACGCCCTTCTCCTCGACGATGCGGCCGAGGAAGCCGACGTGCAGGCCGTCGCTCTCGCGCAGGCGGGGCGAGCCCCCCGCCCTCAGGTGGCTGGGGGGCGGGACGGCGTGCGCCCGGTCGGCCATGCTCGGCCAGACCCGGCTGCGCCGCGCGTAGTCGAGGCTGCTCACCCCGACCGCCGCGGAGGCGGCCATCGCCGCGCGGGACGAGGCGTCCATCACCAGGCGCTGCGCCGAGGAGGCCGCTCCGGGCGGGAGGCTGACGTCGCACTGGTAGGTCACGACGACCGGGGCCGTGGACAGCCGCGCCAGCGGGCCCGCCTCGAGCATGGGCAGGTGGAGGTTCACGACGTCCGCGGAGCGGGAGGCGCGGGCGAACCACAGCGGCAGGGCCGGGCTCAGCGTGCCCTTGCCGACCCGGGCGACCACGGGCGCGCGCAGCACGACGACGCCGTCCAGCACCTCGCGCGCGGGCAGGTCGTCGTCGTGCCGGGTGGTCACGACCGTGACCTGGTGACCGCGCTCGACGAGGCCGACGGCGACGTCGCGCGCCGCGTTCGTCAGCCCGCTCACGTAGGGCGCGTAGTACGTCAGCCCCATGAGCACCTTCAGGGACCCGCTCGTGGGCACGCTCATGCTCGCTCCTCCGCCGTGGCTCCTGGTGCGCCCGCGGCGCTCGCGCCGGACGCGGTGCCCGGCCGGGCGCCGGCTCCCGCGGCGCGGCCCCCCCGGGCTCCGTGGACGAGACGGACCATAGCGACCGCCCACCCGGCGCCCGTGCCCAGCAGGAGGGCCAGCTCCACGCGCAGGAAGAGGCCCGGCACCAGCAGCGCGGTCACCGCGGCCACCGCCAGCGCCACGACCCACGAGGACGCCGCGGCGCCGTGCCGGCCGGTCGCGACGTGCGCGGCGGCCACCACGAGCAGCCCGAGGTAGCCGGCGGCGCCGAGCACCATGAGGGCGAGGTCGAGCCCGGACACCTGCCCGTACTCGGCGCCGAAGACGAGGCCGAGGACGGCGGGACCGAGCCAGGCGGCTCCCGCGGCGGCCACGAGGCCGCCCACGAGCACCCCGGCGGAGAGCCGGACGAGGTGCGAGCGCAGGACGTGCGTGCGCCCCTGCCGCGCCAGCGCGGCCATGGGCGGCACCAGGACCCCCTGCAGCGGCACCGCGACGAACAGGGGGGCGCGCGCGAGGGTGAAGGCGAACAGGAAGCGAGCGGCCTGCCCGGGCGAGCCCTCCGCCTCGAGCGCGCGGACGACGACCGGCCCCGCGTTGAGCAGCACCTGGGAGCACAGGGCGACGACCAGCAGCAGCGGCAGGGCCCGCACGAGGTCACCCGCCGGGGAGGCCGTCGTCCCCCGGCCGGGCACGGCGGCGAGCTCCTCGTCGGGCGGTGCGGCGAGCCCGTCGTCGGGCGGTGCGCCTCCTGCCGCCCCCTCCTGCGCGGACCCGGCATCGGACTCGGCGGCGGAGCGGCCGCGGAGGGCCACCGGCAGGAGGACCGCGTGGGCGAGCAGCACCGAGGCCACGAGCACCCACGCGTAGGAGGCGGCGGACGGCGCCGCGACCACCAGGGCGACGCCGCCCGCGAGCAGCACGCGCAGCGCCGAGTCGAGCGCCACCGTGCCGGCGAAGGCGGCGGTGCGCCCGGACCCGAGGAGGGCCCCGCGGACCCAGAACTGCACGCCCGACGCCGCCAGGAGCCCCAGGAGGGCGAGGAGCACGCCGCGCTGCCCGCCGAGGAGCTCCAGGAGCGGGTCGGCGAGCGCGAGGACGCCGAGCGCGCCGAGCGCGACGAGCGCGGCCGCGGCCACCGCGGCCGCCCGCAGCCTGCGCCGCGCGTCCCCCGGCGCGCCGAGGGTCCGCGCGAGCTCCTGCTCGACAGGCGCGAAGAGCCCGAAGCCCACCACGAGCGCGACCGACCAGAACACGGCGAACGCGCTGGCCTGGACCGGGGTGTCGACGAGCCCGCGCCCGGGCAGGGCCAGGAACACGTACGTGAGCAGGCCCGCCGCGCCCGTCGCCCCGACGAGGGCGGCGGCGCTCCTCGACCGCCCGCCCGTCCCCGCCACGGCGGCCACGCTAGAGCAGGGCGCGCGGCCGCCCGCGAGCGCGAGCGCCCTCGCGCGTCGGCGGAGCGGCACGACGGCGGGGCGGCACGACGGCGGGGCGCTGCCGCGTTGCTAGCCTCCCTCCGCCGGCCGCACCCTGCCGGCCGCACCCGCCGGCGGGACAGGGCGTGACGGACAGGGCGTACGGACAGGGCGCACGGACAGGGGCGTGACCCCGCACAGGAGGGGGGCCAGCGCGTGCCCACGGCAGCGAGGCCAGCGCGCCGCCGTGGCGGCCCTCCTGCGGCGGCGCGGCCGCTGCTCACCGCGGGGACGCTCGTGCTCGCGGCGCTCTGCCTCCTGTCCGGGCTGCTGCTCCCCCTGGCCCCGGTCCTGCGCGACCGCCCGGTCGTCACCTGGCCGCAGGACCCCTCGGCCGTCGAGAGCACGAGCCTGATGCTCACCGCGTACCGTCCCGCGGCGCTGGACGTCTCGGTGGGCTGCAGCGCCGTCGCGGCGGCCGACGCCGGCGAGGCGGGCGTCGTGCTCGCCACGATGGACCCGCTCTCGCCGCTCGCGCCGGAGCAGGGGCTCCTGTGGACGGCCGCCGGCGGGCAGCAGCGCCTGGTCGTCGCCGGCCAGGTGCTCCTCGAGGGGCCCGTCGACCCCGGCCCCTGCACCTACCGCCTCCAGGGGGACGGCGAGGGCCTCGCCCTGACCCGGGACGGCCTCGTGCTGGCGGAGCCGGCCGGGACGACCCACGAGCCCGTCGACCCCGACCTGCCTCCCCCGCCTCCCGGGGGGCCGGCCGCCCTGAGCAGCTCGCTGCCGGCCGTCGACCTGCTCACGTCCTCCCTGGGGGCGGTCGAGGACGACGCCGCGCTGTCGGTGCGCCTGCTCGTCGACGACCGCGGCGCCTCCTCCCCCGCGCCCGCCAAGCTGGCGCTGGTCGGCGTCCTGCTCGCCACCGGCGCGCTCCTCGTCGTGCTCGCCGCCGTCGAGGACCGGCGTCGCCGGGCGGCGCCGCGGCTGCCGGGGGCGCCTGCCGCGGGCGACCGCGCCGGCCCCCGACGGCGCCGCCCCCGCGCCGTCGACGCGGTCGTCGTGCTCGTCGCCCTCGCCTGGGTGCCGATCGCCCCGATGACGGACGACGACGGCTACTACGCCGCGATGTCGGCGGCGGTGGACGGCGCCGGCTACGTCAGCCAGTACTTCCAGCTGTGGGGCCAGGACTTCGTGCCGCTGACGTGGCCCTGGTACGCCCTGGGCGCCTGGGTCGACCTCGGCGGGCGGTCCGCCGTCTGGCTGCGCCTGCCCGCCCTCGCGCTGGGGTTGGCGACGTGGGCCGCGCTGCGGGCCGTGCTGCACCGCACCGCGCTCGGCCGGGGGCGGACCGCCCCCCGGCTGCGGTGGGCCCTGGCCCTGGCCTTCCTCGCCGCCTGGCTGCCGTACGACATGGGTGTGCGCCCGGAGGGCGTCGGAGCGGCGGCCAGCGCCGTCGTCCTGCTGCTCGTGCTCGTCAGCGCGCAGACGGGGCGGCTGCTGCCGCTGACCGGCGCCGTGCTCGTCGGGGCGCTGGCCCTCGCCGGCCACCCGACCGGGGCGGTCGCCCTCGCGCCGGCCCTCGCGGGGCTCCCCACCCTCCTGCCCGTCGTGGTGCGCGAGGGCGCCGGCGTCCTGGACGCCGCGCGCCGCCTCGCCCTCGTGGTCGCGCCGGGGGCCGTCGTCGTCACGGCCGGCTTCGCCGACGGGACCGTCGAGGACTTCCTCAGCGCCCGCGCGCTGTTCGCCGACGTCGAGGAGCCCCTCGGCTGGATGGACGAGGTGCGCCGCTACGGCCTGCTCCTCGACGACATCCCGATGGGGGCCTACGCCAAGCGCACGGCCGTCCTCGTCGGCCTGCTCGCCGTCCTGTGGGGCGTCCTCGCGCTCGTGGCGAGCCGCCGACCGGGCGCGCGGCCGCCGGCCCTGGTGCGCCTGGCCACCTGGACGGCGCTGCTCGCCTACGTCTCCCTGTGGGTGACGCCGAGCAAGTGGACCCACCACTTCGGGGCGCTCGCCGGCACGGTGCCGCTGCTCGTCGCGCTGCTCCTCGTGCTCGGGCCGGCCCTGTGGCGCCGGTGCTCCGCGGGCCGCCCCGCCCCCGCCCCGGCGCTCGCGCTCGTGCTGGTCACGGCGGCCGTGGCCGCGCTCGCCCTCAGCGGGCCCAACGCGTGGCCCTACGCCCCGGACATCGGCATCCTCGGCGCCGGCCGTCCCCCCGCGGTGGCCGGAGCGGCGCTGGGCTCCCTCCCCCTCTGGCTGGTGGTGGCGGCCGCAGCCCTCCTCGCCGTCCGGCTGCTCGCCCGCCGCCGCGGTCGTGCGGCGCCGTCCGCGGCACCGGCGGCGACGGCCTCGGCGACGGTGGTCGTCCTGCTGCTCGCGGTGAGCTCGACCTACCTGCTGGGGACCTTCGCGCGACAGGCGCAGGTGGCGCTCGTCAGCGGTTCCTGGGCGCCGGGCGGCGCCGCCCTGTCCGACCCCGCCGCCCGCCGCTGCGACGCCGGGTCGGCGCTGCGCGTCGTCGACGACCGCAGCGCCGCGCCGCTGGCCCCCGCCGGCGGCGGGGACGCCGTCCTGGACGGCTTCGCGGCCGGGTCCGGCTGGTGGCCCGGCAGCCCGCCCCCGCAGCCCCTGGGCCAGGGCCTGCTGGGGACGGCGTGGGGCAGCCTCTCCCCCGACGAGGGGGTGACGGGTGCGCTCACCAGCGGGTGGTACGTGCTCCCGGACGCCGGGCAGGAGGTCGTGGTCGCCAGCGCCGGGGACCAGGAGCTCCCGGGGGCGGTGCTGCTCGAGACGGGGGCGGCCGGGCCGGACGGCGTCGAGGTGCTCTCCGAGCAGGACCTCTCCGACGGGGAGAGCTCCGCCGAGTGGCGGGTCGGCGTCCTGGCCGACCGGCCCCCCGGCGCCGAGCTGGTGCGCGTGCGCGCCGCGGACGAGGCCGCCGGACCCGGCGGGTGGGTCGCCGTCGGCGCTCCCGCCGCCGCCCGCACCACCACGGTCGCCGAGCTGGCCGGGGACGCGCCGGTGGCCGCGTCGTGGCAGCTGACGTGGCGCTTCCCGTGCCTGGACCAGGTCTCGGTCGCCTCGGGGATCACCGAGCGGCCGGCGCTCGGCCTGCTCTGGGGCGGCCCCGCCTACGAGGGCCTCGCCGACAACACGTGGCAGGCCTTCCGCGGCGGCCTCTTCGGCCAGCTGGAGCGCAGCGCGGTGCTGCTGCGGCTGCCCTCGGAGGTGGAGGGCCGACCGGCGGCCCTGCCCGTCGCCGTCGTGCGCCTGAGCTGGCCGACGGCCGAGGGCGCCTACGACCTGCGGCTGGACCAGGAGCGGACCTCGGGCCTGAGCGGTCCCACCACCGACGACTGGACGGGCGCGGGCGACCGGTGAGCCCGGTGGGGCGCAGCGCCGACCGGTGAGCCCCCGCGCCCGGTGGCGCGCCCGCCCGCCGCAGGACCGGTCAGGCGCGCAGGTGCCGCACCGCCTCCTGGGCGGTCCCGTCGAGGACGAGCCGGCCGTGGTCGAGCACCACGCCGCGCTCGCAGAGCTTCGCCATCGTGTCGAGGTCGTGGCTGACGATGACGAGCGTCCGCCCCTCGGCGTGCAGCGCGCGGATGCGGGCCAGGCACTTCGCCTGGAACGGCTCGTCCCCGACGGCGAGGATCTCGTCCACCAGGAAGACCTCGGGGTCGGTGTGGACGGCGACGGCGAAGGCGAGCCGCAGGAACATCCCCGAGGAGTAGTACTTCACCTCGGTGTCGATGAAGCGCTCGATCTCGCTGAAGGCGACGATGTCGTCGAAGCGGGCCCGGGTGGTGGCCGCGTCCATGCCGAGGATGGCGGCGTTGAGGTAGACGTTCTCCCGACCCGTCAGGTCGGGGTGGAAGCCCGCGCCCACCTCGATGAGGCCGGCGATGCGCCCGCGGACGCCGATGGAGCCGCGGTCGGGCTGCATGACACCCGAGATCAGCTTGAGCAGGGTGGACTTCCCCGAGCCGTTGAACCCGAGCAGGGCCAGCGACTCCCCCTGCTGCACGTCCAGCGACACCCCGCCGAGGGCGGAGAAGGAGTCACCCGACGGTCGGCCGCGCAGGCGCGCCACGGCGAGCTCCTTGAGCGAGCGGTCGTGGCGGAGCTGGAAGACCTTCTCCACGTCGCGGACGGCGATGGCCTGCACGGTCACAGCTCCTGGGCGAAGCGGCCCTCGAGCCGCCGGAAGACGAGCTGCCCGAGCGCGAGGACCGCGAGGGAGAAGAGCAGGGCGAGGACCCCGTTGACCACGAGGCGGTCGGGGATCTGCCACGCCTCGGGGGGCGCCGTCTGCACGGGCCACCAGAAGGCGCGGTGGAACAGCTCCACGGCGATGGTCAGGGGGTTGTGCTGGTACAGCCACAGCAGCACCGTGCCCTCGCCCAGGGAGTCCCGCACCAGCGTCCAGGGGTACAGGACGGGCGAGAACCAGACGGCGACCATGACGATGAGGTCGACGATGTTCTCCAGGTCCCGGTAGGCGACGTTCAGCGCCCCGAAGAGCAGGCCCAGCCCGAGGGACAGGGTGAGCACCACGAGCGCCCCCAGCACGGCGACCGCCACCTCGAGCAGCGTCGGCCGCCACCCCAGCGCCACCGCGGCCACCAGGAGCACCACGAGCTGGGGGAAGAAGTGCACCAGCGCCACCCAGATGCTGGAGACGGGGAACAGCTCCCGCGGCAGGTAGATCTTCTTCACCAGCGGCGCGTTGCCCGTGACCGCCCTCGTCGCGTTGGCGAAGCCCTCGCTGAAGAGGTTGATGACGACGATGCCGGAGAACAGGTACAGCGCGAAGGGCGGCAGCGTGTTGCGCTGCTGCAGGAACTCCCCGAGGGCGAAGTAGAAGACCGCGAACTGCACCGCGGGCCGCACGTAGGACCACGCGAGGCCCAGCACCGAGCCGCGGTAGCGGACCCGCAGCTCCTTGCGGACGACGAGGCGCAGCAGGTAGCGCTGCCGGACGACGTCGAGCAGGCCCGCACCCCTGCCCGGGGCGACCAGACCGGCGTCGGTCGTGCCGCTCACCCCTCGTCCTCGGGCGCCGGGGAGTGCCGGGCGAAGGTCTCCTCCCAGGCCTCGACGGAGGTGAAGGCGGGGAGCGCCGCGCGGTAGCGGCGGGCCAGGGCCGGCCACTCGCGCACCAGGCGCTCGTGCAGGTGCGCCGAGCGGGCCAGCATGGCGCGGAACTGGCGCGGGTCGCGCTGGTGCCACGCGGTGCCCGTGCCGTCGGCCGTCGAGACGAGCGCGGAGTCCACCTGCGACAGGCGCCACCAGGCGCCGTCCATGGCCGCCACCTCGGCCTCCGGCCGTACCCCGGCACTGGGCCGGGCGGGGCGCAGCTGGCGCAGCCCGCCGACGAGGGCCGTGCGCACCGTGGCGACCTTCCCCCTCGGCGCCGTCGGCTCGACGCCCTTGCGCGGCGGGCGCACGCGCTTGACGGCGGGGAAGTCCGCGGCGTCCGGGCGCGGGCTGGCGTCGGGGAAGCGGGCGCGCACGGCCCGCACCTCGGCCAGCTTGCTGCCGAGCTGGGCGTGCAGGACCTCAGGACCGGCGAGCAGGTCCTCGAGGGCCATCAGCCGGAGCTCGAGGGCCGAGTAGCGCAGCGACAGCAGGTGCTTGACGTCGGTGAGCGCGCTCTCCTTGGGCATGTTCCCGCCGCGCGCGTAGGGCGAGTAGAGCAGCGCCGCCAGCCAGCGGTTGCGCTGGTGGTAGTAGGCCTGCCAGTCGATCGTGTCGTCCTTGTCCGTCCACGGGACGTGCCAGACGGCTGCGCCGGGCAGCGTCACCGTGGGGTGGCCCGCCGCCCGGGCGCGCGTGCCGTACTCGGCGTCGTCCCACTTGATGAAGACGGGCAGCGACAGCCCGATCTCGCGGACCACCGACGTGGGGAGCAGGCACATCCACCACCCGTTGAACTCCACGTCCACGCGCTTGTGCATCCACTCCGCGCGGCGCAGGTTGGTGCGCGCGAAGTCGTGGGCCTCCTGGGTGCCCTGCACGGGCCCCCAGAAGAAGCGGTACTTGTCGATGCGCTCGCCGAAGCTGTGCAGCACCGAGCGCTCGTACATGCTGAACATGTGGCCGCCGACGAGCGTCGGCTGGCGGCACAGGTCGGCGAAGGCGACGGCGCGCAGCAGCCCCTCGGTCTCCAGGACGACGTCGTCGTCGAGCAGCAGGACGTAGTCGCTGGTGCCGCGGGCCAGGGTCTCCCGCATGCTCCGCGCGAAGCCGCCCGAGCCCCCGAGGTTGTCCTGGCGCACGATCTCGAGCGTCTCGCCCAGCAGGGCGGCGGCCTCCTCGTACCCGGGCTCGTCCACGACGTTCTTCGTGCCCTGGTCGACGATGTAGAGCCGGTCCAGCACCTCGCGCACGAGGTCGTCGCCCGCGAGGGCGCGGATCTGCGCCACGCAGTAGTCGGGGCGGTTGAACGTGGTGACGCCGATGCTCAGCCTGCCCTGCGGGCGCTCCTCGGCGAGGACCGACCAGTCGGCCTCCACGAGCGTGGCCGCCGTGCGCGAGGTGCTGAGGTCGAACCAGTACCAGCCGCCGTCCCCGAAGGCGCGCAGCGTGAGGTCGACCACCACCTCGCCGCCCGTCGTGCGCTGGGCGGTGACGCGCTGGGCGTGGCCGCGGGCGTTCGAGCGCTGCACGACCACGGTCGCCTCGCCCTCGACGACGACGCGCAGGCGCACCTGCTGGGCCACCGTCCAGCGGCGCCAGTAGGAGGCCGGGAAGGCGTTGAAGTAGGTGCCGAAGCTGACCCGGGCGCCGGGCTGGACGACCATGGAGCGGCGGCCGCGCAGGTCGCCCCCGTCGACGTCCGGCGCGCCCGTGACGACCTGCGTGCCGGAGGCGTCCTGCTCGCCGTCGCGACCGCCCGGGCTGGTGGCCGCGAGGTGCCCGCCGTCCACGTAGAGGGGCAGGGTGTCCCCGTCCCCGTCGACGGGCAGCACCACCCTGCTGACGACGCGCCACACCGCCTGCGCCCCCGTCTGGTCCTGGGTCCGCTCCTGCACCGGTGCGCTCACGCGTCCACCCCTCCGCTCACGAGCGCCCGCTGCCCGCGGAAGTGCGGGGCGAGCTTGTTGTCGACCATGGACAGGGCGGCGCCGATGGCCATGTGCATGTCCAGGTACTTGTAGGTCCCGAGCCGCCCGCCGAACAGCACGCCCTGCTCGCCGCGGGCGGCGTCGCGGTAGGTGAGCAGCCGGGCCCGGTCGGCCTCGGTGTTCACCGGGTAGTACGGCTCGTCGGCGGCCTGCGCGAAGCGCGAGTACTCCCGCATGATCACCGTCCGGTCGGTCGGGTAGTCGCGCTCGGGGTGGAAGTGCCGGAACTCGTGGATGCGCGTGTAGGGCACCGACGCGTCCGCGTAGTTCATGACCGGCGTCCCCTGGAAGTCCCCGATCGGCAGGACCTCCTCCTCGAAGTCGAGGGTGCGCCAGGTGAGCGCGCCCTCCGCGTAGTCGAAGTAGCGGTCGACCGGGCCGGTGTAGACGACGGGCACCTGGCCGACGACCGAGGCCTTGCTGATCGGCTGGTCGGCGTCGAAGAAGTCGGTCTCCAGCTGCACCGTGATGCGCGGGTGGTCGGCCAGCCGCTCGAGCCAGGCCGTGTAGCCCTGGGCCGGCAGTCCCTCGTAGGTGTCGTTGAAGTACCGGTTGTCGTAGGTGTAGCGGACCGGGAGCCGCGAGATGACCTCCATCGGGAGGTCGCGCGCGTCGGTCTGCCACTGCTTGGCCGTGTACTCGCGGATGAAGGCCTCGTACAGCGGCCGCCCGATGAGCTGGACCGCCTTCTCGTCGAGGTTGGCGGGCTCGCGGCCGGCGAGCTCGGCGGCCTGCTCGGCGACGAGGTCGCGCGCCTGCTGCGGCGAGTGCGCCGCGCGGAAGAACTGGTTGATGGTCCCCAGGTTGATCGGCATGGGAAACACCTCGCCGCCGTGGTTGGTGTACACGCGGTGCACGTACGGCGTGAAGGCGGTGAAGCGGTTGACGTACTCCCACACCCGCTCGTTCGAGGTGTGGAACAGGTGGGCGCCGTACCGGTGGACCTCGATGCCGGTGGTCGGCTCGGGCTCGGAGTAGGCGTTACCCCCGATGTGGTGGCGGCGGTCGATGACGACGACGTCCAGACCCAGCTCCTCGGCGCACCGCTCGGCGACGGTGAGGCCGAAGAACCCGGATCCGACGACGACCAGGTCGGCGTTCACAGGGGAGATCACTCCTCGATCGGGGACGACCCACAGTAGACGGGCGGCTGAGCGGACCCCGACCCGCCGCGCCGCCTCACCAGCCGGTGACGGCCGCCAGGTCCGCGCGCACCAGGGGCGCCGTCGACGCCATCCACGGCCCGGTCGCGTGGTGGTCGTCGGAGTGGACGTACACGCCTCCCGCCACCGCCGGGCACCAGCGGGGGCCGCCAGCCGGCCCACAGGTCGGCGGGGTCGGGCACGGGCGCGGCGTCTGCGGCGGGGACGACGGCCCGGGGGCCCAGCGCCCGGCCGGCCGTCCTCGGCGAGCGCCTGCGCGACCCGGCGCCCCAGCCACGCGTCCCAGACCGCCGCCGCCCCGGCGACGGGGGCGGCGACGGCGACGAGCGCCGCCACGACGGGGCGCCGGCCGCGGAGGGCGGGGACGAGGCGCCGCTCGACGACCGCGTGCGCCAGCAGGGCGAGGACGACGGACGGGCCCGCCACCACCGCGCCTGGGAGCGGTGTGGCCGTCGTCCTGCCCGAGAGGTGGAGGTAGCAGACGAGCACCGGCCAGTGCCACAGGTGCAGCGGGAAGGAGAGCGCGGCGGGCCGCACGAGCAGGCGGGTCGAGAGCAGGCGGTGGGCGCCGGCGGGTCCCCCGCGGTCGGCGGCGGCGAGCACCGCGACGCCCGAGAGCACCGGCAGCGCCGCGACCGCCCCGGGGAACGAGGTCGGTGGCAGCAGCAGCCCGGTGACGACCAGCCCGGCCAGCCCGGCCCACCCGAGGAGGAGGGCGCAGCGGCACCGGGGCACCACCGGGCCAGGAGCGCCGCGGCGAGAGCACCCGCGCCGAGCCCCCAGGCGCGGGCGCTCCCGGCGAAGTAGGCCGCGGGCTGGTCCACCGCGGTGAGCTGGACCGACCTCGCGAGCGAGGCCGCGGTGAGCACCGCCGTCGCGAGCACCAGGAGGCGGTCGGGGCGCACGCGCACCCGCGGCGCCACCACGGCCACCAGGAGCCCGAGCACCGGGAGCAGGAGCGTGACCTGGGCCTGGACCGACGTCGACCACAGGTGCTGGAAGGGGCTCGTGCCGTCCCCCCGCGCCAGGTAGTCGACGGCCTGGTCGCCGAGGCGCACGTTCTCGACCACGCCCAGCGAGGCCAGCGCGTCGCGGGCGGCGTCGCGCCAGCGCGTCGCCGGGAGGAGGACCCAGACGGTGAGGAGCGCACCCGCCACGGCGAGGGCGATGGCGGGCAGCACGCGCACGAGGAAGCGGCTCCACGCCTCGAGGACCGCGCGGGGCGTCATCGTCCGCGCCCGCAGGCGCCGGAGCACCGACGACATCAGGAAGTAGCCGGTGAGCGCGAGGAAGACGTCGACGCCGCCGGAGACCCCGCCCACCCAGACGTGGTAGACGACGACCAGGGCGACGGCCACCGTGCGCAGGCCCTCGACCTCCTGGCGCCGCGCCGTCGTGGCGGCCGGAGCGGGAGCCGTGCTCGGCGCGCGCTCGTGCAGTGCGGTGCTCAGCTCCGGCTCCCTCCTCGACGTCCCCGGACGGCGCCGACGCCCGCCGCGTCGGGCTCGTCGAGAGCGAGACGGCACGCGGCGGTCCCAGGCGACCGAGGACGCCTCAGCGGCGCGAGCGACGGGCGGGCCCGCCTCCCCCGCTCACCGGACAGGCTGCCTACCCGATCCCCCCGGCGCACGCGGTGAGCTCGAACAGCCGCGCGGCGGCGCCCTCCTGCGCCAGGAGCCGCACCGGTGCGTCCGCGCCGCCCTCCTCCCGCGACGCCTCCCACAGGTCGTCGAGGGAGGCGACCCCGTCGTACGCCCTCGCCGCGTCCGCCTCGGCGCCGAAGCGGTTCCCGAGGACCAGGGCGTACCGGACCCCCTCGTCCCGCACGGCGTCGCAGACCTCGGGCGAGGTCCCGACCTCGTCGAGGCGCTCCTCGGCCAGCCGGGCGGACGGCGTCCGCCGGTGCGACAGCGCCTTCCGGTCGGCCAGCGCGTAGACGAGCTCCCCGCCGTCGTACGGGTCGACCGCGACCACGTCGCCCTCGGGCACGAGCCCGGGCACCCTGGCGAGCAGGCGCAGCTCCGCGCGGTCGAGCAGCTGCGCGTCGGAGCGGTCGGAGCCGTAGGCGACGTCGAGGGCTCGTCGGGACGACTCGCGGCCGTCCCCGGGCAGGAGGACCGCGCCGAGGCACAGCGCCAGGACGGCGAGCGCCGCGACCGCCGTCCGGGCGCGCCCGCGCGTCGTCCCGGGTGCGCCGGTCGCCGCTCCGGGCTCGTCGTCCACCGGCCTGCGGCGCCGCAGGCGGGCGACGCGCGCCGGCAGCGCGGCGACGACCGCGGCGGCGCCGACGGCGGCGAGGGGCACGGCGACCACGGTGACGAGGACGGCGACCCGGTGGGAGTCGTTGTACCAGAGCCCCGTCAGGACGTTCGTGGTCGTGCTCTGGGCGATGACGTACAGGGCGGCCGCCAGGCACCCGCCGACGACGAGCGCCCGCGAGCGGTGCAGCAGCACCAGCCGGACCGCGCCGACGAGCACGAGCAGGCTGGCCCACCAGACGGCGTCCCCGCCCCCGGGCCCGACGCCCAGGAGCACCTCACCGGTGGCCTGGGCCGCCGTGGCGCGGGGGGGCCAGGGGAACCTGCTGACCGAGGACACGAGGGACGAGGACAGGACCGCTGCGAGGAGCGCTCCCGCCACGGCGCTCGCGGCCGCGAGCGCCAGGACGACGAGCAGCCGTCCGCGCGGGCGCCGGGCGAGGCGGCGCAGCCCGCCCCCCGCCGCCGCCAGCGCCGACGGGAGTCCCAGGACGAGCAGCGCGCCTCCCGCCGACGGGTGCGCGAGCGCGAGCCCGGGCAGCACGCCGACGGCCAGGACCGCCCCGCGGGCCGCGCGGCCGGTCGGGGACGCCGGCTCACCGCGGCCGAGCGCCGCGAGGGCCAGCGCCAGGGCCACCGGGAGGAGGGCCGTGGCGAGGAAGGCGGGGTAGACGATCCCCCAGATGAGCAGGAGGTGCGGGAAGACGGGGAAGGCCGCGGACAGGACGCCCGCCGCCATCGGCACGACAGAGCTGCGCGGGAGGACCTGCGCGGCGAGCAGGGCGCTGCCGGCCGGCCAGACGACCGCGCTGACGACGAGCGACACCGCGTTGGTGCACACGGGCAGCGTCGCGCCGGAGAGCTGCGCGACGAGCGAGACGACCCCGTGCCAGGCAGCCGGGTAGAAGCCGGAGCCGGAGTCCATCAGCCCGATCGTCAGGGAGGAGGCCGAGCCGGTGTCCAGGGCGTACCGCACGCTGTTGAGGTGGTGCACCACGTCGGTGCCCTGCCCGACCAGTGCCGGCGAGGACACGGCCGCGGTGAGCTGGGCTGCGGCCAGGACCGCCCCCAGCAGCAGCCCCGCTGTCGCGAGCCAGCCCGCACTCCGGCGACGTCGGCCCGCCTCGGCGTGCCCGCCCGCGGCCGCTCTCCCCTCCCGGCGCCACCGCTGGACCCCCGCCTGGAGGACGGCGAGGAGCACGACGACGAGGGCTGCGAGCAGCCCTGGCACCCAGGGCGTCCAGGGAACGCCGAGGGCGTCCGCGAGGACGGCTCCGACGGCCACGAGCGTTGCCGACAGGGCGGGGGCCAGCGCCCACAGCCGCAGCCCGGTCGCCCTCAGCGCCAGGCCGACGACGAGGCCCGGCACGAGCAGGACGCCCGCCGCGGCCGCGACCGCCGGCGCGGCGGCCGTCCACGGGGGGAGGGCGGCGACGTCCACCGGGCCTCCTCCCACCGACCCGCCCCCGGCGAGCCGTTCCGAGCGCGCCGAGCTCGGCGCGGCTGGACGCTAGCAAGGACCGCCGCCGAGGCCGGACGTCGCCGGGGCGGGTCGCCCAGCTCTCCGCAACCGGCGCCTCCCGCTCGCGCGCGAGCACGGGCGCCCCGCCGCGACGCGCGGGCCGCGCCCCGCGCGGGCCGAGGGTGTGCGCCCCGGAGGGCGGTCGCCATGGGAGCATCGACCGCCGTGGCGACCGATCGAGTGCCCAGAGGACACGACACCCGAGGCGAGGAGCAGAGCTCATGAGAGTCCTCAGCGTCGTCGGCGCGCGCCCGCAGTTCGTCAAGCTCGCTCCCGTCTCGGACGCCCTCGACGCACGCGGGCACGAGCACGTGGTCGTCCACACCGGTCAGCACTACGACCCGAGGCTGTCCGCCGACTTCTTCCGCGACCTCGGGCTCCGCGCCCCCGACGTGGCGCTGGGCGTCGGCTCCGGGACCCACGGAGTCCAGACCGGAGCTGTCCTGTCGGCCATGGACGCCGTCCTGGAGGAGCACCGGCCCGACTGGGTGCTCGTCTACGGCGACACGAACTCGACGGTGGCCGGCGCCCTGGCCGCGGTGAAGATGCACGTGCCGCTCGCCCACCTGGAGGCGGGCCTCCGGTCCTACAACCGGCGCATGCCCGAGGAGCACAACAGGGTGCTCACGGACCACGCCGCGGACCTGTGCCTCGCGCCGACCGAGCTCGCGCTGGAGCACCTGCGCCAGGAGGGGCTGGGCGACAGGTCGGTCGTCGTGGGCGACGTCATGACCGACGTCTGCCTGCGCACCCTCCGGGCGACGCGGGACCGCCCGAGCGCGCTGCCCGACAGCGTGACGGGGGGCGGCCCGCACCTGGTGGCCACGCTGCACCGGGCGGAGACGACCGACGACCCGCAGCTGCTCGCCGGGGTGGTGCGGTCGCTGGCCGCCCTGCCCGTCCCCGTGGTGCTGCTCGTCCACCCGAGGCTGCAGTCGCGCGCCGACGCCGCGGGCGTCCGGCTCGGCACGGGGTCGCTGCGCCCCGTCCCCCCGCTGACGCACGCCGACATGCTCGGCGCCGTCCACCGCGCCGACGGGGTGGTCACGGACTCGGGCGGGCTGCAGAAGGAGGCGTTCCTGGTGGGGACCCCGTGCACGACCTTCCGCACGGAGACCGAGTGGACGGAGACGCTCGTCGGCGGGTGGAACGCGCTCGTCAGCGACCCGGAGGACCTCGCCGCCGCGGTCTCCCGGCCCCGCCCGACGGCTGAGCGCGGCCAGCCCTACGGCGACGGCGACGCCGCGACCCGCGTCGTCGAGGCCCTCGAGCGCGAGCTCCTGTCATGACCGCGCCCGAGGGACCCGCGGCTGCGGGGGCGCGACGCCCCCGGGTCGTCGTGGTGGCCATGAAGCCCCAGCTGCGCGGCCGGATCCGCAGGAACGTCCAGACGCTGCTCGACATGGGCGCCGAGGTGCTCGTCGTGACCGTGGACGGGGGCAAGGACTTCCGCCAGGGCCTCGACGACCCCCGGCTGCACGTGCGCTTCGAGCAGCCGCTGAGCGTCCTCACCGGCTTCAACCACGCGCTGCGCCTCGCGCTCGGCCGCGGCAGCGCCCGGCGACCGGCGCTGCCGCCGCCCCCCGACCCCACCGCGCCGGTCCCGGCGCAGCCCGCGCTCCAGCTGCTGGCTCGCCTCCCGCTCGGAGCGGCCAGGAGGGCCAGGCGCGACCTCATCCGGGGCACGCGCCGAGTGCTCCTCCCGTGGCACCGCGTGTCCCTGTGGGCGGACTTCTGGCGCCGGTCTGCGCTGACGGCCGTGCGCGCGAAGCCGGACCTCGTCGTCAGCTCGGACGTGCCGGGCATCGTGGGCGCGGCGATCGCCGCGCGGAGGCTCGGCGTCAAGCACCTGCACGACTGCCACGAGCTCTACCTCGAGAGCACCCACCTGCTCCCCGTGGAGAAGCGGCTGCTCGCCCCCCTGGAGAAGCGGCTGATGCTCGGCGCCGACACGGTGACGTGCGTGAACCAGAGCATCGCCGACGAGTACCGCGCCCGGTACGGCGTGGACTCGGTCGTCGTGCGGAACTGCGCCCCGCGGCCCCGCGGCACGGCGCGGCTGGACATCCGTCAGCTCGCGGGTCTCCCCGACGACGAGCTGGTCGTCCTGTACCAGGGCGGCTTCGCGCCCGGACGAGGGCTCGACGTCGTCGTGCGCGCAGCAGCGGGCCTTCCCGCGCGCACGAGCCTCGTCCTGCTCGGAGACGGTCACCACCGCGCCGAGCTGGAGCGGCTGGTGGAGGAGCTCGGGGTGGGGCACCGGTTGCGCTTCGTCGCCGCCGTCCCGCCGGCGGACCTCCTGCCCCTCACGGCCACGGCGACCGTCGGCGTCGTGCCGTACCAGCCCGTGTCCTTGAACAACCGACTGGCGCTGCCCAACAAGGTCTTCGAGTACACCGGTGCGGGTGTGCCGCTGGTCGTCGCCGACGCGCCCGAGCTCCGGCGCGTCGTCACCGAGGGGGCGTGCGGTGAGGTCTACGACCCCTACGACCCCGACTCCCTCGTGAGCGCCCTCGCCAGGGTGCTCGACCCCGCCGGCTACGACCGGACGCGCGCGGCAGCGGCGGCGTACGGGCGCGACAACTGCTGGGAGGTCGAGCGCGAGAAGCTGGTGTCGGCGCTCACCGGGCTCAGCCCTCTGTGGCCGAGCGCCCCGGAGCCCTCGGCCCCGACACAACCGGCGGCGGCCGCCGGGGAGCCCCGTCGTGCTTGACGCCACCTCCGACGACCCCGCGGACACGTGCGTGGTCGTCCCCCTCTACCGTGAGGAGGAAGTGGTGGGGGACGTCGTGCGCGGGCTGCGTCGCTCCTTCCCGCGGGTGGTGTGCGTGGACGACGGCAGTGGTGACGGATCCGCCCGGGAGGCGCGCCGCGCCGGGGCCGTGGTGGTCGAGCACCCCTTCAACCTGGGGCAGGGAGCCGCGATCCAGACCGGGCTGCAGTACGCGCTGACAGACCCGACGACCGACTACGTCGTCACCTTCGACGCCGACGGCCAGCACCAGGTCGAGGACGCCGTCGCCATGGTCGACACGCTCCGGCGGGGTGAGGCGGACCTGGTGCTGGGGTCGCGCTTCCTCGACGGCCGGACCCAGCTGCCGTGGCTGCGGCGCCTCGTGCTGCGGCTCGCTGTCGCCCACGCCCGCGCGACGACGGGGCTCGCCGTCACCGACACGCACAACGGGCTGCGTGCGATGACCAGGGCCGTCGCCGCCAGGATCCACCTGACGCAGAGCCGCATGGCCCACGCCAGCCAGCTGCTCGAGCAGGTGGCCCGGATGGACGTCGTGCACGTCGAGCAACCGGTGCACATCCTCTACACCCCCTACTCGCGCCAGAAGGGCCAGTCCCTCTGGAACTCGGTGAACATCATCACCGAGTCCCTCTTCCGCTAGGGAGTCCGTCCAATGATCAAGGTGATCCTCCTCGTGGCGATCACGGGTGCCGCCGCGGTGCTCGTCCGCGGTCGCCGGGGAGTGCGCCACCAGGCCCTCCGACGTCTGGGTCTCGCCCTGTTCGCGCTGGGTGCGGCGCTCTCCCTCTTCTTCCCCGTCACGTGGACGTGGGCGGCGGAGACGCTGGGCGTGGGACGAGGGACGGACCTCCTGCTCTACCTGCTCATCGTGGCCTTCCTGGGGACGGTCGCGACGTCGTTCGTGCGGTTCCAGGAGCTGCAGCACCAGGTGACCGTCCTCGCGAGAGAGCTCGCTCTGGCCTCGGCGCCCCCGAGCCGGAAGGTGGCCGCCGCCCGGGCCGGTGGGACCACCGCGCCCGTGCGCGCGGGCGACGAGGGCGGTCCCCGGTCGTCCGACCCGGCCGGCCGCCCATGACCACCCGGTCGCCGCGAGGCACCTGTCCGCCACCACGCCCCGTCCGTCCCTGAGGTGCCCTTGAGCCAGTCGTTGAGCAACTTCCGAGCCGCCGCGCCGATCCTGCGGCTGCTCGTCCGTCGCGACCTGAAGGTGCGCTACGCCGACTCGCTGCTGGGATGGCTCTGGTCCTTCGTCGAGCCGCTGTCGCTGGCGGCCATCTTCTACGTGGTCTTCACCCTCCTGCTGGACCGCGGGCTGGGGGTGGACCCGTACGTCCTCTTCATGCTGCCCGCTCTCCTCGCGTGGCAGTGGACGGCGGGAAGCCTCTCGGGGGCCGCGAAGTCGCTGACCAAGGACAAGCGGCTCGTCGGTGCGGTGCGCCTGCCGCGCGCCATCTGGCCGATGCGGACGGTCCTCGTGAAGGCGTGCGAGTTCTTCCTCGCCCTGCCGGTCGTCGTCGTCGTCGCCGCCTTCTTCGGCCACGCGCCCGGGATCATGATCCTCGCCCTGCCGCTCGCGGTGCTCATCCAGGCCACGCTGCTGATGGGCCTCGCCCTGATGCTCAGCCCCATCGGCGTGCTCGTCACCGACACGTCCAACGTCCTGGCGCTCCTGCTCCGCCTCGGCTTCTACGGGTCGCCCATCTTCTGGGGGCTCTCCGACGTGCCGGACCGCTACCAGCGCTTCCTCATCATCAACCCCATGGCCGGGATCATCGACCTGTACCGGGCAGCGTGGTTCCCGGACACCTTCGCCGGCTGGACCCCCGTGGCCGTCGCAGCGGCCGTCGCGGTCGTCGCGCTCGTCGTGGGCGCACGGATCTTCTCGAAGCTCGAACGACCCGCACTCAAGGAGCTGTGACGTGGACGTGCCGCAGACGATGCGGAGGCCGGTGCTCCCAGGGCGGCCGGCCATCAGCGTGGACGGGCTGGGGATCCACTTCTCCAAGCACCGACGGCGAGCGCTCTTCCTGCGCGAGCTGCTGTCCAAGGGGAAGGACACGGCTCCCGACAGGAGCGGCTTCTGGCCGCTCCGCGACGTCTCCTTCGCGGTGGCTCCCGGTGAGGCCGTCGGGGTCGTGGGCGTCAACGGCAGCGGCAAGTCGACGCTCCTGCGCCTCATCGCCGGGGTCCTGCTCCCGGACGAGGGCAGCGTGGAGGTCAACGGCGGGGTGGCGCCGCTCATCGAGATCACGGGAGGGTTCGCGAGCGAGCTCACCGGCCGGGAGAACATCTCGGTGGTCTCGGCCCTCCACGGGCTGAACAAGAAGCAGCTCGCCGAGCGGTTCGACAAGATCGTCGAGTTCGCCGACATCGAGTCCTTCCTCGACACCCCGTTCCGCCACTACTCCTCGGGCATGCGAGTCCGACTGGCCTTCAGCGTCATCGCCCACCTGGACGAGCCGATCCTCCTCGTCGACGAGGTGCTCGCCGTCGGGGACAAGCGCTTCCGGGAGCGCTGCCACGAGATGATCGACGCCCTGCTGGCGGCCGGCCGGACCCTCTTCCTCGTCAGCCACAGCGAGGCGGACCTGAGGCGCTTCTGCACCCGGGGCCTGCTGCTCGAGCGCGGCGGCCTGGCCGCCGACGGGCCCATCGAGGAGGTCCTGGAGAGGTACCTGGCGTCGTGAGCGCCTCCGCTGGCCCGAGCTCCTGCGCCCCTGCACCTGGTGCCCGACACGCGCCCGGGCTGCCGGAGCGCTGCCCGCGACGGCGGGTACGGTCGAGATGTCCGCATGCGCGGAGGCGGGTGGCGCCCCCTGCTGCACGACCCACTGCCCGTCGAGAGGACCCCACATGAGCGCCCGGGTCGAGGACTCGGCCGACGTCAGCCCCGACGCCCAGCTGGGAGCCGGGACGGTGGTCTGGCACCTGGCCCAGGTCCGCGAGCGCGCGCACCTGGGCGACCAGTGCGTCGTCGGCCGGGGTGCCTACGTCGGTGCGGGCGTGAGGGTGGGCGACCGGTGCAAGATCCAGAACTACGCGCTGGTGTACGAACCGGCCTCGCTCGCCGACGGGGTCTTCGTGGGACCCGCCGCGGTCCTGACCAACGACAGGCTGCCGCGTGCGGTGGCTCCCGACGGCTCGGCCAAGACGGCGGACGACTGGGTCGCCGTCGGCGTCGACCTCCGCGAGGGCAGCTCGGTCGGCGCGCGCGCCGTGTGCGTCGCGCCCGTCGTCGTCGGTCGCTGGGCGATGGTGGCTGCCGGCGCTGTCGTGACGCGGGACGTCCCCGACTTCGCCCTGGTGGCCGGCGTCCCGGCCAAGTGGGTCGGGTGGGTCGGACGCACGGGGCGACGCCTCGTGCGCGGTGATGACACGACGTGGACCTGCCCCGACTCCGGGGCCCGATACCGCGAGGCCGACGACGGCCTCAGCCTCGAGGAGCTCCGGTGACCGCCACCCAGACCAAGCCCGCCGTGCCCGCCGCACGTCCCCTCCTCGGCGAGGAGGAGCGCGCGGCGGTGGACCGCGTGCTGCTCAGCGGGGGCCTCGCGCAGGGCCCCGAGGTCGCCGCCTTCGAGGAGGAGTTCGCCGCCGTCGTCGGCGACCGCGCCTGCGTGGCGGTCAACTCCGGCACGAGCGCGCTGCACCTCGCCCTCCTGGCCCTCGGCGTCGGCCCCGGGGACGAGGTGGTGGTCCCCTCGTTCACCTTCGCCGCGACGGCCAACGCGGTCGCGCTCACCGGCGCCGTGCCCGTCTTCGCCGACATCGACGAGGCGACCTTCTGCCTCGACCCCGCAGCCGTGGAGGCGGCGGTGACGCCGGCGACCCGCGCCGTGATGCCCGTCCACCTGTACGGCCAGCCCGCGGACATGACGGCGCTGCAGGAGGTGGCCGAGCGCCACGAGCTCCTGGTCCTCGAGGACGCGGCGCAGGCCCACGCGGCGCGCTGGCGCGGCGAGCCGGTCGGCTCCCTCGGCTCGGCCGGCGCCTTCTCCTTCTACCCGACGAAGAACATGACCGCCGGCGAGGGCGGCATGGTCACCACCGCCGACCCGGAGGTCGAGCGCCGCGTCCGCCTCCTGCGCAACCAGGGCATGGAGAAGCGCTACGCGAACGAGGTCGTCGGCTTCAACTCCCGCATGACCGACCTGCACGCCGCGATCGGGCGCGTGCAGCTGCGGCGCCTGGCGGGCTGGACGGAGCAGCGGCAGCGCAACGCGCGGTTCCTCGACGAGCACCTGGCCGGCTCCGTCGTCGTCCCGCCGGTCGCGGACGGCGCCGAGCACGTCTACCACCAGTACACGATCCGGGTGCCCGAGGACCGCGACGGCTTCGCCCGCGCCCTCGCCGACCGCGGCGTCGGCTCGGGCGTGTACTACCCGACGCCGGTGCACCGGCTGCCCTCCTTCGGCCAGAGCCTCGACCTCCCCCGCACGGAGCGCGCCGCGGCGGAGGTGCTGTCGCTGCCCGTCCACCCCGGGCTCTCGCAGGAGGAGCTCGAGCGCGTGGTCGAGGCCGTGGTCGCGGTCGCCGGGGCGGGCGCCTGATGGCCCGCGCGCTGCGCGCCGGCCTCATCGGCCTCGGCATGATGGGGCGCAACCACGCCCGCGCCCTGCGGGCCGTCGAGGGGGTCGACCTCGTCGCGGTCGCCGACCCCGTGGGCGACGCGCACGGCGTCGCCGCCGCGCTGCCGCTGCTCGCCTCGGTGGAGGAGCTCGTCGCCACCGGCATCGACCTCTGCGTCGTCGCCGTGCCGACCGCCGCCCACGAGGAGGTCGGGCTCGCGCTGGCGTCGGCGGGCGTCCACGTGCTCGTGGAGAAGCCGCTGGCGGTGGACGTGCGCGCCGCGGCCCGGCTCGCGGGGGCCTTCGAGGACGCGGGCCTGGTCGGCTGCGTCGGGCACATCGAGCGCTACAACCCGGCGCTGCGGAGCATGCGGGAGCGGCTCGCCGCGGGCGAGCTCGGCGAGGTGCACCAGGTGGCGACCCGCCGGCAGGGGCCCTTCCCCCACCGCATCGCCGACGTGGGCGTGGTCAAGGACCTCGCCACCCACGACTTCGACCTCACCGCCTGGGTCACCGCGAGCGCCTACCGCACGGTCGCCGCGCGCACGGCCCACAAGAGCGGGCGCACCCACGAGGACCTGGTGTCGGTGCTCGGGGGGCTTTCGGACGGCACCGTCGCCAGCCACCTCGTCAACTGGCTGTCCCCGCTCAAGGAGCGCGTCACGCTCGTGACGGGCGAGCGCGGCACCTTCGTCGCCGACACCATCACCGCCGACCTGACGCACTACGCCAACGGGTCCGTCGCCACGACGTGGGAGACGATCGCCCAGTTCCGGGGCGTGAGCGAGGGGGACGTCACCCGCTTCGCCATCCCCAAGCGCGAGCCGCTCATGACCGAGCTGGAGGCCTTCCGCGACGCCGTCCTGGGGACGTCCGACGAGGTGGTCTCGATGCGCGAGGGCGCCTCCACCGTCGCCGTGGCCGAGGCCGTCCTGCGGTCCGCCGCCGGCGGCGGCGTCGTGGACGTGGCCGACGTGCTCGCCACCGCGTGAGCGCCGCACCCGGACCCGAGAACGCAGACCGAGGAGGACCCGCAGTGAGGACGTGCGTCGTAGCGCTGGGCAAGATCGGGCTGCCCCTGGCGGTCCAGATGGCTCGCTCCGGCCACCAGGTCGTGGGGGCCGACGTGGACCCGCGCGTCGTCGACGCCGTCAACCGGGGCGAGGAGCCGTTCCCGGGCGAGCACGGGCTGGCCGAGGGGCTCGCCGAGGTGGTGGCCTCGGGCGCCCTGCGCGCCACCACCGACACCACCGCGGCCGTCGCCGCCTCCGAGGCGACCGTCGTCGTGGTCCCCCTCTTCACCGACGACCTCGGCGTCCCCGACTTCCGGGCGATGGACGCGGCGACCGACGACATCGGCGCGGGGCTCCAGCCGGGCTCGCTGGTCACCTACGAGACGACCCTGCCCGTCGGGACGACCCGCCAGCGCTTCGTCCCGGCCCTCGAGGCCCGGTCCGGCCTCCGGGTCGGCACGGACCTGCACGTCGTCTTCTCCCCGGAGCGGGTCCTGACCGGTCGCGTCTTCGCCGACCTGCGGCGCTACCCCAAGCTGGTCGGCGGCGTCGACGCGGCCAGCGCCGCCGCGGGGGCGGCCTTCTACGAGTCCGCGCTGCAGTTCGACGAGCGACCGGACCTCCCCCGCCCCAACGGCGTGTGGGACCTCGGCTCGGCGGAGGCGGCCGAGATGGCCAAGCTCGCGGAGACGACCTACCGCGACGTCAACATCGGACTGGCCAACCAGTTCGCCCGGCACGCGGACGCCGTCGGGCTGGACGTCCGCGCCGTGATCGAGGCCGCGAACAGCCAGCCGTACTCGCACATCCACACGCCCGGCATCGCGGTCGGGGGCCACTGCATCCCGATCTACCCGCGCATGTACCTGTGGAAGGACCCCGGGGCCACGGTCGTGAGCGCGGCGCGCGAGGCCAACCTCGCGATGCCCGCCTACGCCGTCGCCCGCCTGGCCGAGGCGATGGGCTCGCTGGAGGGGGCGACCGTCGCCGTCCTCGGCGCCGCCTACCGCGGCGGCGTGAAGGAGGTCGCCTTCTCCGGCGTCTTCCCGACGGTCGAGGCGCTGCGCGAGGCCGGCGCCGACGTGCGCGTGCACGACCCCCTCTACACCGACGCGGAGCTGGAGGTGATGGGACTGCGCCCGCACGCGCTGGGCACGCCCGTGGACGCCGTGGTGCTCCAGGCCGACCACGCGCAGTACCGGGAGCTCACGACGCAGGACGTGCCGGGGGCACGGGTGCTCCTGGACGGCCGCGGCACCACCGACGCCGCGCTCCTGCCGGGCGTGCGTCGCCTGCTCATCGGCGACGGGCAGGCCCCGGCCACCCCGCGACCGGGTGCTCCCGCGGCCGGCTGAGGCCCGCGCCCGACCTCGCCGACGACGCCCGCAGGGGCGCCGCAGCCGCGACCTCGAGGCCCCTGCCCGGCGCGGGGCGCAGCAGGCGCCTCGCTGGGCTCGCGGCTGGGTGCGGGATGGCCTCGACCACCTCCTTCTGGACCGCGCTCCAGGTGGGCGCGCCGGCGTGCGCGGCGCGCTACCTGCTGCGCCGCAGGGCGCCCAGTGCTCGCCGGACCGGGTCCGTGGTGTCGCGTGTCGCGGGAGCGCTCGCCCGGGCGCGCAGCTCCTGGTTCTGGGCCCTCAGGAGCTCGATCGTCTCCTGGGCCTTCTCCAGCCGGGCGTGCACGTTCGGTGCGGTCCACCCCGGCGTGATGTGGGGCAGTCCTCGCGGTCGGATCCCCTGGTACAGCTCCTCCAGATGCTTCCCGACCACGGCGGAGTCGTGGTGGGCGACCACGTGCGCGCGACCTCGCTCCCCGAGGTCGGCCCGCGCGTCGGGGGAGGCGATCAGCTCGGCCATCACCTCGACGAAGGTGTCCGGGTCGGCGCTGACAACCGGCAGGTCGGGGCTCTGGGCACGCACCTCGGCGCGGATCCGCGCGACGGCCACCTTGCCCATGGCCATCGCCTCGAGCGAGCCGACGCCCATCTCGCCCGCGAGCAGCTGGTCGACCACGATGTCGGCGTCGGCGACCCGCGCCATCAGCTCCTCGTGGGAGACGCCCTCCACCAGGTCGACGTCGAAGTCCGCGCCCTGCTCGCGCAGCCGGTCGAACCCGGACAGGACGAACTCGGTGCCCTTGGTCGACCGCAGGCTCGGGGCGTGCAGCACGACCGGGCGACGACGCCTGACCGGCCCCACCACCGGCAGCAGCTCGGTCTCGACCGGCTTGGGCAGGTAGGTGGCCTCCGGCACGTAGGGCTGGTCCAGCACGCTGCCGACGGTCATCCGGTCCGCGTAGGTGCGGATCACGGCCAGCTGGGAGGCGATCCGGTCCTCGTCGCACGGCACGTCGGCGTGCCGGTAGAAGCTCCACGGGTCCGACGCGAGGTGGTGGCTCCTGAGCCGGACGTCGGAGCCGTGGAAGGTGAAGACGATGCGGGTGCCCCGAGCGCGCCAGACCGGCAGGTCCCAGAACCAGGGCAGCTTGCTCGCGGCCGGGATCAAGGACCGGGCGAAGTGGAAGTGGACGACGTCGAGGTCGAGCGCCAGCGCCTCCTCCAGGACCCGCAGGTAGCTGTCGGGCCCCTCACCGTGCTCGATGACGCGGTCCGCCGAGAAGTCGAACTTCGACCTCCCGTACTGCCAGACCTTCACCTCGTGCCCGTGGGCGCGCAGTCCCTGGGCCATCGTCCAGGCCTGGTTGGCGATGTTGCTGGGGGCGTGGAGGACGCGCATGGCGAGTCAGCCTAGGCACCGCGAGTGACGACGCAGTGGAGGTGGTCGTCACCTGACGCAGTCCTCGACGGCCCGTCGCGGCGGGAGACGGTGCTCCCCTCGTCGAGCCCACGAGGCGGGAGACAGGTGCGCGCGCGGCGCGCGGGCAGGCGCTCAGGGGCACCACGCCTCCGGACTGCCGACGTCGCTGTCCTGGGCGCCGCGGACGGAGAGGCCGTCGTACACGTCCATGGTCGCCCAGTCGCAGACGTACGCCGACCACCGATCCGCCGTCTCGTCGAGCTGGTCCACCCCGGTCGCGAGGCCCAGCTGCCGCAGCCGCTGGACGTGGATGGAGTGGTAGACGTTGACGTTCTGGCCGTCGATCTCCTTGGTGAAGTTGGTCGGCGCCACCACCGCCGCCACCGTCGACGGGTCGATGTCCACCACGACGTCCTGCTGCCGGCCGTCGAGCGGCACGGACGCGAGCCGCTCCCACGACGTGTCGACGGGTGCGCTCACGAGGGGGTCGAACCGCCCCGTCTGGACCTCGACGACCACCTCTCCCTCGGCCCCCTCGACCGTGAAGTGCAGCCTGTTGGGCTCCGGGGACGACGCCAGGCTGAGCACGGCGTTCAGGCGGACGCTCGACGACGTGGGCCGTCCGTCCTCCAGGTCCTCGTCCAGGGGGTACAGCTGCCAGCGCGAGATGCCCTCGGACTCGGCGAACGCGAACTCGCCCTCGCCCGGCACCTCGAGCTCGATCTCCGACAGACGTGCCGGAGCGCTCTCGAAGGAGAGGCGGAGGTAGGTGAATCCGGTGAGCCCGTACCGGCTCGTACGCAGCTCTGGCACCTCGTAGAGGGGCAGCATCTCCGCCATCGTGGTCGCGCTGCGGTCGACGACCTCACGAGCCTCCGGGGAGCCCGTCATGTCGGCGTACTCGTCCATCGACGCCAGCGCGGACTGCCAGCCGTTGAGGATCCAGCTGTTCGGCGCCTGCGGGACCTCGGCGATCGAGATCCCCCGGGACGACTCGAAGTAGACGCCTCCGTCCTCCGCCGGCACGAGGAGGCTGTCGAAGACCTCCGCCGCAGCCTCGACGAGCTCGGGATCGTCGATGGCGATCCCGGCACGGTGCAGCCTGACGGCGTAGTAGGCCTGCGTGAGGCCGGAGTAGTGGCGCTCGTAGAGACGGGACGCACGCTCCACGTCCACGTCGTACCAGAACACCAGCGCCCCCTCGTGCTCGTCCATCCGAGACACCGCGGCGTGGGCGACCGTGCTGATGGCGTCTCGCAGCTCCTGGGTGGGCTCGGCCTCGTACTGCCTGACGTAGTCCCCCAGGACGTACGTGCCGTAGATCGGGTGGGCGAAGACCGTCCCGTCGTCGTCCAGCCTCCCCGGGTACCCGTCGGGCAGGAACTGGAAGCGGTAGAAGTCCTGCATGGAAGCCAGATCGGGCGACAGCGGCGGCATCGCTCTCGGGGCGGCGTCCGCGGAGGCGCTGGCGGCAGTGGTCGCGTCCGTCGCCGTCCCCGGCGCGACCGGCGTCGGGCTGCAGGCGACCAGGACGCCCACCGCGAGCGTCAAGGTGAGATTTTTGCGCACTTCCCCACGATACGAGGGTCTTCAGGAGCCCTCGGGAAGCTGTCCCGGCGTGGTCAGCCCGGCCCGGCGCAGCACTCCAGCACCCGTCGAGAGGCCGTTCGCGCCACGGCGTCCGACGACAGCGTGGTGCGCGTCCACCGGGTGAGGGCCGCCCGCCGTTCGGCCGTGGGCGCAGAGGCGAGCGCCTCCGCCATCGCCTCCGCCACGGCGTCGACGTCCCACGCCACGGCCCACCCGAGGTGGTTGTCCCGCACGAGGCGAGCGCCCGGACCAGCCCCTGCGTAGAGCACGGGAGTCCCGCACGCCGTGGCGGCGAAGGCCTTCGTCGCGACGGCGAGGTCGTAGCCGACCCCGGGCCGCACCGAGGCCAGGGCGGCTCGGGCGCGTCGCAGCGAGCGCGCCACCTCTGCGACGGGGACCAGACCCGTCAGCTCGACCCTGCCGGGCACGCGCTCGGAGGCCAGCCGGCGGAGCATCTCCTCGTCCGTCCCCTGCCCGTGCACGACGAGACGCGCGGTCGGGAAGCGGTCGGCGACCCTCGCGAAGGCCTCGACGAAGACGCCGGCGCCGTGGACCTCGGACATGGTGCCCGCGTAGACCAGCACCGGCGCCTCCCCCGACGGGTCCGCCCAGTGCTCGGCCCCTCCACCGTCGCGGTCCCGTCCGTCCTCCGTCGGTCGGAAGCGGCTCACGTCGATGCCCGTGCCGACGACGTGGATCCTGCCCGGGTCGACACCGAGGTCGCGCAGGGCGTCGGAGACCTCGGCGGTCACCGTCACGACGGTCGTGGCACCTCGCAGGGCCCACGCCTCCAGGGCTCGGACGAGCCACCGCGTGAGGCGGGGGGCCGAGGTGGCCGCGACGGCCAGCGACAGCACGTCGGCGGCGTAGTAGACGTACGGCCTCCTCCGCAGGGCGCAGACGAGACGGACGACCGCGCCCGTGGTGGGCGGGGGCTCCACGACGACGACGTCGGGGCGGGGGGCGAGCAGGAGGCGCAGCACCAGCGGCAGGTCGAAGCTGGCGTACGGGAGGTAGCCCCGCACCGCGCCGTGGCGGTCGCGCAGGACCGGCCAGCGCGAGACCCGCGCAGCGCCCTCCGCCGGTGCCCCCGCCCCACGGCGGGCGCGGCTCGTGAGCACCCGCACGTCTGCGTCCTCGGACAGCGCGTCGACGAGCGCCCCCAGGCGCAGCGGGGCGGCGCCCGGCTCGGGCCGGAAGACGCGCGAGGCGACGAGGACCAGCGGCCGGGACGCCTCTCGCCGCCGGCGCTCAGGCCCGGGCACGCGCGGCCCAGCCCTCGAGGAGGTCCACGAAGGCCGCCCCGTCGCGGTTCCAGTCGTGCTCCGCCAGCGCGACCGCGTGGCCGGCCTCCCCCATCCGGCGGCGTGCGTCCGGGGCGTCGCGCAGGGCCAGGACGGCCTCCAGGACGGCGTCGACGTCGCCGAAGCCGACCACGACGCCCGCCCCCGTCTCCCGGACCAGGCGAGCCGCCTCCGGGTTCGCCGTGGTGATGACCGGGACCCCGTGGGCCATGTACTCCATCACCTTGGTGAAGCGGCTGTGGGCGTAGTTCGCGTGGTCGTGCAGGAGGACGAGGCCGGCGACGGCACCGGGCAGGTGGGCCAGGGCGAGCTCGTTGGGCACGAAGCCGTGGTGCACGAGGGCGCCGCCGGAGGCCGAGGCGGCCTCGCGCAGCCGCGCCTGCACGTCGGGGCGGGCGTTGCCGACGACCTCGAGGACGACGTCCTCCGGCAGCCGGCGCGCCAGCTCCAGCATCTCCTCGAGACCCCGGGCGACCGTCAGGGCGCCGACGTAGACGACCCGGTGGGGACGCGAGCCCGTGGTCTCGACCGCTGCGGGTCGCGCGGGCGGGACCCGCGGCGTGTTCGGCACCACCGGGTGGACGCGCCGGAAGCGGCTGACGTAGCCGTGCTCGGCGAGCAGCAGGTGGAGCTCGTGCTCGGCGACCCGCTCGAGGATCCCCAGCAGGCGCGCGAGCGGTCGCCGGAGCCGCCCGGGGACGCCGGGCGCCATGTGCGCCTGCGCCGGCACGTCCTCGTGGGCGTCCCAGACGACCGCGGTGCGCGGTGACCAGCGCCGCAGGAGGAGCAGGAGGGGGATCAGCTCGGGGTCGTGGGCGAGCACGACGTCGTGGCGGCGCACGACCGCGAGGGCGTGGCGCGCCGCGACGAGCAGCGCCCGGGTGCGGCGCAGCCCCACGGCGCGCGGGAGGTCGACCGGGTCCACCTCGGGAACGTCGACCCGGGGGTCGACGCCGAAGGCCGAGAAGGGCGCGGCGTACGTCACCGCGTGGCCCCGCGCCCGCAGGGCGCCGATCTGGCGGACGCGGATGCGCGCGTCCTGCGGGGGGTGCGCCACCGTCAGCACCAGCACGCGCAGCGGCCGCCCGGGCTCCCCCGAGGACGTCACCGCCCGCCCCGGGCGCTCGCCCGCTCCACCAGCACGCCGCGCAGGCCCTCGGCCAGGTCCACGGGGTCGAGGTCGGGGAACAGGCTGCCCAGCAGGGAGGCGTCCGCCTGGGAGTGCCGGACGTCGCCGGCGCGGGCGGGGCCGTGCCGGACGTCCACCGGGGCGCCGGCAGCCCGGCCCAGCGCGTCGACGAGGTCCAGCAGGCTGGTGCGGCGGCCACCGCCCACGTTGACCGGCGTGGGGTGGGACAGGCGTCGGCGCGCGGCGTCGAGCAGCACCTGGGCGACGACGGAGACGTGGACGAGGTCGCGGGTCTGCCGGCCGTCGCCGTCCACCCGCAGCGGGCGGCCGTCGAGGACGGCCTCGACGAAGGCGGGGACGACCGCCGCGTAGGCGTGGTCGGGGCTCTGCCCCGGGCCGTAGACGTTGAACAGGCGCAGCGCCAGCGTCCGCGTGCCGTAGCACCGCTGGTGCGCGAGCAGGTACTGCTCGGTGGCCAGCTTGCTGACGCCGTACGGCGAGACCGGCGCGACGGGGTCGTCCTCGCGCGCGGGCAGGCGGGCGTCGTCGCCGTAGACGGCGCTGGAGGACGCGGCGACGACGTGGTCGACGCCGTGCCGGCGGCAGGCCTCCAGCAGCAGCAGCGTCCCGGTCGCGTTGACGTGGTGGGTCTCGAGCGGTCGCACCAGGGAGTCCGCCACGCTGGCGACGGCGGCCAGGTGCACGACCGACGTCGCGCCGGGCACCGTCGCGTCCAGGGCGTCCGGGTCGGTGACGCTCCCCCGGACCACCCTCGCCCCGAGGGCCTCGACGTGGTCGGCGCCGACGCCGCGGACGTCGTCGAGGACCACCACCTCCTCGAAGGCCCCCGACGCGAGCGCGCGGCGGACGACGTGCGTCCCGATGAACCCCGCGCCGCCCGTGACGACGAGCTTCGCCCCGCCCGGGCCCGCCGCGCTCATGACCGTCCCCGGGCGAAGACGGCCCGGTACCCGGTGCGGCGCACACCCTCCGGGAGGAAGCGGTACCCGCCGCGGACGACGACGTTGCGCAGGAAGGCGCCGGGGCCGACGAAGCCCGAGCGCAGCAGCTCCCGCTGCAGCCGGAGCTCGGCGACGGCGAGCCGAGCGCCGCCGCGCCGGGCGTAGGAGCCGCCGTCGACGCGGTAGAGCACGAGCGCGTCGGCGACGTTCGCCGTCCGGGCGCCCGCGGCGATCATCCGGGCGAACAACCAGTAGTCCTCCAGCAGCGGCAGGTCCCGGTACCCCCCGGCGGCCGCGACCACGGAGCGCCGGTAGACGACCGTCGGGTGGTTGAAGGGGCTGTGGAAGCGGGCCCGCGCGGTGATGGCGTCGTGCGCCAGGGGCGGGGTGCGCCGGGCGACGACGCGCTCCTCCCCCGCCGTCGTGCCCTCGAGCTCGGCCAGGCCCGACCCGACCAGGTCGGCGCCCGCCTCCAGGAGCGGCAGCTGGCGCGCGAAGCGCTCGGGCAGGCACACGTCGTCGGCGTCCATCCGCGCCACGACGTCGTGCCGGCAGACCTCCAGCCCGTCGCGCAGCGCGGCGGCGAGCCCGCCGTTGACCGGGCGCCGGACCACCCGCACCGGCACCGGGCTGGCGGCCACGAGCTGCTCGAGCACGAGGGCGAGCCCGTCGTCCACCGGCCCGTCCTGCACGAGCACGACCTCGTCGGGCCGGCGGTGCTGGTCCTGCACCGCCGAGGTGAAGGCCCGGCGCAGCAGCTCGGGGCGGTCGCCCCGGTAGCAGGGGAGCAGGAGCGAGAACGGCAGCGCCCCGAGGGCGGGCGGGGGCACCGCGCCGCCGACGGGCGCCGGTGGGCGCAGCAGCGAGCGGGTCGACGCCGGAGCCCCCGCCGAGGCGAGCACCTCGGCCGTGGGCCGAGGCGCGGTGAGCAGCCCCTCGCGCAGCCCGCGCAGCGCGGCCGACCGCAGCACGTCGCGGCGGCTGCTGCCGCGGTAGGTGCGGACCCAGCGGCGCACCGTCGAGCCCCCGTAGAGGACCTTCTCCCACGGGGCGAGCCCGCGGCTGCGGCCGAAGAGCCAGAGCTTGTTGCGGACCTCCAGGGAGAACCGCTCCCCCGGGTCGGCCGCCGTGTCGCCGAACACCCGCGTGCGGTGCTCGACGACGCTGCGCCGGCTCGCGAGGCCGCTGCGACCCCGCAGGAGGCGGGTCGTGAACTCGAAGTCGTCGTTCCAGAGGAAGTAGGACGCCAGCGGGAGCCCCACCTCGTGCACCCGCTCGGCGCGCACCAGCACGGAGACGAAGGAGGCCGAGCGCACGGGCACGGCGTCGACGTCGGCGGCCGCGGCCACCTGGGCGCGGGAGGCGCCCGGCCGCGGGCGCGGGGTGTTCATGGGGTGCTCGCGGCCGTCCGTCCACAGCACCCGGCTCGCGACCAGGTCGGGCCGCACCGGCGAGGCGGCGCAGCGGAGCAGCTCGCCGAGCGCCGTGGGCGAGGGCACGGTGTCGTCGTCGAGCAGCCACACCCAGCCCGCGTCGTGGGCGGTCAGCGCCCGGGCGAGGCCGACGGCGAAGCCCCCTGCGCCTCCGGTGTTCTGCGGCAGCTCCACCAGGTCCGCGCCCGGGTGCTCCTGCCGCACCCAGGCGGCCGTGCCGTCCGCGCTCGCGTTGTCGACCACGACGACGGCGTCGACCGGCCGCTCCTGGGCGGCCACGGCCGGCAGCGCCGCGCGCAGCAGCGGCAGCCGGTCATGGGTGACGACGACGGCGACGACCCTCTCCTCGCCTGCGCGCACCCCCCGACCGTAGACGAACCGGGCGGCCCTCCCGGTGCGGGACGCCCGGCGCGGCGCCCCTCGGTGCGGCGGCGGCCGTCACCCGGGCCCGCGCCGTATCCTCCGGCGCATGCCCAGCCACCCCGGGCCCCGGCAGGCCGAACCGCTCGAGGGCGAGGAGCCGCGCTGGGGTCCCTCGACGACCTACCGCGCCCGTCCCCGCCTGCGGGCGGGGGACGGCCGCAGCGGCGGCACCGTCCAGGACGAGCGCCGCAGCGCCGGGACCGCCCAGGACGAGCGCCGAGCGCCGGAGCGCCGAGCGAGCCGGCAGCCGGCGGGCGCGGACGGGCGCCGCGCCGTCGCGGGTGGCGCCGCCGGGGGTGGCGCCGGGGGCAGCGCGCCGGCCGGGACGACCTACGGCCGCGCCCGCGTCTCGTCGGCGGTGCGGCGCCGCCGTGCGCTCGTCGCGGCAGCGCTCGTGCTCGTCGCCGCCCTCGTCGTCTACCCCGTGGCGCTGGGGCTCACCGCGCTCGGCGCGCTGGGGCGGGTGGACGCCCTGGGGGCCTCGACCGTGGCGGAGACGCCCGGCAGCACCTACCTCCTCGTCGGCTCGGACAGCCGCGAGGGCACCGACATCGGCGGCGAGGCCGAGGGCGCCCGCACCGACTCGATCCTCCTGCTCCACGTCCCCGACGGCGGGGGGCCGAGCGTCCTGGTGAGCATCCCGCGCGACTCCTACGTCGAGGTGCCCGGCTACTACGAGACGAAGATCAACGCCGCCTACGCCCTCGGCGGGGCACCGCTGCTGGTCGACACCGTCGAGAGCGCCACCGGCCTGCGCGTGGACGACTACGTCGAGACCGGCTTCGAGGGCTTCGCGGGGGTCGTGGACGCGCTCGGCGGGGTGCAGATGTGCCCCCCGTCGGCGATCGTCGACCCGAAGGCGGACCTCGACATCCCGGCGGGCTGCCAGGACATGGACGGCCTCACGGCGCTCGGCTACGCGCGCACGCGCTACGAGGACCCCCGCGGCGACCTCGGGCGCGCCGACCGCCAGCGCGAGCTGATGGCGGCGATCGCCTCCGAGGGCACGTCGCCGGCCCTGCTGCTCAACCCCTTCCGCGCGTTCCCGACGGCGCGCGCCGGGGGCTCCGCCCTCACGGTCGACGAGTCCACCGGGCTGGTCGACCTGGTGACCTTCGCCCGCGGCATGCGCGCCGCGTCCTCCTCCGGCGGCGTGTCCATGGCGGTGCCCGTGGCCTCGACCGACCGGATCACGAACTCCGGCCAGGTCGTGGACTGGGACCCCGCGCAGGCCGAGGCCCTCTGGTCGGCCCTGCGGGCCGACGACACCGAGGCGGTGCGCCCGCTGGCCGAGGCGCAGGCTGACGCGGTCGGCGGCTGACGAGGTCGCCGTCCGGCGCCGTCGCCGCCGGTCGCCACGGGGGCTCGACAGCAGGACGCCCCGCCGCGGAGGTCCGCGGCGGGGCGTCGTGGTGCTGGAGCGGTCCGCCCGGGGTGCCCGGGCGGGACGTCAGTCCTCCGAGACCAGCTCGGCGTACTCCGGCGTCGAGGCGATGAGGACGGCGACGTTCCGGTCGCTCTCGACCTCCTTGGGCGCCCAGTAGCGCAGCTCGCCCGCGGAGGGCTCGCGCAGGAGCAGGTACTCGTAGTTGATGACGACGCGGAGCTGGACGGCCTCCGGCGTGTACCAGATCTCCCGAAGCGCGGCGAGGCGGCCGACCGCGGCGACCCGACCGGTCCAGTAGCTCAGCTCGCCCGCGGTGGCGGTGCGGCCGAGGACGCTCTTGTACCAGTTCGAGACCAGGACCTTGGTGCTGCCGGAGGACTGGACGCGGAAGAACTCGTCCGACACCAGGACCTGCTGCTGCACCCACTCGACGGCCATGCCGCGCTCGTCGACGCCCGAGACCCAGTACTCCGCGCCCGGGTCGAGGTCGCGCCCGAGGAGCAGCGCGTAGGTCGCCTCGACGCTCAGCTCGGCGTACTCGCGCGACTCGGTGATGGACCACAGCACGTCGCCGCGCTTGTCGCCGCGGTCGAGGCGGTCGACCCAGAGGGCGCGAGCGGGGTCGGCGGACGGGTCCTCGCGCGCGAGGAAGTCGACGTACCAGGACTGCACGAGCTGGTCGTTGGTGGCCGCGGCGGTGGTGGCCGCGGTGGCGGGGGGAGCCGCCGGCGCGTCGGCGACGCCGAAGGCGGCGCCGGTGACCGTGGCCGCTGCGTCGGCGACGGTCGCCGGGGCGGGGGCCGCCGAGGCGGCGGGCGCGAGCCCGAAGGCGGCGCCTCCTGCCGTCGCCGCGGCGACGGCCACGGCGAGGAGGCGGCGGGGACGGGTGCACGTACCGGACATCCAGGGACTCCAAGGGGAAGGGGGTGCCGCACCCTCGTGCGACGACCGCGACGCTAAGCAGGAGCACCGGTACCTCACAGGCGTTTGCCAGGGGGCGTCCCCCGGAGGGCGCCCACCACCACCCGATCGGCGTAGCAGCCGGGGGAGGCACCATGGCCCGATGACCGACGACGAGCCCGTCCCCACCGCGAACGACCCCGCGGTGGTCCGCCGCCTGCTGACCGAGCCCGGCCGGTGGGCCGTCGTGGGGCTGTCGGACAACACCGACCGCCCCGCCCACGGAGTGGCCCGCTTCCTGCAGGAGCGGCTCGGTGCGGAGGTCGTCCCCGTGCACCCGCGAGCCGTCGACGTGCACGGCGAGCGCGGTTTCCCCGACCTGGCCGCGGCCGACGCGCACGGCCCGATCGACGTCGTCGACTGCTTCGTCAACAGCGAGCGCGTCGGGGCGGTCGTCGACGAGGCCATCCGCGTCGGCGCGCGTGCGGTGTGGATGCAGCTGGGCGTCGTCGACGAGGCGGCGGCCGCCCGAGCGCGCGCAGCCGGGCTCGACGTCGTGATGGACGCCTGCCCCGCGATCGAGGCGCCGAGGCTCGGGATCGTCTGAGCGAGGACGACGGGCGCCGGCGACGAGCGCTCAGGCGCCGGCGACCCGCTCGCGCAGTGCGGCGCCCTTCGCCTCGGCGGCGGCGCGCAGCTCGTCCTGGAAGCGGGCCATGCGCGCGCGCAGGTCCGCTCCCCGCGCGTCGTCCCCGGCGGCGAGGACCCGCACGGCGAGCAGCCCCGCGTTGCGCGCCCCGCCGACGGAGACCGTGGCCACCGGCACACCGGCCGGCATCTGCACGATCGACAGCAGCGAGTCCATCCCGTCGAGGTGGGCCAGCGGCACGGGCACGCCGACGACCGGCAGCGGCGTCAGCGCCGCGAGCATCCCCGGCAGGTGCGCCGCTCCCCCGGCACCGGCGACGAGCACCCGCAGGCCCCGGTCGGCGGCCGAGCGGCCGTAGTCGACCATCCGCTCGGGCATCCGGTGCGCGGAGACGACGTCCACCGCGTGCGGGACGTCGAACTCGGCCAGCGCCGTCGAGACCGCCTCCATGACGCGCCAGTCGGAGTCCGAGCCCATGACGACGCCGACCACGGGGTCGCCGTCCCCGACCACGGCCCCCAGGCCCTCGGCCGACGGACCCGTGGGCGCCTCACTCATCGACGTCCCCCGCCACGAAGTCGGCGGCGTGCCGCGCCCGGGCGCGGACGTCGTCGACGTCCTCGCCCCAGGCGGTGACGTGGCCGAGCTTGCGCCCGGGCCGGACGCCCTTGCCGTACAGGTGCACCTTGACCTCCGGGTCGCGCGCCATCACGTGCAGGTAGGAGCGGTACATCTGCGCCGGGTCCTCGGCGGCGCGGTCCTGCCGGGGCGAGCCGAGCACGTTGACCATGACCGTCCACGGGGCCCGCGCCCGCGGTGAGCCCAGCGGCAGGTCGAGGACGGCGCGCAGGTGCTGCTCGAACTGCGAGGTGACCGCGCCGTCCTGGGTCCAGTGACCGGAGTTGTGCGGGCGCATGGCCAGCTCGTTGACGAGGACCCGGCCGTCGGCCGTCTCGAAGCACTCGACCGCGAGGACGCCCGTCACGCCCAGCTCGCCGGCCACGCGCAGCGCCGAGCCGACCGCCTCGGCCGCCACGTCCTCGTCGAGGCCCGGGGCGGGAGCGGTGACCTCGCGGCAGACCCCGTCGACCTGGACGGTCTCCACCACGGGCCAGGCGGCGGCCTGGCCGCTCGGGCTGCGCGCCACCAGCACGGCCAGCTCGCGGGTGAAGTCGACGCGCTCCTCGGCGAGCAGCGGCCCGTCCGCGGCGTCGAACCAGTCCTGCGCCCCGCGCGCGGCGCCGGCGTCCGCCAGGACGCGCACGCCCTTGCCGTCGTACCCGCCTCGCGGGGTCTTCAGCACGACGGGCCAGCCGGCGTCGTCGCCGAAGTCGACCAGGGCGCCGGCGTCCGCCACGGCCGCCCACCGCGGGCACGGCACGCCGAGGTCGGTGAGCCGGCGGCGCATCACGAGCTTGTCCTGCGCGTGGACCAGGGCGGCCGACCCCGGGCGGACCGCGACGCCCTCGGCCTCCATCGACCGCAGGAGCTCGGTGGGGACGTGCTCGTGGTCGAAGGTGAGCGCTGCCGCCCCCTCGGCGACCGAGCGCAGGGCCTCCAGGTCGGTGTGGGAGCCGAGGCGCACGTCCGGCACCGCGAGCGCGGCGCTCTCGTCCGCAGCGGTCGCCAGCAGGCGCAGGCCCACCCCGAGCTCGACGGCGGCGGGCTGCATCATCCGCGCCAGCTGGCCGCCCCCGACCACGGCGACGACCGGGAAGCCCGGGCCGGCACCGGCCCGCGGGGCCGAGGGGGCGGGGGCGGGGGCGCGGGGCGGCACGGCGGCGAGGCTAGTGGACCTCGCGGAGCGGGCGGCGCGGTGGACCTCGCCGCGGGCGGCTGGGACGGGGCGCTCACCCGTCCCGGTGGCGGCGTCCACCGGGACCGGTGGTCTCCGGCGCCGGACGGCCTCCGCGCACCTGCGCGCGTCCGGGCGAGGTCGGCGGGTCAGTAACCTGCGGTGCTCGGTCATCCCGCCGAGCCCCTTCCGACCGCCGGGAGCGCCCACGTGGCCCAGCACGAACGGCCCACCTGGTGGCGTCGCCTGACCTCGCGCCGCCTCGTGGTGGAGCTGTCGCGCTTCCTGCTCGTGGGCGGTGCGGGCTTCCTCACCGACGTGGCCGTGTTCTCCCTGCTGCGCTGGCAGGCGCTGGGGCTGCTCGACGAGGAGCCCCTCACCGCCAAGGTCGCCTCCGCGACGATCGCCACCGGCGTGACGTGGCTGGGCAACCGGTCCTGGACGTGGCGCCACCGGACCACGGCCTCGACGCGGCGCGAGCTCCTGCTCTTCGTCGCGATGAACGGCGTCGGCACGGGCCTCGCGCTGCTCTGCCTGGCCGTCTCGCACTACGTGCTGGGCTTCCAGAGCCTCCTGGCGGACAACGTCGCCGCCAACGGAGTGGGCCTGGTGCTCGGCACGGCGTTCCGCTTCTTCGCCTACCGGACCGTCGTGTTCCGCGACGCGCCGGCGGCCGGTGCGGGGGCGGCGGACCAGCCGCTCGCGCCGGGCGCGCCCGGGGCCGCGGCGCCGGGCCCCGCGCCCAGCGGCCTGCCGGTGCAGCGCCGCCGCCGCGACGGGACAGCACCGCACGAGCGCCGCCGGTGATCGGGCGCTCGCTCGTCGTCGTCCCCGTCTACGACGAGGCGGCCAGCATCGGCCCGCTGCTCGACGGGGTCCTGGCCGCGGTGGCGGACGTCGACGTCCTCGTCGTCGACGACGCCAGCCCCGACGGCACCGGCGACCTCGTCGCCGCGCGACCGGAGCCGCGCGTCCACCTCCTGCGGCGGACCGCCAAGGACGGGCTGGGCGCGGCCTACCGCGCCGGCTTCGCGTGGGCCCGGGAGCGGGGCTACGCCGTGGTCGTCGAGATGGACGCGGACCTCTCCCACCCGGCCGACCGGCTGCCGGCCCTCCTGGAGGCCGTGGGCCCGGGGGGCGCCGACCTCGCCATCGGCTCGCGGTACGTCGAGGGCGGCGGCACGCGCGGCTGGCCCCTGCGACGACGCCTGCTCTCGCGCGGCGGCAACGCCTACATCCGGGGCGCGCTGCGGCTGCCCGTGCACGACGCCACGGCGGGCTTCCGCGCGTTCCGCGCCCCCCTGCTCGAGCGCATCGGCGTCGCCGGCATGCGCTCGACGGGGTACTGCTTCCAGGTCGAGACCACCCTGCGCGCCGTCACCGAGGGCGCCCGGGTCGTCGAGGTGCCCATCACCTTCGTGGAGCGGGCGTCCGGGCGCTCGAAGATGGGGCCGGCGATCGTCGGCGAGGCGGTGCTGCGCATCACCTGGTGGGCGCTGCTGGACCTGCGCCGCCGGCTCGCGGCGCGGGGCTGACCCGGGCCGCGGCGACGGCGGCCCCGGTCCGCGGACGGGTCGGGCGGTCTCCCAGCCCGTCCAGGCGCACGAGGGCGCCGTCGTCGCGCAGCGCCGCGGCGCCCTCGACGTCCTCGGCGCCCCGGCCGGCTCCTGCGCGCCGCAGCAGCCAGGGCCGCACCGGGCCCAGCCCGCGCAGCTCCCGCTCCCGGAGGGGCTGGAGGTCCAGCCCCGGCGTGCCCACGAGCGGGTGGGCCGTGGCGCCGTCGAGGAGCACCGTGCCCGGCCGGGCGATGGCCGTCAGCCGCGAGGCGCGGTTGACGGGGGTCCCGAAGAGGTCTCCCAGGCGGGCGACGACCTTGCCGGTGGCGACGCCGACGCGCACGGGCGGCAGCAGCTCGTCGGCGCTCATGGCCTCCGACAGGTCCAGCGCGATGCCCGCCGCCGTCCGCCCGGGCGCGCAGGCGAAGAGCACCTCGTCGCCGATCATCGTGATGACGCGCCCCCCGTGCCGGGCGACGACGTCCGCGGCGGTCGTCTCGAAGCGCCGCACGAGCCGGGCGAGCTCGGCCTCGGAGATCCTGCGGGCGACGGAGGTGAAGGCGACGATGTCCGCGAACCCGACGGTCCGCTGCACGGTCGTCGCGCCGTCGTGCGCCAGGTGGTCGGCGGCGAGCTGGTCCAGCGCGGACGCGAGGTGCCGCCGCCAGGTGTAGTCGAGCAGCGGCTGCAGGTCCTCGACGAGCTCGACCAGCAGCCCCGGCACGTCCTCGGCGCGACCGGTCTCCTCCAGCAGCAGCTGCACCTGCCACGACGCGAGGCGGTCCGTCGTGCGGCCGACGGCGCGGGCGAGCTCGAGCGCGACCTCCTCGCCGACGCGCACGTCCTCCACCAGGCGCGCCACCTGCGCGAGGGCGTCCACGTCGAGCTGGGTGAACGCCGGCACGGAGGACTCGACGTTCGGCAGGCCCAGCGCCCGCCACAGCGCCCGGGCGTCCCGCAGGCGCACGCCCGCGGCGGTGGCCACCTCGCGGCGGGACAGGGAGGGCTCCCCGCCGAGCAGCGCCCGCTCGGCCGCCAGCGCGGCGCCCCCCAGGGCGTCGCGCGGCGGCGCGACGGCGCCGTCCCGCGACGGCGCCGGGTCGGCCCCCTCGGCGCGGTCCTCCTCGTCGGCCCACCCGGGGTCGCTCACCCGGGCTCTCCCGCGGCGGCCCCCGCCGTCCCCGGGCGCAGGTGCACGACGTCGCCGGCGGTGACCGCGCGCACGCCCGCGGGCGTGCGCACCACGAGCGCCCCGGAGGCGTCGAGCGACTCGGCCACGCCCTCCAGGACGCGCCCTCCGGGGAGGTCCACGCGCACGTGCTCCCCCAGCGTCGAGCAGACCTCGCGGACGGGGTCGGTCAGCGCCGCCAGGGCCCGCGCCGCCGCGGCGTCGTCCTCGACGTCCCCCAGCTCCCGCCACCGCGCGTAGAGGGCGGCCAGGCGGCGGAGCAGCGCCCGCAGCAGGACGTCCCGGTCGGTCGTCGCCGCCCCGGCCAGCCGCAGCGACGTCGCGCCGGCCGCGGGGAGCTCGTCCGCGCGGGCGTCCACGTTGAGCCCCAGACCCACCACGACCACGGGTCCCTCGCCACCGCCCCGCCCCGCCCCGCCCGGGGGCAGGACCTCGGCCAGGACGCCGCAGACCTTGTCCAGCGCCCTCTCCCGTCCCGGCGCCCGCCCGGGTCCCGGCGGGCCCGGGGGCGGCGGCACCAGGACGTCGTTGGGCCACTTCAGGACGGCCTGCAGCCCGGCGCGCCGCCGCAGCTCCTCGACCACGGCCAGCCCGGCCAGCAGGGGCAGCCACGGCAGGTGCGCCGCCGACCCGGCCGGGGTGCGCAGCAGGACGGAGGCGGTCACCGCCGACCGGGGCGCCGTCGTGAAGGTCCGCCCGCGCCGCCCCCGGCCCTGCGTCTGGTGCTCGGCGACGAGGACCGACAGGTCCGGCCACCGGTGCGGCTCGGCCCGGGCGCGCTCGCCCAGCGCGGTGCTGGTGGAGGCCAGCTCCCGCTCGACCACGAGCCGGCCCAGCGGGCCGGCGGGGGCCTCGAGCGCCGTGCGCAGCGCGGTCGCTCGCAGCGGGGGGCGCGCGAGGTCGGCCCACGGCCCGGCGCTGCTCACCCGACCAGCGTAGGCGCACTAGAGTCGCCGACCGTCGTGCTCGGGACGCTCCGGCCCCGGGGCGCACCGCCCGCCGCGCGCGGCCGCCCGCCGGCGGTCGCGGCTCCGCGCCCGCTCCGGGAGGCTCCCCCCATGTCGTCAGCAGGCCCCATCTCGCCAGCAGGGTCCGCAGCAGCAACCGAGGAGGCGGGGGGCGCGCCGGCTCCCGGCGAGGCGCCGCACAGCACCGCCGCCAAGCTCGCCGACCTCGAGGTGCGCGTCGAGGAGGCCGTCCACGCCGGGTCGGCGCGGATGGTCGAGCGCCAGCACGCGCGCGGGAAGAAGACGGCCCGCGAGCGCCTCGAGGCGCTGCTGGACGAGGACTCCTTCACCGAGCTGGACGCGCTGGCCCGCCACCGCTCCACCCAGTTCGGCCAGGAGCGCCGTCGCCCGCCCGGCGACGGCGTCGTGACCGGCTACGGCACCGTCGACGGCCGGCCCGTGGCCGTCTTCAGCCAGGACGTCACGATCTTCGGCGGGTCGCTGGGCGAGGTCTACGGCGAGAAGATCGTCAAGGTCCTCGACCTTGCGCTGAGGACGGGCTGCCCCGTGATCGGGATCGTCGAGGGCGGCGGCGCCCGCATCCAGGAGGGCGTGGTCTCCCTGGGCCTCTACGGGGAGATCTTCCGCCGGAACACGCACCTGTCCGGCGTCGTGCCGCAGGTCTCGCTGATCATGGGCGCGGCCGCCGGCGGGCACGTGTACTCCCCCGCGCTGACCGACTTCACCGTGATGGTGGACGGCACCTCGCAGATGTTCATCACCGGGCCCGACGTCATCCGCGCGGTCACGGGCGAGGACGTGACGATGGAGGACCTCGGCGGGGCCCGCACCCACAACACGCGCAGCGGCAGCGCGCACCACCTCGCGGAGGACGAGGACGCGGCGATCGCCTACGTGCGGGACCTGCTGGCGCACCTGCCGAGCAACAACCTCGCCGAGGCGCCCGTCGTCGAGCCGGAGGACGCCCGCGGCCTGGAGACCACCCCGGAGGACCTCGAGCTCGACGTCCTGGTGCCGGACGCGGCGTCCGCGCCGTACGACATGCACCGCGTGGTGGAGCACCTGGTGGACGACGGCGACTTCCTCGAGGTCTCGGAGCTGTTCGCGCCCAACGTCATCTGCGGCTTCGGCCGGGTCGAGGGCCGCTCGGTCGGCGTCGTCGCCAACCAGCCGATGCAGCTGGCCGGGTGCCTGGACATCGACGCCAGCGAGAAGGCCGCGCGCTTCGTGCGCACGTGCGACGCCTTCAACGTGCCGGTGCTCACGCTCGTCGACGTGCCGGGCTTCCTGCCGGGCACCGAGCAGGAGTGGGACGGCATCATCCGCCGCGGCGCCAAGCTCATCTACGCCTACGCCGAGGCGACCGTCCCGCTGGTCACCGTCATCACCCGCAAGGCCTACGGCGGCGCCTACGACGTCATGGCCTCCAAGCACCTCGGAGCCGACGTGAACCTGGCCTGGCCGACGGCGCAGATCGCCGTCATGGGCGCGCAGGGCGCGGCGAACATCCTGCACCGCAGCCGGCTGCGCGAGGCCGCGGAGGCGGGCGAGGACGTCGAGGCGCTGCGCGCGCAGCTCGTGACCGAGTACGAGGACACCCTCGCCAACCCCTACATCGCGGCCGAGCGCGGCTACGTGGACGCGGTCATCGCCCCGTCGCGCACGCGGGCCGAGGTGGTCAAGGCGCTGAGGGCGCTGCGGGGTAAGCGCGAGGCGCTGCCCGCCAAGAAGCACGGGAACATCCCCCTGTGAGCGCGACGAGCACGGCGGGCCGGGCGGACGGCGCGGTGGGGGGCCGCCCCCTGCTGCGGGTCGTGCGCGGCCGGCCGGACGACGCGGAGCTCGCCGCCCTCGTCGCGGTCGTCGCCGCGCGGCTGCGCGCCCCGGCGCGCGGGGGCCCGCAGGAGCCGCTCTCCCGGTGGGCCGACCCCGCCCACCGGCTGGGCGTCCGCCTCCCCGCGCCGGACGCGTGGCGCGCGAGCGGATGGGCGGGGCGATGAGCGCCGGCCGGGTCTCCGCGTGGACGTCCGCCGTGCTGGCCCTCCTGCTGGCGCCGCTCCTGGTGCTCGCGCCGGTGGCGTCGGCCGCCGACCCGTTCCGGCTGGACGAGCAGATCACCGACCAGGTCGGAGCCCTCGAGGGGTCCGAGCCGGAGGTGCAGGCCGCGCTCGACGACCTGGCCGACCGCACGGGCATCGTCCTGTTCGTCGTGGTCGTCGAGGACTTCAGCGGTCTCGACGGGCCCTCCTGGGCGCAGGAGACCGGGGTGGCCTCCGACCTCGGCTCCTCGAACGCCGTCTTCGCCCTGGCGACGAGCGAGTCCGACCCGTCCCAGCGCGCCTTCGGCACGGCGGCCTCGGTGGACACGACCGCGGCGGACGCCGCCGCGCTGCAGCTGCTGCAGCAGGAGGACTGGCCCGGCGCCGTCGAGGCCTTCGCCGGGACCCTCGGAGGGGACGCCGGGACCTCGTCCGCCCAGGCCCCGGACGACCCGTCCGCGACGTCCGGGAGCGGCGGCTCGGGCCTCGGGCTGCTCGTCCTGCTGCTCCTCGCCGGCGTGGCGGTCGCCGTCGTGGTCGCGCTGGTGCGGGGAGGGCGCGAGCAGCGATCGGACCGCGCGGAGCGCCGCGGTCCCGCACCGGCGCCGCCGGAGCCGCTGCCCGAGCTCGAGCGCCGGGCGAGCTCGGCCCTCGTCGCCGTCGACGACGCGGTGATGTCCTCGGCCACCGAGGTCGAGTTCGCGCGCGCGGAGTTCGGCGACGAGGCCGTCGTGCCCTTCGAGCGCGCGCTCGCCGGGGCCCGCCAGGACCTCGCCGCCGCCTTCGTCGCCCGCCGGCGCGCCGACGGCGAGGGGCCCGACGGGGACCACCTCGAGCTCGACGAGCCGGCCCGCCGCGCCGCCCTGCAGGAGGTGGTCGGGCGCTGCGAGCGCGCCGACGCCGCCCTGGACGAGCAGGCCGACGCCTTCGACGAGCTGCGCGACCTCGGCCGCCGGGCCGCCGGCGTCCTGTCCGCCCGCGGTGACGACGTGGCCGCCCTGCGCCCGCGCCTGGAGCAGGAGCGGGCGCGCCTGGTGGCGATGCACCGCGAGTACGCCGACTCGGCCGTCGCCGCCGTGCGCGGCGCTCCCGAGGAGGCCCAGGCGTCCCTCGACCTCGCCGAGGAGGAGATCGCCGAGGGGCGCGCCGCCGTCGAGGCCGGGGACACCGGGCAGGCCGCGCTCGCCGCCCGCGGCGCCGACCAGGCCGCCGACCGCGCGCGGCGGCTGCTGGACTCGGTCCCCGCCCGCCAGCGCGAGCTGGAGGAGGCCGAGAGCCACCTCGCCGACGCCCGCGCGGAGACCGAGCAGGACCTCGCGGAGGCGCAGGCGCTCCTGGACGGCAGCCGCGGCGACGCCGCGGTGCGCGACCTCGCCCCGCTGCTGGCGCGGGCCCGGACGGCGGTGGCCGAGGCCGAGGCCGCCAGCGAGCCCGGTCGCCAGGACCCGCTCACGGCGCTCCGCCGCCTGGAGCAGGCCGACGAGGCCCTCGACGGCGCGCTGGCCTCCGTCCGCGAGCAGCGGGTGCGGGCCCAGCGCGCCCGGGCGGGCGTCGACCACGCCCTCGTGGCCGCGCGCGCGGAGGTCGACGCCGCCCGCCAGGTCGTCTCCGTCCGCCGGGGGGGCGTGGGCCAGGAGGCCCGCGCGCTGCTGCGCGAGGCCGAGCAGACCCTGGAGCGGGCCGAGCGCTCGGCCGACGCCGACCCGGTGACCGCGCTGGCCGAGGCCCGCCGCGCCGACGCCCTCGCCGAGCGCGCTCAGCAGCGCGCCGAGCAGGACCTGCACGACCGCGGCCCGTGGGACGGCGGCGGGTACGGCGGCGGCTACGGCGGGCGCCGCAGCGGGTCGATGGAGGCGGCCGTCATCGGCGGCATCCTCGGCGCCGTCCTGACCGGCGGGGGCGGCCGCCGTGGAGGTGGCGGCGGCTTCGGCGGAGGTGGCTTCGGCGGGGGCGGCGGCTTCGGCGGGGGCGGCGGCTTCGGCGGGGGCGGGGGCTTCGGCGGCTCCGGCGGAGGCGGGGGCTTCGGCGGAGGCGGGGGCTTCGGCGGAGGCGGGGGCTTCGGCGGCTCCGGCGGAGGCGGGCGCTTCTAGCCGGGGCCGGCCCTGGCGGCGCTCACCGCTGCCCCGACGCCGGCGCGGGCGCCGACGGATGGTCCGGTGCACGAGCTCGCGGAGGAGGCGGTCGGCGCGCGTAGCGTCGGGGCATGGCCTCCAGCGACAGCGCCGCGCAGAGCCCGCTCCTGGTGCTCGGCAAGATCACGCGGCTGCTGGACGCCTTCACCCTCACCCGTCCCGTCCTGACGCTGCCGGAGCTGCGCGAGGCGACGGGGCTCCCGACGTCGACCGTCCAGCGGCTCGTCACCAACCTCGTGGCGCAGGGCTTCCTGGACCGCTCGGGCGAGGGCCTGCGCATCGGCGTGCGGATGGCCTACTGGGCGGCCCCTGCCGCGCGCGGCCTGGACCTGCTCGAGGCGGCGGCGCCCGTGCTCCGGGGGCTGCGGGACGCCACCGGGGAGACCGCGTGCCTCTTCCGCGTGGAGGGCCACCAGCGCGTGTGCGTGGCGCTGGCGGAGACCGACCACGCGCTGCGCCGGGCCATGCGGGTGGGGATGGTGCTGCCGCTGCACGCCGGTTCGGCCGGCAGGGTGCTCCTCGCGCACGACGAGGAGCTCCTGCAGCAGCTGCTGGACCGGGACCTGCACCCCTACACCGAGGCCACGATCACCGCTGCCGACGCCCTCCGCGACGCGGTCTCGCAGGCCCGCTCGGACGGCTTCGCCGTCACGACCGGGGAGCGCGAGGGCGGCGCCTCCGGCTTGTCCGCCCCCGTCTTCGACGCGAGCGGGGCGGTGGTGGCGGCGCTCACCCTCAGCGGGCCGACCGCCAGGATGCCGCCGGAGTGGTGCGCCGCCCACGTCGACGAGGTCGTCGGCGCCGCCGAGCAGGTGACCCGGATGCTCGGCGGTCGGCCACCGTCCTGACCGCGGGGCACGCCGCTCGGACAGCCGCCGGGGAGCGCGGTCAGACCGCGCCGGGGAGCACCCAGGGGAAGACCTCCGAGCGCGAGCGCGCCCCCTGCGCCGATCGTGAGCGGCTCGTCTCTCCGAGCTCCGCGAGCAGGTCGCCGGCCAGGGCGAGGAGGTCGTGGAAGCGCTCGGGCGTCAGCCAGGCCGGCCGCAGGGCGAAGAGCAGGTCCTCCGACGAGGTGTTCCCGCTCGCTCCCGGGGCGAAGGGGCACCCGCCCAGCGCACCGAGCGCGCCGTCGACCGTCGTCGCACCCGCTGCCACCGCGGCGAGGCTGTTGGCGACGCCGAGACCCCACGTGTCGTGGCCGTGGAAGACGAGCCCTCGTCCCTCGAGGAGCTCCGCAGCCCGGGAGACGAGGGAGGCGACCTGCGCCGGGACCGCCTGCCCGATGGTGTCGGCGAGCACGACGTCGCTCGTCCCCACCGCCCTGGGGTCGGCGACCATCGCCAGCACCCGCTCGGGGTCCACGGGACCCTCGAACGGGCAGGTGAAGGCCGTGGCGAGGCAGAGCTGCACGCGACCCCCGACGGCGGCGGCCGCCTCCAGCGCGGCCGGCAGGCCCGCCAGGCTCTCCTCGGCGCTGCGTCCGACGTTGGCGCGGTTGTGGCTGTCGGAGACCGACAGGCAGTACTGGAAGCCCCGCGCGCCGGCTGCGGCAGCCCGCTCGACGTGACGGGGGGTCGCCACCCACACCCAGCAGCGCTCCTGCTCCTGCGGGGTCAGGGCGGCGACGACCTCCAGGGAGCCCGCCATCGGCGGGACCAGGTCGGGCCGGGCGGTGGACCCGACCTCCACCTGGGGGACGCCAGCCGCGAGCAGAGCGCGGACCACGGCGACGCGGCGCTCGACGGGCAGGACCCGGCCGGTCAGCTGCAGCCCGTCCCGCAGCGTCACGTCCCTCAGCTGCGCCTCCCCCAGCACGGACGCCGCCAGGCCCCCGGCGCCGGGGCGCAGGTGCTCCTCCGGACGGCTCGCAGCGCTCACGAGTTCCTCCCCGCGCCCTCGGTCGGGCGAGGTGCCGGCGCCGGAGGCCCGCCGGTGGCGAGCACCGCCTCCACCTCGGCGTCGGTGCGGCCGAGCAGGTCCCGCAGCACCTCGCGGGTGTGCTCGCCGAGCTCGGGCCCGAGCGAGCGGACCGGGAGGGAGCGCTCGCCGATGACGGGGACGACGCCGGGGAAGGCGACGTCGTCGAGCACCTCCTCCCCGGTCGAGACGGGCATCCGCTGCACCATGTCGCGCGCGAGCAGCTGCGGGTCGGCCACGAGGTCCTCCGCGGTCTGGATCGGTCCCGACGGCACGCCGGCGGCGTCCAGGGCTGCCAGCGCGGCCTCGGAGGACCGCTCCGCGGTCCACGCGCCGATGGCGGCGTCCAGCTCCTCGCGCCGCGCCCAGCGCCCGGCGTTCGTCGCGAGGTCGGGGTCCGCGCCCAGGTCAGGTCGCCCCACGACGTCCATGAGGCGGCGGAAGATCGAGTCGCCGTTGCCGGCGACCACGATGCTGCGACCGCCGGCGCACAGGTAGGCGTTGGAGGGGGCGATCCCCTCCATCCGCCCCCCGGTCCTCGTCCGGCGGGTGCCGTAGGCGTCCAGCTCCGGGAGCAGGGACTCCATCACGGACAGCATCGCCTCGTTGAGCGCCACGTCGATCACCCTCTCGCGGAGGGGGACGGGTGGCTTCCCCTCCGCCCTCCTGACCCCGCGCTGGTGCAGCGCCATGACCGTGCCGAAGGCCGCGTGCATCCCCGCCACGGTGTCCCCGATCGACACGCCCACCCGCACCGGCGGGCGGTCGGGGTCGCCGACGAGCTCCCGGAAGCCGCCCATGGCCTCGGCGACGGCCGCGAACCCCGGGCGGTCGGCGAGCGGGCCCGTCTGCCCGAAGGCGGAGATCCTCGTGACCACCAGCTCCGGGTTGACCTCGTCGAGCACCTGCGGGCCGAGTCCCCACCGCTCGAGCGTCCCGGGCCTGAAGTTCTCGAGCAGGACGTCGCTGACGCCCACGAGGTCCAGGACGGCGCGCCGTCCCTCCTCCGAGCGCAGGTCGAGGGCGACGGAGCGCTTCCCGCGGTTGGTGGTGCGGAAGAGCATCGAGGTCGTCCCCCGCCCGAGGCGCCACCCGCGCAGCTCGTCGCCGGTGAGGGGGCGCTCGACCTTGATGACGTCCGCGCCGAAGTCGGCGAGCATCCGGCCCGCCGTCGGGGCGGCGATGTAGTTGCCGAGCTCGACGACGCGGAGGCCGGCGAGGGGAGCGATGGTCACGAGGACTCCTGCGGTCGGTGTCGGTCAGCGGTGGTGGGTCGGCGCTGCGGGTGCGGCGCGGGGCCCACCCGGACGCCGCGGGTCCTGGACCTCACAGCACCAGGCTCAGCAGCAGGACCACCCCGAGCGCGACGACGGAGGAGACCGACACGCCGAGCGAGCAGGTCTTCAGCGTGCCGCGCGTGGACTGCCCGAGCAGGGACTGCAGCAGCCAGAAGGTGTTGCTCGTCACGTGCACCAGGAAGAGGGAGCCCGCACCCGCGGCGAGCGCGATGAGGACCGGGTCGATGCCGAGCGACGGAGCCACCGGCGCCAGGATCCCCGCGGCGGTGATGGCCGAGATCGTGACGGAGCCGACGGCGACGTGCAGCACCGCGGCCACGGCCCAGACGACGACGAGCGGCGCCACGGTGCTCGCGGTGAAGTACTGGCCGAGGACGTCCCCGACCCCCGCTCCCTCGACCGCCGCGGCGAGCGAGCCGCCCACCCCGGTGAGGATGAGGATCTGCCCGCTCTCCCGGAAGCCGCGGCCCACCGCGGCCACGACGCGCTCCCGACCCGCCGTGGCCCGCCCGATCGCGCTCGTGCCCAGCACGCCCAGCAGGAGGGCCACGACCGGGTCGGACACGAGCGCGACGACGGGGTTCGCCACCCCGGCGACCTCGGCGAGAGCCCCGGAGGCGATGAGCACCAGCGCGAGCAGCATGGGCGCGAAGAGCAGCGGGAGCCTGGCCTGACCACGCACCCAGCCCTCCTCGTCCACGCCCTCGTCGAGCCCGGTCCCGCTCCCGGCGGTCGCTCGCGCGGCGTCGGCGCGGCCGCCGGAGGTGGCGGCGCCCACCGCTGCCGGCTCGAGCTCGGGCTCCGCCTGCAGCTCCTCGGGCACCTCGTCCTTGGCCGGGTCCCAGGACCGGCGGAGCAGCGCCGACATGAGGAAGATGGCCACGAGGGTCGTGGGCACCGCGACGACGAGGCCGTAGACGAGCATCTGCCCCAGCGGCACGTCCAGCAGGCCCGCGAGCGCGAGGGCCCCGACGCCCGGGACGACGAGGACGATGCCGGTCTCCAGACCGATGGCGATGGCCGTCGCCATGCGGGCGGTGCCCGCCGGGCCGATCTGCGGGGCGAGCCGACGCGCCAGCGGCGCCGAGATCACGAGCATGACGTCGATGAAGATCGACTGCAGCACCGTCGCGAGCGCCAGGCCGAAGGTGTAGGGCAGGCGCCTGGCCCCGAAGACCCGGAGCAGGGCACCCACGAGGCGCCTGATGGCGCCGAGCTCGTCGAGCATCGCCCCCATGAGGACGCCGAAGGCGATCAGCAGACCGACCTCGGCCATGATCGAGCCGAAGCCGCCCGTGATGGCCGTGATGGTCCCCTCGACGCCCTGGCCGGTCGCCAGTCCCAGGCCGATGGAGCCGATGACGAGCGCGACCACGGGGTTGAGCTCGACCTTCACCACGAGCAGCACCACCACGAGGATCGCGAGGCCTGTCGTGGCGAGGACGGCGACGTCGGACATGCCCACCTCCAGCGCTCGTCGTCGAGCGCGTCGTCTGCTGCGGTGGCCCGAGCGCCTACCGCATCGTGAGCAGCGGCCCACATCATGGGGCGCGCGCGGCGGTGACGCAAGGGTCGGCCCGGAGCGTCGGACAGCGCGCCCGCCGGGTGGTCCGACGGGCGGAGCCGGCGGCGCGCTCCCGCTGCCCGGCGGAGGAGCGCGGGGAGTGGCAGGCTTGCCCGCCGGAGGCGGAAGCGCTCACGGCGCTCCCCCAGACGCACCCACGAGGAGTCGAGATGGCGCAGCAGTCCCTGCTCGGACGGGTCGGGCAGCTGGTCCGGGCCAACCTCAACGCGGCGCTCGACGCCGCGGAGGACCCCGAGCTCATGCTCGACCAGATGGTCCGCGACTACACGAGCAGCATCCGCGAGGCCGAGGAGGCCGTCGCCCAGACGATCGGCAACCTCCGCCTGCTCGAGGCCGATGCCGCAGAGGCCCGGCAGACGGCGTCGGAGTGGGGCGGCAAGGCGCTCGCCGCCAGCCGTCGCGCCGACGACCTGCGCACCGCCGGCAGCCCCTCCGAGGCCGACCGCTTCGACAACCTGGCCAAGGTGGCGCTGCAGCGCCAGATCGCCGCCGAGTCCGAGCTGCGCGGCTTCGAGCCGCAGATCGCCTCCCAGACCGAGGTCGTCGACAAGCTCAAGAAGGGCCTCGAGGGGATGCGGGGCAAGCTCACCGACCTGCGCACCAAGCGCGACCAGCTCGCCTCCCGCGCCAAGGTCGCCGACGCGCAGAACCGGATGCACGAGGCGGTCAAGGGCATCGACCTCATGGACCCGACGAGCGAGGTGTCGCGCTTCGAGGAGAAGGTCCGCCGCGAGGAGGCCCGTGCCGCCGGGCGCGCCGAGCTGGCGGCGTCCTCCCTCGACGCGCAGTTCGAGGAGCTGGACGCCGACTCCGACTCCCTCGAGGTCGAGGCGCGCCTCGCCGCGCTGAAGACCGGCGGCGTCTGAGCGCCCGCGGGAGGGGCGGGGATCCGCCCCTCCCGC
>Ga0210040_10000755_pt1 | contig 51932 bp, 54 predicted proteins | sample CryGeyCG12114_NA_FD_185462 | JGI IMG/M metagenome (GOLD analysis project Ga0210040, IMG submission 185462) | Groundwater microbial communities from aquifer - Crystal Geyser CG19_WC_8/21/14_NA (SPAdes) (version 2) | ecosystem: Environmental > Aquatic > Deep subsurface > Groundwater | place: USA...
TAATAAATATATGACTCAGTTGACGTAGTTTTAATAAAACATTACTTTTTATGGTTTTCCGAAAATAATGCGTTCCGATTATTAATCATTCCGATTAATAAGCATTCCGATTTTTATGGATTCCGGATACCGACCCTTCCTCTCCCTTGTCAGTTCCGCGTTAGGTTGAATAATGATATGACGGACAACTATATAATAACAACTAAAAGGAATTTTGCGTTATCTAAAATAACAATAAGAATCTAAATTTTTAGTTTGTAGGACGCTTAAAATATAAAAAACCGTAAGTTGCATCGACTTATCGGCGAACGGTCTAAACTTGTGGATGTCATTTGTCTTTTTAGGTATGCAAACTGCTACGCCACATAAGCCCGACTGATTCACTACACGTCCAAGCCAAATATGCTGAGATCAACTTGAAAATTTATGGCCCTCAAGTAGGTATAGCTGGCCAAACATTATGCTCAACTCCAACATCGAAGATTACAAAGGAAAATTTTGAAGCTTTTGTGGAAATGTGGACGGCACTCATGGATGACCTTCATTCCCTTGCAAATGATGTTGGAGACGTTTGTCGAAGACGTGCTGCTGCGGAGAAACCAGTGTACATGTCACTTCCAAGACCAGGGGTAAGTACTAAACAACTCTTCTTACTTACTTACGTATGCAATCAAAACTGGGACTGGAAAAAACACTGGTTGATGCAAGATACAACTAAAGACTTTATTCCATGCATGTACTACTACTTTAAAAGTGGTCAAGTCAGAAGTAAACTTAAACTACTGTAGTAAGTAGTGTTTTCAAAGTCCTATTGTGTTTCATAACTACTAGGATTGTGAAAAGTATACCTACTGTGCTGTAATTTTAGAGTAACAGCATGGTTTCAATTACTTTATGTAACCCAGTGATGAACGTGAGTATTTTGCTCATTCAGTCAGTGAAAGTTGCTCAGCCGATGCAAAATATAGTTGTAAGAAAAAAATTGCTACTTTTTGGTCTTCTACACGTATCACTGACAGGCACAACTGGGAAAACTTTCAGTTCCCATTCTCATATTCCACTTTTTGTGAATTAGTAGTGTGTGTGTGTAAGTTTGTGGTTGTGTTGACTATATAGTTATTTTTTCTTGTTTCCATTTCCCTTTGTTCATCCTTGGGCGTGCACAACCAATACTTGTTCACCTAGTCTTTCTGTCCACCGACTAACCCAGCTCATACGTATGCTGCTGAGAATACCAATGAAGGTGTTCCACTTCCATTGCCGGCGCCTGGAGAGGAAAATCCACCATTTGTACCTCAGGAGGAAGAGATTGCCACCTACCCGCCACCGGTACTCACTAACAAATAATAATCATTTGTTTTTTTTACCACTTTTCTATTGTCTCACTCATGTTGAATGGTGAGTCAGTTTGCCCTCTTATGTCCTTTTCCAGTTTTGCTCTTCTCACGATCCACTTTTATTGCGAAGGATCAGAAGGTGTAATTTTTAAAAACAAGTAGCTGGATCATACCTTTGATATTTGAGATGAGTTGGGCTTACAAAGCCAGTTTCTTGGAGCTCATGTTCCGCATTTTAATTTTGTGTTTTTCTTTTGTTTCGTGTTGTTTTCCCCTTTGAGATCGTGTGTGACAACGACAAGTGACAATGATAATGAATATTTGTAGAGAAATTGTATCAAATTCAATTTTGGCTCACATGTTCGTAAATCATGATTGGATCACGTTTATAGAAACACGGGGCTACCCAGAAGCCAATGAATAAGCCTGTCAAGCTAGATCCTGAGGTGAGTTATGTTTTCTTTTTGCCGCATGAATAGCAAAATTTGGGCCAACAGACTTTTTCACGTTGTGAGTGCTGAAACTATTGTGTAAAGTGGGAGGAGGGTAGACATAATATGTTGTTACTAAATGGCATCATGAATCATGAGTAAAGGGAACCAGAAATGCATACATTAGAATGGGGAGTTACAGCGAGTTACAGAACGAAGGACCTGGGAGCTCTTTGAGTAGTGAATGACTGCCAGTTTGACAATTGTAGTCGGCCCCTTTTTTCGTAACAATTTTTTTCGAAAGGAATATTAAAGCTAAGTAAGTCCATAATGTTTAAAGATGATCGGCTTGTCCAAATTGTGGGAGGGTCAAAACCGCAAGTATGCAAGAATTTATGACAGACTATGTTTGGGTCTAGAATAGATTGTAGAAGAAAATTTCAAAGGAAGAAAAATTAAGGATAACAATCGCATTTCCTACAACTATATGCTGATATTTATCTCAATATGAGTTAGATTTACGTGTAAGAATTTTTAATTCTTTACAGTTTCAGTAATAATAAGTACAACTTATGAAAAAAACTAAGACTTTTAAAAAGTCAATTTTATTGCTAACTACACAAGTAAATTCGAACGTTCGAATATGCAAGTGACGCATGTAGTAGGTCTTTTGTACCTACAGAGAAAAAAACTAAAAGTTAAGTTCAAAACACTCATATATATTCTATTGAAGTGATACCCTTGTGAATTTGAATAATACTACCATAGCATTCAAATCATTCAATCCGTTTTTATAGTCTTGACGGCAACAAAAGTTGACTACGTACTCTATAATAATGTGGGTGCCATTGCATTCTTCAAGAAAGAAATAAGAAAAGACAATAAAAACAAAAAGAAGGGCCACAAGTTCGTCTTTTCCAAAGGGCAAAGGCTGAGCTGGTACTCAAATCTAAGGAAAACACTCTGAGGCTCTTTACTCACTTTTTAGTTAGTCAGCAAATAATCCATATAAATCTTATTGTACACGTGAAACCTTGAACGTAGAACATTCTGTGATGTTTCCTCCTCTCTTTATGGCATTTTTTGCAATATAGATAGAGGAAAGTACAAGCAATCAAAGATTCTAAGCTATTCCAATATGGAGTATTTGCCCGCCTTCTACTTTACCTTGGATGAAAAATGTTTGCTGTCTGATTCTTTTTTCTCACCATTTTTATTCTTTGCTCCAAACTTTTATAGGTTTTTGTTCATTTTTACTGTCAAAAGTTTTCACCTCACTTTTTACGAAAAGTAGTACGCATTATTCTATTTATGGATTGGTAAAGTGAAAGTCAGCAATTCTAAGACTTTTTGGCGTCAGGGCTTAGTGTTGTTTATCATGCATGACTGCTCACATAGAGGAGAAAATAAATAGAATTTAGATAAAAAGTCACTTTAGACAATTTTTCATAATAACATTTTGCAAGAAGTTTTCAACAATATTTGACGATAGAATGGATTGTGTACTTTACATTCTACCTTAAATGTGCAATGTGCACTATGTTATGCATGGAAGTAGACCTTCGTTATCAATATGTACCTTCTATATTCATTCACACTGTTAAATTCATGCTTGTCATTTTTTGCCCATGTTTTGTGTGATGATGATAAATTAGATCCGTTTCGTACATGGATTCTTAATCTATCTTCTGTATGTTGCACTTTAGGAGCAAGCAAAGATAGCCAAGAGCGGCCTAGAGATGAAAATGATAACCTCAGACTTGGAAGCCGAGGCTGAGAAATGGGGAGAGGAGAATTTCAATGATGAAAACAATGACATTGTGAGACGTGCCAAAAACATGTCAACTATGGCATACCACATGTATCAGTTCACTCGTGGTGAAGGTCCATTAAAAACGACCCAAGATTTATTCACACAGGCTGAGTACTATGCTGAGGAAGGAAACCGCTTGTACAAAGTTATTCGGCAATTCTCTTACACGGTTTGTCATTTCATCATTTTGCACGTTGCTTACATTAATCCGCTATTCTGATGGTATAAATAGCTATAGCTAGCTGAAGTAAGTCAGTCTGTTAGTTCGCAACACAAAACACTTCATATGTAGAGTTAAATAACCATAACTTGTCATATTAAGTTAAAGTGCCATTCATAGTGGTAATGAGTTTTTGATTATACTGACTGGGCTTCACTTTATATATTTGCCTATATACGGGCATTAGTGTTTTCATGTTTTAAGCTATAAAGTGTATAACGTACCCAGCGTGTACTCACACATTTATTGTTAGTAAACGCAAAGGCTTTGTGTTATCTTAATTTGGTTGCCAAAATTTGACAAGAGCCAAATTTGCCATTTTACCATTTTGTTCCATATGATGATGGATATTTACTGGATGTCACAATTTTATTACTTAACATGTGTTATCCAAAAAGTAATGGATTATTTATAGGTTTTGGCACCATAATAGCAGTCATGAAATTTTCCACTCATCTTTCGAGATGGTAGTTCTAGTAGATAGTTAGTTAGTGTAGAGCTGAAAGGCTTTTGTCCGTCTAGCATTTATTATTAATGTCGACAGGTGCCAACAAGTGTGGAGAAAAAAGAATTGCTGGAAAAAGTTGACGAGATCCCAACGCGAGTTCAGCAGTTACAATTTACTGTGAAAAATCCTACAGTAGGGAAAGCTGCAACTTTTACTAAGGTGGACTCAGTTATACAGGAGATTAAAAGTCTGATGCATGTGATCTCGAAAGTTGTCACAAATTGTTTTGAGTGTGCTTCTAAGGTAAGTAAACTGCATTTAAGGGAATATGTTTCCTTCCTTAGACGAATATCAATGAATTTGATGTAGCAAGGGATTCGAGTTGTATGGTAAATATTTTATGAGGAGTAAAAAGTAAGCCATCATGTTAAGGGACGCAAGGAGTTACAAAAATGGTGAAGAAAAAGTTTTAAAGGGAATTAATTTTAACTCACCTGAAAATTTGACTCGGCGGACGCTGTCTTCATTGTTGTTTCGTATATATGTTGTGCTGGATTTCCTTTATATTGACTATGCGCAATGCTGTGTGGAAAAATGTGAACCTTCTAATGTTAATCAACCCCTATATTTTTACTAAATGCATTCACTTTTTTTTAAATCCTATACTATTTATATGTATCTATATGATCCGCAGCAAATTAATCATGCATCTAAAAAGCTTTCTCCCTTTCTTGGATGATTTTTCAATAACCTTAAACCTTAATAATTCTGAAACTAACAACTGTCACCATCTCACTGTAGAAGAAACCCTACTTTATGTAATTGCCTTATAATTTAAACCGTTATTTTTGAAAAAGTGGATTTTTGTGTGGATAATCTTACTATGCTATGTGCTATTTTTGAACGATTGATTCTATGCAAGGAAAAAGTATGTCACGGAAATATTTTGATGACCTATCAACACTACCATCAACCATATTTGAAATGGATTTTTCTCACTCCAACTATTGTTTTTTTGTTTTTATATAGTATATGCTTTCAGCAGCAACGGGTGATAGCGATAAAACTGGACAGGTAGAGTGGATAAAACCAGATTTTTTGTGTTTTTACGCCAACAATTTGAAATAACAAGAATCGTAGTAGTGAGCGACATTTGTATTTTGAAAGTAGTTGTAGACTTTTAGGTTTTGCTTGATCTTTGTTTGTACTCTCAGTTGTAAAAGCAGTTAGAGTAAAACGGAGATATGGTATGGTATATAAACACTTTTCAATCATTCAACAATCAATCTAATTTTCCATTGGTAAAATTTCGACACAGTGTGGGCCAATTTTTTCCGAGGAATCAAACATTTTTCAATACGTCTTTCATTTTTATGCATGACAAGAAATTCCTTTCACTTAAACTAAAACCCTTTGCGCTACTTGGCAATTCACAACACACCTTCCAACTAACAAAATCATGACACTTTGGCTTCATTATGCTTTTAAGATATCCCTTTCACTACGATTCCTAAAAAAATACACTCACTTGGCACATTTTTAAATTTATCGCCTTCCGCCATACAGCACTTTTTTACTTTCACAAAACCATCCCTACAGCTAATCATATTCTAATAGTATGGATTGTGATAAAAATATCATCATACAAAACTTCACCATTACCTACGTAGAAATGAAGTATCTTAAATCTTATTTCGTTCCCGAAATATAGTAGATACTACAAACACATAAATAATATTTTTCATCTCATTTTGTATACACTTCAGCTGTACACACATATGTATATTATAGAATATTCTATAGTCATTGTCTGTACCATTTCCACAACAGCTTCAAAAAATCGAATCAAACACGATGATGACATGAACTGAAGACCTGACACCCTCACATTTTCACTGTACCGTATCATCATGAATGTGGCCTCTCCTGTCTTCTCATTGTATACCTTTCAACCAAATTCTCCATTTGCTTTCTTTGTTAGTAACTATTATACAATAAACAAACCAAATAGTTTCATTACACATCTCGTATATACACCATACTGTGCATGTCCGCTGTATTTGTCGTAGCAATGTAAATACAGTAATTTAACAGGCTTGATTTCCATTCCCATTTTCCTCCTATGATTACAAAAGGGAAAGTTTTGCATCCTCTAAGTCCTTGTCGTGATTCAAAACTGCTTATAAACTGTCTCTGTACAACATGCTTGAATGAATATTTGCACAAGTACGAACGTAACGTAGTATACTTGAGCTACCTGCATTTTGGACATTTTACACTGTATGAAATGGGAACAAGACTGAATGACTTGGGCTCCAGAAATGAACCTAGATCTAGTTGCTCATTTTTCGCATTCAAACTCTATAGTATGGACATTAGAGAGCACTTTGTTGTGTACTCACGTAGTTGATGGGCCAACAATCCAATGAGTTTTAGTAGTGAGTGACAAATGATGTAGTTGAATGCTCGTCTTTAACGTGTACTCACCTTGTAATTTTTTGTACAACTCTTTTTGCCCACATCTTTGTACTCTAGTGAATAGCCTATAGTTTACTTGAGAGTAGTGAGAGCAGAAAATCTTAGTGTATTGAGTAGACATTTTTCACGAGAGAGATGATCAAAAAAGGAGAAAACTTTTCACTAAATTCTCTTCAACATTCGTCCTTGTCATACAAACTGAATGGGAACACATGAGAACATTCACGAGTACTGGTGTGTATTTGTGTTCCATGTCCAAGATTTTTTTTTACTTACATATATGCTCTAGCAAAGTACAATGCAAGAGTTAAAAGAGTTGCACAAAGAAAGACAACTTTGAATTGGCATTATTTACTGATATTACTAATTGTTTATGGAGACTTGCACACGTTTTATACGTAGTAGATACTAGAAGGAAACCATAAACCGCAAGAGAAAATAAAAAGCAAAACTCTGAGCAGCAGAGCTCTGCTGCTGCTCCCTCACTCACCCTTACTGACATGATGAATGAGTGGGGGCCAATGTTGGCCATCATTATTTTTTAGCCATGTATTGTTCTTATTATTATTATTACATAGTGGTTCGCTATGTCACAGAATTACAAAACAAATTATACACAATCTATTATGTTCCTCTATGGAGTTGGCATTGGTATGTGATCTTACTAACATTCGTTTTCGTTCTCTTTTTGTCCCACCCTTTTCTCCTGTGTAGTACAATCTGGACTTCCGTGGCCTAACACCCCGGGGGAGAAATTCCCCGTTTCGATCTGATGCGGATGATATTAGTGGGGGAGCCGGAGGAGACTCCAAGGTCGGCGGGGGAACTAGCTCCGATGGAAGTTTGTGACAGTACGGGATGGCCCGCCGAGGGGCCAAACAAGGGGACGGTCGCAGAACTCGAGTCTCCTTTTTGCTCTTCTAAACTCCCTATGGAATGCTTCGACTATTTGCTCTATGCATTCCATATTGACATCATGCAGTGCAATTTTACTTTGGTCGTTGGCTACCATAACTAACTACTTTTGGAAGGAACATCTGGATGTAATAACTATGTATATTACAAGGTTATTAGTTAGTATATTTATGGTAGTTTTTACAAAGCTGTGTTGATTGGTTTGTTAAACATTAAAAATGGAGGAGGATACACCCGGAGAGTAAAATTTGCATTGAGTTTACGAAGGTAAAAGGAACTTTAAAGGAAATTAACGTTCCGCGTCCTCTTTCAGTTGTCTCTCTGTCTGTGAGATAAATTGGGGTACGGTTTTTGGGCTATGGAATCCCTTTGGTAGGTGGATTCACGTGCAGTGGAAGTGTTGGCTGTGCAGACAGAGTACAACTTTTTAGGAATCTCAAATTGATGCATGTCAGGTTAATTTAGAGTTATATATTATGTAGGTTCAAGTATTAGTTGAGCTAAAAGTTAAGTTTCGGTTAGTCAGTACTATAGTTAGATAGTACAGTGTTAAAGGGTATTCCGGAAAGGTGTAATAGGTTTAAAGTACTAGGATAGTAAAAATCTTATAGTATTCAATGATAGGAAGGCAGAATTAGCTAGTTATTGTAAAGTAAGTAAAGTATAGATTACAGTATACAGTTTCAGGTGTCAATTTTTTAGAGCTAGTTAGTGTTAGGGTCAAATTTATTCCACATTCGAGCCATATACAATGAGATTTCCAAAATAATATACTGCCAGTTTTTTGCGTTTTAAGTGTAAACGTCTGTAGGCAGTATGTAGAAACTGCTCTATGATTTTTAAAAGTTCATCTTACGACATTGTTCGAGTCTTCCACACAATCGTCTCGTATGCTATTGATTGACTCCATGGGAGCTCATGTCTGTAGGTAGAAAGTAAGTATGACAGTAGCTCATTTCATTCCATTCAAGTTTGCATGTTTAGTTAGATGAGTAGGTGTCCACTAAATCGGTCCCTTTGTGAGAATAGTGATTTGTTTGACAAGTTTGTAAACGTACAGCTTCGCATGTACGTCTTCAGTCCGCACGGTTGGATAGCAAAAAAGAAAATATTTCAAAGTGAACCAGCATGTTGAATTTACGTGAATATACATGTAGATGTAACATAAACGAGATAACTTTCTTGGCACAACATTAGTATTAAAGATAGAAATTTGCCAAAAGTAGCTCTTTTAATACTCCCCATGAGGATCTAGAACACAAATATATTTTGTTTGAATGGTACACAGTAGTGCACCCTGACTACCGGTTAGTGTCAAAACAGGTAGAATGTATTGTTTTTGCTGAATTTCCCAGTTGTGATATATTAGGGTAATTGAACATTATAATGTTAGATTCCCACTCTTCAGGAGCCCGATAAAAATGGGACATAAGCATTGTGTATGCCAAAGTGTACACAAAAGGAATTAAATAGATAGCTTTCTCTGTATAAGCTCCCGATAGGAAACACTCCTAGGTGAATTAAAACCCAAAAGTATAGTATTTAGATATCAAGGTTCAAACTTATTTTAGTTAGAAAAACATAATAAAATCACAGTCGAACTTATACGTAGCATTTATTGCATGAGTGTCGCTGGAGATCTAATATGTAAGGCAACTATCAGGGAAAGCAGCCAACCTTTTCAGTGTGTTTGCAATTTAGCGACATCTATGGAGACAAAACTTGTTCATAATGTGAGCTTAATTTCTCGGTGCAGAATTTACATGAACATCTATAGTCCATCAATTACATGTCGGTTGCATAGATGTTATTATTTTCACATGTTAGATGTTTTTACATGAAAAATCCGGTGCATGGTGGGTAGACACATGATAGGTGACCCTTGAAGGGTCCCGTTGTTAAAGATTTTGTCACTGATAATCATTTTACAAAACAAGGTATAGACAGTATGTGTTATATATCGTGTTTTACAAGCATTAGCGCTATAGTGTGTATGTATTGGAGGAATTTATATTAAGTTTATGCGTCACTTTCCACTCCGAATTAGAGAACTCGAAAACAATCATCAAATATTCGTAAAGTTACATGGGTATTTATATTGTGAAGATATCTGGCATGCTATTTAGCTAGTTTTATGAAAATACTAGTCCCGATTTTATTTTACTTCACTATTTACCGTTAGTTAGCTATAAAAGGTCTGAACCTTTTTCATGTAGAATTGGAGTTGGTTTAAGAATTTAATGTCTGTAGGGCATAGATTTAATTTAACTAAATATCATGAATGTTCGTACGTTTAGAATTATACATGGTAAAAAATTGTGTACCTGCTTTAAAAAATGTGCTTGAGGTGTTATTTTTTAAATAATTTATTTACTCTCAGTCAGCTTGTTTGTTGTACATAGTGGATAAATTGCTTCAATGTGATTAAAATAGACTATTACTAGAACCAGGTAGATGACAACTTGCTCTTTGCGTATTATAATAGTTGGTTGCTTAAGATATAGTAATGCTTGAAATGGATACTGAAAAAACCTGAATGAAGGCAACAATCATTTAAAGTGGCATGTATGTAGTTTTAAAGCCAAAATAAGAAATTATTTACATAATTAATATTAAAAACTTGCAATGGTGCTCTGCACCTATTTGTACTTTGCTATATAACAATCACTTACACTTGCTATAACTAACGGCACAAAGAATGTAAAACTTGAGCTAGCTCATTGTATAAATGTTATGTCGTAATTATGTGTTGTTATTAGCTCGTGTTTCATCGTAAATGTTAACTCTTTTGTACCTAACTATACAAAATAGACTGCTAGCTTGTGCTAAACATGGAATTTTATGTAGAAAGAGCTTTAACTTCTTGTATGTACATTGTTTGGGATTATCATTGCACGTTCGGTAATCTCTACTTGTTTGCTATAGCGCTCAAAAATTACGTCAAATTCGTTTACCTTCCAGTCAGTCAGATTTTTTTCTCTCTCTCACTGTTTGTTATTTTCACAACTCAATAAGATCAAACTAACTTACTAACTAATTAAAAGTAAACGAAAAAATTGGTTATCAAATTTCGTCCTTCCTAATTATATTTCAGTTTCACCTTTTTCGCCTTCTTCATAATAGGTTAATGAAATTTCGACACGCAAGCTTATTCACATATATTCTTGCACTAATAACTAACTAAAAATTTTGTCCTTTCCTCCTGCCTTTTATACTATCATCAGAATTGAATGCTTACAATCATTCCACTCTGTTGATTTGTGACTGTGACTTCTTGTCTTAATCTGCACTTCTAAAACCATTCGTACTGTCAACACTAACTATTATATTATCTTTGTTGGCTTACGTAAAATTACATATTCACACCTCTGAGGCACTCGAATTCTGAAATTCCCATCCAGTGTCTCTCTCGCTCTCCGACTTACTCTTCAACTTATTAATTTCTCAATCTCGCTTGCTCATGTATGTTTCGTATCCATTGGCACACGCTTGCATGATAACTATAGAGTCTGCTATACGACTCTAGACGCCTAGTCTTGTTGTATCTGATTAAGTGTTAAGATTTTCATAGTATTATGTGTGCGTTATTGCTAATGTGAGGACAATTTGTAAGCCTGTGCTTATGTAATCAACTAACTATAGCTGCTACAGCCTAATCACATACATATAGTATTGTGTAGTACAATTGTACTGTATAGTTGAGAAGATGCTGAGATGTTGATATTTAAATGTGACAGGAATTAATACGTTATTAGTAATAATTTTTGCAGGTTTTTGTCTCGCACGAAAAGTCTTCTGGCCGAAGGTGTTCTTTTCCACATAAAAATCTAATTTAACTGACTACTTGTTACAATTGCTTATTAAACATTGTTCATTGATTTTGCAATACCATTGAGGGATTAAAATATTACGATTTCCCTATATTAAATGCCATTATTATATATTATTATTATTGTTCGCTTCGGCTCCTATAGTTGATGATAATTTTGAACTGTGTCAACCAAAATATATGATGTGTTATCAATGTGTTTCCTAAAGTAATGTGTTTACATCCATTTCTACATGTTCTTGTGATGTCTATTTACTGTATACTAGTTAGTTTTGGGCTGTTAATTACTACTGACCACGAAAAATCTCTATATATATGTGTTAAATGTATTGAATTTATTTCTTATACACCAAGAGACGATATGTGGGAAAAGACAAGTCAACGAATTTTATAGCCAAAGAAATGATGGTTTAATGAGAATAAAACCGTGCATTCAAGAAAAGCTTCATTTTCGCATACAATCTTATATTCAGCGGATTCAGCGGATAAGTCACAGTCATGCAATTAGTCTTGCATTGTGTTGTCTATGTGTTGTGACTTTGATTTTTTCACATGGCATTTAACTCACCATCTACACACCTGTATCCATATTGTGTGCGTCTGAGCTCATCAAACGTTTTTCTTAAAGGTCATGGTACCACCACAGGATGGCAAAGATTCACTATGTTTTTGGATGTGTCTTATCACCGGAGGCATCATCAGTCAGTCAGTTAGTTAGTTTTAGTTCTGTGAGTCGTCGTATGGTCTAATTCTTTGTGTAGAGCAGGTATCATGTTTGAGAGAAAATCAATGCCTCATTCAGAAATCATTAGGGTTGGCTTGCGTGCTCAAAATGATAAGTAGATGCAAAATTGAATTTTTTTAACTAACTGACTATCAAGAGACATAAGCATAACAAATGACAAGAAAATGCATAGATTGTAGTAGCTTATATACGCTGGGTTTCATGAACTGGCAATAAGAAGTCATTTAACCCGCAAAACCTACGCAAAAAAACTCCTACTGTGCGCAAAAAATTGTCACAGTGTATTATTCAAGTAGTTGTGATTTTAAGAAAGGTTGTGAGAGCTGCAGGATTCATTTTTCAAAGTTAGCATTTAGTATTGTGAATTTATTAGTGCAAATTATAAGCAGTTTTTGTATGCTATGTATATGAAAATGGGAGGGAAGATAGTCATTTTATTATTTTTATTTAAGGTAAGGATATTTATTTTTCCATTTATTTTCTTTTGAGGCATATTTCATATGGCAGGCATGAATTCGCAGTGTTGTTCAGTAAGCGGCCATGGAAGACTTATGAATCCTCCAGCCAGGAATGCCATGTGGAGATTTGGATACTCTAATCCAGTCAATTGGGATGATAATCAAAACTGGTGTGGTGGTGCCGCAGGTATAACGAGAGAATAAGACTAAAGTAAGCAAAATAATCAGTGAATTTAAATTTCAAACGCAATTATTTTGTGAATTTGGACAAAGTGATGATAAATCAAAATGGAGGAAAATGTGGAATTTGTGGAGACAATTATGCAGATCCTAAGCCTAGGGACCATGAAAATGGAGGCATGTTTGCTAATGGAATCATTGTGAGGAGATATGCTCCTGGACAAGTAAAAATAAAATATTTAAATTTGGGATTCCAAAAACTTGAATAGAAACTATAGTTGGCGTACGGTTTTGCAGGTAATAAACCTAGAAGTAGAGTTGACTGCGAACCATCAAGGCACATTTCAATTTAAATTGTGTCCTTCCAAAGACCATGTCAATGAAGTCACTCAAGAATGTTTGGACGGGTCTGTAAAGCTAAAGAAGCATGATAACAATACAATCTAAAAATTACTTATTTTAAGCTTTTTCCTCCTCGTTTTATTTCTTTAGGAACACCTTAAAAGTTATCGATGCACGTGGAAAAATTGTTGACAAATACACCATTTTGTCCAAAGAAAAATCGGAAACTTTTTACCTCAAAGCAAAATTACCCCCTTATATGAGCTGTTCTCATTGTGTTCTCCAATGGACTTATGTAGCAGGTATAAACCAACACAAAACTGGGTATATACAATATAACACTCATTAAAAAATCTTATGCATCATTCGTAGCCAATACATGGGGACCTTGTCCCAATGGCACTGAAGCTGTAGGATGCGGACCACAGGAAACTTTTATCAACTGTGCTGTATGGATCATGCTCTGTTTTTCACCTTATGCTTAAGCATAACAATATAGCATAAATAAAATGCATTGATTCGTAATCCAATCTTACTTTTGTCATAACAGGATATTGCAATCATTCCAAATAACAGTGGATTCCCTCCATTGCCTCCTCCCTCTAATTTGGTGTACATAGCTGACACTAGAAATGGGACTGTTTCAATTCCCCTTGTTGTCAGGTATTCAATACAAAGACAGCTAAAATCTTCCCATCCGACCACCCAAGCCAAAAATACACATTACTAACATTAACATTCGCTGGAATTTTTTAGGTCACAAGTTTGCCTCGCGACCAAAAGCTATGCACGTACTGAAGGGATGAATGACTGGTGCCAAACAAACTGTATGAAATATCCCCCAAATTGCCCCACTGATATATGCAAGTGCCGCACAGATTGTGATCCAGTAGGCGAATTGGAGAACCAAGTAGGGGCTAAAGTCCACTGTTTGCATGAGTGCATGAGCTACACAAATGTGAAGAAAAATTTTTGTCCCGCTGAAAAATGCAAGTGCTATTAACTAAGCTAAGTAAATGTTTGTTTTGTTTTGGATCAGCTATCATTAATACATTCCTACATACATTCATTGCCTATCTTTGTTTTTGTTTTGCATTAGGTTTAATAAAAAGTGAATAAAGTGTAAATCTGTAAAGCTAATTCTCTTTCGATCAACAATAAGTTTTGTTACACTGGATAAGAAGACAAAGTTTCTTTGAAAAAAAAAGTCATCCAAAACTATCCTGTATTCTTCACCTTATATTTATCTTAGGGGAAAGAAGTTCACTCTGCTACTGATAGTAGTGAGTGAGTGAGTGAGTAGAGTATGTGAACTTTTTCTATACTCTGTAAATCAAAACTGAAAGTATTACAGGTGCTAGAAGTATTTTAAATTTATACTGCTTCTCTGTGTATAAAACAAATTTACTTTGAATGCACACATGCGAATCTCATAGCTACAATCATAAACCAGGGAATGTCATAAATTTGAAACATTTAGCTTCACTTTTTACATAAAATACATTAAGATTTTGCATGCCATGAAAATGTTGATGAAGAATGATACGCCCCATGCAATGGCTCTGGACGGCTGAGGCATCACATTGATAGCATACACGTAAGTGTGTGCAAAACGAGCAAGTGTGAAAATACGGAAAAGCCATTTGGCGGTTGCCACTTCAGGATTAATGAAGCAAAAGAGAAACGCTAGTGTCAGGAATGGAACGATGTTTTCGATATCGTTTAAATGTGCTCTGAAATTTTAAGATTATAAAAAATGTAATATGTTTTACGAAGGTGTTGAACTATGTATATACAATGTTAATTCAATCAAGTTTACCGTCTGACTCGTTCCACTTCCTCATTCATTGTTGTTGAGTTCATGTTGTTGAATTTGGCATCCTCAGGGTTTGAAAAAGCCTGCGAGTTCAAATACATGATGTAGAAAGTTAGAATAGCTGAAAAGTGCGAGATTCTATTTACTATTGATTTCATGAAATGACTGACCTTATTTTTCAGTCTATTGATGACAGTATAGACTGAGGTGAAAAACATTTTCAAGCATAACAATGCTGCATAAAATGCATATGCAGAAACCAAATCTGAATCGACAGTTAAACTCATTTTAACTATTTTTTTAGTTCTGATACTAATTCCGTGAACTATTTTAGTCGTGGTTTACCAAACTAAAGTTATCACTTTACTGCCGTCGGTTAGAATGAACAAGTACACATTCAACATGAAACAAAACTGGCTAATAAAAAGCTGTACGTGTATATTATACTTAACTTGCACTATTCACCCAGTTTGGGAGTTCCAGTTGCCCTTGAAAGATATGCGAGTAGCCTTGCTGGAACAAAACTTGTTAACATTTTTTATCACTGACTGAAGTGTAGGTGCTTCAGCCAGTTAGTCACGCTAAAATAATTATTGCAGTATAAAATCAGGAAAACAAGGAATCCAGAATACTTTTTTTCTGGAACCCATATTGGATATTGTGTTATATGCGACCCAGGTAGTATCAATTGCCAATCAATATTGTATGCATACAATCGAAATTTTCATTAATATGGACAAATAAGATGATATTGTAAAATTTGTGAACGAAGAACAAAAAATAATGGACACTTGAACATGATAAATGACATGCACACACAAAAATAAATCAAGGTTTTATTCAATCATTGTTTGTACTGGGTCTAACATCATGAAAGAATTTCACATTCACATACACTGTGAGTATTGACGTAACGCTATTGAATCATCAACTTTAGTAAGTTACTAAGTTGGTGATACAATACGCAAACAGAGTTTTTGGTTTCTTAAAGCTGTAAATAACGTATACACTGTTACCGAATATAGCAAATTAAAAATATTTGTTAATTATTATTGATTATTGCCTTCCCTGTTCATGGAAAAATGATTCTAGTTTTGAACTTTTTTGGACGTGTATACACGACATATTAGACATTAAAATTACTTGCTGTGACTATCAGAATTTTTACAGAGTTAACAAACACGTTAACCACAAACACTACCTACTGACCCAATCCATATTGCACTGGTTCTAAAATTGTCCGTCTGCACAAACTTTCCACGATATTTTCATTTTTAAAGTGCACAGACTAACTACTAGCTAAACTAAAGTTAAGCTCGCACTATTGATCTCAAATCGAAGGAATACCAATTACATTAAAAACAAATTGCAAACATTGATTCTTCAAATGTTAAAACAAAAACTGATAACAAGTGCTAGTAGTGTGCCACCATATCTTACATTCATAGTATGCTGCTCTGTGTAAATTACAAAATTACACAGGATGCGCATCTCATAGCTACAACCATATAAACCAGGAAATGTAACACACTTGAAACCTTATAGTTTCACTTTTTACATGAAGTACATTAGAATTTTAAACCCCATGAAAATGTTGATGAAGAAAGATACGGCCCATGCAATGGCTCTGGATGGTTGAGGAACCACTACAACAGCATAGACCAAAGTGTGTACAATCCTGGCGATTGCAAAAACTTTGAAGAGCAAATTTGCACTGTCCGGATCAGGGTGAATGAAGCAGTACAAGAATCCCAGAATGAAGAAGGGCAAAATGTTCTCAATGTCGTTCATATGGGCTCGTCGAACACGTTCAACATCATTGTCATCATATTTGACTACAGCTTTTCTCCCTTTGGTGTCCTCAGGGTTGGCAAATACCTGAAACATTAGTGATTAATAGCAATGCCAAAAATAGGAAGCCCGGGAAATGATCGAGCAGCTATTTTTTCTTGTTGCCGATTCCTTACCCCTTTCTTGAATCTTTGTACAGCTGTTAAAAGTGACATGGCAAACATTTTGAGTGCCAATATACTGGCGAAGAAAGCGTAGGACTTGAACACATCGGAAGACACGTCGAGTTGCATGGTTGAGTCTGAGAAGAACCCCATGATGTTAGAACTCACACACATATGAACACAAAATTGAGTATTTTGAACAAACTAAATGTTGAGATCAATGAGCTGAATATAATAGTTCTTGGAACGATTAAAATATTAATTAGGTTAGACTAGTCATACAAATAATAATATTATGGCAGTGAGAGCAGAATTATAGCATGAGGGGAAAAATAGAGCTGGTGTGTTTGGTTTGTTTATGTTTTGGTGACGCCAAATCTGGGAATGCAGAAAACACATTGGGAGGATTGCACCCTGTGAGCGGAAGGGTGTATTTTTTTGGCGTCTACTTTTGTTGCTACACGGGTTTCAACTCCGTATATACTCCTAGATATTCACTCACTCTTTTATGCACTGGTTCGTTTATAAGGTGAGGGTAAAAACTGGCAATTGTGTAGTTCAAGTTCACAGTATATGATAGGATTTGTCCTACTACTTTGTAACTAAACTACCAGTGGCAACAACATGTACAGCTGATTGAACTAAGGGAACACAGGGAACAAATAGGAAAGCCAGGGGGAAATATTTTTTCCTGCCGAACTAATTTCAGCGTACAGTACATTGGAGGTGCTGAATTTATTTTGTTAGTCAATAATTCAGTCAGTTGCTAGCTGCTGTATAGTCTGCTTTTCGAGTTCTGCAACAATGATTGCGTGTGGAAGCCAAACGAAATATAATCCCTATGTATTTGCATGCACGATTTGGAATTGCTTGTGTGGAAGAATGTATGATATACGAATTGCAAATATACAAACCTGTATGAAGAGACGATAAGTTTGAAATAAATTAAATTGTCATGTTATGATCGTGCTCTTAAAATGTGTACCTTAAAATGCATTTAGGTTAAGAATAAAAATATTGTAGCACAAACACAAATTATTACCTGTTTTTGGGGTAAGTTGAGCAAAAGAAATGCGGTACTTTACTGGTTCTCACGATTGAAAATGGAGACAAGAGAAATACTACGTGTGATAGGAACTGTCCAGAACTGACTGAGCAAGTGAATAAATGATACAAAACGAATGGCATGTTAAAAAGAACTTGAGTTTTAAGTGACCTTCACGTGCATTCAGAGCTCCATTCCAGGCTGATAGAGAGCTGGAGAGTGAGTTGCACAATTGCATACTAACTTGAAAAGTTGTCATCGTTCAGAGGAGCATTTTTCCCATTTAAATATCCATTCAGCACCTGCTTTTGGTTTAGTTTAATACCTAACCTGGATGCTCTACTCATGAGCTCCTTTCCTTTCTCAAAAGCAACATGCAACAAATGTCCAAGGTCCAATGTTTTGCATGGCAGTCTCAAATTTCTTAGGGACTTTACTTTTAGTAATAAATAAATTTTACACCGCTTATAGCTTTTTAAGCTCATGTGCATTTTTTAGCATTAATAATTAGAGTACGGAATCAGTATAAAAACAAAATCATGGATTTATTATTATCTTTGTGAGAATTTTCAATCGTATAACCTGGAAGCTTCTTCAGCAGAAGTATTAGCAACTGTAGAGAAGTAGAGATGCAATGAGATTGAGAGGCGCGAATGTGTAAAATTGAATAATATTTTCCACAGATGTAAATCCAATTGTGTGCAATGTTATTTTTTAACCGTTCTCAAAATATTATGTCAATAAAAGCATGTATTCATGGTTAAATAATTAGAACTTTGGGTTTAAGACAGCGTGAAACTTTGAAAACAGTGAAGGTAGAGAGCTCACTCAGTCAGCCCACCCACAATGATAGATTCGATCAAATGTGACTTCGAATTTCGAATGGATTGAAATGTCGCGAGCCATTTGTTCGATTCTAGTCATATTTTTGGGCGTGCTGGTTCATACTAAAGGTAATACATCGATTTATAGGGTTTTTTAATTTTAATACGTTACATTATTATTAGCAATTAGTGATCAACGTTAGTTAACTTATCTTGGATCGGGTGTTGACGAATTCTTTAGAAAATCACAAGGATGCCAGACCACAAAATTCCAAACATAGATCTCCTGTAGTTGGAAAAGTTCCAGCATCTTCAAAACTCGGAGATATACCAGAAACGGGTTATAGATGTCCTTCCAAAGTTAAAACCGAACTAGAAGCTCTTCCCAAGATGGCAGATAGTCAATACTGCAACCCAAATCAAGATGATACAGAATGCTCAGATCTCAGTGCAAACTGTATTGATTGCCTGTTTAATTCATCCTGCCATTATGGAACAAACGTAACCGTCTATTGCATTCCGAAGCCGGAAGTAAACTGCAAGGTATAGCTAACTCGATATTACAACAGGATGTCAAATTGATTAAAAGTTGGGGTGGAAAATACAATAATGTTGTTTTCTGTCCATAGAACAAAAAGTGTTTCAGTAAAATTGCAGTTTGCCAATATTGTTATCAAGCTCCTCTGTGGCAGCAAATATGCAATGGAAATGGCGTCCAAAAATGTACAGCTCCAGCTGGAGAGCTAAAAAGACGCTTCAGGTTTGTCTTTCTCATCTTTAGTCTTTGATTTGCATACGTAAACGTAGGGTTTTGTTTCTTTTCTATGTGCAAAGTTTTAAAACGTAACTGTTGAATTGTTCCCGTTTTAGAACCAATTGCACCGTTATTCCTTCCCTCATATGCCTCGGTAGTCGTCGATTTGACAGGATGATGCCATGCAAGTGGAAAAATGGGTATCGATGGTCGACTACTCTAATACTGAGTATCACACTTGGTGGATTCGGTGCAGACCGATTTTATTTGGGTAGATGGCAAGAAGGAATTGGAAAGTTATTTAGCTTTGGTGGTCTTGGGTTATGGACCGTTGTTGATATCATCCTCATCCTTGTTAGATACCTTGGACCAGCAGATGGATCCGTTTATGTAGACTGATTGAGAGGTTAGTTATTGATGTACTATTTGTTGTATTTATTTGATTTTGTATGCATTGTACATGAGTACACATCGTTTTCAATTAGGATATTTTATGTTGTGATGATATAACAACTATTACTGAACTTGAAAAAGTAGTGTCATTTTAAGTCATTTAATTTACCTTTGAATCGTATTATAAATGCGAGACAAATAGGATAAACGAGGCAAACTAAAAGTACCGTGTGTTTGTAAGTTAACGCTGTTCTACTCAACCTTTGTCATAATCAAGGATTAGGAAAAAATGGTCCTAAGATGTGAATCATTGTGGCTATCATTATGAAACTCAAAATAGTGGTTTACTCTCTCTTCTTTGAATTCCCATCTGACGTATCAAATACTTTTCTAAACAAACATGGTTAAATTGCTCAATGTTCCACATTTTCTACAAAGCAAAGCAAGAGTTTTGAAAGTATTATTTATTATCAAGCAAAGATTTGCGCAAGTGTGAGAAAAATTATAATTAAAGTGAAGTTTAATTAAATTGCGTTTCTTTCATCAACTTAGTCCTACTTTATTGTTGGTAACCACATTATCGCATAAAATGCCTCTCTCAATTTTCTTCTATCTAATCTATGTGTTAACTTAAGAATGTGGAGAGCGTAGAATTATAGATTACTAAGATTACTATATAACAAAAGTTTGAGATTGGCTTGGTAAATGTGACTGAATTATTTTTTGCATGGATATAACGATTCTATTAGCTTTTCATCTCGTTCAGATGGGAAGGAGATTGGCGCACTGTCGATGTCACGCTCTAGTGTAGACATATGTATTTCTCGATACTCATTGTCTTCTGTGAATAAATATTATTAAGAAAATTCCATTAGCTATAATAATTGGTTTTGTTGTACATGTTGAAATTACATTACCTGCAGTTTGGAATAGTGAACCATTTCTCGGGACAACTCTAGAACTTCGTTTAGGACGAAACATATTGATCATGTTGCTTCCGTACGATTGCATTAGTTTTGCACCTGCACTGAAAAAATTGTTTAATATGCTTGTCAGCCTGTGATACAGGCCCTTTGAAATCTTGCCATCCCGATTTTTAACAGATGGTGTTTTAACCGGCTTCTGGTAACTAAAAATGGTTCGCATTTGAGGTTTTGAAGTACTCTTTTTGCCTTGAATCTCCCGTAAGCGGCTACTCAGCTGATCAATTTCTGCATCTCTAGATTTTTTCCCATGATGACTGTGTTCTTCTGAAGTACTGTATGGAATGGTCTCCTTTACAAAACATTCTTTTTCACAGTCATAAATTAAAAATGAAGTTCCCCCAGTTGAAGTTCGTGCATTTTTTTCATCTTGATTGTCTTGGGACGACATATTAGCCTTGCATATATTTTTCAATTCTGAAAATTGATCTGTGTCTCCATGTTCATCATAATTGCGTGCAACTACTTCCAAAGAATGTCTAACGCTAATTTCTGAACTAGAGACTCCATCTTCCAGTAGTGATGCATTTTCCACTTCATCCAAGTGATTGTCCGATTTTTTTCTAATGAATCTTTCTAAAAGTTTTGACTTTCTCCTTACTTTTTTAGGTTTATATTGACTGGATCCGACGATAAGACCCGTTGTCCAAACTACCTCACCATTACTATTTGCATCAATGTCTTTAGTGTACTCTGACTGATTTTCTTCTACATTATATTTTCTGTTTGCAACACTCTGCAAAATGCGCTTTTGATGATCTTCTAAATTAGTTCTGACTAATTTTGGAAAGGGAAGTTTATGTCCATTGTGCTCTATGAAAATCCCTTTAGAATGTTTTCTTAAAAAAGCTGAAGAGTTGACTGTTGTAACTGAGTCGTGCTGTACGATAGATACATCGGAAGAGAGAAGGGATGCTTGACTTGGGGTCTTTTCTAGCCATTTCGCAACTTTTTTGTAAGAACCAATCTCAGGACTATCTTCTGTGCTTTGTTGAGGCTCTTCGTTGAATCGTTCTTCTGCATCATCATCATCAATGTCTTCGTAACAGTCATCATCATTCTCTTCATTAATAGCCTCATGATCTGAATTTTTACCCGATGTAGAAGTCATAGTGCTGCAACTAGAAGACAATGGATCGACGACTTTGAAATTTGGGAACGCAGATTTATCAGCTATGATGTGAAATTTTTGGCTATTCGACTCCTTTATTGGGATTCCAGGAATGCATGGTTTTGATTCTCGTTTCTGATTTGAACATTTTTCCTGCTTTTTATTATTTTCTGTGCGATATATTTCTTCTTGATTGTTCATTGCTGACGAATATGGGCATTGGAATTGTCCTACATACATGTTTTCACAATGTAAAAGTATTCACCAACTCAATCAAGAATTAGGTCAAGAATTGGAATGCAGTTCTTAATTGTCTTACATGAACGATGTACTTTGGAGGATCTTCAAAAACTGTTACTTTTCGGAGTATTAAAAAGTTCTCATGATGATTGAAAAAAAATCAATAGCCTTCAAAAAGCTACTTCATCTGCAACACAATAAAGGGGTTGGAAGTTGAATTCTAAAAGTAGATATCGATATTAAATCCATGAATAGTTTTTCCACCAAGAAAAATCAAATTTTACTTGGTGGAAGAAATAAGGTAAAGCGAGGTATTAAGCGAACAAAGACTGTTATGGCTACAGCGGTCGGCTCCCATTGAAACATAGATGCGGGACGCTTCATTAAAGTGTCATAAACAAAAAATACAGAGAATTTCGGAACAGTCTTCTTTCTGGCTCGTTTAATGTGTTTTGTGTTATTTATCAATTTCGTCGATCTTTTTCTTAATGCATTTAATGTTTTCGGTGTTATAAAATATTGTTTGCAGTAATCAGGTAAACGACATTTTTAACTCACCGCTCAGTTCAATAGCTAGGAAGCAAAGGCTGCGCAAAAATTTTGAGGTAGATTTTTTAAGTAAAGTAGACCTGTTGAAATTATCTTCTGCCTCTGCCTATTCTGCTGTGATTTGTACGTAATTTTTGCGCAGAATGTGGCATATTTCTTGTTTTGTAACACTAAATCATTAATCTGTTCATGCATTTCCTTAGCAACGGTTGGGCCAATTTGGGGTCCGCACCCTTGAGGGGAAAGTGAGGGAGAGGAAAGGTTCCCTGATTTTTAATTTGTTGCCGCTGCCCCACTGATCGAATACCGTGCGTCGTTTTGCCATTTCAAGGTAAAGTTTCATTTGTGACTCATGAGTTTAGTTGTCGAATATTGTTGTTTTGAATTAAGATTTGTTTATATTATTTATTACATGCCCAATTTTTTAACTGTATTGCATTACTGATTTAACTGAAGCATTTGATCAAATAATCAAATTGGATTGACAGGGGGAGCCATGTCATCTGAAGGATCCCATATTGCAGTTGGGAATCGTGTCGAAGTGACTGGCAAAAACGTACGGGGTAAAGTTGCTTATGTTGGAACCACAGAATTTGCAACTGGGAAATGGATTGGCGTAGCCTTGGACGATGCGAAGGGCAAAAATAATGGAACTGTTCAAGGCAAATCTTACTTTACATGCCCAGACGAGCATGGAATTTTTGTTCGGCAGTCACAACTGGTTTTGCTGGACGGTCCAGATAAAAAGAGTCCTATGTCAAAGTATGATACCTTTACTTAAACTTGTCAAAATATAATTTATTGTTGATTTGTTTGGATTTGTAACTTATTTGGACTTTTTTATTAGACCCGTCAGCCGCTCTTCATCGTCTTTGTCTCCAGAAGAAATTAAATCCAAAGCTTCAAAAAGCAGGTAAGTTGTCTTTTTTTTGTCACGGTAGAGTATACTTCTTAGTTTGAAAACTATTGAATTGACCAAGCTAATATGTACGTATTACGCGTGAAAATCAGTTTCATTGAGTAATTATCTCTACTCCCTGTTGGCCGATGCCATTAACTAATTATATGTGCATGTTTGAGTGATTATGGTTCAGCGAGCCAGTCAGCCAGTACTAAAACGTTAAAAATTGTGCATTACCTTGTGCTCGTTTTTACAACACCTTCTTCATGCTCTCTTTTTCAATGCCAAAGAATTAATACCCTTACGAAAACCCCACATTTTGAGTGTACCCTGAATACTTATTGCTTTATCCTTCACAAAAGCAAGCCGCATATGAGCCAAGCTCAAAGGAGAAATCAACTTACCCGGTAAATAATTTATAATACTTCATACTATGGTCTGTTAAAAAGATCATTAAATTATTAATGAGCATCCTGCTTTTGAATTAATTTTTGCAATCTGAAGCTTTTTCATTGCACTTTGTGTGAAGGTACTGAATCAAAACTTTGGTCTCTTTTAAACATACCCTACCACGCGTAAATACACAATCACAAAATGCTTGCAATAATTCATCACAACATAATTCTTCATGCTTTCGTTCTGCTTAATTTAGGCTATCACAGTATTGTAATTTTCAAGATTTCAAAATTGGCTTTGGATTCAAAGATTTAAACTCATCTCAACAAAATGTAAAAGGAGATCAAGCTGAATTTGGAGCTGAACTATCTTTCAAATCAACACATATGGATGAAACCACAACCAATTGCCTTGAATCTGAAACTTCTATTAGTTCATCATCAACTTTTTCAGCGTCCAGAAACTTTAAAAGGGGACTGCAGAAACTGTCTTATGGCGTTCCAATCTTTAAATCTTCGTCACTTTATAATGTGTCTTCCAAAATGACTCCAACTTCTTCGTCAAGCTCCAATGAATGTTCCCAAAGACGGAAAAAATTGGCAGACTTTATTACTGACAAAGAAAAATCGGTACTGGAATGCCGTGGCATTCTACCTACCCCGAAGAAGAATTTTGACAATTACAATAAGGACAGCATGCGCTACATGCTGTCCAAAAAGTCTATAGAGCCATTCGGTTTACGACACACGGATTCTTGGGAATCAATCTTGAGTGAAAAAGATGAAACTATTGAATCAAAACTTGCTTTGAGTAATGCTAGCTCGAAACTCAGTTATTACCAAAAATTTAAGCGGCAGTCTTCTTTATCTCCAAATGTACCATCTCCTCCCGTGACAAGAAGAAGCCTTAGTCGGTCACCAAACGTGCGAGCTTCATCTAAGCTTCTCACCCCAACAAGAAAAGCTCATAATAGACTTGTTCCTCCCACAAATTTCAAAAAACAAGGGTCGATTGCCTGCATCACACCACAGAAACCACCACGGCCATCCCTAGCTTCCAAAGGTTTAAATGCAGTTGCCTGACTTATTTTTGCAATGCTTGCATATTGATTTGTAATACTTATTTGTCTTTCTCGTAATTACTACATATAGCTGGGAACATTGGTCAAGTTTGTAGGACTTTCAGTCCGAGTGTTCTTAAAAGCTGTATTTCTGGACACATTGAGAATGGTCAGGCCTCACCTATGAATGGAGTGGATTTTACTAGTTCTAAAATTTTGAATTCTTCCTTGATGCGAAATGGGTCCAGCATTCTGAAATCTGGAACAGAGGTTTTATCTGATTCATCTGGAAAGAAAATATGCTTCGGAGAAACTTCTTTCAAGACTGTGTATTCAAGGTTTCACTGAAGTCAAATTGAGTATTTATGGAATGGATTGAGGCTGGGATCATTGACGGTTGACTGGGGGGCTTTAAATAGCTATTAAAATAGCTAAAATTGATTGCTTATGCTAAATAGGATCTTTTTCTGTTCTTTGTATTACTAAATAAAAACTCGGCAAATCGTATGTAATCCTGGTAAATATAGAAGTAATTTTAGTCATTGTGTTATCTGCTGTTGTAATTGTCGCTTAATTCACTATTGAATATTGATTGATTAATTGCTAAAATCAGTTACTGCATACACATTTAATGTAACTGTATTACAACTTGCATGACAGGGAGTTAATTAATTGCCTTAGCCTGAAGTATTTTTCTTTGAAAAAGCTTTGCATTGCTCATTCTAATATATGTAATATTAATTTTTTTTGGTTTGTATTTCGTTTAGGCTTCCCTTGCGCTGTTTACTGTTAATTAGAATTGATTTTCTGTTTTCATGATATTTAGGCTCCCTGTTGCCGGCATTCGTGCAGATTCCAAAGAAACTCAAAAATCATTGCAGACTACTCCATCTGGATCCAAAAGTAATTTGTCCACGCCATCTTCTGTTAAACAGGAAATGAATACAAGCAAGCGATCTTCATTTGTTGAGGTATATTCTGGACACAATTATGTTTATATCATGATTTTGGAATAAAAAAAGATAAAAAAATATTCTTTTACCGCAGACTAATTTTGCAGAGAAGCAAAGAGAAATTATTCCCCAATATACTCCCGGCACACCGGCGAGTTTTACAAATACTCCGGTGTCCACTCCAGGGATGATGGGAAGTAGTGGGGATGATCGATTTACTGTTATGCAAACCGTTGAAACCTTACGTAATGAAAATAGAGATATTTGTGACAAACTGGAAACCCTTAAAGGTATATGAAACACAAGTTGTGCATAGAAAGTCAAACAGCATGAAAGCGATTTAATATTATAGAGATTAAATACAAAAGGTTTAATAGTTTTTTGTTTAAAAAAATAGTCCTACTTGCAGTTGGTTTGTGCATGACATCTATTTAAGGCTGTTATTGCTGGTAATAATATGTATCATGTTTTATTGATTATACTGGTCATTTCGCAATAGTAGCTTGTGTTCTTCATGGTATCTTATGTCTACTGAAAAAGTAAGACGCTTGCTAAAATACGGAAACTACTATTACACCTATTAGACTTCGAATTTAATATGCTAAAGAATTACCAAATATTGGCACCGTAAACTTGGGTTATGTGATAAATATAATGAACAGCTAAGTAAAAAACAGAAATTATGTTACGAAGACGAAATATTTAAAGTAGGGATATTATAAATGTAGGATGAAGTCATTATAACTATTTTTCTTCAAATGTAAATTTTCAAAATGTTGATCTAAATGTTTGTCGTGCACGAACCAAATAAAAGTAGAACCATTTTTTTTACTCTTAAACTGATTGAACCATGTGTGTTTGATCTAATAGTGCAACACCCATGAAAGCGTGTAAAATTAGTTTTGTGTTGTATTTTCAGACAGTTAATCAATTTTCAATAAATAAATTTTGATAATTTTTAATTGCTGTGATTTGTAGTGAAGAGAGCAGCTGATCAAGAAAAATTGCGAGAGCTGGACAGGCTACGACTCGAAGTAGAAACTTTATCTGAATTCAAGTCAAAAGTCTTGGAATCTCAAGCTTCATTACAGAGAGACTTGAAAAAGGTGAAAAAAATTCAAAATGGAAAAACTTTTATTCCATATTACCTCAATTTTTATGTTTTAATGTAACATTTTCATAGGCAAAGCAAGATGCGCGAGAAGCAATTGAGGCTAAAGATCGCCATGCAGAGGAGATGATAGAATTATCTGAGGCTGTAGAAATGGCTACGTTAGATAAAGAAATGGCAGAAGAAAAGGTAGCAGCAGATCAAATATTTATTGGCAGAAAAATCATGGAACAATTTTTTAGAACTAATTCATTTGTTACTCATGTTTTGTATTAGGCTGAAACTTTGCAACTGGAACTTGAACAGCTCAATGAAAAAGTATCAGCATTAACCACGGAGCTAACTTCAATAAAAGAGGAAACTACGGGCAAGATATCCTTTGATACAGGAGCCGTTGCAACGATTGAAACTAAACAATTGCAGGCTGAAAATGCCCGAATGCGGGAAGCCCTATTAAAGTAAGAATTTGTTTGCAAAAAAATCGATTGTTCTTTTACAGCTACGTAATAAAAGCGAATTTGTGTAGGCTCCGGGACACTTCTGCTCATGAAAAACATCAGCACCAAAAAGCGCAAAAAGAAATGGAGAACCTGCAGACTGAGGTTAAAGAATTGCGAAGATCAAAGGAAAAGTTTGAAGCCTTGTGCAAAGAACTGGAAGAGCAAGTTGAAGACCTTCAGGAACAAAATGATGCCGCCCTTGGAGCTGAAGAGATGGTCGAAAATTTGACTGTAAAGAATTTAAATCTGGAAGAAAAAGTTGCACAGTTAACTGAAGCTGTTGCAGATTTGGAAGCCTTGCAGGATGTGAATGATCAATTGCAAGAGTCCTCCAAAGAACTTGAAATGGAGTTGAGAGAGGAACTTCAACAGTACTATGCTAACCATCAGCAGGTTAATTTCGTCAGAACTTTCTAAAAAACCTAAAAACGTTTTGTTGACAATAATAATATTTCTAACATATTTATAATTTGCTAGGCTATGAAAGAAAAAGACGCTCTAGTTGAAACGCTATCAGATCACAATGCTACAATTTTGCGATTTAGAGATTTGGTTCAGAAGCTCAGGGATGAAAATTTATTATTACGAAGAAGTTTGGAGGAAGAATCTTCCAAGAGTATTCCTGGTCTTTCAGAAGCAATGGATTTCAAAGTACTACTTTTTCACTCTATTCATGTGTCTTGCTTGTTGTCTTTACTAGTTATCATTGTCATATATTCAATTAACTAATTAATTATTGTTTTACAGAAAGTATTTGAAGAATCGAAAGCGCAAACTACGGCCATTGATTTGGAGTTGCGGAGATTGGAAGCAAAAGAAGCATCACTTCATGTCCAGTATTTGAGTGCCTTTATGCCTGAAGGATTCATGAGACGAGGAGGTTGGATTATGTGATTTAATTTAATTGTTCGTTGGTTTAGTATCAATAAGGAGTTGATATTTTATTTTTTCCATTTAGGTGATCATGATTCCTTACTGGTCTTGCTGATGGTACCAAGAATGGTGTGCAAAGTCGAAATCCTTTTGAATCAAGTCAAAGACAAGCTAGTTCCCAGTAACTTTATGGAAGGTCTTGACAGTGCAGAGAGCATGGCCAATTCTCCAGATATTGAGCGATACACATTTTCCTCTCGGTTATGCTTCCTACTTTATACTTTGCAAAGTGTCCTTCATCGCTGGGTTTCTGCACTCAATACATGTTCTCCCGACACGTTTTTAAAAGTAGGAGTTTTATATTCGGAGTTGAGTATTCAGGAGAAGGGTGTTGACTTTTACCTAGAACTTCTAAGAAAAAGCCAAGTATGTGCAGTTTAAGTTTTAAGTATTTCTTTTTCATATGATTCGATTAGGTAGGATTAATACAGTGGTAATTTTTCATGGTGCCTTTTTTGCAGCTTGATGAAAACATACCTTTAGAGAGCCTGGAAAAGTGTATTCTATCTTTTAAGAACTTTTATTCCACCCACTTGGCTGAAGAGCAAATTGACAATTCAACGTTAATATCTGATCTTTGTCGGGCAACTGCATCAGCGAATGACTGCATTGTTGCTGACACTTCCAGATTATTATCAATGATAAAGGTGCGTTTTATTGCTAAACTTGCGTACCTTCGTGATTTATATAACTCTCGCATTTCAGTTTATATATATTCTCTTTTCATAGAAAACTGAACAAAATTCGAACGTAGCGTTACTGTTCCAAGACCTCCGCACCATAGCTGAGTCAGTGAGGCAGATTGCGAAGAAGACGCGTAGATACCTTCCAGATCCTCCAAAGCAACCTCCAATGTCAAATAAACTTCAAGCTCAGTTGCTTAACGACTCTACAGCCCTCACAAAAGCTGTAAAGATTATACAAGAAACAACCAAAGAAGCTGTACGTCACAGAGGAATGCTTCCTGGTAAATGAAACAATTAAATACTGGCGTCAACGCCTAGTTTAAATTTTTAAGTTGTAGAATACGCTTACAAAATTTTTTCAGGTGTTGAAGGTGTATCTGGAAGCAAACTAGAAGAATTTTTGCAGCAGGCAATGGAGAAATGTGATAGCTTTGTTGAAGGTGCTAGTGGGATGAAGGAAGTAATCAAAGAATGGCTGACAGCATCATTGATGGCGATGACGGATTTGGCACAAGTTGTGAATGAACTTCCTATAATGCCTAAAGACAAGGTAAAATAGTAATTAAATTTTCAGATTAGAGAAGATAAGTTAGTTTATTTTTCATCCCATTTGTTCAAATTCTGCTTCTACAGCCTCAAACCCCGTTGACTTTGCGTGCTGAAGCTGTGAAAGCCGAACTAGACCAGACACGTAATCTTAAAATACAACTGGAAGACAAAGAGGCAACTATTAAGGTAGAATCCTAAAAAAAATAGCGTTTCAAAGACATGATTTGTAATGAGAATAAATTCTTATGTAACTTATGTTCCACTGAATTTGTTTCACAGGAGCTACGAAGCATTATGCGATCAAAACAAGATGAACTTAGTGAGGCAATTATACGGAAAGAATTAGCTGAGAAAAAATTATCCAATAGTTCTAAGGATAATGAAATGACTATTGAAAAACTATCGGTACTTTTTTCATTTTTTTAACTGTAACTATTAACTTATATGGCGACTGTCCGGTTTAATTAAGTGAAACTAATAATTATTGCTTTTTTTTGTCTAACAGAGAAAGTTGGAAGATGTTCAGTTAATGCTCCAAAGAAAAGAAAGAGAATTCGAAGCGACTTTAGAGCATTTTCAGTCCGATATTGAATCTTTAGAATCGGAGCGAGGAGAACTGAAAGAGAAATTAATGTCATTTTCGAAACGAACATTGCTGGAAGGGCTTTCTCGTTCTGCTGGTATGTTGATTTGGGTGTATATTAGTGTAGTACTCTCATGAAAACAACCAAGCGTGGAAATAATATTTTCTTTTGTTTCCAGCATCTACACCAGTACAATCTCCAGGATTCGGTGCTTTTGGATCTGGCCAACAGTCAATGATAGGATCTCCAAGTGGAAGTAGTGGTGTAGGCTCAAGCGAAAGCTTAATCGAGTACACTCGGCATCTGCAAAGGGAAATCTGGAGGTTGAAATCTCACCAGTTTGTCAAGGATCTGAGAAGTTTGCCTCCAATTAATGTATGTTCCTTTTTATTCAATCAAACATACAGACTTTTTTGTTGTTGAATATATTCTGAAAACTTTGGTTTCAATTTGACGAAATTAGTTACCGCAACCTACAGACGAAGAGACAAAACAAATGGAAAAAGATTACTGGGTACTTCGGCAGGTAAATTAAATGCAATTATTCCGAAGTAGAGGGATCAATTTTTTTCTTTCTTTATCTAATTAAATTTTATGAATGTACAGGCGCACAACACAGTTCTGTGCGATTCGCTAAAGATCAAGTTCAACAAAAGTTTGACGAAGTCAAGACAAGAGTATTTGCTGCATTTGAATAAACAGAAAATTTATGAGATTAAGGAAGAAATGTCTAAGTTGACGCATAAAGTTGGTATGAAATTGGCGGAAAAGAAGTCTGCTAACGTTGTTAGTGCAGACTTTGCGGCCTTTCCCAACACCGTAAACGTAAGAAAATCCATTTTCTATTAATTGCGTACGGTTTTTTTATAACCAATTTAGCTTCTGGCCTGGCTGTCACGTAGTGATTGATGAATTTCTACTTTATTCTCAGATATATTCAAAATTTATATTTTTTTTTACTTTATTTCATTTAGGAAAAAGACCAGGTCAAGATTGGAGAACTCAAGTTACCCGGATGGCAAAAAAGTGAAGCAAAGCCAACCAAAATAGTCTTATCAAATTCTCAGCTGCAACAAATTCATTATCTTTTGGCACCGAAATGTTGAATTTAATTAAAACAGGTTACGTGAGTTACGTCTACGTGCCAGTGGTGCCAGGTGTCAATTTAATCTTATGTCTTTTTTACATTGATGCACTATATTCCTCTTACGGACAAAATTATGGTAAACAGACGGAATGAAGAATTACTGTGAAGTTTTTAATTTAAATTACGTTGTTTTACTTATGCAATCAAAATGGATGTAAATATAAATATAAATACAACTTGCTAACACAATTATCAAACACGAACTAACTTATTCCAAAAAAAAAAAAAAAGTAAGGTCAATAAAGTATCTTAAGATAACGTTTTTTTCTTAACAAAAACAACACAACGGGACAACGAGAATATTCATTTTCCACCTCAATTCGATCAGTAATTTTTGGGCGAATGACATCGTGTAAAGCTTTGAAAGCGCGAATATTGTAGTTAATCATTATAAGCAAAACACCGCTTTATGAAAACTTTAATTTTAAGTTGTCCTTTGAAACTTTGAACCCCCACGATGTCCACCGCGTCCTCCTCTACCACCACCGCCACCTCTGTCTCCTGAACCTAACCCAGGTCGACCGGAAAATCCTCCTATCACAAAATATTTAGTTTTAAGTATGACTAACTAATGAAATTAAGTTGATTAAGGCATGGCTCTATGCGCAAATACAAATACTACAAATACTATTCTATATACCTTGTATGCGCACAGAAATGAGATAGCTAAGATAGTTACTGAAAATACCTCTGTGGCCTCCACGACCCCTGCCACGACCACCTTGTCCCCTGCCTTTTCCTCCAGACTGAGTATTTTGTTCTTCCTTGACCATGTCGATGACTTCATCAGGAATTCTAAGGTATTTTATATTGGTACCACGAATATAACACTCCGGCATTCTCCAAAATCGATCTCCGTCCTAATAGTTAGCAAAAAGAATGTCTTATATGCCTATGTCAAGATAATACCCATCTACCTACTAAAAGCAAATATTCAAACCTCACCCTTGACGTGCAGATAACATCCCTTAAACAAATGTTCATCCATCCATCACAAGCCTGCAAATGTCCATTGTATGTCTCTCCGTTCTTCAACTCAACAAGCTAATATGGAAAACATCAAATTGACAAACATGAGTTCCAAAAAGTGAAATATTGATAAAAAGTTATATAGTTTGAAATCAATATTTTCTTACCATAGGCATGTACTGCGCCGCTTTCAAGAGGGACAAAGGAAGCTATACATTTAAATCATACATAATTTAGTATTTTCATCAAACCATTTTTCAAAATTTTCAAAACGATCGCAACACATTGGTTATTCTTACCATCTTGAAATATACTTTAGGGTGATCACTATTTAGGTAAATCAACTTGTAAATTAAATTAACTCTAAACAATCATGATTATGTATGATTAATGATTAAATTTAAAAGAGTTCTAAAGTTCAGTCGCCAAAAAAGTAAATAAAATTTATTATTTTGACTTAACTTAAGCCGAAAACTTAAATATTAATCCCGCCTCTTTATTTTATCGTATGACAATCGTTCAAAACGTCCAGCTAACCTCAAAGCAAATATCCGTTTCTTTATGCACAAAATACCCTAGACTATTTATTGTATGTTACAAGGCACATTTCACTGACGTAAGACAGTCGCAGCTCACATACTTACACATGTGTTGAGGCTCACTCACTGCATTTTGACTCACTGACATCATTCTTTTCCAGCACTCGCTTCAATCGGCGAGGAGTGAATTTTTGTGTGGCTTTCTTTCTCACGAGTTGTTCGTTCCAGTGACATTTAATTTTTCAAGTTCTTACATTTGAAAGCATTCAAAATGGTAAGTGCTGTTAATTAACCTATTCTAATTATTTTAAACCTAGGAAATCTGTCAAAGATGGTTACAAACCATACAAATCGTTTCACATGTGGTTTGGTTAGTTTGGCATTTGGGATGTTCGACAGGTCGGCGACGCCTGGTTGAATAGTTAAATTGTTAGCATTATTTAGCCTAGATTTGTTTACAGGAAGGTCTTCTTTATTTTTTGGGGACATTACGGGGTTTTGAAACGAAATTACAAAACATATTTTACGAAGCCGGGAAATTTTTGGGCCCACACGGCACTGCTTGCGTATATGAATTGTGGTACTCTAAAAGGTATCAGAGTGGCGCTAGCGTCGCTCTACATTTGTAGCATGCAGAAATGCCTGGGGATGTAAAAAGGGGAAATGTGAACAAAGATTTACAACTTGTTGCATGGCTTTCGCTGCATTTAATTGAGAGTTTATGCTGTTCAAGCCCTTCAAGGGTGCCATAAAAGTTAATTATGAAAAGACGGGTGCATTTTCTGTGGCCCTATTTAAACAGCCTGTATTTTAGGTTTCAATATGGTATGGTGGGAAGCGCTCAATATTTGGCATTGCAATGTTCAACAAATGTTCAGTCCTATACCTATCTATAATTAGTAAAACCTGTCAGACAAAACTAGCACCATGGTTTGGTATGTCTCAATATGATGAAAAAGTTCTTTTATGTTGAGTTTCTGAAATTCTTGATTGACAAATAAGAACGGCCATCTGATGAGTGACTGGACTATTATTTTTTATTACAAATTGAAGTATGCGCGGAATTTTTTTCACGAGTTATGAACATTTTTGCTGTACTCACTATACTAACTGTTATTTATGATTTGCAGGTGAACTTTACCGTCGATGAGATCCGTGGCATGATGGACAAAAAGCGGAATATCCGTAACATGTCCGTTATTGCTCACGTCGATCATGGAAAATCAACTTTGACCGATTCTCTTGTGTCCAAAGCCGGTATTATTGCCGGAGCTAAAGCCGGTGAAACCAGATTCACTGACACAAGAAAGGATGAGCAAGAGCGGTGCATCACCATCAAGTCTACGTAAGCTATAAGCAAACGTGCATAATAAAATTTGGTCCAAGAAGTGGTGTCTTTTTTCGCATGACAGTTTACTTTTTTTTTGCTTGCAGCGCCATCACTATGTTCTTTGAACTGAGTGAAGCTGACTCAAAATTGATCACTTTACCTGATCAACGAGAAAAAGATAGCCGTGGTTTCTTGATCAATTTGATCGATTCTCCCGGTCACGTTGATTTCTCCAGCGAGGTCACTGCAGCTCTTCGTGTAACTGATGGAGCTTTGGTCGTCGTAGATTGCGTTTCTGGTAATTTATTTTTCTGAATCGACCAATTACTTCATACTGTTTAGATTACTCTTCTAACTATGACAACTTTGCTATTTTACATAATAGGTGTCTGTGTGCAAACCGAGACTGTGCTCCGACAAGCTATTGCTGAAAGGATCAAGCCAGTCGTTTTCATGAACAAGATGGACAGGGCACTGTTGGAGTTGCAACTTGAGCAAGAAGATTTGTACCAAACTTTCCAACGTATTGTTGAAAACATCAACGTCATTATTGCTACTTACAACGACGATGGAGGTCCTATGGGAGAAGTACGAGTAGACCCAAGTAAGGGCAGTGTTGGTTTCGGTAGCGGTCTTCACGGGTGGGCTTTTACATTGAAACAGTTCGCTGAAATGTATGCCGAGAAATTCAAAATTGACGTCAACAAATTGATGAGTCGTTTGTGGGGAGATTCCTTCTTCAATTCAACTACGAAAAAATGGGCCAAACAAAAGGAAGCTGACAACAAACGTTCTTTCAATATGTATGTCTTGGATCCTATTTACAAGGTAAGACATCTTATCTTACGTGGATGTGAATATTATTGAGAGAAATGGAATCAGAATATTTGGAGCACCTTAAACGCTATTGGAATTTTTTCAGGTTTTCGATGCTATCATGAATTACAAGAAAGACGATACTACTAAACTTTTGGAAAAGCTCGGCGTGACATTGAAACCAGAAGATAAGGACAAGGATGGAAAACAATTGTTGAAGGTTGTAATGAGAACTTGGCTTCCAGCTGGTGAAACTTTGTTGCAGATGATTGCCATCCATCTTCCATCCCCAGTTACTGCTCAAAAATACAGAATGGAAATGTTGTACGAAGGACCGCTTGATGATGAAGCTGCCGTTGCTATTAAGGTATGATATCTAATTTTCGTTTGTGTTTCAGATGCTTACGATGGTCACGTTTAACTTGATGGTTACATGAGCTGTAAATATCATGGTTTTGCACATGTAGGACTTCTAAAAATATGTGAAAGTTAAATACCAAACATGATGAAATATGTTTCCATTGTCTAAGCGTATTCAAATCCGTAAACAAAATTAATGCTCCTTTATTGGAAATACGAACTTTGTTTCCACCACGTCGGAGTCCGAAAGGGCTGAACCCACCGAAAGGTGTGCGATTTGAATATTTGTGCGGATAATTTTGGAAACCGTCTGATGCCTCAAAAAAAACTAAAATTCTGTAATAGTATGCAATGCAAATAATAAATAATATAATCTTAAATAGTTATCTAAAATAATTTTTTGGTATTTTGATTTTGCTTTTAATTTTCGATAGTTTTTTTTAATGATAGTTAACTTTTTTTGTTTCACCAATCCTGTCATTGCTTGCCTTTGGTCTGGTTGAGGACGAGCCCCAGGCTGGGGACGCTGGGCTTGGGCTGCAATCTCTGCTTATGTGGAAATGTTTTGATCAGTTTTTATTAAGATTTTGTTTTTTACATTCACAGAACTGTGACGCCAATGGTCCTTTGATGATGTACGTGTCCAAGATGGTACCAACATCTGATAAGGGTCGTTTCTATGCTTTCGGACGTGTCTTCTCTGGTAGGGTTGCAACTGGAATGAAAGCTAGAATCATGGGTCCAAATTACACTCCCGGAAAGAAAGAAGATTTGGCCGAGAAAGCTATTCAAAGAACTATTCTCATGATGGGTCGCTATGTTGAAGCTATTGAAGATGTTCCTTGTGGAAACATTTGTGGTTTAGTTGGTGTCGATCAATTTTTGATTAAAACTGGAACCATTTCTACTTTCAAGGATGCGCACAATTTGAAGGTCATGAAATTCAGCGTCTCTCCTGTTGTGAGAGTTGCAGTTGAGCCTAAAAATCCAGCTGATTTGCCTAAGTTGGTGGAAGGTTTGAAACGATTGGCTAAATCTGATCCTATGGTACAATGTATCATTGAAGAATCTGGTGAGCATATTATTGCCGGTGCTGGAGAGTTACATTTGGAGATTTGCTTGAAGGATTTGGAAGAAGATCATGCTTGCATCCCAATTAAAAAATCAGACCCTGTCGTGTCATATCGTGAGACCGTATCTGATGAATCCGATCAAATGTGCTTGTCTAAATCTCCAAATAAGCACAATCGTCTTTTCATGAAGGCTTGTCCCATGCCTGATGGACTTGCTGAAGATATTGATAGCGTAAGTTTTTACATCAAATCTGTCAAGAGTGTCAATTTAAAGAGTCTTAGCATTTTTGCAATGTTTCAATCTTGGGGGGGAAGTAAATGTCTACATATGATGACGAAGTTCTTCACAGACCTGTTCTGATAATTCGTGACTGACAAATAAGAACGGCCATCTGATTAGCAGTGATTAAAATTAATTCAATGAATGATATTAGGTCATAAGTTTCTATAACTATATACTAGCAAAATTAATTGTATGAGGCAACTAATTTCTGGTTTTGGTCTGTAGGGTGAAGTTAATCCAAGATCTGACTTCAAAGTCCGTGCTCGTTATCTTTGCGACAAGTACGAATATGATATTTCCGAAGCCAGGAAGATTTGGTGTTTCGGTCCTGACGGTTTGGGCCCAAATTTGTTGATGGATTGTACTAAGGGAGTCCAATACTTGAATGAAATCAAGGACTCTGTTGTCGCTGGATTCCAATGGGCTACAAAGGAGGTAACTGTCATGAAATAAAAATTTTTGTGGTTGCCTGGCTCTACTCCCATTCTCTACATAACTCATGGTTTTGAATGCAAGGGGTCAGGAAAATTGAACATTCTCTGAATGCTCCACTTTCGATATTATATTGGTTGTGGCTTAAAGACGAGTTTACAGTAAACTGACTAAACAGCTTTCAAGGGAGACTGTCACCAACTGCCGCTAATGTAAATTTTCTTGAATATTTCAGGGTGTGCTCTCTGAAGAAAATATGCGTAGCGTTCGATTCAATATTTATGATGTGACCCTTCATGCTGATGCTATCCATCGTGGTGGTGGCCAAATCATCCCAACAGCCCGTCGGTGTTTGTATGCCTGTGCTCTTACTGCCAGCCCAAGATTGATGGAACCCGTTTACTTGTGCGAGATTCAATGTCCAGAGGCCGCAGTAGGAGGTATCTACGGTGTACTTAATCGTCGTCGTGGTATCGTCTTTGAAGAAGCCCAGGTAGGAAATTACATTATTATATTTTTTAACTTCACTTGTCATTTTTCACTTCTTTTTGAGAGGGACTGGGAGAATTTAATGTCTTTAAATGATGACGAAGTTCTTCACAGACCTGTTCTGATAATTCATGAATGACAATAAAGAACGGCCATCTGATTTGCATTAAAAACAGTTCTCTAGGATTTTTTTGTATAGTTTTGTTTGGTATAAAGTAGAACAAATATTATATTATTCTTAAATTTTGCTTTTTTTTGCATAGGTTCCCGGAACACCTATGTTCGTTGTTAAGGCTCATTTACCTGTAAACGAGTCCTTTGGATTTACAGCTGACTTAAGAAGTAATACTGGTGGACAAGCTTTCCCCCAATGTGTATTTGATCATTGGCAAATTTTGCCAGGTGATCCCTTCGAGGCAGGTTCTCGTCCATATGTTGTTGTGCAGGTACTAATGAAAGTTCTATCGTGTACTTTTCAAGTTTTACATCCTCAACTTGTATTTTGGATTTTTTGTTTGTGTGACTAGTATCAGTACTAATTTTGAAACATTTTTTCAGGATACGAGAAAACGTAAGGGTTTGAAGGATGGTCTACCAGACCTCGCATCTTATCTCGACAAATTGTAACGTGTCGAGATCTTTAATTAAAGATTTAAAAAAATTAAAAAAAACTTCTAGCTAACGTTTTCTTTTATGAGATCATTGATTTGTAACTTGTGTTATGTTGGAAAATAAAGTTTATTATTGGTGAATTCCGGTGTGTTTCTTTTCGAGAAATTGATAGTCAGAGTCTGCAAACCACCATATTTAGCTGCATTACAGCTTGTCATAAATCTGGAGTGCATGAAAATCTGGCTTTATTTATTACCACATAATTTACATAACAGGAAAAAAAACTAACAAAGACTGACGAAATTAGTAATTTTTGCAATCCAAAGACATTGCCTCATATCTTAGATATTTGACAGTAGTAGAATAATCTACTTATTAATGAAGTATAGGAAATGAAGCATGTATGTAAATTCACCACTTATGTGGCAGCCTCGTTGGTTTTACCGCTATGCCAAATGCTTATCAAGACTGATCATTCTGAAAGCGTTTAATTGGCTTAGTTAGTTTTCTTGGTCCTGGTTTAAAACGTGCAATGTGGTTTCATTAAGCACGTAAGCTGTCCACCCAAGTTGAGTTGGCTGGAAATAAAGTTACGTAGGAAAAAATGGATGATATGATCATCCATTACCTAACAAGTGGGAATACTCTTTACATGCAACGATATCATGCACTATATCATTTTCATCGTGGAATCAAGGTCATAGAAAAATTGCATGTAAGCAAAAAAAACCTGGACCAGTGTAGGAATAGGTGGTCTGTGCTTTTGTAGGTAAAAACTTGTACCCCATGATAATTTGCATTGCATACGTGCAATAGGTGCCAAGTCATATATTGCTGGCAGATCCAAAGGATAACCTTTTTGCATTACATGTGTGAGTAGAACGACTTAGCATTGTAAATGCTACGGACGGTAAAATATAATATACAGGTTTGCTTTTCCCAGACTTTTTTGGTTGACTACAACGACTGCCAGTCACAGACCACACTACATAATTCTCCATACCGAACCGAGTAAACGAGTTTCAAGTTGAGAATAAAATCCTTGCAAAGGTAATTTTAATTAATTTAATTTTCGTAATTAATTTGTAAGTACTAACGATTTGGGAAGGTACGGGTAGGAGACCAGGGTGTTTACTGGAATATTAAATTGAAACCGCTGATTTAAAAGTACGTTTTAATCGCAGATTTATGATTTTGCTATCTTTATAAAGAGGTGTGAGTTGCAGTTTTTAAAGAGGTGCCCGTATAGTTTTTAGAAAATGTATTGTGCTGTTTATTTGACTGCAGGAAATTTAAAGATTTGATACACGAGTACGAGACCAACGCAATAATAATTCGAAATGGCTGCCCAGGCTCAAGCATTTATGAAGAAACTGGAGAGTATGTTGAATGAGAAAAACAAATTCACAGAGATACTCGATTTAGCTGAGCAGAAAACTGGAGTTAAAAAACTTTATTTGGCCAGTGGTAAGTGTTTTAAAAGGCGTGGATGATAGAAATGGAACATGAAAACAAGTTTGAGTAGGTTTTTAAGAAAGTCATTTTGTTTTGCAGGTGGACTCGGTTTCTTGGCCCTGTGGCTCATTTTCGGCTACGCTGCTGAATTGATCTGCAATTCAATTGGATTCATATATCCAGCGTATGCGTCAGTCAAAGCTATTGAAAGTAAACCTACCCATGATGACACAAAATGGCTCATGTATGTATTGACAACTATTAACGAAACGATGATCATAGCAGCTATAAAGATATTTAAGACAGTGAACATGAGAGAATTATTCATTTTATAGGTACTGGGTGGTATTCTCGCTGTTCAGCGTTTGCGAATTCTTCTCTGACATTTTCCTGAACTGGTTCCCTCTCTATTGGTTGGCTAAAGTAAGTATTGGGTCTCATAATAAGGCTTCCTCTTGGTCTTGCGGTATGTCATATTCAGCATGGGCAATGGTAATATGGTATTCATTTAATTTCAGTGCTTGTTCTTGGTCTGGTGTTTCGCCCCAATTGCTTCAAATGGCACCAATATTATCTACAATCGGTTGGTTCGTCCAATTTTTTTGAAACACCATAGCTCTGTGGATACTTTCATTGGAAAAGCCACTGATGCAGCAGCCAATCTTGCTGACAAAGGTAGAAACAAACTTTGACTCTATATGACCATTCTAATGCATTCTGAATGTAGATCGAAATTTACATTTAATTTTTAATTTTTAGCTGCCGACACATTGAAGAAGGATTAGACCAACTCAGGGTTCATAGTTCATCTCATCTATAAACCTACTACTAGTAATAACTTGAAAAAGCTCTTTCAATCACCTTTTAATCTTGAATATCATCCAATATTCAATACAATTTGTTGTTGACACCATCCATTCGTTTACTCTGAACAAATATTAATTAACTTTTGGGAACTTTGAATATCTCCTTCGCATCATTTCCCTAATAATTTATTTTAAATTATTTACTCAGATTGATTTGGTTTTGGTATAACATGTGAGCGATATTACACAAACTTTCTCCCAGTTTACATTTTGTCTATATACTTACCATTTTAATTCATCTGCTGAACTATCATTTATTTTCAAAGCATACCATTAATCTTTTTTCAGTTGCATTTTTCGTTTTAATTATATTGTATTATTGTAACTTAAAAGTTACAGTTTTTCAATTTATAGGTTAAGCATAAATAGAAATGTTTAATTTTCTATCCATAACTTCAGTTAGTTCCTTACCTTCCTAGGTTAGATTCTTCTGTTCCGATTACATTGTTCTGCTCTAATTGTATTGTTTAAAGTTAATTTGAAGATAAATATTATAAAAAAAAGATATTACACGTTTATGACACATGTATTGTGCACTTGCTCAGTCTGAGCGGACGAAACGAACTGTTGAAGTTCATAAAGACCTAAGACCTTATTCATAGCCAATCTGAACCGCAGGTACAATTTATTATCAGTGTCATTTGTTATTACGGTCATGAATTTAAACTTATGTGATTGTATATTACAAAGATGATATAAAGTAGATAAAAGAGTCCGAAAATTACTTCATATATTACTGTTATTACATTTACCCGCATGAATGTATCGGAAATAAATAAATGTCATTCATTTTTGTCCTGGTGGTATTTAAACAAAAAGTGCACCTACTAAATAACTCACAAGTTCAAGTTCACAAGTTTGGCTTGCACAAATGTAATTTAATTTCCATGAGTCTGCATTTCAACAAAGGTTGAAAATATAGACATTTTTAAAAGGTTTTTTCAACATAAAAATACTCATGTCCGGCGCTAGTAACCATTTAGCTGATTTCAGGATGTTTGTTTTTAACATATTTTTCGCATCTGTCCAGTATGTCATGGGTATTTTCATGCGCAAGCTTTTTGGCATCAGCAAGATTGAGCCATTTGTATGCTTGGTGTTCATGGGAAATCTGAACTTCTTGGTCCGGAGACTTCAAAATTGCCAACCAATAATCCGTCTTTTTCCATTTATTCCATGCTGGATACTATAATAAATATCATATCATTAATTCATAACTGATAACTGTACTTGCAGGTCTGCCATACCGCGAGGAAGTCCACTAAATGGGTTTATAGCCACATAAACAATCACCTAACCTCTAGCGTAGCATAAAAATCTTCAAAAATTTCATAAGAACTAGAATCCAATCCCGTTTCTTCCATAGTCTCTCTGCATGCAGCTGTTAAAGGACTTTCTCCTGGGTCAATATGCCCTGAATAAATCATCAATCAGATCATTGGTGCTGAATTAATGATTCCTTTACTTGATTACGTGTGTGTACCCTGGTTAATTATATTGATAGGAGTTTAAACTTCTGTTGTAAAGCAAATGCGAGAAATTGCTGTAGGGGCAACATGAGAATAACAAACTTATACATTTAGTTAGATAAATTGCCGGTGCAATAGCTTTGATGATACCTTTAGGTGGTGTCCAATTTTTGCTGTTTTTTCTGCATTGCAGCAATAAATACTGCACTTCTCCTATCAATCGAACCATGATAAAACCAGCAGCTCGTATTTCCGCTACCCGAGACATTTTATAGGGATACTGAATGTTTGTGAATTGCTGCTATGGAATGAGTTGTGGTACAGTTTAAACTCAAAATCGCTTTCTCTTGTATCTTGTTGAAGATTAAAAGTTGCAAAAATAGTTTTACTAACGTTTGAGGAATTATCTCATTGCCAACCAGTTAAATCTAAGTTACCGTTTAACCAAAAGCACAAGTTGTATTATTGATTGAGTCACTGCAGTTGCATTATATAGGACGAAAAGTGAGACAGCAGAGAGAGATATAGCAGCAGTGGAAAGAATGATTATACAGTGAATATAGGCACATTGGCACATATATAGTCATTTTGTGATTTATTTTCTTGCGTTAGATCAGTTAGATCCCAAATTCGAATTCCAATGTTCAAAGTAAGAAAGAAGAGGATTCTATGGTGAAAGATAAATATTGTGTCAACGAAGAATTTCGTGATTAAATTTTCTTAATTTAACTTAGATTTATCTGAAAATATCGCGTAAGCAAAGCATCCAAAGGTATTGATAGTATTGAATGTTTATTTTTTATCTTGTATGAATTTATATTTTCTTGCGTTAGATTTTCTTGATTTCTGAACTCCCTAAATTGTGTTTTCGTTATTTCGATTTTTGTGTTAATATTATATAGCTGTTAAAGATGTTTTATGGAAAAACTGGGGAAAGCAGTGGCCCTAGGGGGTCTCGAAGTGAGCGATTTGAGCAAATGACGAAGCAGCAACAGCTAATTGAACAGAAAAAAATTGAAATTCAAGCTCGCATTGAGGCAGAAAAACACAAAAAAGCCATGGAAGCGTTGATGAATCAAAATGAAACTGGTAAGTTCAATTAGCGTATGACATTGATGTGATTGTGTAATTAATTTCCCTGAACCCCTCCTTCGTATCCTATTCGATCTGACAAATAAATCCGTCTTTAGCCTGCTATACTTTGCTTTTGCTCTTATAATAAGAAAATCACGATCTCGCAAGCACCTTTGTTTGCAATAATTATATTTTTTAATTAATTGAACAAACATTTATTCTCAAGCGTATCAAAAAATTTTAGCAAATGTATCCTAAAATTTGTGACACCATACCATGCTCTGGCTGGGGCTCTCTCGCCCTTTTATTGATCTCGCCCTAATACCTTGCCAATCACATCCACTTTCTCTCCCCGTCCCGCTTCTCTCCGTAGTTTTGCCCAAAAAAGTTATGCCCATCATGACAGTGTGAACATAGATTGAGTGGTTTTCAATTAGCCGTAGGTCCGAGTCCGTCTTCTCCAGCTTCGAATTTGAAAAGGTGAACAATCAAATAGAACATTTAGCCGGAATGAATGAGATGAAGATGCGTGACATTGGAACCGGAAGGATTCATTCTTTCTTTGCATCACTCACTTCATACTTGACTCAGATACATAATTTAAAATTCTTTGTCAGCTCTATACTAACTAAACTAATTTAGTGTTTTCCTATGTTGTACAGTGAACCTGGTACCAGTGTGACGGCGACTCCACCGGCTATCAAAGCAAATGTTTTCTCAAACGATGGAAGTTTCCTGGAGAAATTTAGAAAAATGCAAGAAGAACAAAAAAGAAAAAGTATGTCTGGTATTATTTTAACGTACTACATGTATTAGAAATCAATGTGCGCGTCATTCATGAATGTTTTTTTCTGTGTCCAGAAGAGGAAGAAGAAAAAAATAAATCTGAAACTGACAGTGTTACTGTGAAACAAGAAGAATGTGAAGTAAATGAAAAGTCAGAGTCATCAAGATCGTCAGCAAAACAGGAGAGCTCGGACTTCTCCGAGTCCGAACCACATTTTCGGAGGTCAGGAAGTACTTCAAGTAATAGTTTTGCACCTCCAGATTTTTACTATCATGCGCCACCACCACCTCCGCCGCCACCGCCGATTAAAAGCTCAGGGTCCAAGGAATATGGAGACAAGAACAAATCGTATACGGTAAAAATGGAGCCGCAAAATAGATTTTATGATGCTCCGCCGCCGCCTCCTCCGCCACCTCCTCCCGTACAAAATGTTCCCCAGGTAATACCCGAGCAGCAAAAATATATTGGATTTCCGTCACCAGCTGTAAAAGCTTTAGCTGCTAGAATTGCTGAACAAGGAGATGAATTTGAAAATATGACTAGAGAGAATTCTAAACATGACCCTCTGTTATGGTGAGAACCAAATATTTGCAATGAATTTAGACGATGGAATAAATAAATTGTTTATTATTAAATAATTAAATTGTGTACGTACATTTTGGTTCCAAAATAGGTTCCTCCATAAGCCAGATTCGGCCGAATACAAAAAATTTCGTGAGTTAATCCATCAGTTAAAACGTGAACAGGGAAAACTGTTTGGCAATCATCTTCAACAACCTGTGGTTAAATCAGAATACGGTGGGCCCAGTTTTTCGAACAGTCCAGGCTCAAGCTCGAGTCTTAAAAGATCTGCATCATCTGATGAAGAAGAGCGAAGGGAAAAGCGGAGACGAAGTCGTTGGGGACCACAAAGTGTAGACGTTCCTCCCCCAACTATTGCTGCTACTGATGTCATTCCACCAACAGGTATATATGAATAGATGCCCAGTCGTCCGTTCCGCATGAACAAATCTATACTTGATTATTCCATTGTACTTCTGTTTAGACATTCAAGTTAGCGCTCCTGGTGTAAATATATTGCCCGTTCCAAATTCATTTCTCGCTCAGAGGCCTCCGAAAGAGGAATTTTTGTTAGCGGGCCGTACTCATTTAGTCAGTGCAGTTACTAGGAAAGATCCTGAGTTACTGGCTTATGCTCGTCAGTCTTATGGAACTATTGATCTAGACGAAGAGCAGTGGAAACAATGTGAAGATGCATACAAAATGAATCTACTATTTCAAGATCTCCAAAGAAAGAAACTCGTAGATACTAAATTAGAAAAGGCAGGAAAGTTCAAGTAAGCATCAATAAAATGGATATTGCAAACTCCAAACTTTATTTTCATTTTGAAAATGAAACTTGAATTATACTGTTTTTCTTCTGTTTTTATTGATTAGACACGAATATGATAGCGATGAAGACGTTGAAGATGGTACTTGGGAACACAAACAGCGCATAAAAGAAATGGAACGCACCAAAAACTGGGCCGAAGAACTTACTGATAGAGCGAAAGGAAAGCATCATATCGGGGACTTTTTACCTCCTGATGAGTTGAACAAATTTATGGAAAAAGTACGTGGTTGTGGTTGATGAATGATGAATAATTTAGTTTTATGCATTACAACAAATACGTGCATTGATGCATTGAGCTAAAAAATAATTATAAAAAATGTCAGTACAAGGCGGTAAAAGAGGGAAGAACTTTGGAAGAAAGCGAATATCAAGAGTACAAAATCCAGAAAGACAATATTGGTTTCAAAATGTTGGAGAAAATGGGATGGGCCGATGGGAAAGGATTAGGTGCCACTGAGCAAGGAATAGTTGCTCCTGTGAACAAGTAAGAGAAAGCAGAATTAGATCAATTTTTCAAATGGTATTTATAATCAAACGGTGTAGACAATTTCTTTTGCTGATTTTTTATCAGAGCCAACATCCCCTCAGACAAACAAGGGTTAGGTGTTGAAAAACCAAATGATTTAACTGATGAGGATGATGAATACACGGCATACAGAAAACGAATGATGCTCGCTTATAGATTTCGACCAAATCCTTTGGTAAGATTATAAATCATTTATTCCATTCGAACGTGATTTTTTTTCTTTCTCACATGCAATATTCTATATTAATTTCGGTTATTTTTACAGAACAATCCTAGGAGAGCCTATTATTGAAAAGCTAACTACTGGACTAGTTTTGCAGTTTTTACCTGTTATTTATTATGTACGATTAGGTAATATTTTATGCTTCTGTTTATGAAGATGATGAAATGATAGCTTGGGTCGTTGTGCATGATTGGTTTTAATTTGACGTACAGTGAAGTATGCCATGAGAACCGTATTCATTTTCTTAACTATAAAAATGCATTATTATTCCAAGTTCCCAATAAATTATAGGATTAAGGTTTTTACGTTAGTAATCTCTGTACCGTAGATTATACTATACTATCAATCAATTCAAATATATGCTTTATTTACTTACAAAAATTAGTGCACAGGAAAATAAACTGTTCTCAAACATACAGTTTCGAAATCTTTTTTGGATTTCGTTTTCACTGGATATTTAACTGTTCTTTTGAGGAACTTTGATTGTAACTGTTTTCACTTCAGTGTAGTTATTCAACCCATACTCGCCGAGTTCTCGTCCGAATCCACTCATTTTAAAGCCACCAAATGGGGCTTGTGGTGCGAAGGCATCATAGCAATTCACCCTGAAACAAGCAATATTTATCATTTACTCACCTTTTCTTGGGACTAAAAACGAGCACGTTTTATATTCTTATCTCCGGTATAGAACTTACCATACAGTTCCTGCTCTCAAACCTGTCACATTTACAAAAAAATATTGTTATTTATCTGAGCAAATGTAATAGACAATCGTTCCATTAGTATCTAATTTTACCGGATGAGAGATATAAAGCTTTGTCTAAATCTTTTGTGAAAACGGAAGCGGCTAGTCCATAAATCGTGTTGTTAGCACGCTCAATAAGTTCATCCATGCTCTTGAATTTAGCAATTTGCTGGACTGGTCCGAAAATCTAAAGCAAAAAATCCATCAATCCAATCTAGTTGATTCAACGTTTTTCCAAGCCATTTTTTATGATTATACAATTACAAGTTACCTCTTCTTTAGCGATTCTCATATCATCCTTAACGTCTGTGAATATCGTAGGCTCTATGAAATATCCTTTGTCCCCATGTCGATTGCCACCAGTAACCATGTTGGCCTGTAATGCACAAATTATACAGTTACGAGTTATACAAATTTTACAGTATCAGAGTGCGTATACGCAAATTTTAATAAAGCAGCTGAAATATCTTTCTACCCCTTCTTTCTTGCCAGACTCAATGAGGGACAAAATCTTGTGGAATTGTTCATCATCAATTTGAGGTCCTTGAGTTGTGTTAGGATCAAAAGGATTTCCCACTACCCGACTTTTTGCCAGTTCAATACTTTTGCCTACAAAGTCATCATAAATAGCTTCTTCTACGTAAATCCTACTACCAGCGCAGCAGCATTGACCCTGAAAAAGTTTTGGTTTTATAGGTTTACTATACAAAATTGAATGAGTATTCTGTTTCTAGTCTTGATATTTCATACCTGATTGAAGAAAAGTCCAAAATGAGACATTTGTACTGCATAGTCTAGATCAGTGTCCTTAAGGACGATATTAGGACTTTTACCACCTAACTCTAATGTAACTCTTTTCAAGTTGGAAGAAGCTGAAGCTTGTTGAATAATTTTGCCAATCTAAAAAATCATACACAAAAAGTGCAGAATTGATTAAGCCACAATATATTAGCCAATAATTTAGTTTCCAGATGTTTTTTGAATTACATCAGTTGATCCGGTGAACGCTACTTTATCAACTCTGCTATGACCTGCAATGGCGGCTCCAGCAGTTGGACCATACCCAGGGATCATGTTAATTACTCCGGCTGGAAATCCTGCTTCTTTGGCCAATTCAGCTACATACAGAGCGGTTAGTGGAGTTTGTTCAGCCGGTTTCATTATCACGGTGTTCCCTGAAGAAAAATGTTGTACAGTTATTCAAATAATTTGTGTAAAGTGTAAAAGCCACGATGCAGATTTTTTGTTAGTAATTACCCATTGCAAGTGCAGGGCCCAACTTCCAAGACAGCATGAGTAAAGGAAAGTTCCACGGAATGATTTGGCCGCATACACCTACGGGCTCATGACGTGTGTAAGTAAAATATTGTCCATCTGATGGAATCGTTTTTCCATGGTTTTTGTCGGCCCAGCCGGCGTAATATCTGAGGACCGCAATGGACATTGGCACATCAATATGGAAGGAATCATTGAATGGTTTTCCATTATCCAAAGTTTCCAAATTCTATGAAAGGTTGTGATAGATAAAATATTTTAATAAAAAACAAACCATGTAATAGAAAAACATGGCTACTTGATATTTTATACTTACCGCCAAGTACAAGCGATCTCGTTCAATCAAATCAGCCAATCGATGCAGTAATCTTCCACGTCCACTGGCATCCATTTGTCGCCATTCTGACCTGAATATATTTTTTAAGGAAATCTACAATAAATTGGTAGCTAAATATGTATCTTGTTAAATAATACTTGTGAGGAAACCACATTGATAATCCTGCACTACTTTTTCTTTGAGTGTGTAGAGTGTAGACCACAAAAAGCTCTCAATATTTATGCTTGACATAATTTACTGACTACTAACTCCATGCACTGTTAAACAAACTTACCCAAATTTAAATGCAGCATTAGCAGCTTTGACAGCCAATTCTACATCTGCTTTGTCTCCTTCCTGAACATCGCATATGACTTCCCCTGTAGCCGGATTGATGGTGGAAAAAGTTTTTCCTGATACAGATTTTCTCCATTCATTGTTAATGAAGATCTACCATGCACAAAATTATACATGGGATTAATCATACGACAGTATATAACGGTAGCGCGGAGTCAAATTAAAGTTGCTTACCCCTGTCTGCTGAATTTCAGGATGAGGATTTGGAACTGGTTGAGCTGCGGCAGAAAATTTGTTGCATGCCAACAATTGCTTACCGACAGCCGATTTTGTCAATAGAGATTTTAATCGCAACATGTTTGCAGCCTAAAAGTTGTTTTACTGGAAAAAATTTAATCCTGAATTTAGCATTAGTACTTTACTTTGCTATTATATATGTATGCTATTAAGCTTACCAATTAATTAAATTTCCGACAGTTCCAGCAGCCAAATTATAAGATGTTACTACGTATAGAAAAATAATGCTACTAATTTGATCTGACCATCAGAGAAGCCACTTCACTGCTTATTTTATCTTGATTTGTTTTTCGGCCTCCAGGAGCCTGGAGACAGTAAACCTGTTTTCTAAGCACTCTCAATATAAGAAGAACAAATGTTTATATTAAAAAATACTATCAATGATACATACACGAACACACCACTTATCGCCATATGGTAGTACCATACATTTATATTTAGCTGCTAGAATATCATTCCCACATATTTTCCCGAGTTAGTTTACTTCTGAAGGTCACGACACGATTCGCGGACTCGTGGACATAAGCAGTTCGACAGGCATCTAAAACAAGCCTGTAATATTCATGAAACTAACATAAGTTTCGTGTTCGGGATTCTTACTTTATAAATTCTGTACTTGCTGAAGATTGAATTTTTTTCATAATAACATTAGTTTATTCAAGTTTGGAAATTTAGAGAAGCCTTATCAACAAACAGCAATTGACAAAAGATAAAATTTGGCAACATAATGCATGCGATCCAACTTTTTTACAACACCACACATACTATTTGGCTTTTTTCATTCCTGCGCCTCAAAAACAAAATCAATCACTTAAAAATAAGAACGTTTGAACTTATTTAATTCAACGTCTCACAAAAATTACGCTTGAAAGGGACCGTCTAAACTTATTACTACCCTTGCACTGAAAACATAACGGTAGTTCGTTCCTATTTAATAGTGAAGGCGCAATAAAATAAGAAGGGTTGTTATGCTGGAAGTAGCTGGCTGCCAGCTTTAATCTTAAAATGACCAAATTAAAAACTGTAGAATTACAATATTTATATTATACTGATGGAAATTTTAGTTTTTAATGTTGCTAGCTCAAATAACATTATGATATTTCTGTTTGCCGGGTAATTGCCGGTAATTATAGTTCATTTCAAAGTAAAAAAACTTCCTGAGCAACTTGGCTGAGCCCAACCAGGGGTTATGAACGCAACGCGTCAACGAATTAAATAAGATCACGGACAGATTTCAGTATTGGGGAAAAGTTCAAATCGCCCCCGCCACCGTCACCTCATAACCGTAAAAAATTAAAAAGAATTCCGTCCTTGATACAGACACTAGACAGAGTCAGTAAAACGGATCGTGGGGGGACGCTGAGGAGACTTTTGCTTCACACAACCCCTCGTTTGAAGGAACATGGAAAGGCCCGCCGGAAATCGCCTTCGGCGATTACCGAACCCAAGGCCTTCCCAGCTCCCTTCTGCACTCGGGCCTGTGCTTGAAAAGCCTCCCCAACTACCCCCAGACCCCCCTCGGCCAGATTAGAAATAATCCTCATGTGTTGGCGTAGGTTCTACATATCGGGCGGAGCCTTTTTGCGTCGCAGTTCTCGGTTTGAATGAAATGAACAGGTCTCACTGTCTCGCATATGCTGTTCTTTTGCAGAAGGAATTCTTAATAATTTTTTATGATTTGGAGGTGGTAGTGGCGGTGGTGATTTATCTCCCCAAATACTGCAATCCCTCCAAAATGACACACTTTATAATGTCAGTTTACTTAATCTCATACAAAATCAGTCTAAATTTTTCAGTGATTTGAGAATTTTCAATTATCTCCTAAGACCTTGTTTTTTTAGCAAAAGTTCTGAAATTTTGCATACGTGTTTAGAATTGTTAGGAGAAAGTTTAAGTGTATTTTGAAGTGAATCAAGACTTGAAAACTTTGATCCGTAGCCATAACTACGGGTTTATTGAATGCCATACGCTCAGCTCTGATCTGAGCAAGATCAAAAACAATAGGGATCATCACATGCAAAAAACACACATTTATGCAAGATTTCATAAAAATTGGTCAATCTGTTTGACCTGTAGCGTGTTAACAAGGTCAACCTAAAAAATAGCGAAAAAACCCGAATTTTCAGTGATTTGATAACTTTGTATTGTCTTCCAAGACCTTGTTTTTGAATCAAAAGTCCTGAAATTTTGCATACGTGTTAAGAACTATTGAGAGAAAGTTTCAGTATATTTTGAAGTGAATCAAGACTTCAGAACCTAGATCCGTAGCTATAACTACGGGTTTATTAAATGCCGTACGCACAGCTCTGATCTGAGCAAGACCAAAAACAGTAAGGATCATCATGTAATACCAAACACACATTCAAGCAAAATTTCATGAAAATCGGTCGAACATTTTGACTTAGAGAACAGTTTTGTAGTCATAACTACGGGTTTATTGAGTGCCATACGCTCAGCTCTGCTCTGATCAAGACCAAAAAGTCTGGGGATCATCACATACTGTGAACACACACTCATGCAAAATTTCATGAAAATCGGTCGAACCGTTCGACCTGTAGCGTGTTAACAAGGTCAACTATAAAAAATAGAGTGGTTCTATAAGCCCTGGTTGGGCTAAAAA